>Ga0070734_10003500_pt1 | contig 16324 bp, 7 predicted proteins | sample Coa_R1_8_FD_66444 | JGI IMG/M metagenome (GOLD analysis project Ga0070734, IMG submission 66444) | Surface soil microbial communities from Centralia Pennsylvania, which are recovering from an underground coalmine fire - Coalmine... | ecosystem: Environmental > Terrestrial > Soil > Unclassified ...
TGAATCAAAGGCCGCGGAAATTTACGAACGAGCCCGGAGTGCGCGCGAGATTTCTGAGTCTGACCGCGAGGTATTTGCGTCCTTCCTCATGATTTTCTTCGGCCGGTCGGACGCCGAAAAAAGTTGGACCAAACAGCTGCACCTGGGCGCTCTTCGCAACACCAATTCTCGGGGAATGCAGACACTGGGGCCCGATACAGGCTTCGATTCCGTGGGCGATTCGCGACAAGCCGCAGCGCTCTGTTCGTATCTGAATTTGCTGGACAAAGAGAACGCGCTGCCAAAAACAATCATCTATAACCTAAATCCAGCCGACAACTATGTTTTTGCGAGCGCAATCGGCAATTTTCAAGATGGATCGATCGCGGGGAAAATTCAGCTTGGCAGTGGCTGGTGGTTTCTCGATCAGAAAGAAGCCATCGAATGGCAACTCAATGCCCTCTCGAACAACGGACTGCTGTCGCGCTTCATCGGCATGCTCACGGATTCGCGCTCTTTCCTGTCTTTTCCGCGCCACGAATATTTTCGCCGCGTCCTCTGCAATCTCTGCGGCGCGGAGATGGAGAACGGCGACCTTCCCAACGATGAAAAACTCGTCGGCGAAATGATTCGCAACATTTGCTTCGCGAATGCCAAGGCGTATCTCGGGCTTTCTCTACCGTCTTCGATTGAAGTGAAATCCGCCTCGGCTTAGCAGGAGAACCTCTTGCAGACCTTCTCTCGAGCCGCGTCACTTTCCGCGCTCATCGCGTTGTTGAGCGTTCCGCCGCAACTGCGCGCTGAATCCGGCGCGGAAGCGTGGCTTCGTTATACGCGTCACGATGCGCGCACGCTGCAGAAGTATCAGAACCTGCCCCCGAACGTCGTGGTCCTCGGCGATTCGCAAGTCTTGATTTCCGCTCGGGATGAGCTTTCTCGCGGTCTCCAAAGTTTGCTCGGCAAACCTCTACGCACAGACGCTAGTCTCTCGGAATCAGCAATTCTTCTTGGAACGGTCGCCTCGATCCAAAAGACGATTCCGGAATTCCGCCCGCCTGAGAAGATGGTTGTGGACGGCTTTTCGCTCACGGAGATTGACGTTCGCGGCAAAACAGTTCTCGCAATTGCTGCCCTCAACGATCGGGGCGTCATGTACGGCTCGTTTGCGCTTCTCGGCAAAATCGCCCGTGGCGAATCGATCTCGCACCTGAACGAGGCACAACAACCATACGCTCCCGTCCGATGGGTCGATCAATGGGATAATCTCAACGGCTCCATCGAACGCGGCTACGCCGGCCGCTCCATATTTTTCGAGAACGGTGACGTCCGGACGGACCTTTCGCGCGTTTCCGCGTACGCGCGCCTTCTGGCATCCGTCGGCATCAACGGCTGCACCATCAACAACGTCAATGCCGATCCGCGTCTTCTCGACAACGATCACCTTCCGCAGCTCGTTCGCATTGCGAATGCCTTTCGCCCGTGGGGCATTCAGCTCTCGATCTCGGTCAATCTGAGCGCACCGAAAACGAGCGGTGATCTCGATTCCTTTGATCCACTCGACCCGCGCGTCGCCGATTGGTGGCGCAAGAAGGTCGAAGCTCTTTATGCGGCTATCCCTGATTTTGGCGGCTTCGCGGTCAAAGCCGACTCGGAGGGTCAACTGGGCCCTTCCATCTATGGCCGGACACCTGTCGACGCCGCCAACGTCATTGCTCGCGCCCTGCAACCTCACCACGGCGTCGTCTTTTACCGCGCCTTCGTCTACAACCATCATCTCGATTGGCGCGACCCGCGCAACGATCGCGCCAAAGCCGCCTACGATAATTTCCATCCGCTCGATGGACAATTCGAACAGAACGTCATTATTCAAATCAAGCACGGTCCAATCGATTTTCAAGCGCGCGAACCGGTCTCGCCGTTGCTGAGTGGCCTTGAAAAAACAAACGAAGCGATCGAGCTTCAGGTCACGCAGGAATACACCGGACAGCAAAATCATCTCTGTTTCCTGGTTCCAATGTGGAAAGAAGTTCTCGACTTCGATTTGCACGCGAACGGCGACCATTCATCCGTTAAGGATCTCGCTGCCGGAAAAACATTTCATCAGCCTACTGGCGGGTTCGTCGCTGTCGTCAACGTCGGCCTCGACGAAAACTGGCTCGGCCACCCGCTCGCCATGGCCAATCTCTACGGCTACGCGCGCCTCGCTTGGAATCCAGATCTTTCTGCGCAACAAATTGCCAACGAATGGACGTCGCTCACGTTCAGCCGCGATCCAAAAGTCCTGCAAACAATTTCTTCGATGCTTCTCTCGTCATGGCACACCTACGAGAGCTACACCGGCCCGCTCGGGATGCAGACGCTCACAGACATCCTGGGCAGCCACTACGGGCCTGGAATCGAATCGTCGGAAGAAAACGGCTGGGGTCAATGGCATCGAGCGGATCATGACGGCGTCGGAATGGATCGCACGGTCGCCACAGGAACAGGCTACGTCGCGCAATATCCGCCGCTTGTCGCATTGAATTACGAATCCCCGGCAACAACGCCCGACGATTTGCTGCTCTTCTTCCATCACATTACGTATTCCTACATGCTTCATTCCCACAAAACGGTCATCCAGCATATTTACGATTCGCATTACGAAGGCGCGGAACGCGCCGCCGATTACGTCAAAAAGTGGCAATCTCTGCAAGGCGGCATCGACAACGACCGCTATGCTGCCACTCTGGCGCGTCTCGAATATCAAGCCGGCCATGCGATTGTCTGGCGTGACGCCATCTGCGAATATTTTTTGCGCCTGACGGGAATTCCCGACGCGAAAGGCCGCGTCGGCCATCACCCGAATCGCACCGAAGCCGAATCGATGCGGCTGACTGGCTATCAGCCCGTGGATGTGACGCCGTGGGAAAATGCCTCCGGCGGCAAAGCGATCGAGTGCGCATCGCAGCAGTCATGCGCGGCAGAGTTTTCATTTGAGGGAACTTCCGGCAAGTACGAACTCGACGTTCAATACTTCGACCAAAACGACGGCGAGTCGAAGTTCCGCGTGTTCATAAACGGAAAACTCACCGACGAATGGATCGCCAGTCTGCTACTTCCCGCAACAAAAATCGGAGGAGATTCGTCCACCCGGCGCCGCATTCACAACATCTCTTTGCATCACGACGACAAAATTCGCATCGAAGGCATCCCCGACCGCGAGGAACACGCCGCTCTCGACTACATCGAAATTAATCCGCAAACACAGCGCTGATTCGTTGAACGTCAATTCGAAAACAGAGAAACAGGAATTGCATCCGCCATCGCGGCGAATCCCGCCGGCGAAGGATGCAAATGATCACCGCAATCGAAAGCCGGCAGCAGTCGCTCCGTGTGCTCCGGGTCGCGCACCGCGCGGTCAAAATCAATCACTCCGTCAAAATGCTTGCGAATCCATTGATTCACCGCCTGCCGGTCCGCTTCATTTTTCTCATCTGGATGATAAAACGCGGAACCCACATACGGAGTCAGCGTCCCTCCAACGACTTTAATTCCCTGCGCATGCGCTCTCGCTATGATTTGCTCGTAAGCGCCGGTCACGCGCCGAACTTCTTCTTCATGCTCTGCGTCTGAGACTTCCTTGTCGTGTGTCAGCATCCCCAGATCGTTGATTCCTTCCAGAACCACAACGTAGTGCGCACCCGCCTGCGCCAACACGTCATGATCGAATCGTGCAAGCACATTCGCCGCAATTCCATCGATCAACAGCCGGTTTCCTCCAATTCCCTGATTCACAACGCCGATCTTCCGCGTCGGCACATTCGCTTGCAGCCGCTTCGCAAACACATCCGGCCAGCGATCGTTGCCGTCGGTCGTGGCGCCGTGTCCATCGGTGATGGAATCCCCGAGCGCGACAATTGAGAAAGCGTCCGCCGAAGCCTCCACGTCCACTCCCGCGATAAAATACCAGCGCGTAATTTTCTTTGCGTCCGGCAAATCTTCCGCCGCTAACCTATCTGTTGGCGCAAGAAACGAAGTTGCCCGCGATCCTGGATGCCCTGTGAGCATCTTCGCACTCGATTCCACGCGAATCGTAATTGCCAGGTCGGAAAGCGCAGGGGCGGAAAAATCCACCAGGTCAGAAAGGTAATCGGCGCCCTCTGGAATCGTCACATCGCCTTTGCCGGAAAACGAAAGAGCCTTATCCGAATTACCGATGATTTTCGGCGAACCTGCACCGACGGCCATTGCGACATGCGCCGCAGAAATGTGCAGCGGTTCCGTTCCGTAGCGATTCGAAAAACGGACACGCAACCGCGGCCCGCCCAAGGAAAGATGAACAATTTGCCGCAGCGTACCAGCGCGCAGTTCTTCGGCGCTCAATACGCTTGCGTCTGTGTCTTTCTGAGGCGACGTCGCCCACGTCGCGACCCATTTTGTCTGAGCCAAGGCTCCGGAGGCGCTCGCAAATACCAGGGCAAGAGCCACAGAAATAAATTTGGCAATCTTTTTTCCCGTCATGGCGGGGAAATTTATCACACCTGGCGTGTTCAGGTTCGAGATAAAAATGCCGCACTATTCAGCGGCTTCCGAAAAACTCGACAGAACCCACTCGCTGCTTGGCTCTAGTGCAGCAACACGTATTCAAAATCAGTCGGCTTCGTGTTAATTCCGCGCTCCGGTGGCGCAATCCATCCCGCCATTTTCCCGCGCTCAAAGACGCCTTTCATCAGGCTCCGCACGTAGGCGCGATCGCCTTCCGTAGGCAGCCATTCGTCCTGCCGCGCCGCAAATTCTTCCGCGCTGATTGGCCCGCCCGTCGTGTCGGTCGGGATATTCGCCCAGCTTCCCACTGTCCGCCGGAATTTCGGACTCGGCAGAACCATCCGGTGCGGATAGCCGGCGTCTTCCAGCAACTTATTCCACCGCGCCAAACCTTTTTCGCAATCCCGCACATAGGATTCCCGCACGACTTCGTTCATCGCATTCCGCATCGGAATTTGTTCTGGCCGCATGCCGCCTTTTCCATCCGGCAGCTCCAGAGTATGTGTCGGCTCCGTCGCCAGATGATCTTCATAGCGCTCTTCATCGGGCCGGCCCTTCAAGCCATTCGCAAAATATGAAGCAGCATTCGAAGAGGAATCTCCGCCAAACAGATCCAACGACGAGCTGAACCAGAAATTCAAATACCGTTGCACGGTCGGCAAATCCACCGCCCCCGCCTTTCGAATCGCAACAGGATCATCCGTTCCCAATTCTTTCATCACTTCAATTGTCCGCTTGATCACGCGCCCAATTCCAGTGTCGCCCACAAACATATGATGCGCTTCTTCCGTCAGCATGAATCGGCACGTCCGCGAAAGCGGATCAAAACTGGATTCCGCCAGCGACTTCAACTGAAACTTTCCGTCGCGATCCGTGAAGTACGTGAACATGTAAAAACTCAGCCAGTCGCTGATCGGCTCATTGAATGTGCTTAAAATTCGCGGCTTGTCCGCGTCGCCCGAATGACGCTCGAGCAACTCTTCCGCTTCTTCGCGTCCATCGCGCCCAAAATACGCATGCAACAGGTACACCATCGCCCACAGATGGCGTCCTTCTTCCACGTTCACCTGAAACAAATTCCGCAAATCGTAGAGTGACGGCGCCGTGTGGCCGAGCAACCGCTGCTGTTCGACTGAAGCCGGCTCCGTGTCGCCCTGCGTGACGATCAACCGTCGCAGCGTCGACCGATGTTCGCCCGGAACCTGCTGCCATACCGGTTGACCAAAGTTGTCTCCAAATCCGATTCGCCGGTCCGTTTGCGGCTCCGCCAAGAAAATTCCCCATCGGTAGTCCGGCATCTTCACGTAGCCGAACGTAGCCCATCCCTTCGTATCCACTGAAATCGCAGTCCGCAAGTACACCGCTGCCGCATTGAAATCGCTCGGCCCCAGCCCATGCCACCAATTTAAAAATTCCGGCTGCCAATGCTCCAACGCGCGCTGCAACGCGCGATTCGATCCCAAATCCACGTTGTTCGGAATCCGGTCTTGATAATTCGATTCCATCACACACGCTGCCAATCGAACTTCGCTTTCGATCCCTTGCCAAAGACTTTCAGCGCGCCTTGCTCGCCCGTCGCGTTCGGACGGATAAATACCCAGTTCTGCCACGCCGATAGGCGCGCAAAAATTTTCGTCAGTAAATTCTCTGCGCCGCCGAATCGCAAACTCGCTTCCATTCCCGTCAACGCATCCGGCGATAGGCTCACTCGTTCCTCCATCGCGATGCGAATTTCGTCTTCCCAATCCAAATCATCGGGCGCAACTGTTACGAGTCCTGCTTCCAGTGCTTCTTCTGCGTTTAGGCGCTGTCCGATCAAGTTCTTCAACTCGTCCAACTTCTTCGCGTCTCCATGGAATCGCGCCGACACTCGTCCGGCGCCATTGACCATCGGCAACAATCCAAAATTCATCTCCGTAAGCGCAACCTTCGGCAGCGTCGTTTCATCTTCCGCAGCCGCGAGCATGTAGCTCCGGTCCGCCGCCAGCGCCAATTCGAACAGCGTCCCGGCAAAACACGATCCCGGCTCGATCATCGCGAACATGCTTCGCGAACTGACATCCAGCCGTGCAAGCGTTCTCCGCAACATTCCAATCGTTTCGCGGACGAACCAATCTTCCCTGTGCCTTAGCATCAACTCGTCATTTGCGAGCACTGCCGCCGAGTCGCCTTCCGTCTTGAACAAAATCAGTCCAAGTTCTGCTTCGTTCGTTCGCAGCAACAAAATCGCGTCATCCAGCTCCCGAGCCATCGCGAGTGGCCACCAAGCAGCGCCCAACGTATGAATTTCTTCGATCGACTTCGGCTGCGGCCCCTTCGGCGCGCTGATCTTTATCGTCGCTGTCCGCATTGCACGATCAAACGTCACATCCACGTTCTCGTAGTGATACCCGGCTTCATCGATCTTTCTCTTCAGCGGATTCAGCCGAATGCCCTTCGCATCCGCGCTTCTTTTCGATCCGGCCGCCAACTTCTCCGCACGTTCCGCCACGAGCGCGCCAAACTTCGCAGGCACCGCAATTTCATCCACCAATCCCCACTGCTTCGCTCGTTCGCCCTTCACTCCATCCGCATTCGTGCAAAACAGATCCGCCAAATCGCGCCGCACTTTCCGTTTGTCCACAACGCGCGTCAATCCCCCCGTGCCCGGCAACACGCCTAGGAGAGGCGTCTCCGGCAAACTCACCGCGCTTGAGCGGTCATCCACCAGCAAAATCTCATCGCACGCCAGCGCCAATTCATATCCGCCCCCGGCCGTGGTTCCGTTGAGTGCCGCCACGAATTTAAATCCGTCATTCCGGCTTGAGTCTTCCATCCCATTTCGCGTCTCGTTCGTGAACTTGCAAAAATTCACTTTCCACCCGTGCGACGACTGTCCCAGCATGTAAATGTTCGCGCCGGCGCAGAACATTCTTTCCTTCGCGCTCGAAATCACCACGCACGCCACTTCCGGATGCTCGAATCGAATCCGCTGCAAAGCGTCATGCAGCTCGATGTCGACGCCCAAATCGTACGAGTTCAGCTTCAGCTTGTACCCCGGCCGCAACCCCGCGTCCTCATTCACGTCCATCAAAAGCGTCGCGACGCGGCCATCTACCTTCAGCTTCCAGTGCCGGTAACTCTCCGGCGCCGCATCAAACGACACCATCTGCTTTTCCATCACTTCCGCCATAAACGCCTCATCTCTTTTGCTGACATTAATTCTCTAAGTGTACTATATCGCCTGCCACTGGCATCAATGAGCAATATAATGCATGCTCCGGTAGCAGGAAACTTGCCGTTCCGCAAAATCGCGGCCATCCTCGACGTCCCTTCAGCGGCGCGTTTCGCGGCGATCGCCCAATTGGCCTATCCGCTTATCCTGCCTTCACCAGCGCCGCTAATTCCGTCGCCACCTGCTTCAACGTCTTCCCGCTCGTATTTAGTTTCGCATCCGCCTGCTCGTACATCGGCTCCCGTCCCGCCAGAATCTTTCGCAAATCCGCCATGGCCCATTGGCTTCCCGCCATCGGCCGTTTGTCTCCCTGAGCAATCACTCGCTGCATGTGATCTTCCGGTTTCGCCTTCAGCCACACCGTGAAACACGCGCTCCGCAACCGCGAAAACGTCTCCGGCACATTCACGATGCTGCCGCCTGTCGCCAGCACAAACCGTTCCTGCGATTCGAGCACACGCTCCAGTGCGTCCCGCTCCAGCCGGTGAAATCCCGCAGGCCCGTACAAATCAAAAATCGCACTCAACTTCACGCCGCTCTCTTGCTCAATCCGTCGATCCAGTTCAATAAAAGGCGCCCCGATTCGTTCTGCCAGCATCGGCCCCAACGTCGACTTCCCTGCCCCGCGCATTCCGACCAACGCGATTCTTCCTCGCCGCTCCTCTTCATTGCGCGCGCCGAATCTCTGTGCAAGGATCGCTTGCGCTTGCCGCCGTTCTTCCGGTTTCAGTTTTTCCAGCAGTGACACCAGCTCCGCCATCTCCGGCACGGCGCCGTTTCGTTCCTGTGCCAATTGCTCGACTCCCAAGCCCAGTGCGTGCGCGATCCGCCGCAGCCGGATGATCGAAATGTTGCCGTGGCCCGTCTCGAGCTGCGCCAAAAACCGTTCCGAGACCGCTCCCGCTCGCGCCAATTCTTTTCGTGTAACCTCCTTCCGCGAACGCTCCGCTCGCACGCGTTCCCCGAGCATCTTCAGGTAGTCCGTCTCCGGCCGCGGCCCGCTTTGCACTTTGCTTCTCATTGCCTCTCCCGACCTGCAGTATAGTACATACACTCCATCCGCCCGCCGCAGCTGCGGTTCGTCATCCTGAGGCGAACCATGAAGTTCGTCGAAGGACCTCAACGTAAAATCCAGACACCCAACCAAACCAGGATCGACCCTGCCTCCTACTTCCTCCTTCGTCCCTCCGCTGTTAAAATCTCACCCCGGAGAATCTTCTCGTGCCCAAATCGAAACCGCACTCACGCCCTGCGAAACCCAAATCGGCCAAGTCCCTGGAACCGACCGAAGCACAAATTGCGGTCCATTGGAAAGAAGAGGAATATTTCCACCCGACAAAGGAATTCAAGGCGCAGGCCAATCTCGCCGATCCGTCTTTCGTCAAAAAATTCTCCGAAAAACATTTTCCGCAATGTTTTGAACACTACGCCAATCTGCTCGACTGGGACAAAAAGTGGAAGAAAACGCTCGACACCGCCAACCCGCCTTTCTGGAAATGGTTCATCGGCGGCAAGCTCAACGCCTCCTACAACTGCGTCGATCGCCATCTCGCCGAACACAAAAATAAAGCCGCCTTCATCTTTGTCCCCGAACCCGAACACGAAGTCCCGCAAGTCCTCACCTATCGCGAGCTTTACATCCGCGTAAACGAAACCGCCGCCATGCTCCGCGATTTCTGCGGCCTCAAAGCTGGCGATCGCGTCACCATTCACATGCCCATGATTCCCGAGCTTCCTGTCACCATGCTCGCCTGCGCCCGCCTCGGTGTCGTTCATTCCGTCGTCTTCGGCGGTTTCAGCGGCGAAGCCTGCGGCCTCCGCGCCGCCGATTCCGGCAGTCGCGTCCTCATCTACGCCGACGGCTACTATCGCAACGGAAAATGGATCGATCACAAAGGCAACGCCGACATCGCCATTCAAACCGCAAAAAAAGAAGGCCAGGACATCGACAAAGTTCTCGTCTGGCGCCGTTATCCCGGCAAACGCATGTCGGAAGCGCCCATGGTCAGCGAACGCGATTTCTTCGTCGAAGACGTTTTGAAAGACTACCGCGGCCAAATCGTCGAACCCGTTTCTCTCGACGCCGAAGCTCCGCTCTTTCTCATGTACACCAGCGGCACCACCGGCAAGCCAAAAGGCTGCCAACATCGCACTGGAGGCTATCTCGCCTACGCCGCGGGCACTTCCAAGTATTACCAAGACATTCAGCCCGGCGACGTCTATTGGTGCATGGCCGACATTGGCTGGATCACCGGCCACTCCTACATCGTTTACGGTCCGCTCGCTCTCGCCGCCACCAGCGTCCTCTACGAAGGCGTTCCGCAATTCCCCGACGCTGCGCGCCCCTGGCGCATCGCCGAACGTCTCGGCGTCAACATCTTCCACACTTCGCCCACCGCCATCCGCATGCTCCGCAAAGCCGGCGCCGACGAGCCCAAAAAATACAACTACTCCTTCAAGCACATGACCACCGTCGGCGAACCAATCGAACCCGAAGTCTGGCGCTGGTATTACGAAGTCGTTGGCAAAGGCGAAGCCGCGATCGTGGACACTTGGTGGCAAACCGAAACTGGCGGTTTCCTCTGCACCACAAAACCTGCACTCGATCGTATGAAGCCGGGCAGCGCCGGCCCCGCCGCCCTCGGAATTTATCCCGCCATCTGGGACGAAAACGGAAAAGAAATCAAAGCTGGCGAACACGCCGCGGGCAACATCTGCATTCGAAATCCCTGGCCCGGCATCATGCAAACCATCTGGGGCGATCCCGATCGCTTCGTGAAGCAGTACTACGAAAAATATTGCAAGAATCCCAAAAGTAAAAAGTGGCAGGATTGGCCCTACTTCGCCGGCGATGGCGCCATGCTCTCCGCCGACGGCTATTACCGCATTCTCGGCCGCGTCGACGACGTCATCAACGTCGCCGGCCATCGCCTCGGCACAAAAGAAATTGAATCCGCCTGCCTCAGCGTTCCGGAAATCGCCGAAGCCGCCGTCGTCCCTGTCGTCGACGAAATCAAAGGCCGCGTCCCCGAGGTCTATATCTCAATCAAGCCCGGCTCAACGCCCAACAAACAAGTCATCGACAAAGTCATCGCCACCATCGAAACCATGATCGGCAAAATCGCCCGTCCCAAGCGCATCCACGTCGTTCCCGACATGCCCAAGACGCGCTCCGGCAAAATCATGCGCCGCGTCCTCGCCGCCATTTCCAATCGCATGCACACCGGCGACATCACCACCCTTGCCAATCCGGACATCGTCGAGCAGATCCGCGAACTCGTCCAGGGCCGCGACGCCGTCCTATTAAAGGATGGTCCCGAAGACATCCGTCTTTTCGGTGAACAGGGTTGAATATCGACCACGATTGTTTCATGCGGGCATAGAGAGCCCAGCAAACGGGACAGTACGTTAGTTGGCCGATTCTACGTCCCGTAAGAGACTCATTTTAATAGCCTTAATATAGCCTAAGTATCTCTTTGAGCACACTGGTACTATACTTTCGTAGCATATTCGTCCTGAGAGTCCTAGTATCAACGTAACGCTTGTGGCTTACCTGCTCTTCCGGTGAGCCGGTCCCGGTAGTCGCCTCCTTTGTCGCCAGCCGTTTTTCCCCGCAGCGCTGGCTTAGAGGCAATTTTTCTCGCTCATGTTTGTTCGAACTCGCTTCACGGCTCGGCACGATTGGCCGCAGATTCCGCGCAGGAGGTCGTCCATGTTTTTCCGCAAGGGTTGGGGGAACGTTGCCGCTCTTTCTATTCTAGGTTTAGTCGTTTTTGCCTGCTCCGCTGAGGCACAGTTGCCCTTTTCCGCTCCCAAAAACGTCTCAAACAATTTGGATTCCACATTCACGCCGCAAACCGCCGTGGATTCCAACGGCAACATCTTCGTCGTCTGGGAAGACGACACCAGCACGAACGCGAACATTCTTTTCAGCCGTTCTTCCGACGGCGGCGCCACCTTCTCGGCGCCAATCAATATTTCCCACTCTAAGCTTTTCCCGTTTGGCCCGCGGATCGCGGTCGACTCCAGCGGCGGCATCAATGTTGTCTGGAATGACAACTCTCCTGGCAATCTCGAAATCATGTTCGCCCGTTCCATCGACGGCGGATTAACCTTTTCCGCTCCCGTCAACGTCTCCCACGACGCAAGCACTTCCTCGAGCCCTCAGGTTGCGGTGGACTCCACAGGCAACATTTTCGTCGTCTGGGAAAATGACAGCGGCGTCCTCGGCATCTTGTTCAGCCGCTCTGTCGATGGCGGCGTCACTTTTTCCGCACCCGCCATGATCTCCACCAACACCACTGGTTCCGTCTCTCCGCAAATGGCGGTGGGACCCAATGGCAACGTCTATCTTGGATGGGAAGACGACTTCTCGTCCGGCTCCGACATTTCCTTCAGTCGTTCGCTGGACCACGGTCAGACTTTCTCGCCTCCCGCCAGCCTTCCTCACGGCGTCGGTAACTCGACTGGCGTCCAGCTTAATGTCGATGCCGCTGGCAACGTCAACGCCGCTTGGTCCAACGATAGCCCTGGCAATTCCGACATCTTCTTCAGTCGTTCCACGAACGGCGGCCTCAATTTCTCGGCACCCTTGAATATTTCGAAGACGCCCGGATTTTCAAGCAACGCTCTCCTTGCCGCCGACGCTGCTGGCAACATCAGTGTCATCTGGACCGATAACGTCCCGCCCGCTACCGCAATGGATATTTTCTATGCGCGATCCAGCAATGGCGGCACATCCTTCTCCTCGCCCATCAACATTTCCAATAATTCTGGATTTTCTGCCGATCCTTCGCTCGCCGTCGATTCCGCAGGTAACATCAACGTCGCATGGGATGACACCACCCCCGGCAAAGACGATATCTTTTTCTCGCGCTCCACAGACTCCGGCGCGACCTTTGCGACTCCGCAAAATCTTTCTAACAACAGCGGTTCCTCCACCATCCCTCAAATGGTCGCGGACAAAAACGGCAGCCTCAACGTCGTCTGGCAGGACACCACTCCCGGCGTCTCTCAAATCTTCTTCAGCCGCTACACAAGCGCCGTTATCAATCATCCGCCGGTCGCAGTCGTCGGCCCGGATCAAACGATTCAAGCCACCAGCCAGAACGGCACGCCCGTTCAACTCGACGGTTCCAAGTCCAGCGATCCTGACAACGATCCGCTCACCTTCGTCTGGACCGACCAATCGAACAACATCGTCGGCACCACGGCTGTCGTTCAGCTGAATCTTTTGCCCGGCACCTACAGCTTTACGCTCACTGTCACCGACACAGGCAATCTCAGCAATTCAGCCACGACCCACGTCACCATCAATGCTCCGGTCAATCATCCGCCGGTCGCCGTCGCTGGTGCCAGCCAGACACTGAATTGCACCGGCCAGAACGGCGCACTCGTTACCTTGAACGGCTCAGGTTCGAGCGATCCCGATAACGATGTCCTTACGTTTGTCTGGAAAGACGCCGCAGGAAACATCGTCGGCACTTCCGCCGTCGTTCAATTGGCCGTTCCGCTCGGTCCTCATGCGTACACTCTTACCGTCACCGACCCAGGCGGCCTCAGCTCCTCGGCCACCACACAAATCACCGTGCAAGACACGACGCCTCCGTCGCTCTCCGTGTCTCTCTCTCCGAATTCGCTCCAGCCGCCGAACCATCAGTTGGTTCTCGTCACGGCGACGGTCTCCGCCAGCGACGTCTGCTCGGCGAATCCGGCCGTCCGCCTCGTCTCCATTACCAGCAACGAGCCTGACTCCGGCACCGGACCTGCCGATCTGCCGAATGACATCCAGTCCGCCAGCGGCGGCGCCATTCCCTTCGGCACCGACGTTCGCTCCTTCCAGTTGCGCGCGGAAAATGCCGGCACCGGCAGCGGCCGCGTCTACACCGTCACCTACTCTGCCACCGACGCCGCGGGCAACGTTTCCTCTTCCTCGGCCGTTGTCGTCGTTCCAGTTCAAGCTGGCGGCGGGGATCACGACGGCGACCACGACGATCACGATCGCGACCATCACAAGAAGAAGCACCACGACAAAGATAAAGACAAGGACAAAGACAAAGACCACGACGATTCCCACCACTGAGAATCCTCTCAGTCAAAACTCTAAATTGTAGAGGAACTAAGGGGCCGCGTTCTCAGCGGCCCCTTTTTTATTTCGCGGCGCCTCTTTAGCGCTGCACTGCAGGCGCGGAACCGCGCCGTCCCGCCATCTACTTCGCCAGGTACGCCGCCAAGTTCTTCTGCTGCAATCCGCGCAACTCAATGCACGCATTCGCCGTGTCCTTGCCGTTCCGCAAAAGCCGCTCCGACCCCGGCAACTTCTGCGTCGCAAAAAATTCCTGCGAATCGTCCCGCAACTTCGCGTCGCAGAACACGCCCGTCACCGCCGCCAGTTGCACCGCGTCCGGCGCATCCACCTTCTTCAAAATCGCCGGAAAGTTCTTCTTGAACAATTCCCATCCGGCTTGCTGCGTCGGCGGATTTCCAATCGGTCCAAACAACACGAACAAATCCTGATTCTTCACGTCCGGCCCGAGCGCAAACTCGAAAGTTTTCTTCACCAGCTCTTCCTGCGGAAACGCTCCCAACGCTCCAAAGTAGGAATAGTATTCTTCCGGCGCCTGCGCCGTTTTTAGCTTGGCCAGATATTTGTCGTAAAGGGCCTCATCTCCATCCAGCGCCGCAATCGCCAACGCATTCCCCGCCAGCGCCGCCTCCACCGAATTCGGGTCCTTCATATATTGATCCGCCACACTTTTCGCTTTTGCCAGCAACTTCGGCTCGCGTCCGATTTGCGCCAGCACGCCGAAAACGTCTGCCCGCATCGCGCGCCGGCTGTCGCTCTCCCCGGCAACCGGCTCGTCGCCCAGGTCCGCCGCAATCGGCGCCAGCAACTTCCGCACCCAAGCCTCAAATTTCACCCTGTCTTCCGGCGCTGCGATCCGGTCGTGAATCTCCCCCAGCCGCCCCATCATCACTCCCACCACATGCCGCGAACGTTCCCCCTGCATCTTTTCGAGCGTCGCCAGGTAATCCCCGATCGGCAGCCGCCCGGCTCGTACTTGCGTCCACACATCTCCAAGAAAATGAATTCGCTCACCGGCCGTAAACGTCGTCTCCAGCTCTCCGCTCATCTTCGCCAGCGTCGCTGCGTCGTAACCCGACCGGAAATATCCCCGCCCACCCGCATTTGCGTAAACCCACGCCGCGCATCCCGGCAGCTCAAACGTCTGCTTGCGCTCCGTCAGCAACTTCTGCACGGCTTCTTTCGACCCCGCCGCCCGCAAACTCACGGGAATCTGCCAGAGTTCCTTCGACCCTGCATTCATCTTCGCGGCATCCGCAAAATAGCGTTCCTGCGTCAGCGTCACCTGCGTCTTGCCGCCGCTGCAAGCGCTCGACACCGTCACGTACGGCGCTCCGGATTGCTCCGTGAAAGATTTCATAATCTTGTCCACAGGTTTTCCCGATGTCGCCGTCACCTGATTCCAGAAATCTTCCGCCGTCGCATTTCCGTACGAATGTTTTTCCAGATATGCGTTGACGCCCTTCTGAAAAACATCCGGTCCCACGTACGCTTCCACCATGCGCAGCACCGACGCGGCTTTTCCGTACGCCACACCATCGAACAGCGCCTGAATGTCTCCCGGCGTCTCCGCATTCGCGCGAATCGCTCGCACGGACGCAATCGCGTCGTTACTCAGCGCGCCGCCTGTCTGTTGAATCTCCTGCTGATCCTCCAGCCAGTCCGGCTTCATCGTCTCGACGGGTTTCCACGCCATCCACGTCGCAAATCCTTCGTTCAGCCAGATGTCATCCCACCATTTCATCGTCACCAGATCGCCGAACCATTGGTGCGCCATTTCGTGTGCCAGCACGTCCGCAACCGCCTGATGCGCATCGACCGACGCCGCTTTGTCGTCGATAATCAGCAGCGTCTCGCGATAAGTGATCGCCCCCACGTTTTCCATCGCTCCCGCAGCAAAATCCGGAAACGCAATGATGTCCAGCTTTTTGAACGGATATTTCACCGAATAATATTTGTCGTAATACTTCAGGATGTCCTGCGCCGCTTCCAGCGCAAATCCGGTCAGTTCCGCCTTTTCTGGCACCGCGCACACACGCACGGGAATGTTGTCCGCCGCCCCTTCGCGGCAGACAAAATCGCCCACCATCATCGCCACCAGATACGTTGAAATCTTCGGTGTCGTCGTGAACTTCAGTGTGTGCTTCCCATCTCCCGGCCCGGCTGTGTCCGCTTCGATGCTCCCGTTCGAAATCGCTGTGTCGCCCTTATCAATCACGAGCGAAATTTGAAATGTTGCCTTGTACGCCGGCTCGTCAAAACTCGGAAACGCACGCCGCGCATCCGTCGCTTCGAATTGCGTCACCGCATACCGTCTCTTTTTCGTCTGGCTCAAATAAAATCCGCGCAGCTTGTCGTTCAGAATTCCAGTGAACTTGATTCGAACTTCCGCCGGTCCCGCCGCGATCTCTTTCCCGACCGTCAGCGTCGCCATCTCCTTCGCCGCATCCAGCGTCACATCCGCCTTTTGCGTCGCGCCGCCCGACGTCACCGTCGCTTCCTGAAACTCAATCTCCGCGGCG
>Ga0070734_10003502_pt1 | contig 16314 bp, 8 predicted proteins | sample Coa_R1_8_FD_66444 | JGI IMG/M metagenome (GOLD analysis project Ga0070734, IMG submission 66444) | Surface soil microbial communities from Centralia Pennsylvania, which are recovering from an underground coalmine fire - Coalmine... | ecosystem: Environmental > Terrestrial > Soil > Unclassified ...
CCGTTGCCCAGGATGTTCCGCCCGCCCGACGAGACCAGCGCGGGCACCCGCGGGTGCGGCCCGGCCGTGGCGCCGGGCGGTGCCAGCGCGGCCGCGGGGAACGGGGGCAGCGGCGTGGCCGCGGCGAGCGCGGCGTACCCACGCTGATCGACGATCACGACCGGCACGACCAGGCCCTGGCCGGACGTGCCGGTGGCCACCGAGGCCGTGGCGGTGCGCTGGACCCCCGGCACTGCGGCGATCGCCCGCTGCGCGGCCGGAGTGATCCCCGGGCCGGCCGCGGGCGCGGTGACCACCGCGTCGGCCCCGGCGGCCTGCCACGACGCCGCGACGTCGGCGGCCGCCACCGCGCTGCGGGCCATCGCCGCGAACGCGATCACGGCGAACGCCAGGACCAGAGCGAACGCGGGCAGTACCCCCGCCTGCGCCGTCACACCGCCGCGGGCGAAGCCGACGATCATCACGACCCCGCGCCGGCGGCCGGCCAGCCGGGTGAGCTGGCGCAGCACGACCGGGTACCCGCGCATCACCAGCAGCGCCGCCGGTATCGCCACCAGCACCGGGGCGGCGGCGGTGAAGAAGTCCGTGCTGCCCGGCGGCGGCAGGCCCTGCTGGCGCAGGATGACCAGCCCGCCCACCGCGGCACAGACCAGCATGATGTCGGCCACCCACCTGCGTGTCATGGTGAGCCGGCGGCGGGCCACAGGCGCGCCCTGGGGACCGGCCACCACGCGACGGGTCCGGTGCCGCCACGCGGCCAGCACCGCCGGGCCGGCCAGCGCCACCACGGTGATCAGGCCCGCCAGCCACCACGAAAGCACCGCCGCGGGCCCCGGGGTCACCGCGATGGCCGCCAGCACCCCCAACGCCGCGGCGGGCAGTACCGTGACGGCACCGCCGCGCAACGCCACCAGCGTGATCTGCCGCAGCCCCGCGCCGCGCGCCCGCATCATCGTGTACTCGCCGTCCCGGTGCACGGTGACCAGCCGGGCGCCCAGCAGCACCACGACCGCGCCGATCACCGCGAGGCTGACGAACAGCAGCGACAGCGCCCGCTGCACCGCATCGTCGGTCGACAGGAACGCGGGCAGCACGCTCACCAGGCCATCGCTCAAGCTGATCGCGAGCGGGCCGCCCTCACTTTGAATCCCGTTGGCGCTGGAGGAGGGGCCCCCGGCGCCGAGGTTCGCGCTCACCGAACTCGAGGCGGGCAGGAACGACAGCGCCTGGAGCGTCCGTTGCAGGCCGGCTGCCTGGTCAGCGTTGACCGAGCCCAGGCTGAGCGGGAAACCCCAGAGGGCGTGCAGCGGTGCGGTGCTGAACTGCCGCTGCAGTTCCTCCACCTCGGCCGGGCCGACGAACGCGGCGGTGGTCCAGAACGGCGTGGCGTCCGTGCCCAGCTGGGTCAGCTGGGGGCTGGCGGCGATCGGGTCGACGGTCCAGAACGCCGACCCGGGCCGGGCCGGCCGGACGATCCCGGTGATGAGCAGCTTCTGGCCCGCCGTCCGCAGCAGCGAGCCGACGTGCAAACGGAGCCGGGCCGCGGTGGCCCGGGTGACCGCTACCTGGAACGTGGCGCTACCGCTGTGGTCCTGCGCGCTGACCGGCATAGTCCCCGCCACGAGGGCCGACTGGCCGGCCAGCGTGCTGCGGTAGAGCAGTTCGAGCTGCGGAGGCCCAATGCGCGGCCCTCCCGGCGCGGCGCCGGAAAGCACCGCGGCGCCGGTGCCCAGCCCGGACCACTGCGCTCGCGGCGCGCTGAGCGGCAGCCCCGCCCGGCGCAGCCCGGCGGCGAACTGGAGCCGGGCGGCCTCGAGCTGACCGGTGCTCAGCGGCGGGCCGCCCTGGGCGGACAGGTCGCCGTCTGCCAGTACGGCCTCCTGCGCCGGCCCCGCCGCGTGGAACGTCCGCTGCAGCACGGCCGTGCGATAGCCGAGGCTCGCCCGCGGCACGGCGACCGCGACGAACGTGCAGACGAGCACGAGCAGCGCGAGCGTCACGCTGGCGGCGGCCGCGGTGCCGGTAATCGCGGGCCATGCCGCCCGTGCCCGGCTCACCAGCCCGCCACGGGCCACCGTGTCCTGATCCGTTCCTGTGCCCTGGCCCGCCGGTGTGTTCCCGGCGGCCGCCGCGTCCCGGCGCTGCGGCCCGGTCACGCCGACTCCCCGGCGCGCAGCTGGGCGGCGGGGTCAGGGTGGTACGCCGCGGCCGCCGCGGCGGCGAGGACCGGCACCGCCGCGACCGCCAGCGCCAGCAGCGCCGTCCAGCCCAGCGGGACCACCACCCGCACCGGCGGGAAGGCCGCCGCAGCTCCGCTGGTGAGGGTCACCGCGGGGACGAGCAGGCGGGCCAGGCCCACGCCGATCAGCGCGCCAATGGCCGCCGCGGGCAGGCTGAGCATGAGCTGTTCCAGGCACAACTGCCTGGTCCTGGCGCCGCGGCCCATGCCCAGCGCGGCAAGCAGCGCATCCTGCAGGCGGCGCTCGGTCACCGCGGCCACCACGCAGACGACGAACCCGATGGACGCGAGCAGCGCCGCCGCCACCGCGATGACCACCAGCGCGAGTTGCGGCACGTTGGGCAGCGGGTCGGAGAGCAGCGCCGCCGCCAGCCGGTCCAGGCTCACCACGCTGGCGCCGTGCGGCAGGCCAGGCGGCACGCCGTGCGACGTCCGCAGCCACCAGCCGGTCACCGGCAGCGGCGGCTGCGCCTGCGCGGCAAGCACGGCCTGCAGCGAGGGCTGGTTCACGATCACCGCGGCCGCGCCGTTCCCGGCGGACGGGAAGGCACGGATCACGGCGACCAGCCGCACCGGAACCGTGGCGTTGCCGACGGGCAGCAGGACGACCTGGCCGACGTGGTCGTTGGCGGCGGCGAGGAAGGCCCGGGTGGCGATGGCCGGCAGTGGCCCGTAGGGGTATCCCGCGGTGAGCGCGAGCTGCCCGCCGACGGACAGCGGCCGTACCCCGGCCCTCTGGATGAGCAGCCCGGTGCCGGTGCTGAACGTCAGCGTGGCCGGCCCCGGCCGCCACGCCTTGACCTTGGGCTTGATACCGACCGCGTGCGGATCGGCGAGCAGCGCCGCGGCCGCCGCGGCATGCCATCCGGGGAGCACGCCGCCGGGCCTCGTGGCCGCGGTGAACGGTGCAGGGAAACCGCCGGAGCCGTGCGGGGAGACCGCCAGCGCCCGGACGTCCAGCGTGGCGCGGGCCGCCGCGATCCGTGCCTGTACACGGGAGGCGGCCGGCGTGCCCAGTGCCGACAGCGGAAAGCGCGGCAGCTGGTAGCTGAGCGACAGGCCGAGCAGCCGGAGCGGGTAGCGTGCCTGCCCGGTGCCAGGAGTGGCACCGCCGTGGCCAGCGAGATCGGCCACCAGCTGGTGCGGGTGGCCGTCCGCCGGCAGGCTGCCCGCCCGGATCGAGTAGACGATTCCCCATCCGTCCTGGACGGACAGGCGCACCGGCAGCGCGCCGAACCGGACACCGCGCGGCGGGCTGACCGCGGCGGTCACCGCGATCCTGGCCGGCCGGCCGGGCAGCGCCAGGCCGGGGGCGGGGTGCGCCGGGATGATCCGGTGCCAGACGGCGGGCACCGGGAGGCCGGCCAGATCCGGCCGGAGCAGCACCGTGGCCGGCGCCGCCGCGGCGTTCAGCGCGTACACGTCGAACCCGCTGTTGAAGTTGCTGACCGGCATGGCGCCGAGCACGCCGCTTGTGTGCGCGACCTGGCTGGCCCGGTCCAGCGGAAGCGGGGTGCCCAGGCTCACCCGGACATCGGCACCGGCGGCGAACGCCGCCTGGTCGAGCTGGGACTGACGCCAGCTCTGGTGCTGGGCAAGGACCAGGGTGCCGGTGCCCACGGCGAGGACGACGAGCAGGATCGGGCCGCCCTGCCGCACCGGCCGCCTGCTCACCTGCCAGCTAGCCAGCGCCGCGACGATGTGCCTGCCGCGGGCGCTCAGCCGGTCGAGCAGCCGGGCGGCCGCGGGCAGCACGCGCAGCGGCAGCAGGGCGAGCCCGGCCAGGGCCAGGACCGGTGCGACGGCGAGCACCGGATCGATGCCCAGGACGCCGCCGGTCAGCCGGGGCACCGCCGAGTACCGGCGCAGCTCCAGGAACGCCACCACGCCGAGCAGGAGGAGCGCGGTGTCCAGGCCGACCCGCGCGGCGGTGGCCAGTGCGGCCTGCCTGCCACGCCTGAGCCGGGCGGCGCCGGGGGTCACCGGGCGAAGCACGGGCCGGACCACGACGAGGATGACGAGCACGGCGATGGCCGCGGCGGGCCACCAGGCGCCGCCCGCCAGGCCCTCGCGCAGCGTCACCGCCAGTCCGCCGGTGCGGTGCGGCAGCCCACTGGCCGACATCAGCAAGGCGGACAGATAGCAGCCAAGGACGGTGCCGACGGCCACGCCGGCCACGGTGATCAGGGCCGCCTCGGCAAGCGAGGCGCGGGCAAGCTGCCCCCCGGCGACGCCACGCGCGGACAGCAGCGCGTTCTCCTCCTCCCGCTGGGTGGCCAGCAGCCGCGCGGCCAGTGCGGCGGCGGCGGTGGCCAGCAGGATCAGCTGCAGCGACCCGATCAGCAGCAGCGACCTGGCGACCACCAGGCTGCTGCCCAGGGCGGTCAGCGTCGAAGGCAGGCTCGTCGCCGCCTGCAGTGCGCCCAGGTCCTGCCGGGTCTGCAGGGACGTCATCACGGTGCTGAGGCGGGCGCCGAACGTGCCGGTGTCGCCCGGTGAGATCCGCGCGGTGTGCACCACCAGTAGCCAGGAGGCCTGGCCCACGGCGAGCCCGCCGGGCCCGAGCGAGGCGGGCGCCACCACCATCGGCCCGTAGGTGACGAACCCGCCCTGCACCAGCTTGCCCGAGATGCCGAGCAGGCTGAGCCGCCAGTACGGGTCCGCCGGATCCCTCGGCCGGAACAGCCCGGTCACGACGAGCCTGGCCCGGCGTCCGGTGATGCTGTCGGGCAGCGTGAGCACCTGGCCCACGGCGAGGTGCAGCATGGCCGCCGTGCTGGCCGGCAGTGCCACGGGAATCGGCCGCCCGGGGCTGACCGGGCCGGGCCAGTGCCCGGCCGTCAGGACGGCGTGACCGGTGACCCCGTCCAGGGCGGCCGCCTGGATGCTGGGTACCTGGCTCGCGCCGCGTGGCGCGGGCAGCGCAAGGTGGTCGGACCACCGGCCGCTGAGCATCTGGAAGCCGGTGTGGCCGAGCGCCGAGGAGATCGAGGCGCGGATGACCTTCGCGTCCGAGTTCGCCCTGGCGGTGCCGATCTGGCCGCTCATCTCGATCGTGGCGTCCGCGACGTTCGCCAGACGCCGGTGCTCGGCGGCGGGGAGTGCCCTGGTGCCGAAGCTGGCGAGGGCCACGGTGACCATCGTCGCGGCCAGCACGGCCAGGAGCAGGCTGGCCGGCAGCAGCCGGGCCCACCCCATCCGGCGCAGCACGAATGAGGCCCGGGCACCCCGGGCCTGGTCGCGCTGATCTGGCCGGGGCGGGCGGCGCGTGCCCTGGCCCAGGCTCCTTCCCATGCTGCCGACGGTACTTACCGGCCGCCGGATGACCAGCGCCGGGCGGCAATGGTTACGCGTTTGGGGCGCAATCGTTGCCCACGAGGCGTTCCGGTTCCGGTACCGCCCGGCACCTCAGCGGCCGGCGACTATCGTTCTTGCTGCGGTCGGCAAGGTTGGGAAGGTGGCGCCATGAAGGTCACCAGGTTCCGGGCATTCTCGGCCGTCATCGCGGCTGTCGCGGGGCTGACCCTGTCGGCCGGGACGCCGGTGCTGGCCTCAGGCACACCTGCGCCGGGCTGGCCGCAGCCCCGCTACGACGCGGCCGGCACCGGCTACAACCCGGCGGAGACCCAGCTCGGCACCCGCAACGTCGGCGGGCTCGTCACGCGCGCGATCGCACCGCTGGGCCGTCCGTTCTCCGCCGCGCCACCGGTGGTGGCGGGCGGGCTGGTGATCGTGACCGGCTATTACTCCACCGGCGGGCAGCGCGGCGAGATCGAGGCCTTCCCGGAATCCTGCGGCGCGCCGCTCGGCCTGTCCTGCAAGCCGGTCTGGGAGGCTTTCCCGAGTTACGACGACTCGATGGGCGTCACGGTGGCTGACGGCATGGTTTTCGTCAACACCCTCACCTACAAGCCCACCCAGAAACTCTGGGTGTTCAGCCTGCATTGCGGCACCGGCGGGGCCCGCTGCAGGCCGCTGTGGACGACGAACATCCGCGGGATCTCCGACGCCGACGAGGCCCCGACCGTGGCCGGCGGCGTCATCTACGTCCCGTACGGCCGGGTCGGTGACGCCGCCCTGCTGGCATTCCCTGAGGCGTGCCACTACGGCTGCCAGCCCATCTGGCGGGGCCCGCTGCCCACCGTCCTCGATGACTCGGCGGCGGTCGCCGACGGCCTCGTCTACGTGCCGGACTACGACGGATATATCTATGCGTTCAAGGTGGGCTGCGCGACGGGCGGCAATGCGTGCGCCCCCGTCTGGGCCGGCAACGTGGGCGAAGGTGGTCCGCGCGGGGTAGCGGTCGGCGGCGGGCTGGTGTTCGCCGGGTCACAGGACGGCGACGTGTACGCGTTCAAGGCCACCGGCTGCGGGCAGTTGTTCTGCTTGCCAGTCTGGACGGCGGTCGCCAAGAACGGCGCCAACTTCCTCGCCCGGCCTGCGGTCGCGTACGGCCTGGTGTTCATCACCAACGACATCACCGGGTACCTGTACGCCTACCCCGAGCACTGTTCCGAGGTGTGCAAGCCGGAGTGGCAGGCCTTCCTGGCCCCGCAGAACGTCGGCGCTCCAGCGGTGGCCAACGGCGTGGTGTACGTGGACGAAGGCAACAGTGCCAAAAACGTGGGCATCGACGCCTTCTCGGTCCACTGCGCCACCGGCGGCGGGACCTGCGCCCCGCTATGGCACGGCGACGGCGGCAGCTACTACGTGCCGAGCGGCCCGGTCGTCGCGGGCGGCGAACTGTGGGCGACCGGCGGCCCGGTGAGCGGCCCGGCCAACCTGTACGCCTTCGGCCTTCCCGTCCCCGGCGCCGGCCGCGCCACTGATGCGGCGCGTGGGAGCGGCCGCCCGGCCCCGCGCCCGGTGCTGGGCGATGCGCTGGCGCCTGCCGGTGGGGTGGCCCGGCGGTAAGCCCGCCGCGGCGGCGGCCCTGACGACGTGGCGCAGGTACAGGAGGGAGGCCACGAGCAGCAGGCCGTCGCAGGCCAGCCACGCACCCATCACCGCGACCATGACCGGCACCGTGATCGCCGGCCAGAAGATCACGATCAGGCCGGCCAGCAGGCTCAGCGCGCCGGTGATCCCGGTCAGCGCCCGGCCAGGACGGGGGCGGCCGCTGGCCACCAGGTCCACCACCCCGTGCATGACCCAGAACAACCCGACCACCAGGGACAGCAGGATCACGGTTCCCGCGATATCGCCCAGGCAGTAGATCCCGGCCAGCACGGCCAGGATCCCGATCAGCAGGTGCGCGCCGCGGTGCGTGCCCGCCGTGCCGCCAGCCACCAGGCCCTGCACCAGCCGCAGCACGCCGGTTGCCAGGAGCGCGATGCCGAGCAGGACGGCGGTCACCGCGAGGGAAGCGTACGGCCAGAAAAAAAGCAGGATGCCGAGGGTGACCATGGCGGCCCCGACGGCCAGGGTGATCCGCCCGGCGCCGCGGGCGGCCAGCGGGCCGGGCAGCGGGCTTGTTTGCGCGCGAGCACCGGAAGAGGTCATCGCCGCCTCCTTGCCCGCTCTCGCCGTATCGGGACATTGTCCCAGGTCAAAGCCTGATAAAGAGGAGTGGGGGTGGGTGAAGCGCGTCGGCCGGCCCGCGGCGCGGGTGCCGCGGGCCGTGCGGCGGCCCACGCGTGGCCTGCCGGGGGCCGCCGCTGCCCTAGACTTGGCCGGCGTAGCTGCTAGCAGCGCGGCGGGCACCCGCACGCCGGGGCGCCTCGCAGCCCACGACAGTATTCCGACCCACCACCCCGCCCCAGCGACGTGCCGCGCAGGCGACCAGGGAGTGACGCCGCCGTGAAGACCGATGTCGAGGAGCTCAGCCCGACCCGGGTCAAGCTGACCGTCGAGGTCCCCTTCGAGGAGCTGAAGCCCAGCCTCGACAAGGCTTACCGCGAGGTGAGCAGGCAGGTCCGGATCCCCGGATTCCGGCCGGGCCACGTACCGCCGCGCGTCATCGACCAGCGGCTTGGCCGCGGTGCGGTGCTTGAGCAGGCCATCAACGACGCGGTGCCGCAGCTGTACGGCAAGGCGCTCGAGGACAGCGACATCCGCGCGCTCGGCCAGCCCGACCTGGAGATAACCAAGCTCGACGACGGGGACCAGCTCGCCTTCACCGCCGAGGTGGACGTCCGGCCCAAGTTCGACCTGCCCGACCCGTCCGCCATCGCGGTCACCGTGGAGAACGCGGAGGTGGGCCCGGACGAGGTGGAGGAGTACCTCAGCGACCTGCGCGAGCGGTTCGCCTCGCTGCGGGGCGTGGACCGGCCCGCGGCCGACGGTGACTACGTCTCGATCGACATTTCCGCATCGGTCGGCGGCAAGCTCGTCGACGACGCGCAGGCCAGCGGCATCTCCTATCAGGTAGGCGGCGGGACCCTGCTCGACGGCCTGGACGAGACCCTGATCGGCATGTCCGCGGGCGACGCGACCACCTTCACCGCGGAGCTGGCGGGCGGCGAGCACGCCGGGGACCAGGCCGAGGTCGCGGTGACGGTGCACAGCGTCAAGGTCAAGGAGCTGCCCGAGCTCGACGACGAGTTCGCCCAGTCGGCGAGTGAGTACGACACGCTAGGCGAGTTCCGGGCCGGCACCCGGGGGCGGCTGGAGAACGTCAAGCGGCTCGGGCAGGTCGGCCAGGCCAGGGACCGGGCGCTGGACGCCGTGGTCAGCCGGCTCGACATCCCGCTGCCCGAGCGGATCGTCTCCTCGGAGATCGAGGGGCGGCAGAAGTCGCTCGATGAGCAGCTGGAGCGGTCCGGCACCACCAGGGAGGCCTACCTGGAGGCCCGCGGCATCAGCGAGGACGACCTGGAGGCCGAGATCACCGTCGACGCCCGCCGGTCGGTCAAGGCCGGGTTCGTGCTCGACGAGCTGGCGAGCGCCAACGAACTGCGCGTGGAGCAGGAAGAGCTGAACGCCTACATCGTCGAGCAGGCCTACCGCCTCGGGGTGCCGCCGGACCGGCTGGCCAAGGAGATCGTGGACCGCGGCCAGCTCGGCCTGGCCATGTCCGAGGTGCTGCGCGGCAAGGCGCTGCGGCTGCTCACCGAGCAGGTGAAGGTCACCGATGAGGCCGGGCGCCCGGTGGACATCCAGGCCGCCGCCGCGATGGGCGAGGACGGCGACGGCGGGGACGCCGAGGAGACCGGCGAGGCCGAAGAGGCCGAGGTGGCCGGTGAGGCCGAGGAGAGCGCCGGGGAGTAGTCAGGCGCGGCCGGGCACGGGACCCCGCGCGGCGACCGCCGTGCGCCGACAGCGAACAGGCCGTTACCGGGGACGTTTGACCTTCGCACCGGCGTTAAGGTCACTGTCAATGGCCCGGTGAAAACACCGGCGGCCGCCGGGGGCGATACCCGGGCGAAACGGGCGTCAGCGGCAGACGACATGGTCGGGAGAGGACTGTGGGCACAGCTCGGCAGAGCGCAGGAACAAGGAGGGGCACCGTGACCGACACGGCGCGGCACGCGCAGGCGGTGGTCAGGGACGGCATGGCGGGCATCACGCCCAGCGACGGGCAGACCGCGGAGGTCCTGGCGCGCACCGCGGAGGCTCCGCTGCTCCCGCTGGGCGACCAGTTGTTCCAGCGGCTGCTCCGGCACCGGATCGTTTTCCTCGGGCAGCAGGTGGACGACGATATCGCCAACCGGATCTGCGCGGAGTTGATCCTGCTCGCCGCCGAGGACTCGCACTCCGACATCAGCCTGTACATCAACTCACCGGGCGGCTCGGTCAGCGCGGGCCTGGCCATCTACGACGTGATGCAGTACGTGCCGAACGACGTGGCCACCTACGCGATGGGCATGGCCGCGTCCATGGGCCAGTTCCTGCTCTGCGCCGGCGCCACGAAGAAGCGCTACGCGCTGCCGCACGCGCAGATCCTGATGCACCAGCCGTCCGGCGGCATCGGCGGCACCGCCTCCGACATCCGGATCCAGGCCGAGCAGATGATCTACGTCAAGAAGACGCTGGCCGAGCGCATCGCCTTCCACACCGGGCAGACCGTCGAGCAGATCGAGACCGACTCCGACCGCGACCGGTGGTTCACCGCCGACGAGGCCAAGGACTACGGCTTCGTCGACCAGGTGGTCCGCAGCGCGGTCGAGGTTCCCTCGGCCGGGCCAGTCTCCTAAAGCACCGGACCGGAGCGGAGGAAACAACAGTGAGCACATCCCACCGGCCGCTGGCCCAGGCCAGCCTGACCGGAACCGCCCCCGACGGCTTGGCGGAGGCACGCTACGTGCTGCCCTCGTTCATCGAGCGCACGTCGTACGGGATCAAGGAGATGAACCCGTACAACAAGCTGTTCGAGGAGCGGATCATCTTCCTCGGCGTGCAGATCGACGACGCGTCGGCGAACGACGTGATCGCACAGCTCATCGCGCTGGAGTCGATGGACCCCGACCGCGACATCACGATGTACATCAACTCGCCCGGCGGTTCGGTGACGTCGATGATGGCGATCTACGACACCATGCAGTTCGTCCAGCCGGAGATCCAGACCGTGTGCATCGGCCAGGCCGCCTCCGCGGCCGCCGTGCTGCTCGCCGCGGGCTCCAAGGACAAGCGCATGGCCCTGCCCAACGCGCGCATCCTGCTGCACCAGCCGGCCACGGAGGGCGGCTACGGGCAGTCAAGCGACCTGGAGATCCAGGCCAGGGAGATCCTGCGGATGCGCAGTTCGATGGAGCGCATCATCGCCAGGCACAGCGGCAGGGACGAGGAGCAGGTCCGCCGCGATGTCGAGCGGGACAAGTTCTTCTCGGCCGAAGAGGCCAAGGAGTATGGCCTCGTGGACGACGTTCTCACGAACCTGAAGCGCCGTGTCGAGGTAGGGTCGTCTTAGGCAGTACCGGAGTATGCCCGGCTGATTCCCTTTTGCGGCCGCCGCGCCGAGGGCAGGTGGCTTCGCATGAGGGGCTGTTGGAAGGTACCGTTCCACTACGGACTCGATCGACCGGGGTGGACAACGGCCAGCCACGGCGGCGGGGTTTCCTGGTGGTGGCCGGGCCGTTTTGGCGGTCCTCGCATGAACGGAGTTACTGGGTGGCACGCATCGGTGACGGCGGTGACTTGCTCAAATGCTCGTTCTGCGGGAAGAGCCAGAAGCAGGTCAAGAAGCTCATCGCCGGCCCGGGCGTCTACATCTGCGATGAGTGCATCGACCTCTGTAACGAGATCATCGAGGAAGAACTCGCCGAGCCGGCCGAACTGCAGTGGGACAGCCTCCCCAAGCCGCGCGAGATCTATGAATTCCTCGACGCCTATGTGATCGGCCAGGAGAAGGCCAAGAAGGCGCTGTCGGTCGCGGTCTACAACCACTACAAGCGGATTCAGTCCGGCGGTGACACCAGGTCCGGCGACGAGGGTGTCGAGCTGGCCAAGTCGAACATCCTGCTGCTCGGCCCCACCGGCTCGGGCAAGACGCTGCTTGCCCAGACCCTGGCCAGGCTGCTCAACGTGCCCTTCGCCATCGCCGACGCGACCGCCCTCACTGAGGCGGGCTACGTGGGCGAGGATGTCGAGAACATCCTGCTCAAGCTCATCCAGGCGGCCGAGTATGACGTCAAGAAGGCCGAGACGGGCATCATCTACATCGACGAGATCGACAAGATCGCCCGTAAGAGCGAGAACCCCTCGATCACCAGGGACGTCTCCGGCGAGGGAGTGCAGCAGGCCCTGCTGAAGATCCTGGAGGGCACCACCGCGTCGGTGCCGCCGCAGGGCGGCCGCAAGCACCCGCACCAGGAGTTCATCCAGATCGACACGACCAACGTCCTGTTCATCTGCGGCGGGTCGTTCTCCGGCCTGGAGCGGATCATCGAGCAGCGCGTCGGCAAGAGCGGCATGGGCTTCGGTGCCGTGCTGCGGGTCAAGAACGACAACGCCACGACGGACGCGTTCGCCGAGGTGATGCCGGAGGACCTGCTGAAGTTCGGCATGATCCCCGAATTCGTCGGCCGCCTCCCGGTGATCACCAGCGTGCACAACCTGGACAGGGAAGCGCTCATCCTTATCCTCACCGAGCCGAGGAACGCGCTGGTCAAGCAGTACCGGCGGCTGTTCGAACTGGACGGCGTGGACCTGGAGTTCACCCCGGACGCGCTCGAGGCCGTGGCCGACCAGGCGATCCTGCGCGGAACCGGTGCCCGTGGGCTGCGGGCGATCCTTGAAGAGGTCCTGCTCTCGGTCATGTACGAGGTGCCCAGCCGCAAGGACGTGGAGCGGGTGGTGATCACCGGCCCGGTGGTGCTCGAGCACGTGAACCCCACCCTGGTGCCCCGCGGCGTCACCAACCGCCGCACCCCCCGCGAGAAGTCTGCCTAAGAGGCCTCGGCCGCCACGTGGTCGCCGATCAGGCGGCCGTCCTTCAGTTCGAGCACGCGGTCGGCCAGTTCGATCAGGGCGGGGTCGTGCGTGGCCACGATCGCGGTGATCCCCTCGCCGTGCGCGATGCTGCGGATCAGCCGCATGATCTGCCGGGCGGTCTCCAGGTCAAGCTGGCCGGTGGGCTCGTCGGCGAGCAGCAGCCGCGGGTTGTTCGCCAGCGCCCGCGCGATCGCCACCCGCTGCTGCTCGCCACCGGACAGCTCGTACGGGCGCTGTGCGGCGTGCCCGGCCAGGCCCACCAGGTCGAGCAGTGCCACCGCCCGGCGCTCCCGTGCCGCCGGATCCAGCCTGGCCAGGCGCATCGGCAGGCCCACGTTCTCCGCCGCGGACAGCACCGGCAGCAGCCCGAACGACTGGAAGATGAACGCGACACGCTCGCGCAGCATCCTGGCCACCCCGTCCGGGGTCATTGTCGTGACCTCCTCGCCGTCCACCTCCACCCGGCCGCTTGAGGGCCGTTCCAGGCCGCCGATGATGCTCAGCAGGGTGGTCTTGCCCGACCCCGACCGACCGCGCAGCGCGACAAGCTCGCCCCGGGTGATCGTGAACGACACCCCGCGCAGGGCGTGCACTTCGGTCGCGCCGCTGCCGTAGCTGCGGGTCACCTCCTCGACCCGCACGATTTTTGTCTGCGGTACGGCTTCCGCCACGGGCCCGGTCATGCTTCGCCCTGCTCGTCGTCCGGGGCGGGCCTGCCGCTGTCGCGTTCGTGGCGGCCGTGCGCCCGGCGGCGCGCAGCCGGCCCGGCCTTAGCGTCGCGGCCCGCGGCGTCCGGCCACACCCCGACGTGGTCGGACTCAAGGGCCATCAGCACCCGGTCGCGCATGTCCAGCGTCTCGATGAAGTCGCGCGGGATCTGCAGCCGCCCGGCGCGGTCGAGCACCGCGTACTCCTGTGCCACGTCGGCCTCCTGCCCGTGCTCATCGGTGGCGGTGTGGCGGAGGACCTCGGTGCTGATCCGGCCGTCCCTGATCGCTATCGTCCTGCGGACCTGATCGGAGACCTGCTGGTCGTGCGTGACCACCAGGATCGTCACGCCGAGGTCGGTGTTGGCGGTCCGCAGCGCCGCGAACACCTCCTCGCCGGTCGCGGTGTCGAGCTCACCGGTGGGCTCGTCGGCGAGCAGCACGGCCGGCTCGTTGGCCAGCGCCACGCCGATCGCCACGCGCTGCTGCTCCCCGCCGGACATCTGGGCCGGCATCCGGTCCCGGCAGTAGCCGACGCCCAGCGCGTCGAGCAGTTCGGTGGTGCGCCGCTGCCTGCCCCGCCGGCCCTTGGCGGCCAGCCGCATCGGCAGTGCCACGTTCTCCGCCGCCGTCAGGTGCGAGAACAGGTTCCGGCTGGTCTGCTGCCAGAGGAAGCCCACGGTCTCGCGGCGGTAGGCCAGGCGCTCCCGCGCGCCCATGCCCAGCAGGTCGTGCCCGGCCACCCTGGCCCGGCCCGCGGTCGGCGTGTCCAGGCCCGCCAGGATGTTGAGCAGCGTGGACTTCCCGCTGCCCGACGCGCCGACGAGCGCGGTGAGCTCCCCGGGCTCGATCAGCAGGTCAAGCCCTTGCAGGGCCTGAACCTCGATGCCGGCCGTGGAGTAGATCCTGACCAGGCTGTCGCAGGCGATGACCGCGTCGTCCCCGAAGCTGGCGCGCCTGGCCCCAGCGGCCTGCTGGCCGCTGGTGAGCTGCTCGATGGAGGTCTGCTCCACGCTCACCATCTCATCACCTGCCTTCGTCTAGTCGTAGCACGCCGGTCCTGGTGCGCCTGCGGGTCAGTGCGCTCTGCGCGGCGGTGATCACCGACACCAGGATCACCACGCCGGCCGCCGGGACGACCAGCGCCAGCACGTCCGGCCGCACCGGCACCGTGGCCGACGAGCCGGTGAACGCCGACAGGTTGAGCGCGGGAGAGATGATCGGGCCGAGCACGATCCCGGCCAGTTCGGCGCCCACCACGGCGATCAGCGCGAGCGGCAGCGCGTCGAGCATGGCCAGCCTTCTGGCCTGGCGGCGGGTCATGCCCAGCGCCGCCAGCCAGGCCGCCACCCGGGTCCTGTCCCTGCCGGAGAGCAGCAGCCCGAGCAGGATCGCCGCGATGCTCAGCGCCACCGCCGCCGCCACGCCCTGGTCGAAGGCGATATCGGCGCCGCGCACCAGGGGAGAACCGGTCTCCGCGGTGAGCGCCGCCTGCCGGAACACCACCACGCTGTTCGGCACCGTGCGCCGCAGCGCCCTGGTGAGATCACCGGAGCTGAGCCTTGGGCCGATCGCTAGTTCGATGTTCGGTGTGGCGCCGTCCCTGAGCCTGGGCACCACCCACGACGGCAGGATCACGAACGGGCCGCCACCGGGCAGCGCCGGGGTGGCCGTGGTGGTCGCGGCAAGCCGCAGCGTCAGCAGGCTGCCGGCGAAGCCGAACTGGCGGTTGCCCGCCCGGATCGCCGCCGCGATCTTCGGGGTCGCGATCACCGGCACGGCCCCGCCAGGGCCCGGGCGCGCCAGCAGGCGCCCGGGGAACGCCGGGAACGGGGTCGCCGCGACCAGTGCCGCGTACCGCGCCGGGCTCACCACGACCACCCCCGTGCTGATCGCGTTGCCGGACCCGGTCAGCAGGTTGGCGGCCAGCGGGTCGCCGGGGGTGACCGCGTACACCGCCTCGCTGTGCGTGACACCGGGGACCGCCGCGATCGCGCGCTGCGCCACGGGCGGGACGACCTGCACGGATCCCGTGGTGCGGATCACCGCGTCCGCGCCGGTCTGCTGCCAGGACGCCGCCACCTGGCCGCGGCTGACCGCGGCCCGCAGCGTGCCGCCGAGCGCGACCACCGCGAGAGCGACCACCAGCGCCAGGGCAGGCAGCAGCGCGGCGGGCCTGCCGCGCGCGGCACTGGTGATGCCGAGGAAGCCGACCGGGGACCGGCGCGGCGCCGTGAGAGCGGCCAGCCCGCGCAACGGCAGCGGGTACAGGCGCGCCGCGATGAGCCCCGCGGCCACGGCCACGAGCACCGGCGCGGAGCTGACATAGGGGTCGGGGCCCGACGCGGTGGCCGCGCCGCGCAGCCGCAGCGCGGCGACCGCCCCGATGATCGCGATCAGCACCGTGGCCTCGGCGACCAGCCTGCGCACCGAGTGGCGCGGGATGGCCAGGTCGGCGCGGCCTGCCGTGGCCGCCGGGCGGGATCCCCGGTGCCGCCAGGCGGCGATCGCCGGCGGAGCGCCGAGCGCGGTCACCGCGACCGCGGCCACGAGCACGACGTCGGTGCTCCCGGCGCCGGAGGTGACGGCCAGGCCCGCCGCGATCCCCGCCACCAGGCCAGGTCCTGCGGCCACCGCGGTGCGCCCGAGCACCCGCAGTATCACCTGCGCCAGGCTGCCGCCCCGGGCGAGGATCAGCGAGATCTCCTCCTCGTAGGCGTCGGCCACCACCAGGGCGCAGGTCACCAGCAGGATGAGCGCCACGGCGAACAGCCCGTACTCGAGCAGCGCGTTGATGGCCTGCACCGAACTCTGCTCGGCCATGAAGGTCTGCAGGGTCTCAAGGCCGGCGGGGAACAGCGACGGCGCCTCGGCCAGCGGCGCGTGCGAGGTCTGCTCGGCCTGTGGCCCCGCGTCGCTGGAAGCGGTCGCGCTGAGCGCGTTCATCACGGCCGGCACGCCGGCCACGGTGAGGTGGCTGACATCCACGGGGATGCC
>Ga0070734_10003504_pt1 | contig 16312 bp, 18 predicted proteins | sample Coa_R1_8_FD_66444 | JGI IMG/M metagenome (GOLD analysis project Ga0070734, IMG submission 66444) | Surface soil microbial communities from Centralia Pennsylvania, which are recovering from an underground coalmine fire - Coalmine... | ecosystem: Environmental > Terrestrial > Soil > Unclassified ...
CTGCCAGCAGCAACGCCCACATGAGCTTCATAGGCATCCTCTTCCAACCTATTTATTGCCGGTCGGTTTCCCCTGCCGCTCCGCAGTATACCCTCTGGCAGTCGCCTGGTTCGCCTCCTGCTGCTCCTTGAGATGCTGTTTGATCGAGTCCGGCACATGCGGATCGTTCATCAGCGTGCGGTTCTGCTCCTGGATCTGCGCCGGTGCGGGCGGCTGCCCCTCGCTGCCGCGACCGGCGCATCCGGCCGCCAGCAGCGGAAGGCAGATCGCAATGCACAGACGGAGGCCGCCGAAGCGGGATAGATGTCTCTTCATAGTGTCTGTGTCGCCTCGGATCATCAGTACGGTTGGGTTCCCCACCGCTGCATGGAGGCCAGCGGCGTGCCGGGATAGATATTCTTCGACCAGAGGATGCTGCCCCTATGCAGGGCCTTGGTGTGGCTGTCGGCAAACAGGCAGTCGGTGGCCTGCTGATGCCGATAGCGCAGGAAATTGCCGCAGCCCGGCCAGGTGCCTTGCTCGCTGGCCTCGGAGGAGATGGGATAGTCGCAGTCCCAGTTGAGGTCGTAATGCGGGCCAAAGTGCGAGGGCGTTCCATCGTCCGAGATCGTGCCGACCCAGTCCGTCCAGTCCCACTCTTGAGCGTCGAACGAGAGATACCCCCAGGTCGCATCGTTATTGCCCACCTCGACCACCTGGATCAGGTCCGCAGGCCGGGTAAGCTGGGAGAGCGTGGCGGGCAGATAGAGCGGCGCGCCGCTGGCCCAGTAAGCGGTTCCATCGGGGGCAAGATACTGATGGATCGCATAGGTGCTCTGCGTCCGGTCGATCTGGTCCGGGCAGGTGTTGATGCCGCCGACGCCGCTGGCGGACAGGTTGTTCCCCCACAGATTGCCGTTCTTGACATACGGATAGATCGCGCCGAACCAGTTGACATCGAAGGTCGAACTGGGGGCATAGTGGTCGTAGGGGTACGTCTCATCGTAGTCCTGGGTATACTGCGCGATCCCCAGGCCGATCTGTTTCAGGTTGGAGATGCAGGTGGTCTGCCGGGCCTTTTCGCGGGCCTGAGCAAAGACCGGGAAGAGAATCGCCGCCAGAATGGCGATGATTGCAATGACTACGAGAAGTTCGATCAGCGTAAAACCACGTGACTTGTCCATGAACGTCGCCCTCCCTTGGTTGTGCGGCCCTCCTCGGCCGCCGGAGTGAATGATAGATAGAGAGATGATAACGCTACGTGCTATGCCGACCTGTCGCATGCAGAGTGGCTTGCGGCAGGGCCTAGCGCCTGGTAGACTCCCGAATTACAAGCTTCGGCTTGAGGACGCGCTGCAGGAGCGGTCCGCCGGGGTTCTCCATGGCCGATTGCAGACACTGCCAGGCCAGGGTACACATCTGGTCGATGGGCTGTTGAATAGTCGTCAGGGGGCAGGAGAGATACTCTGTCTCCTCGATCCCGTCGCAGCCGACCAGGGCGATGTCCGGCCCGGCGCGCAGTCCCAGATCGCAGAGCGCCCGATAGGCGCCGATGGCCATATCGTCGTTGTGACAGAGGATCGCGTCGAGTTGCGCTCCGCTCGCAAGGCGTTCGCGCACACAGCGCCAGGCCGTTGCGAGGGTGACATCCGGTGTGGTGATCCCGTGGGGCGCATAGCCGGCCTCCCGCAAGACGGCGCTGTAGGCCGCATGGCGCGCCTCGATGGGCCACGCCTCCGAGGTTGCCGGATGCAGGTAAGCGATCCGCTCGCGGCCCGTGGCGATCAGGTGCCGCATCGCCTCGACGGCGCCCGCATACAGGTCTACCCCGACGAAGTTGGTCGCCTCCGTCCAGTAGGCGCCCATGCTGACAAAGGGAATGGCGCCGGTGCTTGCCGCCCGGGCGCGGGCAAACTCGCCTCCCGCGGTGGGGGTATCGAAGGCGATAATGGCATCCACTCCCAGCCGCATGGCGCGGGACAGGGTGTGGCGGCGGGACAACTCCTCTTCCACGTCGGTGATCGCCATGGCAAACTCCGAGGGCGTCATCACCTGCTGCATGCGGTTGACGACATGAGAGCGATAGCGCGAATAGCCCAGGCACATCCAGAAACCCACGATCCCCGTACGCCCGGTGACCAGCGCCCGCGCGGTGGGGTTGGGCTGGTAGCCGATCCGCTGGGCGGCGGCAAGCACACGGACACGGGTCTCCTCGGCGATAGACAGATCGTCTCTTCCGCTCAATACGCGGGAGACGGTCGCTCCGGAAACCTGCGCCTGCCGGGCCACATCGTCTCGTGTCGGTCGGGCCATCTCACCTCCTGAATGTACACGCGTTCAGAACGCGTGTACATAGTAACATACCCACCGAGATTTGTCAAGCCTTCCTCGGAATTTTGTCGCTGGGGGCGTAACGGGAGACATGGGCTCAGAATAGCGGTAGAATAGATGCGTTACCGAACGTTTCGTGCGCACTTACTCTGTAAGCCATCTTGTATCGAGAAAGGAAGTGCTATGAAAACAGCGAACCGGCGTCTGCGAACCGCCCTCTGGCTGGGGCTGGCCGCCGTGGGGGCTCTGCTGGGCGCAGCTCCCGTCCGTGCCGACGTCGAAATCGGGCAGCCCGCCCCCGACTTTCGCCTGCCGGACCAGGACAACCACCTGCGCAGCCTGGCCGACTACAAAGGCAAGATCCTCATCCTGGCCTTCTATCCCAAGGACTTCACCGGCGGTTGAACATGCGAAGTCGATGCTCTCCGGGACGTGATGAGCCAACTCCAAAACAAAAACGCCGTGGTGCTGGGCGTCAGCACCGACACCGTCGAATCGCATAAGCGCTTCGCCGAGAAGGAACACCTCAATTTTCCTCTCCTGGCCGATACCGACAAGGCGATGGTGGCCGCCTATGGTGTATTAGGCCAGAACGGGTTCGCCAGCCGGGTGACGTTCGTCATCGGCGAAGATAGCAAGATCCTCGCCATCGATCGCGATGTCAATGGGCAGTTTGCGCGGGAAGGAACCACGCTGACCACCCGCCATGGCAGCAACCTCGCCCTGCTGCTCTCCGACTGGAAGGCCGCCGTCGGCCAGCCAGTCCCGAACTTCTCGGCGGCGGATATGCAGGGCAAGACGATCTCCGTGCTGACACCCGGCAAGAAGGCTACGGTCGTGCTCTTCCTGGGGGCGCGCACTCCGGGGGCGCACGCCTATGACGCGCGTATCCAACAACTCGCCTCTGATCCGGCCTATAAAGACGTAGAGTTCCTGGGCCTCTATCCCAATGCCAACGAGACCACCGCCGACATCAAAGCGGCGGCGGAGAAGGCGAACTTCGGTTTTCCTGTGGGCAGGGATGAGAACAACAAACTCGCCGATCACTTCAAAGCGACCGTGACCCCGACGGTCTGGGTCGTCAATGCCAAGGGCATCGCTGTCTATAGCGGGGCCATTGATGACAACTCCGACCCCATGAAGGTCAAGACCGCCTACCTCAAAGAGGCGCTGGACGCCGCCCTGGCCGACAAGCCCGCCGGAACCGGGGAGACCAAAGCGACCGGAACCCCCATCAAACGCATCCGCAAGCCCGCCAAACCCTGACACCAGGCGCAACGAGAGCGTCGGATCGTGTGCCCGTACGGGAACGTTGCTCACCCGCTGCCCATGCAGCGGGTGACGCCTCCGAAGCGGGAGTTGAGAATCCGAAACCGCAGCCTGCCATGGAGATCTTAGCCCGATACCACCCCTCCCCATTAGATAATCACGATCACAGGTTCGAGTCCTGTTGGGGCTCCCATATACGAGTTAAGTTCCAACCCCGAGATAGGGACTTGCGGAAGAAGTGCAATTTCGCAAGTCCCCTCATCCTTTTGGTTCATTTCCACCTTGAAAACTAATGCCTGCATGAGTTCCGTGCGCTCCTCCTCAGTTGCCTTATTCCAGAGTTCTCCGAACCTACTCCAGAGGGTACACGCATCGTTTACGTTGGGCCGTTTTCTTGTAAGGTTTGCTCCCTGTTCTTCAAGTTCTCGCTTCTTTGCCTGGATCTGAACGCGCTCAGTTTCTAGCGCTTCCAGCCGTTCCACGAGAGAACGAAGTGAGCCAGTACTCATCTCGATAGCTTCCTGACACCGTGCTATGCGCTTGTCGGTTTCAATAACCCTGCGCTCCATGAGTTTGTATTCGGCGGTTAAGTCTTCGGGATGCGGAAGCACCTTCACCGCTTCACAGATAAGTGTACTCATGCGCGTTGGATGCTTTGCCGCGCGCTCTATCTCATGCAGAATAGTCTCATGGAGCATGAGAGCGTTTACGCGCCGTACAGGGCATGCTGTGAGCTTCTTTAGCCCCTTTAGGCACTCATAGTAGCGAACGACTCCTGTTCTTCCTGTATGCCACATCGGGGTCATCTTGCTTCCACATTGGGGACAATAGACTACACCTCGAAGGTAGTACGGGAAATCATCCACGCGATCAGTCTTTGGGCTTCGTGTGTGGTTTCTATCCTCATCAGCTGCACGAACCGCTTGCCAGAGTTCTTCTGAGATAATCGCTTCATGGGCTTTCTCATTTACCCAATCTCCGAAGCGCTGAACCCCGCAGTAAACGTCATTGCGAAGAAGACGAGTAACGGAGTCAATCGTCCATTGCCTGCCCGTTGTGAGCCGAAGGTAATCCACAACAGCGGGAAAGTTCTTCGTCTGAGCAAAGAGAGTAAATGCCTTTTGAAGGATCTCTGCCCCTCTCTCTTCGACAACCAGACGTTTCGGAGGTTCTTTGCCGCTCTTGGAGAAGCCGCCTGCATCGGTCACGAACTCTTTGCGGTAGCCCATAGAGGGCATCTGACCGCACCAGTAACCACGCTTTACCATCTCCTCCATTTTGGTGCGCGTCCACTGGCTAACCATTTTCGGGTACATACCATCCATCAGAATTGTCATCTGCTTATTGACGTGTCCTGCCAGATCCTCGGTGAAACGCTCACGAACAAGCTCAATTTCTACTCCCATTTCGGAGAGGAGGTATTCGGCGATATGGTAGGCTTCTCCACGCGCAAGGCGGCTCATGTAGGTGACACAGACTTTGTCGAAGAGTTTTGCCTCAGCATCTCGCAAAAGCGCTTGCCAGTCGGGGCGTTTCAGATTGGTTCCGCTCTTTCCCTCGTCGGCGTATACTTTGGCAAGAGTTCCCCCGTTTTGAATGATATGACGGGTATTGATCTCCCTCTGAGTGTCAATGGTGGTGAAGTCACCGTGCGCCTGGTCGTCACTACTACAGCGCAGATAAATCGCATAGCGCCCCTGTCCTTGTGATCGTTTCGCCATCGTCCTTACCCTTTCGCCTGCTCCGTTTTGGTGTTCGAGCATGGTATAATTATACCTAATCGCTTGGGTTATTGTCAATCACAAGTCATTGAATTCACTACTTTTTTCTACTGCTTAGGTATGTGCTATACTCAGTCATGGAGGTCAAATTCATGAGCATTACAGTAGCCGAAGCGGGTTATTTAGGAGGCAGTGTCAAATCGGAGCGTAAGTCAGCGGCTTCAAGAGAGAATGGAAAACTCGGAGGAAAGAAACTCTCTCCTCTTTCGGAAATCCCCTGTAACTGCGGCGCTCCTGAGTTGACATCCGGCCACAAGTCTACCTGTGCGCGAGGTCGCGCTATAAAGCGCCGCCTCGCAAAAGGGCAACCGCTCATTTAGCACTCATATAGTCGGGCCGAAACACGATAACGGCCGATGGAAATGGGGCGCTATTTCGGCTTCCGCCAAACTTGAGACGACCACGCACAAAGCGCACTTCGGCTCGGCCTTCTATGTATTGGTGCCACCATTGAGTATCGGTACGAGCAGGGACGAGACAAACAACCGTTGCTCCGTTTCTTGCGCTCTCGGAAGCTTTCTTTATCCATTTTGCAATCTGACGACCATAAGGCGGATTCATCCAGCATATCCCTGACCATTCCTGTGAAAGACCGTCCATATCGGGCGTGTAATAGGCGCTGCACTTCGCGTTACTTGGTAGAGCGCATACATCCGTCTCGAAATGAAACTCGGTGTTCAAGGCATCAAAGAAGTGCTGAGGCGTCGCCCACAGATCGGTTGCGCTGGAGTAGTGAACAGCAAGCCTGTCATGAGGTTTTTCGAGTGTGTTTGCCATTTTCGTTAGAGGGAACTGGGATGTTGAATATGCTTCCGGTCTTCTTCGCTCTCGGAAGGCGGAGGTGGTGTTTGAGTGGGGAAGCTATGTTGCTCTATGCGGGCAGCAATGCGCAGGAGAACGGAGGTTGCAGCGGCAATTCTGCGAATACACTCTTCTGTACTCGCCTTGCTTTCGACAAGCCTAATCGCGATCTGCTCTCTCTTCTTCCCCAATGGAATGCTCCATAGAGGCTTTTCTAAGCCTCGGTAAGTGCATTCAGTATGCAGTGGGGGCAGGTGGCAAAAGCACTAGCAAATCGGCGGCTCTCAAGGTTTCATTTTGGGTTGCAAAAACTCGGTCAAGTCAGAAACTTTCCACTTTAGAGGCGAAATGTTATGAACGCTTCGGAAAACTCACACGTACCCTTTACTCTCTCGCTCTTTGGTGCAAGTGAGGTCAAAATTCAAGGTATCCCCATTGCGATAAAACCCAAAAAGGCAAAGTGGGTCTTAATGCTCCTTGCGCTTGCAGGCTCCGAGGGGCGCTCCCTTTCGCGAGCAGAACTCTCAAAAGTCCTTTGGCCGTGGCGTGGAGGAGATGAATATCCGGTACATCGTATCATTGAGGATCTGAGGCAAGTGCTGAAGGAAGAAGCGTATCGCATACAAAAACCAGAGGCACATAAACTAAAACTGGATCTCACTGGGGCAAGCGTGGATGTACTCCGTTTTCGTGAACTCCTCGCCGAAATGGTAGCATCAGGAGATCCGACGCCTCTTCTAAACGAACCACAACTTCGTCCAGGTCAGTTAATGACAGACTTTCCCGAAGGTGAACCTACGATAGAACCGGAGCGGGCAAAGTTACGGCATCTCTTCGTTAAGTCTTTGGATCTCGTCGTTGAAAAAGGAAAAATAGATGAGAGGTGGCAGGCTGTCACTTCGGCTCTCATGCTCATTCTTACCGACAATCCCCTACCAGATGAACCGCGTACCCTTCTCGTAGTTGAGGCATACAACAGAAACGGTGACTACGGCCAGGCACAATCGGCGTTTGAAGCATTTGTACGCAAAGGCGGCAAACCCTCAAGGGAATTAACCAAGATTGCCGCACAGTGGAATGTTTCTTCTGCGGTGAAAGAAAGTGCATCACCTTATTCCGTTTCCTTCGACAAAGAGGCAGGCAATGGAACTGCCTTACGCCAGGAACTTACTCAACTGGTCGCATCTTCGAGTGACAAAGGCAAATTAAAGTGGTTTCTAAGCGAACACCCACATTTGCTTGTCGGCTCAGATCATGTCCTCTCTGGAACCGTTCTGACGGATTTCTCCCTTCAAGGAAATCTCGCCGTTGACTTTGCCTATATCGATCCTCAATCAGGCCGAAGTTATCTCTATCTGATTTACCTTTCCGATCCCAGACACTCCATTTTCACTGCGAAAGACGAGTTCACAGCAGATTTTAACAGAGCCTACGAACACCTCGAAGCCTGTATCCTGTGGATAGGTCAAAATCAGCTATACCTTCCCCGACTGTTTGAAACGCTCTACGAAGAGAGTACAGGGGCTTTTCCTGGTTTCTTGCTCCCGCGCTGTAAACTGGTGATAGGACGCAGAGCAGAACTCAGTTCTATACACCGCAAAGAGAAGTTTGCGGCAAAGTGCGGTATCAAAGATGGCCCATTGGAGTTACGCACCTATGACGGATTTCTGGAGGAGATAGCGCCAACGATTGAGGTTGATCCAAAAAACCAACGGGGAATCAGATCTCGAAAGTGGTAAAGAGGTTAGCCGAGATAGATGTACTACCCGAGTGACTACATAGGGCGAGGAATAAACGCAGGAACTGTCGGGTCGGGAGGAAGAAGATTTCTCTTTAAGAAATCGGCGTCGAAGGTAGCCAGGAATTCAGGTAGGTTAGCGGTTCGATAATGGCCGACGACGCCGTTCTCTGCGTGAGCGCTTAACATAGCGACGTTGGAACACATCTCGACAATGGTATTTATCCCATTTTCTCCAAAGGTCATGCGCCCCTTTTCTAAATCCGATAGTCCGATAGCACAGCACACCCCGGCCCTACGGCTTTGCGAAATTATTGAAGTGAGGTCGCCGGAATCCAGAAGATAGCAGTCATCTAGGAAGAACCAGTTATGCCAGTCTGACGCGCTCCCTTTCTGAGATAAGATCTCGTCCATGGTGAATTGGATGAACGCCTTGTAGATGTTGTCCACCGGCATCGAAAAATAACCCTCCTTGTGTGGCAGTACAAGGATGTAATCATTCTCAAGCCAGTCGTGTATGCTTACCTTTCGGGTCGCCTGGTCCCATAACATGGCAATCTGCCAATAATCAGACAACTCTGTATGGAGCGTATGGAGGATGTCGTCTGTTCTCTCTTTTTGAGATCCCGCCCCGAAGAGCCAGGTGCCTCTTTGCCTTCCTTCTTCAGTCTCTCCCAAAAGGCGCTTGATAGCCTCCTGGTCCTGAGTGACACGCATTAGTTCGGTGAAGCTCCAGTTATCTCGTGAAACCTGGTGCATGCCAAGAATGACCAGAGAAAGGATATACCGGGCGGACCTTTCAAAAAAATCCTTTCCATCTTTTGGCGATGGGCACAGGATGGTAGCGATTTTTTGCGCATTTATATAATCAGAGGTGTCCTTGGCTATGTCCCATGCAGCTCCACGGGCGTCCAGCGGGTCAAGGGTAATTACCTCGGCGTTTAAGTCCATGCCGGCTAGGAGGGACAACATCCCCCCAGTAGGGTCGAAGATTAACGCACGTTTATGCTCCCTGGTGCCGATCCTGGGCATTATGGACTGCATAAGAAGGCGTAGAACGGCCGTCTTGCCGCTGCCAACTGTTCCCAGAACGAAAAAGTGCTTCACAGCTTCGCTGTAGGGGATTAATTTTCCACCCCAAAAAATACCGGGATCATCTTGTGCTGAAGATGTAGACATAGACGCCTCCTCGTGCCAAGGCCCACCAACATTGCGATCACACATATATTTCATGCTGAGATGACAGAAATCCTGCGTGTATGCTTCGTTGGGCTTCGAGTTGGCTTAGGGACTACATTTCGAGCCAGAGCGATACACCCCGCCCTCTCGCTAGGGAGACCGTCGTCTCAAAGTGTGGGATGACCCCGATAAAGTGGCAATGGATTGTTTGTCATCTCAAGGCAGGTAGGTTTTACTCGATTGGCTCTTCTTCGGCTGTCCCAGTCCCAGAAAGAGAGAACTTCCGCCTCCGGTCTGGCTTCAAAAAAGGCGGCAAATCTAAGCAGATATTCCCGGCTTGTATCGAATTGGGAAAGGTAATCTGACTTTGTCCTTTCGTAGAACGCTCTTTTAGTGGCTTCTGCCTCCTGGAAGGCCATAAATGCTCGTGGTTGAGATTTTTCCACCTCGGGTAGCCGAGAAGAGGCAAGGTAAGCCAGATAATCGCCTTCCTGAGCCTCCTGGTAGCTCTGACGGGCTATTTCCGCCCTGGTTTGAGCCGCTTCTTTCTCCTTCTGAGCTTTGAGTGTTCCCTCTCTGGTTTTCTCTTCACGATAACCTTTGGGTGGGCCGTTCTCCATTTTGATTGCCGTGTGAAGGTATCCGGGCTTACTCTTCTTGAAGACAAATCTTGTTTGAATGAGGAAATTCAGAAACTCAAGCTGGCGACGGCATTCTCCGGGCTTCTCACGAACGAATCGGATGGCATCGCCTCGGTTAAGGTCATGAGAAACCAGTTCCTCGACAAGTTCAGCAGCATTCTTTCCTGCTGCTGTTTCTTGATCTGTTTCTTGATCTGTTTCTTGTGGGTTCGATTTTGGGACTACCCCTGGTTTCATTTTGGGACTACAGGTAGTCCGATTTTGAGACCACCCTCCTTCATCTTTTGAGACAGGGTGGTTCGATTTTGGGACTACCTTCCCTCCCCCTCCTGAACCGCTTCTAGGATGCCAATCGAGATTGAGGCTGTAGGTACTCTCCTCATGTTCATTTGAGGTTTGACTGAGGTTTATCTTACGAAGAATGATCCCTTGTTCCTCCAGCGTCTTAACGGCTCTGGCAACGCTTGAGCGTGACAGTCCTGTGCCTGTATCCAAGACAGTTCCATCTCGTTTCTTGATACCGGTGCATATCTGAGAGAGGCTAATATTGTCACTCAGCTTTCTAAATCCATAAGTGCGACGAGCAATATAGAACACGACTTTGAGTTCGGCTCCAGAGAGTTCCGATAGCCAGAAGTCCAGGATGACATCCGGGATCTGTGTGCTGTTCGGTAGAAGTAGCTCTCTTGCCATTGTCGTTCATCTAAACGTTCATGCTTCCCCTCGCCCGATCTTCTTTAGGTACTGCTTGAGTGCTTCGGCGATGATGTCTTGCTTTGTCTGGCTCTCCAGCGTGGAGGCCATATCGAGCCTCTCCCATATCTCGGTAGGGATCCGGATCGTTGTCGCTGTAGATGGCCCTTTGCTTAAGTCAGCAGAATACGGTTGTCTGAGCGCCTGGCGCATCGCCTCTCGCACTGGGTTGTCTGTTTCTGTTAGTGAGGTATCGTTGCCGCGCTTTTTAGTTGCCGCGTTTTTATGTTGCAAGGTTTCTTCGTTTCTTCGTTGCTGCGCTCTGGCGCTTGCTGGTTCCCGCGTTTCTGCATCGTCGCGCTCCTGTGCTTGGGCGCTTCTTTGCGGTGGCGTTTCCACGCTGCTTGGTTGCTGTGTTTCATCGTTTCCATGTTGCAGCGCTGCTGCATTGCTATCCTCTGGAGCTTTCGACGATACAGGAGTAGCGAGAAGAGTGTCCAGTATGTGCATCTCCCGCATGCGCGATACTGTGTCAACGGGAAGGGTCAGGCTTTTGGTTTTCTGGGCTGTCATAATTTATCCGTTTGCAACTTGTAGCTCATAAGGGCTGGCCCAATCCTTAACGGCGTACTCACGAAGAGTTCGGTTTAGAACCTCTTCATCCACAGTCTTTCGATCCAGAGTAAAGGCATTGACCAGAGCGGCATTGCAAAGAATGCAGAGGTCACGAGGAACGCCCTGTGTGGCGTTGTAGAGCATCTTGTGAGTGGTTTCGAGGAACACTCGGTCGAAATCGCCGCCTGCGATACTCATTCGGTGACGGAGAAGGTCAAGAGAATCTTGCCATGTAAGCGGGTCCAGGGTAGTAATCCCTGCGATACGTGAGCGGAGTGCCTCATGCTGCGTCAGCTTGTTTTTGAAATTGGGCTGGGCAAGAAGAAGGATCTGGATAAGTTTCTGCGTTTGGGTCTGCTCATTTGTCATAGCATGGATGGTGTTGAGGTTATAGGAGTGAATGGTTTGTGCTTCATCAATCACCAGAACCACTGTTCGACCGTTTTTGTACTCTTCGACTAGAAACAGGCGAAGCGTTGCTTTCAGATCCAGCAAGTTTCTTCTGGGTGGAAGTCCAAAAGAGGCAATCACATTCCGCAAAAATGCTGCTGGAGTACGCGGTGAGGCGTCACTTACCTGACCAATTGCATATTTGTCTGGCTGTGCTCTCCATGCATTGACGGCCAGTTGAGCGACCGTCGTTTTTCCTGTCCCGACTGCTCCCATGAGGAGGAAGAGACCCTGTTTCTCGTCGGTATAGTAGGCTATTTTGAGAAGTGCTTGTTCATGTTCTCGGCTCGCGAAAACGAAGGAGGGGTCCGGAGTAGTCGCGAAAGGTGGTTGTTTGAGGCCAAAATGGTGAAGGTAGTTACTCATAATGCTCCCTGGAATACACGATCAGTTGCAGGCAGGAAGCAGTATTGAGGCATTTCTCGCAAGCGTCAAGGGAATTTTTTAAGTCGGTTAAAGAAAAAATGCTGTGGGATGAACATGCTGACACCCAGTTCAGGAACACGTTTCTATGTTGCTGTGCTACTTCGTTTCAACGTTTCTATGTTGCAACGCTGCAATGTGGTAGTTGTAGCGCGGTAGCGCAATGTTTCGACGTCTGCGGCCTCATCCACCTTCCTGATTGCGACCGGTTCGGTGGCCGACAGACGCGAAACCTCTCCCTTGATGGTCTTCAAATAAAACTGGAGGAACGCGCTGCCTTGCCCTCGGCGCGGCGAGCAAGAGAGGCTTCCCCTGGGGGACGGGAGGGGGAAGTCGGGTGCAGCGTCACGCTGCTCGTGGTCCAGCGACGACACGCTGGCCGTCGGAGACACCTGGTGCTTTGCATCCGGTTGAGAACGTCAATTCTCAGCCCGATGTATATCTTGACAGGATGTTATGAATCGCGTATGCCTTGTAAACTCAATGATGATCGTATTATGACTGACGACCAGTTCGCTCATAGAAATTCAGAAAGACACTCTGAAAATTTTTTACTCGGTTCTCAATTCCGTGATGGGCCGGACAGACTCGTTGTTAAATTCGTTAATGATCTATTGGAACGTACATTGAATATTGGCGGCCAAAATATTCATCTGCGTGATAGCGATCAAGGATTTACGATCCGCGTCTCCCAGAGCGATACTGTTTTACACGAAGACACCTATCCCGGATTTTACCGCGATCCTGTTCTCGAAGTATTTGCCGAATTGGCTGGATCCGATCTGGCGCAGGCGACGAAAGGATTTCAGGGCAGTTTCGTGGCGGAATGGAAAGGCAATCTATTTCGCATCGGTCTCACTTTCAGCACTCCAATTCAAGGAAATGTGTTGATGGTTGAGTTGGCTCCGATGGGAGCATTGGATAGATAGGGACGGCGATGTGCCGCCCCTATCCAAATATCTTAAAGATCTTCCCTATCTATAAATTCGACTCCCCAGCGCTTCAAATGGCGATGCAGAGTCGGGCGCGGCACCAATGTAACCCGAGATGCGTCAGAGACAGTCCCCCCCTGAAGAAGAACACGTAGAGCTCGCGGTATCGTAGAGCGACCACATCGTACAGCGTGCGTTTGCGCTTGTTCCGCATAGACAGCGTCCTCAGCATCCGTGATGGAAGGCATTCGCGCACTGAAAGGATTATTCTCGCCGTCGGGAATGAGTTCAGCAAGTTGGCGTTCCGTGCCATCTGGACAAATCTGAGTCTCCGACAGCGAGCGGGCCGGTTTTGGATATCGGCCATTCGCGTCCACAGTAGGCCGCTTGGGTTGCCCTGGTGACGTAAAGCCTTCCCGTAAAGTGCGCGCTGCGTTCTTCATGACTGTGCGTAGATAAGATGAAAGGGAAGCCCGCTTGGGTTCGAATCGGATGTTCCGGTCCAACAGGAAAAGCCCAGCAATCTGAACCATATCCTCGTGCAGATCCGGAGGCAGAGTAGGGGAAACGATTCTCGCCAGTGTTAGGAGTGCCTGACGATGGCGTTTGAAGAATAAAGCATGGGCAACAATATCGCCCTGGGCGAAGCGAACGAATAATTCGACGTCGGCATCGAGCGCAGTTAAGGCGCGATTCATAATAGTGTTCCTCCAATGATGTCATGCGTGCCAGCCTTCCAGATGGGCACAGGGTTGATCATGAAGGCTGTCACGCAGCGACACCAGAGGAGCGTAGCGGCAATAACCGCGTCTGCGCACTGCCTTCTACTATAATTATAGCCCGAAAAGACGGGCAATTGTTCATATCGAACTGGATATTTCAAACATCGTTTCTGAATACTTAAGAGCCATCCAGAAACGATGTGATGATTACGGTTGTGAGTAGCGGAGTGCTTTGAGTAGTTCGGTCGTCAGATACTCCAACTTGCCCGCAACCGGGGCAGGGAGATGGTCAAGAACGTCGCAAACATCCTCGACCAGAGCGCGGCTAAGGCGCGCCACATGGTCAATACTTTCCAGCTTTGCCTGAAGCGTGAAGCGCCCATTACAAACATCGCAGATTTGGCGTCCGATCTCCGCATCGGAGACAAGCGGGCGTGGACAGGTAACACAGCGGGCCATAGGCCATATTCCTTTCGTCACCATGCAACGACTGTCTCACAGACTTCGCTGTGAGCGGGTTAGGCCGTTACAGGGACGCAGGGGGTCATGGCGGCCAATGGCCGCGCCTGTACGCTTCACCTATCTTGTGCATAGCCTACAATAAAGGCAACGCGATCAAAGTCGTTTTAAAACTTGACCGCGTTGCCTTGCTCTAGCAGGAAGTATTGAGACTAGGCGGATGTAGCGAAAGTCTCTTCTTCCTCATGTTCTCCAGTTTCGACGTCTCCCAGGTTTTGTCTCAAGCTCTCAAGAGATGTCTCAAGGAACGGAGACCAACGCTGCTTGCGCTGTACTTCATACCACTGGCGCATTTCGGAATCCGTGGCTGTAATTTCGGGCTTACCGAGTGCGATCAGAAGTAAGTCTAAGCCCTCTTTTGCGCGCTGCGCGTCTGGTAAGTTCAACATATCCCGATAGACCAGTTGGTAGAACGGGTGCCACCGGTTGATGTAAATGACAATCTGCGACCCGCACCACTCCGGCTTGTAAATCGGCCCATCTTCTGCCTCATAGAAGTCAATGCGATATCGGCGCCGTTGCTGCTCTTTCTCCAGGGCTTCTAATGCTTGCTGAATGGATTCGGCAGTGACACCGGCACGGCGCTGAGCTTCATTCTCCAGTCCCGTCCGCGCTTCAGTCAATGCAAGAGGCGGAACAGTAGGTCTGTCACCCTCTGCCGCAGATGCAGATTGCGCGGCTTTCTCTGCCGGTGAAGGTGTCTCTGTAGATTGCCCCTCCGGTTGACTCTTCACCTTCTCCTTTTCGCGTGTCTTAACCTGCCAGTTCTGTTCGTTGTGCAGTAACTGGTCTACTTCTGCCTCAGCCAGAACGCGCCAGAAGTCTTCGATAGGGCGGACACCTTGCTTGTCGTTTGTAATGCCGAATATCTCATCTAGTTCTGCTCCGAAGCGTACCTCTACGCCCCAATGATACGCATAGGCTTGAAGCAGAGGCCACGCTCCTAGACCACTGGCCTCATCCTGTGCCCGGCGAGGGAAGAGATCCACCGTTTGGATTTCTCGGCCACTGCGAACAAAGGCCATCCCACGACGCGATTGGCGAATATCGAATCGTCGGTTAGCGTCCGTCTTTTCGTCGCGCTTTTTCTTTTGATATACAACGAAGCCAAGCGGAAATCGTGCGATTCGCACATTGATTGTGCCTACCGCCAGGACGTTCTCGTCTTTAGGATCCACCTCATCATCGGGGCTCAAGCGTTTGAGATGACGCTCCCCAGTATCAGGGTCAGCGGTATAGACCACGGGTAGGAACAGATTCGCTGCCAAGCGAGCACCGCCCTCAGTACGGTCATCGTCTATCACCAGTTCGCCAGACTCGTCGCGGTGCGGCGGAAGGTAATAACGTCCTTCTGGCATGAGAAATTGTGGATCCACCGGTTGAACTGCCATACTCTCAACTATGAGTTCGATTCCTTGTCCATTCGAACTCTCGGGGTCACTTGATGGTGTCAGTAGGTACCGATAGGTAACGCCGAAATCGTCTACCATATGATCCTTCAGAACGGCCGGTTTCTTGTATGATAACCGGTCTGGTGCGGACCAGATTACGACGGTTCCGTGGTCGAGGGAAATCTTCTTTTCCCTTAAATACCGCTGGACAAACTCAGGCAGTTCTGCCTCCTCCGGTTCCGCAATGTCCTGGAGGCCAAACTCATCGTAGTCATCTATATTGAGCCATGCCTTAGTGAACGGCAGATCTTTTGAGGTTCTCGTGTACACCTCTGTTCGACGTGATTGATTGATGGACGCGTTCGGCAAACCAAATCCGAACTTCCCGATAAAATTCGGATCATCGAAGTGAGTTCCGCCGCCCCAACTGAGGGCATAACGTGCCATCCTTGGTAGCATCCCCGGTCCGTTGTCGATGAAGGCAATCGCTTTCACTGTGCGTATTCCACTATCCTCACGGCCCGAGTCATAGATGACATGGATGCGCGTTGCGCCTGCTTCAATTGCGTTGTCAACTATCTCGCGGGCTGCTGATGCCGTATTGCGGTAACCGCTCCGGCGCTGGGACTCCAACGCCTGACGCGCGTTGAACAAAGGGAACGTGAAGTTGTTCGGAAGGCGGTTAAGATATTTTTCCTGCCGCTCAATCTCGCTCAAAAGTCGGTCATTCACAGTTGTCTCCTCCGGGGCATTGCGGTCAGTGACCGCGGGATCGGTTGGGGTGTTCATTTCAGGGAACACATCGGTATTGGTTTTCATGACTTTCCTCCGGGTCTTTGCGGCTCATG
>Ga0070734_10003506_pt1 | contig 16303 bp, 15 predicted proteins | sample Coa_R1_8_FD_66444 | JGI IMG/M metagenome (GOLD analysis project Ga0070734, IMG submission 66444) | Surface soil microbial communities from Centralia Pennsylvania, which are recovering from an underground coalmine fire - Coalmine... | ecosystem: Environmental > Terrestrial > Soil > Unclassified ...
ATCAGCGTCACCTGGCTGGTGATGCAGACCCAAACGCCGTTGCGGAAAATCCAGGTATCGGCGAAGCGCTCGCGGCGCTGGTAAGGCTTGCCTTTTTCGGTCCCTTTGACGCGATAAATTCCGGTGACGACGGCGGTCTCGCCGAAGACACGCGCGTTCATGGATTCGTTCACGCCCTGTTCTTCTTTCGATGTTGTGTCTTTCAAGCTGGCAAGGTATTGCGATTTATTCCAGACGGAGCCGTCGTAGCGGATATAGACCAATGAGTCATCGAGCAGAGTTTGCAGGGCTTTGAAGTCGCCGTGTTCTTCGGCCTGGGCCCAGGCATTTTCCATGGCGAGAATGCGCGATTGGCTGGCGGAGTCCGTGGTTTGCGCCGGCGAAGGTAAGGCGACAAAAAGAGTGACGACAACGATCAAGGCGAGAGATTTCGCAGCCCGCATAGCGCCAATGTAGCAAAAAGCGGAGAAGCGCATAAGGCTCAAGGGTGGTGCGCGGATTGCTTTATTAGAGGAATACTGTCATCGCGAAGGACCGCGCTTGTACCAGCGGTCCGAGGGAACTTGCGTGGACTAAACATACAGCCGCTGCGCAGGGTCGGTTAAAGACAGAGTTACACAAGGCAATCCTGTAATACTGTAAAATTGAAGCATGGCTGGCTCTTCACAGCTGATTCAGATCGAACTCGGGCCCCCGGTGCGGCAGGCGAAGCCGAGCTGGCTGCGGGCAAAGGCCCCGGTCGGCGATAACTTCCATGAATTGAAGAAGCTGGCGCGGGGACTGGGACTGCACACGGTGTGCGAGTCAGCGCAGTGCCCTAACATCGGCGAATGCTGGAACCACAAAACCGCGACGTTTATGCTGCTGGGCGATATCTGCACCCGGCGTTGCGGATTTTGCGCGGTGCCGAAAGGGCGTCCGGAGGCTATTGATTTGGACGAGCCACGGCGCGTGGCCGAAGCGGTTGCGACTTTGGGATTAAAACATGCGGTCGTGACGAGCGTAAACCGCGACGATGACAACGTTGGCGGAGCCAAGATTTTTGCCGAGACAATTCGGTTGATTCGCGAAATGACGCCGGGTTGCTGGGTAGAAGTGCTGATTCCTGATTTTCAGGGTCTCGAAGAGCCTCTAAAAATCGTCCTCGATGCCAAGCCGGACGTGCTCAATCACAACACGGAAACCGTCCCGCGTTTATATCGCGCGGTGCGCTCAGGCGCGCGTTATCAGCGGACGCTGGATTTGCTGGAAAACGCCAAGAAGCTTTCTCCGGGCATGGTGACTAAATCGGGCGTGATGGTTGGCATCGGCGAGAGCACGGAAGAGTTGATTGAAGTCTTTCGCGATCTGGGTCAGCGCGGCGTGGATATTCTGACGGTCGGGCAATATCTGCGCCCCTCGAAAGATCATTTGCCGATGACGCGGTATTACGCGCCGGAAGAATTTGTGCATTTGAAGCAGGAAGCGTTGAAGTTCGGCTTCCGCCATGTCGAGTCCGGGCCGCTGGTGCGGTCAAGCTATCACGCGCATGAGCAGGCCGAAGCGACAAGGCCAGCTAGCGTCATCTAAAAAGCATCATCCCTAAATAAAACACCCGCGCTCTCTGCGCGGGTTACTAATCCAAAAATTTAATCTGAAAATTGGCGGGGGAGGTAGTGCGGCGGACCTGGGAGCTCAGCCGCATATTTCAGCGATACTTCGCATAAAACGCCAGCGCAATCATCCCACCAGCGAACAGCATCATGCCAGCATAACCAGAATCGGGCACGGGAATCGGTGGCCCCGGCGGTCCGGGAGGGCCAGGGGGACCCGGTGGCGGTTTGTGCGGACTGCAACAGCCGCCACCGCCATGCGGCGGAATGACGACGGGAAATACGGGCGGGCCAGCAGCTGTGCCCGGTGGAGTTCCGGAACCCGGAGCGCCCGGCGAAGTGGGGGGCACACCGCCAACCGGTTGCATGTTGCCAGCAGGTGGCATGGCAGCGGCTTCCGGCGCAACCGCGGCGGGCAATTCCTCCGGAGCTGCAAGCGGGCCATTTGGGCCAAGCTGGCTGAGTTCCACAGGAGCCGAGGGCGCCTGCGGAGTGTAGGAAACCTGGTTTCCGCAAAGTGCGCGAATCATATAAAAGCCGTCGGTCAGGATCAATTCGCCCTTGTGGAGCGTGATGCACTTCTGCGTCCAGCGAATTTTGCCTTCTTTGCGGAAAGAAACATAGGCGCAGGCGTCTTTATCGAGGACGATGTACTTGGCGTGGCGGAAGTCGAAAGCCTCAAAGTGGCGGGCCACTTCCGCATTGCCGGTCATGGCATTTTTGAGGTCTGAGGGATCGTGCACACCATACGGGACAACCGAATAGGGGTAATTTACGCGCTTGATCGCATGATGCTGGACTGGGGCCGAGACCTGCGGGTACTGCGTGAGATTGACGGGGTGTGCAGGCGAATGGAACCGATGTAGCCCCAGTAATACACCCAAAACCAAGGTACAGACTAGAAGAAGCTTCCTGGGTCTCATAGTTCGCACAAAAGTATAGAGTTCATTAAATTTAAGAATCTCTTGAGACGACTTGGCGCTGGGAGGGCTGGGACTTACAACTTATTGTTTGTTAGAGTAACAGATTTTTGACCGGTGGGTGAGGAATTCTTGCCTATCGGGCTAGGTAAAAAAGGCCCTAATTTCCTCTACTGGAACGGTTTCCACGAACTGGGAAGGTGGCTCCCCATAAGGGAAAGCCGGAACTTCCTGCAAAATTTCACGTACCAGACAACATGGACTTATCACTACGGTTGTCACAATTCTTTACAACAACCAACCTTAACGATTCCCGCATCATACCGTCTAAATAGGTAACAGAAAGTGAAGTGGAGGTCACGATGGGTACAGCACGCAGTATCGGGAATGAGATCAACATGTCGCACGCCATCAACGGCGAAAACCTGCACGTGCAGGGCGTAGTGAAGGCCGCACATGAGGAACTCAGACAGCTTATTCAGCAGCGGGCAGAGATCATGAAGCGCATCGGCACGCTGAAACAGACCATTCAGGGGCTGGCCAACCTTTTTGGGGACGATGTGCTGGGCGATGACTTGCAGGAGATCATGGACCGCAAAACCAGCGATCGACAACCGGGCTTCACAAAAATGTGCCGCACAGTACTGATGGAGGCGGGGCATCCACTGAGCGCGCGTGAAGTCAGTCAACTGATTCAGGAGCGCAATCCGGCGATCATGATGCGCCACAAGGATCCGCTCGCGTCGGTCACGACGGTGCTGAATCGTCTGGCGGAATACGGCGAGGCACAAAGTATTGTGCGTGAGAATGGCCGCCGGGCCTGGATTTGGGCTTCGGAGCGGACCGACAAGGCGCTGACCGCCGACCACTACGAGAACCACGCGCTGGCATAACAAAAACGTTAAGTGGCATAACAAAGGCTTCACATCGTTACAATGTGAAGCCTTTGTTATTTGTGTGAGTGTCTTATGCCGGCGGAAGCAACATCCCTTTTTCTAAATGACGCGTCACGTGCGCGTAGGTGGCGGCGTGCGGATCGTGCGTCACCATCACAACCGTCTTTTTAAAATCTTCGTTGAGACGCTTGAGAATCTCCAAAATTTCTGTGGCGGAGTGGCTGTCGAGGTCCCCCGTTGGTTCGTCGGCAAGCAGCAATGTCGGGTCGCTGGCGATGGCGCGGGCAATAGCTACGCGCTGTTCTTGTCCGCCGGAGAGTTGTTTGGGCAGGTGATGAACACGTTCTTCCAGGCCGACGAGTTTCAACGCCGTCATGACGTGATCACGGCGCTGGGCGGAGGTGAGCCTGGTAAGGAGCAATGGCAATTCGACATTTTCAAATGCAGTCAAGACTGGAATGAGATTGAACGTCTGAAACACGTAGCCGACATGTTCATTACGCCAGCGCGCCGACTGCGTATCGCTCAGGCGGAAAATGTTTTCGCCTTGTACTAACAATTCGCCGCTGGTTGGGCGATCAATCGCAGCAATCATATTGAGCAGTGTCGTCTTCCCGGAACCGGAAGGTCCCATCAGGGCCATGAATTCGCCGGCCGCAATATCAATGGAAACGTCATCCAGAGCGCGCACTTCGAAGGCGTCGCGCTTAAATACTTTGCTGACGTTTTTGACCTGGACAACTTTGGTTTGTGTTGCAACATTCGAAGCAGTAGCTGTGCTCATGATTGCCCCTTCAATTTGATCTTTTCGCCATCTTTTAAATTGGGTGGTGCGGAAGTAATGACGTTTTCCCCGCCCACCAGCCCTGTCACCAAAACTCCGCCGCTGCGTTGCGAGATGATTTGCACTTCGCGCATGAGGGCTTTGCCGTTGAAGGCAATAAAGACTACTTTCTTGCCTTCGAGATCACGCACCGCGTTCGTCGGCACGAAAACGCCTGCCGGGCCTGCGTTTGCACCTTTCTTCTCGGTTTCATTAGCGAGGAATTTCACCGTCGCGTTCATGTCAGGCCGCAAATAGTTATCCGGATTCAATATCTGCACCTTCACCTGTACCGTGGCCTTCTGCCGGTTTGCTTCGGGAGAAATTTGCGCGATCACGCCGTTGTATTTGCGATCGGGAAAGGCATCGAGCGTAATGATTCCCTTTTGATTCGGTCCGAGTTTCGCGAAATCATCCTGTGCGATGTCGAGTTCGACCTGAATGTCATTCAAATCGGCCAGCGCGACCACAGAGCCCTGTGGGCCGCCTTCGGCAGAACTGGCAAATTGAGCGGTGATCAACTCACCTTTTTCCGCGGTGCGCTCGAGAATCGTGCCGCTTACGGGAGCACGAATGACCGTCGCATCCAACAAGGTCTTGGCATAATCGGCCTGGCCCTTTGCCTGCTCGTATGCGCCTTTCGCGCGAGCGATTTCCTCCTGCCGGGGACCGATCTTCATCAACTCAAAACTCTTGGTGAGGGAATTGACTCTCTGCTGATCGGCTTCGTATTTCGCGGTGGCATCGTCGAGTAGTTGTTTGGAAACCACTCCCTGGGCCCAAAGAGCTTTGGTGCGATCCAATGTCGCTTTGTCATCCACCAAAGTCGCGCGGGCTTCATCGAGGTTGTGCTGTGCCTGGTCCACTTCCTGCGGACGCGAACCGTTCTGTAATTCCTCAAGATAGGCGTGAGCGCTGTCGGCAGCGCCTTTGGCTTGTTCATACTGCGCGCGATACTCTTCATCCTGCAAGCGCACCAGAACTTGGCCCTCTTTTACTTTGTCGCCTTTCTCGACGCCGATCCAAGCCACAAGGCCTGTAACTTTGGAATTGACGTTGATTTTGTGATGGGCGACGACATATCCGCTGGCGGAAAGAACAATTCCACCCACGTCGCTGCTCTCAGCCGTGGCGCGGGCGGTTTCAACTTCCGGAGCATCCGAAGAAAACAGACGATAGGCAAGCGAGATAATTCCCAGCAGAACAACAACTGCAATCCCAATGACGATGAAACGCTTTGCCCATGGCGAACTGTCGCCATCGCCCGGATGGCGCGCGCTGCGGTCTATTCGCAGGCCTTGCAGATCTTCATGTTTTGCATCAATCGGCATACTAGTCCCTTAATGCGCTCAAAATATCTTTTCTAGCAGCTTGCCACGCAGGAGCGATTCCGCCGAATAACCCCATGGCAACCGCAAATATTACAGCAGAAGCGACGACGAGCGGCGTCATGCGCAGGCTGAAAACAATTTCACTGAAGGTAACTGCATTCGATGTACCTGTTTCCATTCCATTGAAGGGCAGCATTAGCAGAATGCCGACAGCCGCGCCCAGCAGCGATAAAACTACAGACTCAAAAACGAATGAAGTCAGAATGCTTGACCGTGAAAAACCGATCACGCGCAGAGTAGCGATCTCCCGCGAACGGTAGGCGACAGCCGCGTACATGGTGTTCATTGCAGCGAAACTTGATCCGATGGCCATAATCACCGCCACCATGATTCCGACAAACTTGATGGGCGCACCCGAACTGGTTTGCTTGGCGTAGTACTCCGGCTCAAGCAAGCCATCCATTTTCAGACGCTGATCGTCGCTGACCCGGTGTTTGAGCGCATCGGCGCTGACGGGATCGGTCGCGCGAAGATATGCCGATGAATAACCGCCCTGACGGTCGAAGTCCGACGTCATCTGATTCACATCGCCCCAAATTTCCGATTCGTAGGCGCTGCCGCCAGCGTCAAAGACGCCGACAACCGTCCAGGGGCCTTTGCCGAATTGCATGGTGTCGCCAACACCGGCGTGTGAAAAGCGCTTCTGGATCGAATCGCTGACCACGACCTCGCGTTGTCCGGGAGTGAACCACCGCCCTTGCACCAGCTTTACTTTGGGCCGCATTTCAAGACCATCGGGCATCATGCCGCGAACGGTAACATTCACCTCTCCGGTGCCGTCTTTGCGCGGCAGCACAATTACGACGACAAGTTCTGCCGACGCCATCGGCTCACCCTTCGAGTCTTTGGCCACGCCGGGTAATTCGCGAAGTGTTGGAAATAAAGACGCGTCGTATCCACCGGACAGTTCGGCAATGGACCCTTTGCGCAGCACCAGGACGTTCAGCGGATCGCCAGTGCTGACGAAGGCGCGGTCGAGGCCAGCGAGCAATGCCATGAGAAAGATCGCCGTGGTTACAGTCAGCGCGATGCCCAGCGCGGTCATGCCCGTGAGGCCTTTGCGCATTTTCAAATTGCGAAGGTTATATTTAATGGGAATTGCCATAGATTTCTCAGCCGATGTGGCGCAAGCCCTCCACTATATTGGTTCGTGATGCGTTATAAGCCGGCAACGAACCGCTGACCAGCCCCACGAAAGCCGCCACCAGCAAAGCGACCAGCATGGTTGGAGGGGTGACGTGGAAACCCGCAGGCACGCCCAAAGCGATGGGAGACTTGCTCAAAAATAAAGTCAGTACGACAGCGGCGAGAATGCCGAGCACACCGCCCATCATCGCCAACGCCACCGATTCTCCAACGAACAGCGATAAAACACGTTGTTTCGTGAACCCGAGAGTTTTTAATACCGCCACTTCGCTGGTGCGGGACCGCACCGACATGGCCATCGTATTCGCGGAGACCAGCAAAATCGTGAACACCACTGCTCCGCAAATGCTCAGAATGAAGGCCTTGACGTTTCCCAACTGGGCGATAAACGAAAGCCGAAAAGCGTGCTCGGTTTCTGACTTCGTCGGGGCCGGCGAATCGTGGAACATTTCATCAATGGCCTTTTGCACTCCCGGAACGTCTTTTTCCGTGGCGACGCGGGTGTCGTAGAAACCTGCCGTCCCTTTAAACCACGGGACTGCTTCTTCCAAATACTTCGTATTGAAGTAGAGGATGCGCGGCGACGGGTCCATCGTATAGATGGCGCGAATCGTCAGCTCAGGATTCACTTCGAAAATCGTTCCCTGCAAAGTAATGCGGTCGCCGACCTTCCAGCCATATTTTTTCGCCAGCTCGATGTCCACCATCGCCCCCGCGCGATCTCGTTGCCACGCGGCGAGTTGATCGGCAGGCACGATCTTGTCTGAAGCGACTTTCAGGTATTCATCCGGATCAGTGGCCATCTGGGTGAAGTTGTGCTCGGGGCGGTCATCAATGTACTTACCGCCGAACCACGTCATGGGAACTACGGCAACGACTCCGGGAACCGCGCGAATCTTCTCGCGATAGTAGGAAGGCAGAAAATTTGCCAGCGAAGTTTTGTGGCGAGTGATGACCCGCTTGGCTGATTCAGGTGCGCCCTGATCAATATAAAAACTGCGCCAGATGGTCATCATAAGCGTAAGCAACAGAAGCGAGAACCCAACACTCAGGATGGTCAAAATGCTCCGACGTTTGTTGCGGAACGCGCTCTTCACGACAAAACCAGCCAACGTCATAAATACCTATCCGATGTGACGCAACCCTTCCACAATGTTGATGCGCGAAGCGTTGTAGGAGGGAATGATGGAACTGACTAGCCCAACCAACATGCCAACTAACAATGCGAGGAGCATGGTTGGAAGATGCACTTTGATCGCGTCCCCGAAAAATCCGCCCGGGTTGAGCTCAACGCCTCTTCCTGCGATTAGACCGCCGACTAAGCCCAGGAATGCCCCGACGTAGCCTCCAATGAGCGTGAACCGGCCGAGAGAAATTCTCGACTTGCGTACCAGGTTCAGAATCCATCCCAACAACAGTGCCAGAAGAAGGAATACAACGAAACCGGCAATTACAGCGCCAAGCGCGATGGGGACCCTGGTAAGCATCAGAGCCACAAGTGATCCAAACAAGCCGCCGACTATTCCCAAAGTCGCGGACTCGCCCACAAACAAACCTAAAATCGTTTCACGCCGGAAGCCTAGGGTCTTGAGCACGGCAACTTCCCGGGTGCGTTCGCGTATGGACATCGCCATCGTGTTCGCCGAAACAAGCAGAATCGTGAACACGACCGCTCCGCAGATACTAAGAATGAACGCCTTCACATTGCCCAGCATGGCTACGAAACCGAGCTGAAAGGCCTTCTCGCTTTCCGTCTTGGTCGGTTGTGGCGAGTTATGGAACATGTCATCCACTGTAGTGGCAACTTTGCTTACATCCTGCGGATTGTCGGCGAGAATGCTGAATGTTCCCGCAGTTCCTTTGAAAAATGGGACCGCTTCCTCGACGTACTTGGAGTTGAAGTAAACCGACTGCGTCGAGGGATCTGCGGTAAAAATGCCTCGGATGTTCAGCTCTAAATTGACGGGGTAAATTGTTCCCTTGAGAACAATGCGGTCACCGATCTTCCAGCCAAATTTCTTGACAAGGTCTGCATCCACAATCACTCCCTGGCGATCGCGTTGCCACGCCGCGAGCTGATCTGCGGGGATTTTGAAATCGGTGAAAACTTTGAAAAACTCATCCGGATCCACGCCGAACTGCGCGAAGAAATGCTCGGGCTTTTCGTCAATATATAAGCCGCCAAACCAGGACACGGGCACGACAGCCTGCACGCCCGGCACGGCGCGAATCTTTTCGCGGTAGAAACTCGGCAGTGCGAATGTGAGCGAAACCTTGTGGCGGACCACCAATCGTTGCGAGGACTCAGCGCTGCCCTGGTCCACATAGAAAGCATGCCAGATGGTCATCATCAACGTCAGCAGCAGCAAGGAAAAGCCGATGCTCAACACCGTGAGAATGCTGCGGCGCTTGTTGCGGAAGGCGTTTTTACTGACGAAGCCGGTCAAAGTCATGGTGAACTCCGGGAGAAGACCTGGGCTGCTCCTTCAGCATAGATGAATCAGCCAAAACTCTACAACCGGTTACAGCTTCATTTTCATGACTTTGAAGGAGTTGCGAAAGTGGAGAACGTCAGGGGCCAAAAATGACATTTGTCACGCTCCAGACCCAATGACCTTCGTAACCCAAAGCTAGCGACTTCTGGGCCGATTCCAAGCATGGCGGAGCTATTCTAGCCACGGGATTCCCCCGAATCGCAGGGCGTGTGTTTTTTAGCGGCGGTGCCCGAAAAAAGCCGCTAAAGGTCAGGATAGAGATGGCGAACAAAATCGGCCGTTTTGAGATTCTCAGCGAGCTTTCGCAGTCTGAGAAGTGCTCGGTATATAAAGCAACCGACCCGGAGAGCGGACAAACCGTCGCGCTGAAAGCCGTCAAATTGGAATTGCTCGGCGACCAGGCGCAGCCGCTGGTCAAGCGCATCCTCGAAGAGGCCGACGCGGCCAAAGCTTTGAACAGCCCCAACATCGCCGTCGTCTATGGCGCAGGGGAAATGGAAGGGTCGTTCTGCGCATCGCTCGAATACATCCAAGGCAACAGCGTCGCCACTACTCTGAACCGGCACGAAGGCTTTTCCATCTGGGACATTCAGGACATTACGCGCCAGGTCTGCCAGGCGCTTGACCACGCCAGCGGGCATAAAGTCGCGCACTACAGCCTGGAGCCATCCAAAATTATGTCGGGGTGGGATGGCACCGTAAAAATTCTTAGCTACGGCATCTCTTCCATGAGTTCCTACGCAGCGCAGGCGGCTGGCAAGCCCATGGAAATCCTTCACTACATGTCGCCTGAGCAACTGAACGGCAGCCCGTTGGATGTGCGCTCGAACATCTTTAGTTTGGGCGTAATTTTGTACGAAATGGCCACGGATCAGAAAGCCTTTCCCGGCGATGACGCCGATCAGGTCCGGCAACAGATTCGCGAGACGATGCCCGCTCCGCCGCTTCATGTCAAAGGAAAGGTCCATCCGCAACTGAGCGCATTGATTATGAAAGCGCTAGCGAAAGATCCGGCAGAGCGCTATCAGTCTGGACGCGAGCTGGTACTCGATCTCGAGAAGTGCAAAGACACGCCGAAGAAGGCAGAAGAAGCGAAAAAAATAGAGTCAACGGCAAAAGGATTGATGGGTGCACCCGTCAAAAAAGCGCCGGTCACGAACCCATTCATTAAGAAAATCGAAGAGCCCGTGGAAGCCAAATCTGCGGACGCCGGCGCAGAAAAAGAACCCGCACCCATGGCGAAAGCCGCTGCGGTTGGTTCGGCGTCTGCTTCCACCCCGGTTAAGAAATTAGAAGTACAGAGCTTCGAAGCGCCGAAGGCGGAAAGCTCCAAGCCGCAAATGACCATGTCCACTGCGACGGCGGAACCGGAAGTCGAGGCTCCAAAAATTGCTGTTGATCCAGCGATGGATGAAAATCGCACGGCAGCGCCCGCGAGCAGAAGTTTTTCAGAGATCAGCGAACTGCCTCCGCTGAAACCGGTATTTATCGCGCCCCCTGCCCCCGCACCCGAGCCTGAGGAAAACACGGCCAACGATAAAGTACACGCCGCCGTATTCAAGGGAAGCGCGGTCCAGGAAAAACCGAAAATTCAGCCCAAGGAAGTTGCCAAGAAGGCAGCTGCGGAAATCAAAAAGACGCCGCCGAAATTTTTTATGTACGCTGTTGCGGGAGCGCTCGGCGTCATCCTGCTTGTCATTGTCTGGATTGCATTCAAGATCCATTCCGAAAATGCGGATGATGATGCATCTTCCGCGCCGCCAGCGGCAACTGCGCCGGCGCAAACTGCTCCTGCGCAGCAACCGGCTCAGCAAGCCGCCGCTGCTGCGCCTGCGCCCGATGCGCAAACTCCGGTCGCGGCCGATCAAGTGACTCCGGAACCAACCACAGATCAGCCGCAAGTTTCCGTTACGCAGCATTACAAGAAGAAACAGAAGACGGCGGCGGTTGCGCCAGCCATTATTCCAGGGCAGTTGGCCATCACATCCACCCCCCAAGGGGCACAGGTGCAGATTGACGGACATGCCGATCCTTCATGGATTACGCCCTACAACATGGCAGGCATCACTCCGGGCGGCCACACGATTGTCATCAGCAAAGCAGGCTATGGCACCGAAACACGCACGATTGACGTGGCCTCTGGCAGCAAATCATTCGTATCGGTGCAGATGGCTTCCCTGCTGGCGAGTATCTCCGTCACCAGCGATCCCGCTGGCGCGGCAATTCTGCTGGATGGAAAAGACACCGGCAAAGTTACGCCTGCGACCATTAATGCAGACAAAGCCGGCAATCACACAATCTTGATTCGCAAGCAGGGTTATCTGGATGAAACCACGACCGCGAACCTGCAAACCGGCCAGACTTCGCACTACGCGGCGACTTTGCGCGCGCTGGGTTCGACTGACGACATCAAGATTGGCGGTAAATTCAAAAAGATGTTTGGCGGAAGTGACGCCGCGGGCATGGGAGCAATCACCATCAAGACTTCCCCCAAGGGCGCGCAAGTCGCCGTCAACAACCGCATCCTCGACAAAAATTCCCCGGTGGATTTTTATCTCAACCCCGGCACTTATGTGATTGATGTGACGTTGTCAGGATATTCGAATATTCACCGCGTCGTGACTGTGGATAAAGGCGGGAAAATCGTTATCGACGAAAGCTTGCAACGGCAGTAGCAACAAAATTCATAGGGTTTCCTCCTGAGAGCGGCCCGCTTCTGATGGTTCTGGAGCGGGCCTTTTTTTACGCATCCTCCCAGCACGCGTTAACGTCGATGTTTAACGCCGAAATGCCCTCATGTATCCAGCGCGGTAGCCGTTGGCATATTCCTGCTCATAAGCGAACTTGTCGCCGTATTCACGGTGATAGCCGCGGTCTTCATGCGCATACTTTCCACGCGGAAATGGCTGGTACGCCTTGCCATGGAAAAGATCCTGGCGGCCCACCAGCGAGCCATCTTCGAATCCGATCACGTGCGCAACCCGAGTTGCCGGGTCACGATAAATCTGTTGCGCCTGCGCGGCACCGCCGAGACTTAACGCCAGTGCGGCTGTGCCCAGAAACATTGTGAGTCTTTGCGAAACCTTGCTTTGCAACATGCGAGAACCTCCCAGGATGACGCGTTGTATACCTTGCCTGTGGCGTCATCTGCCCTATTGCTATAGACACCAAAGCGGAAGAAAAGTCGCTGCCGGCTATAGCACGGCTGTGCCACAGTGTTAGACTTTGGAGTTTTCATATTCGCAATCTTTGGGAGCAATCTTCATGGAAATTAAGCAGGTTGGCGTAATCGGCGCGGGAACTATGGGTAATGGCATCGCCCATGTGTTTGCCCGCAGCGGGTACAACGTAATTTTGTGCGACATCGAACAGAAAGTTCTGGACCGGGCTTTGCAAACGATCGACAAGAACCTGGAACGTGAAGCGAGCAAAGGGAAAATCACGGCCGACCAAAAGGCCGCCGCCCTCAAGCGGATTTCCCCGGTCACGGATCGCAGCAAGCTTGCAAGCTGCGATTTAGTCGTCGAAGCAGCCACGGAAAAATTCGAGATTAAATCGGAGATGTTCCGCGAGCTTGACCGCATCTGCCGCCCGGAAGTGATTCTGGCATCGAATACTTCTTCTATTTCCATCACCAAGCTTGCCGCTCTGACCAAGCGGCCAGACAAAGTGATCGGTATGCATTTTTTCAATCCAGTGCCGGTGATGAAGTTGGTCGAAGTCATTCGTGGCCTCGCCACATCACAGGAAACATTCACTGCGATCCGCGATTTGTCGGTAAAGCTGGAAAAAACTCCCGTCGAAGTAAACGACGCTCCCGGTTTTGTCTCCAACCGTGTGCTCATGCCGCTGCTCAATGAAGCCATGTATGCGGTCATGGAAGGCGTGGCCACGCCCGAAGCGGTCGACGAAGTCTTTAAGCTGGGCATGGCGCATCCCATGGGCCCGCTGACTCTTGCGGATTTCATCGGCCTCGATGTTTGCCTCGACATCATGCGTGTATTGGTCGATGGCTTGGGCGATCCCAAGTACCGCCCCTGCCCGCTGCTGATCAAGATGGTGGATGCTGGCTGGTTGGGACGAAAGAGCGGAAGGGGCTTTTACAAATATTGAGGCTTTAACCATGCCAAATCATCCGCCACCACCTGCTCTTGATTGTGCCCGCGTTATTGAATACGTAGTTATAAGCGAATCTGTTGAATTTTCAGGCCATACTCTGTTGTTCGTGGATAGCAAAGAGATTGGCCGAGTTCCTTGCCTTGCGATTTGCGAAGAAGCCGAGACTCTTGGCTTTTTGTTGTTTCACTGCGACGACGAATGGATAGTCCTTGGTTGTTCAAGTCACGACTCTATCGAAGAAGCAAAAGGACGTGCGGAAAAAATTTATCCAGGACTGTCCGCCTGTTGGGTAAATCCCGGCGTGACACGCGAACAAGCAGAAAAGTATCTGGATGAGCGATTTGGCGAACAGAGATGCAGTTTCTGTGGCAAGCGAGCAGATAAAATAGAGCACTTCGTCCATAGGAACTCAGCCAGAATCTGCAACTTCTGCATTGATGAATTTCACGAAATGATCCACAAGCCCAAGGCAAATGCCTGAGAGCAAAACGTGAACACCCTGAAAGACACAGGCATCTATCTACTGGGTTGTCTCCTCGGCATCGCCGCCGGAGTACTTGACGTCAAAGTCGGAGACTTGCTGCTGACAGCAATCTTTGTCCTTGTCTCCACCATGACGCTGGGCGTTTTGCGGCCACGGCGTCCCTGGCGTTGGACTTTGGTGGTGGGCGTTTTTGTTCCCATTGTCCAAATGCTGGCTTATCTGTTGTTGACTGTGAAACCTTACCGGGCGCAAATTTACGAATCGTTCCTTGGGTTTCTCACCGGCATTGCTGGAGCCTTTGGCGGCGCGGTCATTCGCCATGCTGTCGATGAAATTAGGAAATAAGTTCAGCGCGGAGTCCGTCGAGTCCGCGGAGTAAGGAGGAAAATCCCGAAACCTTCTTGACAAGCAGCTTTTCGTAATCATTTTTACGCTTTATCGACGATCTCTGCGGTTAAGGCACTTCGTACAAAGGTCTCGGATAGTCAAAAAGTCACTCCCGTTTCCACAGGCATTGCGAGTATGCTGGGCGCATGGGAGTTTCGCTTTCGGTGCTGGCTAGTGGCAGCCGTGGTAACAGCGCCATTGTACAAAGCACGCGCACCCGCATTCTGGTGGACGCCGGCGTTTCTTGCCGTGAAATCCATAAACGCATGAAGCTCGCGGGCGAAGATCCGCACTCCCTCTCCGCCATTGTTATTACCCATGAGCACTCCGATCACGTCTCCGGACTCGCGGTGCTGGCGAAAAAATTAAAAATTCCAGTCTTCATGACCGGCCCCACGCATCAGGCTTGGTCGCGGGCTGTACGGGATGAAAAAGGCGAATATCCGGAAGTTTCTGAGTTGGAATTCTTCTCCGCTGGACGGCGTTTTCAAATCGGTGATATTGAAATCACCCCCTTCACCATTCCGCACGACGCCGCTGACCCGGTCGGTTTTACCTTCCGCTCAGAGGGCGTAAAAGTGGGCATCGCCACCGACCTCGGCTTCATGCCGTCCAATGTATGCGACCATTTGCGCGGTTGCGATGTGCTGGTGATTGAATCGAATCACGATTTGGAGATGCTGCGGGTCGGGCCTTATCCCTGGTCGGTGAAGCAGCGGGTGATGAGCCGCGTCGGCCATTTATCGAATGCCGCCCTCGCGGAATTTCTTGGCACCCATTATGATGGAAGCGCATCTTATATTGTGTTGGCCCATATTTCCGAGCAGAATAATCATCCGGAATTGGCACGACAAGCGGCGTTGGCAGCTTTGGGGGCGAAGCAAACGCTATGGGGCAACCAGGTCATGCTCGCAGCGCAGGAAGCTCCCACAGAAGCAATTCGATTGTAGTTATGAGTCAGTGTGTTGATCCCATCGTTGGCAAGATTTTGGCAGGCTGGCGTTACGACATCTCCGGCATCGCACCAGAAATGTGCGGCGATTACGACGATCACTTTGCCGCCTGCGAACATTGCCGTTCCCGCCAGCGTTTGCATCGCGGCATCGATATCGGACTCATCGCTTTAGCGTCGCTCTCAGCCGCAATTTTTCTTCTCGCCTTCGGCATGATCCACTACTTCGAACCGCGGCATACGATATTGCTTGAACTCGTGGCGCTGGCCGGCTTCGCCCTCTCCGCGCTCATCTGGCTGATCGTCGCCGTCGCCACCCCTGCTCCCATGGTGGTTGTGGACGCTGCGCGCATCGGCGCCCGCCGCGTACACGACAAGCTGCCCGAAGAAATCCGCCAGCGCCTGCCCGAAGAGCTGCGCCTTCGCATTACCGGATCGTAGAAATTCTTTCCGCTTACGTTCAGCATCCTGCCGCGTCTAAGCTGAGTCATCTTGAACCTATGCGCAAACTTCTATTTTTCCTCTTTCTTGCCTCTGCATTATTCGCCCAAAACTCGCAACCAGAAGCAAAATTAGCTTCAGGCCCATTGACTGGCCGCTGGATCGTACGCGCCGATTTCTACGGTGAGCCCATAAATCTCAGTATGAAACTCGAGCAGCAGGGCGAAAAGCTTGCCGGAGATTTTGATGGTGACAAGCTCGAAGGCACGATCAACGGCAGCTCGGTACGTTTTCTGGGCAAAGACACGGAAGGGGGATCGGAGGAGGGCACGGCGACGTTGCAAGGCAGCACCATGTCCGGAACGATCGTTTTTATCTTCGGCAGCCATCCTGGCCATCCCAGCACACATTCATTCACCGCCACTCTGGTTCCACAGCGCGCATTGGGAAAAACTCCGCAGCGTTATGATTTCGTACCGACGCATTTCTACCGGCAGTTCTCGCCGATGACTCCACCCGTGTTGACCGTTCAACCCGGCGACACCATTCACACCACCACCGTGGACGCGGGCGGTACGGATGAGAAGGGCGAAGATCGCGTGCTCGGCGGAAATCCGGAAACTGGCCCGTTTTATATCGAAACCGCAGCGCCGGGGG
>Ga0070734_10003507_pt1 | contig 16292 bp, 12 predicted proteins | sample Coa_R1_8_FD_66444 | JGI IMG/M metagenome (GOLD analysis project Ga0070734, IMG submission 66444) | Surface soil microbial communities from Centralia Pennsylvania, which are recovering from an underground coalmine fire - Coalmine... | ecosystem: Environmental > Terrestrial > Soil > Unclassified ...
CACGCGCAAATCGGCCTGGCGTGGCGGCATTCAAGGCGTTACTCGAGCAGCCGCAAACGCGAGAAGCCCTCGTTCGGCTTGGAATGAAACCGTGAAAGCTGGCGGCATCGTTTTGTGCGGAGGGAAGTCGACTAGGATGGGCGCCCCCAAAGCGACTCTGCCTTTCGGCCCAGAGACAATGCTGCAGCGCGTGGTTCGCGTGCTCGGCAGCGTTGTCTCGCCCATCGTAGCGGTTGCCGCTCGCGATCAAGTGCTGCCGGAGTTGCCGAAAAACGTCATCGTTACGCGAGACGAACGGGAGGCGAAGGGTCCGCTGGAGGGATTGCGCGCGGGACTCGCCGCGCTACCGAAATCGGTCGAATTCGCCTACGCCACCAGTTGCGACGTGCCTCTGCTTGTCCCCGGGTTCGTGGAACGGATGATCGAACTTCTGGGCCATCACGATATCGCCGTTGTGGAAATCGATGGTTTTCCGCATCCGCTTTCAGCCGTTTATCGACGAGGAGTCTTGCCGGAGGTTGAGTCGCTGCTGGCAAAGGATCGCTTGCGGCCGGTTTTCCTGTTTGACGCCGTACGCACTCGGCGTGTACGGCCTGAGGAGCTGGCCGGTGTGGATCCGGAGCTCCAAACGCTTCGGAACCTTAACACCCGGGAAGACTACTTGGCGGCGCTTTCTGACGCCGGTCTATAATCACGCCAAAGCAGGCCCAGTACGTACTAGACGATTTGAACCATAGGTGTCCGCGCATTTCATCCCTAAGCTCTAACTGTAGGCTGAGTCGAAATGGGGGTTCACGAATGAAACAAGTCGTTATCGGAGTAGCGTTGCTTCTGGGGTCTTCGGGGTTTGCGAGTGCCGAGGGTCAAAACTGGTTCGACAGGCATGATCTTCCCTTTCACAAGACCGCGAAGGGACACCCGGTGGGTAAACCTGGCAGCGGACCTTCCTTCGGGAACGAGGGTAACTCGGGTGGAAACGGCTCGGACCAAAGCTTTTCGGGCGGGAGCAGTTCGAACGGCAACAACTCGAACGGAGGCGCAAACGGAAACTCGGGCGGCAACGGCGGTGGTTCCTCCAGTGGCAACTTCTTCACGTCGCTCGTCGGTGACGACACGACACCGCACGGAGGACAATCTTCGGGCGGGAACAACGGCAAGATCGCGGCTCCGGAAATCGATCCTGCGTCGGGTGCTAGCGCCCTCGGCCTGCTCTCCGCTGCCCTCTTGATGATTCGGGGCCGGCGCAAGAAACCAGTCGTCGCTTAAGGCCGAATGGCCGACGCCTACAGCCGCTCCTTCCTTGCCGAACTTACAGGACTTTCGTTAAGCCCGCAGCGCTTCAGACTGCCACAACGTCTGATGGCAGTCGCTGGCCTGCTCGCCATTGAGATCTTCAGCATCGATTTCGCCCGTTTGCAACTGGCGTATCGCACTTCCTTCATCCACGTCGACATTCTAGGCGGGAACGGAAAGCCCGTGATGCACGCGCTGCTCGCGTTCCTGGCGCTTCTCCTGATGTTTGGGCTGCACCGCGCCAAACCTGCGTTCGAGAGGATCTCACGTGAATTCATCGACGATCCAGTGAGATGGGATTTTCTGGCCGCGCATTTCGCCGCCATGGCGGGATGCCTGATCCTTTTCGCCGCACGATTCGCTGGAAAACCTGCCGTTCTGCACACGAGCGTGATCGCGATGGCGTGGCCGCTGGGCGCGGCGGGAATCTGCCTCGCCGGTCTCAGCTTCGTTCCTGCCGCGATTTGGCTGAGCCTTTTGCGCAGCGGCGGCGCAGCGTGGGCCTACGCCTCCGCCGGCGTGCTCGCGATGTGGCAGATCACGCGTTGGAGCGACCACATCTGGAAGCCCGCAACCGCTTTGACCTTCCGGCTGGTCAAGACCTTACTTCACTCCGCTGTTCCGGATCTGATCGCCGATCCAGTGACGTCCACCCTCCGCAGCCACAACTTTGCCGTTCAGATATCGGAGCAGTGCTCGGGAATTGAAGGGCTGGGAATGATGGTAGTCTTCAGCGCGTCATGGCTGTGGCTGTTTCGGCGCGAATGCCGCTTTCCCCGAGCTCTCCTGCTGATCCCCGCCGGAATCACGATTCTGTGGGCATTCAACGTCTTCAGAATAGCCGCCCTGTTTCTCATCGGGAATGCGGGCGCGCCGAATGTGGCCTTTGGCGGGTTTCACTCGCAAGCCGGATGGATCGCCTTCAACGTGGTCGCGCTTGGGGTTTCGCTGGCTGCGCAGCGCGTTCCGTGGTTCCGACGCACGACCGCCGAATCCGTCAGCAGCTACAACCCCTCCGCCGCGTATCTGATGCCGTTCGCCGCCATCCTTGCGGCGGGCATGATTTCCCGCGCCGCTTCGGGAACGTTTGAGTGGCTTTATCCGCTACGTGTGTTCGCGGCGGCGGGAGCGATCTGGTACTTCTGGCCGAAATACAAGAAGCTCGATTGGGGATTCGGTTGGGTTGCGCCGGCGATTGGCGTGTCGGTGTTTGCGCTGTGGATGGGTTTGGATTTTTACTTCGGGCACACGGGCAACGGCATCCAGGCCGGCCTGGCTTCTCTTCCCGCACTTGGAAGAGTGGCCTGGCTAGCGTTCCGGGCCTTGGGCGCTATGGTTACGGTCCCCATCGCGGAGGAACTCGCGTTTCGAGGCTTTCTCATCCGGCGCATTGTCTCCGCCGATTTTGAAGCGATCGAAACGCGCGCCTTCACAGTTTCGGCAGTGCTCCTCTCCTCAGTCGCGTTTGGGTTTCTCCACGGCGACCGGTGGCTGGCGGGAATCTTGGCAGGAGTCCTCTATTCGAGCGCGTTCTTGTGGCGCGGCAGAATCGGAGACGCGGTCGTCGCGCACTTGGTTACGAACGGTCTCATCGCAGCCTGGGTTCTCTTCGGCGGCGCCTGGTACCTCTGGTAGTTTCACACCGCTGCCCACTGATACGATGTGTGCATGCGGTTTTTGTTGACGGTCTTTCTTGCTCTGCCGCTTTCTGCTGCCACCGTTAACGGAATTAACATTCACTGGTCTAGCGCAGGCGCGGGCAAAGCCGTGATTCTGGTCCACGGCTGGACGTGCGATGAGACTTCGTGGCGCTACCAGGTGCCCGCGCTGGCGCAGCGACATCATGTAATAACACTGGACCTGCCAGGCCACGGCCAAAGCGAATCGCCCAAGGATGGGAAGTTTTCCTTGGATCTGTTTGCACGCGCCATTGAGACGGTTCGCCTGGAGGCGGGCCCCAACAAAGTAGTGCTGGTGGGACATAGCATGGGCACGCCTGTCATTCGACAATACGCGCGGCTCTATCCGCAGCACGTCGCGGGGATGGTATTCGTGGACGGCCTGGTCAGGGTAGATCCTCGCAGACCGCCACCGGATCCGGCGCAATTTATGGGGCCGGGTGGACTAAAGGCGCGAGAGTCGATGATCCGTGGAATGTTCACGCCTGCCACACCGCCGGCTCTTCAGCAAGAGATTCTAAAGATGATGCTCGCCGCGCCGGAGTCGACCGCTTCGGGAGCGATGCGAGCAACATTCGAGCCGGCCAACTGGAGGGACGATGTGATGCGATTTCCAGTACTAGGCATTTATGCCGACAAATCGGGTCAGGCAGATCCGGAATATTCGAAAAGAATATTTCCCGGTTTTCAGTACGTTGAGATTCCTGGCGCCGGCCATTTCTTGATGATGGAGAAGCCGGAGGAGTTCAACCGGCTGCTGATCGCTTTTCTGGACAGGCAGTTTTACTGAGCGGGCATCACCGATCCGCGACCAGCCGCGAATCCGCCTGAAACTTACGGTAGTCGCGAAACGTGATGTCCAATTCGCTGCGCAGTCGCTTCAGGAACAGGACCCGCGCATCGGCGTAGATCTTTGCGGCGGCGGGCAGCCAGATCTCGTCATTGACGCGCACCTGCTCAAACTCAAGGTGCGCTCCCGGCTCGATCTGAACAGTGTGAAGCCCGAAGTTCATCTTGTCGATCGCCTCCGCGTCTACCTTGACCCATTGATATTCCGCTTTGTCAATCCAGATCTTGCCGCGCATTTTGGTAATGATTTTTGCGCGGGAGTCTTTGGGTTTGTAGCCTCGCTTCGGCTCGGCGGCAATTACCCAGGCAGGTTGTCCGCTAACCGTGTCATCCCCCACGAGCGTGAAGTTGAAGGCCTCCGGAACCTCTTTCAGGAATCTTCTTTCTTGTTGGCGTTGCTTTTCGAGGCTGGCCTTGTCGTCCGCGGACTCGCGGCTGCGCTTGGCGACCTCACGATCCATCTTCTGTTGTTCCTGACTGGCTTCCTTGGGCGGGAGGGGCTTGTCGTCGCGCGCGATCAGGCGGGCGTAGGCGCGTTGCCCCAGAATCAAAATGTCGTAGGTTTCGGCTCGGGTCTTGGTGAGCTTGCCGCGCTGATCGTAAGATCGTGCCTCGTCGCGTTCCGTGTAGGTATAGTTCTTCAGGCGCTCAAAATTCAGAAGATCGCGATCCACTGAGCGAGCAACAATGTCTTTTGGATTTGGAGCCTGTGCACAGACGAGCGCAGCCGCAAATAACCCAAGACCCCACCTCATGCCTAGGGGATGCTTGAGGCGGTCAGAACGATTCGAAAAATAGTTACTGGACCACCAGTTCCTGCCGCGCGCCGATCTGGCGCAGGCAGCGGTCGATCCAGAGCTTCGTGAGCTTCTCCTGGACGCCGTTCTGGGAAAGACGCGTGCGAAGATTGCTCCAATCCACGTGATCCAGAGACTGATCCTGATTAAAGCAGGAAAATACAACCGTTTCCTCGCCTGTGCGCGGGTCTCTGTGAAGCTGGAGGCACTGCGCACAAATCTCTTTCATCATGCACTGCATGGGTGAGTTGATGCTGCCAATCGCCTTGTGATCCGGTTTGAGATAGGGGGCCAAAACGGTGTGGCGCGCGCGGGCCACAGCGCCCATCATCGCGTCCGAGCCGATCACGACCAGCCGGTCGACCGTATGCAGCGAAATCTCCGGTTCGTCGAGTAAGCCGCTGCCGTACGCCGCGATGGCATCCACTATATTGCCGACGAAGGCTTTGTCCTGCACGCGGCCGGGCGTAAACCCGGGCGCTTCGTCGCAGCACCAAATCACGACATCCGCCGCCTTCTCAATCTCTTCCACCTTATAGCGGTCGATGATTTTCTTGTAGCCGGCGAAATAGATGGTTCGCGATCCGCCGGCGCGAAGCTCCTGCCCGATAGAGAAGAGCACAGCGTTTCCGAGTCCGCCGCCGATCAGCAAAACGGTTTCCTTCGCCGGTGTCTCGGTCGGAGTGCCGGTGGGGCCCATGAGGATGAGCGGTTCGCCTGGTTTGAGTTGAGCGCAGAGATCCGAAGATCCACCCATTTCGAGCACAATTGTCGAGAGCAAACCTTCCTCTCGATCCACGGAAGCCCCCGTAAGAGCGAGGCCTTCCATCGCGAGCACCGTATGATCAGCTCGCGGAGCGAGCGTCTCGAAGTTTTGTAAGCGGTAAAACTGGCCGGGCTTGAAAGCGCGGGCCGCCATTGGAGCTTCCACCACCACTTCCACAATGTTGGGCGTGAGCCGAATCACCTCGCGCACAACGGCGCGCAGTTCGAGGTTGAGCTTCTGCAAGAGCTCGGCTGGCTTCGGATCGACTGGGGCACGCCGCGCAAGCAGCTTGGACACTACGGGGTAGCCCTGTTTGGCGCTGGCCATCGCCTTCACTACGTTTCCCGCGAAGGACGGATGCAGGTCGCCGAAAAAGCTGATTCCCCGGCCATCTTCGCGCACCGACATCAACACTGAGGCGACCGAAGGTTTTGCGACGCGCTCGGGCTTGACCGGCTGGCCGTTTTCGTCCACCGCGCGGAACCATTTCCCATCGAGGAAAACGTTGGCGCGGTCTTCCCTTCCCAGCACTGTATTCGGCTGCGTGCCGGCTGCCACCAGAATCGATTTCGCGGCCATCCTCACCGGCTCGCCCGTTTGCGACTTCAGGCGCAAAGCGACCGCCTGGCCGTAGGCGTCCAGCTCCACTTCTTCCGGCGTCAGGCACTCCGCAAAACCGATGCCTTCTTGCAGGGCCTTGTCCACTTCTTCGTGATTGAGCGTATAGCTGGGCGCGTCAATCAGCCTACGCCGGTAGGCGATGGTAACGCCTCCCCATGAGTTGAGCAGCTTTACCAGATGCGGATCGCGGCCCTCGCGAGCGGCTGCTGCACGCTCCGCTCGAATGGCCCGTGCGTGAGCGATGAATTCATCCGCGGTTTCGATCTCTTCCGGACGCCAGCCCGCGCGAACTTCCGCGTCTCCTCTTTCGGCAACCAGCGTTTCGTAGCGCTCGAGGAATTTCTCGACTTGCACGACGTAGTAGGCAAGCGATTCTGTCGCCGTATCAATGGCGGTCAATCCGCCGCCGATAACCACGATCGGCATCTTCAATTGAAGATTCGCGACCGAATTGGTTTTCGCGGCTCCAGTAAGTTGCAAGGCCATCAGGAAATCGGATGCCTGGCGCACGCCCCGAGCGAGACCGTTTTTCATCGGAATCACGGTGGGCCGGCCCGCTCCCGCGCAAAGCGCGATGTGGTCGAAACCTAACTCGAAGGCGCTGTCGACAGTCATGGTGCCACCGAAGCGCACCCCTCCGAACATGCGGAATTCAACGCGGCGTTCCAGTAGCAAACGAATAATCTTCAGGAAATTCTTGTTCCAGCGGACGGTGATGCCGTACTCGGCGACCCCACCGAAACCCGCCATCACGCGATCGTCGAGGGATTCATACAGCTCATTTACGTCGCGAATGGGACGGAATGGGACGCGATGCCCCAGCGGCGTGACCCCCGATATGTCCGCCGGCAAGGGTTCGATCTTCAAGCCATCGACTCCCGCGACCACATGACCGTCGTTCATCAGGTGGTGGGACAGTGTGAAGCCGGCAGGTCCAAGCCCAACGATCAGCACCTTATAACCCGACTCGGGGCGTGGCACCGGGCGCGTAAGATTCAGCGGATTCCAGCGTGTGAGCAGGCTGTAAATCTCGAAGCCCCAGGGCAGTTCCAGAACATCTTTCAGCGTCCGCGTTTCCACCTGCGGGATGTCCACCGGATCCTGCTTTTGAAAGACGCAAGACTTCATGCAGTCATTGCAGATGCGATGGCCCGTGCCGGCAGCCATGGGATTGTCCACCGTGACAATGGCTAGCGCGCCAATGGAGTTGCCGTTCTGCTTGACCACGTTCATCTCGGAGATCTTCTCTTCGAGCGGGCAGCCGGCCAGAGTCACTCCGAAAACGCTGGCTTTGAAGGCGCCGGTCTTTTCCTTTAGACCGGTGGAGCAACTATCTTTCGCCTGGTTGTGGCACTTGATGCAGTAGTGTGCCTGATCGAGCGCGGCGGTAAGGTCCATACCCGCGTCGGTCAGCTTGAATCCTTCGCGATGACGCCAGGAATGCTCGGGCAGCGTCAGCCTCGCGACTCCGTTCGCCTGCAGCGTCTCCACCGGAATCAGGTGGTTCATGTCCAGCTTGTGCGGGACTCGGAAAAGCACTCCATGATGGTGCTTCTCGATCCCGGCAGGCGAAAGCGCTGCCCAGGCAGCATATTGCGCGGCAGATTGAAGATGTGGCTGGTGATGTGCCTCGGCATCGAGCCAACGCGAGACGTGCTCCACGAAGCTCGCCTCGGTGAGAGGTTCGCCGAAGAGCGATTCCAGCTCGGCTCCGACCGCCATTCCGTTAATCGCGCTGGCCTGTTCCTTGGTGACTCCGCTGATGGCCTTTTTCTGAATGAACTTGCGTTTGAGCGCGTAGATGGGCGCAAGGGCATCGTGCCGCGCTTGCAGTTTGCGAACGTCGCCGGTAATGCCGAAAAGCTCGCCGATGAAATCTTCGAGGTGCGGCGCAAGATCGATGATCAGCTCCGACTGCTGTTTTCGCGTAAGCGCGTCGGGATTGGACCGTGCCGTTGTCAAACGATCGAATAACGCGGCGTCGGTGGACTGGAGCTCTCGCAAAAATGCGCCGTCCAGGCGCACCAAACCGTCCCGGCGGTACAAATCTTCAAACGAGAACCCAAAATTTAGAGCGAGCTGATCTGAATCTGTTGGCATTTCGACGGCGTGCGGGGAACCCAGCTTGTCGGTACCTTCGATTATAGCAACCGTGTGAATATCGATGTGATGAATATTGACGGTTGGGACCGGCGTTACGCGAGCCCAGACGAGCCAGAGTGGGCTCCCACGCCGCTGGTGATCGAAACCGCTGAGAAGTTGAAGGCTGGGCGGGCGCTCGATTTGGCCTGCGGGACCGGGCGAAACGCGTTGTGGCTGGCACAGCAGGGATGGAGCGTCACGGCCGTAGATGGATCGGCGAAGGCGATTGAGATTCTGGTCAGGCGAGCGGAAGCACGAGGCGTTGAGATCGACGCTCGTGTAGCCGATTTGGAAAAGGGCGAATACCACGTTCAGCCTTCCGCTTGGGACCTGATTACGATCTGCTATTACCTTCAGCGGGATCTGCTCGAGCCGGCGAAGCTTGGCGTGGTGCCGTGCGGGGTGCTAATGGTGATCGTTCATATTTCGGCGGCAGGTGAAGAACCGTCACGGTTCCAGATGCGGCCGGGCGAACTGGTGACGTACTTCAAAGGCTGGGAGATCCTGCACAGTTATGAGGGCGCGCCGCGCGATAGCGCCCACGCGCGAGCAGTCGCCGAAGTCGTTGCCCGTAACGCGGGCGCGTAGAGTGTAAGATGAAAGCGCCATGATTGGACTTCGCAGCGCGCTCCTTTTCGGCCTAGCTGTGATTACGGCACAGGCCCAGCGATTCACCAGCCCCCCGGCGCAGACTTCGGCCACGATCGCGGGCGATCCGATCAAGGTCGAATACTACGCGCCGTCGATGCACGGGCGCAAGGTAATGGGCGGGCTGGTGCCGTATGGCGTGGTCTGGTGCACGGGCGCGAACTGGGCCACCAAGATCACGACCGAGGCTCCGCTCGATCTTGGCGGCCTGAAGCTTCCCAAGGGCAGCTACAGCATCTGGACCCTTCCGAATGAGAAGGAATGGACGCTGATCATCAATAGCGAGACCGGCCAGTTTCATCTGGATTACGACAAGACTAAGGACTTCGGGCGGACCAAGATGAACCTGAAGACGCTGCCTTCTCCGGTGGAGACGTTTAAGATCCAAGTGTTGCCGTCGGGCGGGAATACCGGCACCCTGGCGTTGAGCTGGGAGAATACGGAAGTTTCAGTGCCGATTACAGTTTTGAAGTAGTTGGCAGGCCACTCAGAGCGAATGGCCTGCCTTCGGATTTTACTCCAGCTTTAGCTTGTCGGCTGTCAGCGTGAATCCGCTGGTAGAAGTGACTTTTCCGGACTTATCGAGCAACTGGACGGTACCCGAGCCGCTGCCGTGATCCAATCCGGCGTTTAGGGTGATTTTGCCGTGGATCGAATACTCGCCCGCCGCACTGCCATCGGGACCGATGTTGTTCTGAACGATAGCGAAGGCCATCTCATTCGGTCCGGTTTGTTTCCAGATTCCAAGGGCATCGCCCGACTGACGATCATTGGCCGGGCCGTCATAGGTTCCGTCGGCATGCAGCCTGCCGATCTGAATGCACTGGCAGGGAGGGCCGCCGGTCAAGGTGACAAAGAAGGTCCAGGTCCCGGCAATCTTCTGGGTTGCCGAGTTATCCGCTCGGGCGGCTGGAGGGAACGAAGCGAGGGGTAGCAGCAGCGCTGCCAGGCTCGTATAGAAGAGTTTTTTCATGGTTGGTTTCCTTTCCTCGATAGAATCGCGCCGCGCTGTGATAAAAAGGAGTGAACCGGAGTGATCTCACAGTGAAAACGCTGGAAACAAAAGGGGTTTCCCAGCCATCCCCGGACGCTGTCCGGGCTGCCTGCAGCCGGATTCTCGCGAGCAAAGTGTTCGAAAACTCGGAGAGAATGATCCGGTTCCTCGATTTCGTCGTGAACAAAACGCTCGCCGGTCAGGCGGGCGACTTGAAGGAGTATGTGTTGGGGGTCGAGGTCTTTGACCGCGACCAGTCTTTCGATCCCAAGACGGACACGATCGTGCGGGTGGAAGCTCGGCGGTTGCGCCGCAAGTTGATGGAGTACTACGAAGGCGAAGGCGCGAAAGAAGCGGTCCGGATCGACATGCCTTCGCCAGGCTACGCGGTGTTGTTTTCGCTGCTCCAGACACCGGTGGCGGTTCCCTCCGGACGAACCTGGTTGAGAATCGGGACGGTAGCCGCCGGTCTGGTCTTACTGGCGGGGGGCCTAGGTTGGGGAGTCTGGTGGAAGCTAAGACCGGCGGCGTTGCCGGCCGGAACCGATTCAATCGCCGTGCTTCCGTTCTTGGATATGAGCGCGGCGAAAGATCAACAGTATTTCTGCGACGGCTTCACGGAGGAGTTGATCAGCGCGCTGAGCTCCGTCCAGGGGCTGAGAGTGGTTGCCCGCACGTCTGCCTTTGCGTTCAAGGACAAGGCGCAGGACATCCGGGAAATCGGGAAGGAACTGGGCGTCGGGACGGTGCTCGAGGGAAGCGTGCGGCGCAGCGGCGATACGCTGCGGATCACCGCGCAGTTGATCCGCACGGAAGACGGGTCGCATATCTGGTCGCGTTCCTATGACCGTAAGATGCAGGATGTGCTCGCGGTGCAGTCCGAGATTGCAGAACGAATCGCGGACACCTTCCGCCATCCCTTCGATTCGGCTCCAGCAACCACGGCGAATCCGCAGGCGTACGACTTGTACATGCTGGGGCGCGCCGCGTGGAACCGGCAAGGGCCGCAGGACATGGAGGAAGCAATCGGTCATTTTGAGAAGGCGATCGCGCTGGATCCGAATTTTGCCCTCGCCTATAGCGGGCTATCGGAGGCCTATTCGTATCTGATCGATTTGGACTATGCACCGACGGCGGAGATTCTTCCGAAGGCTCGATCCGCGGCGGATCGGGCGCTGGGGCTGAACGTAGACCTGGCTGAAGCCCACACATCCCGGGCGATCGTGGCGGATGAGTTGGAGTGGGATCAAACTCGCGCCAAACAGGAGTTTCTCAAGGCGATTCAGCTCAAACCTGGCTACGCGTACGGCATCCATTGGTACGGACACTTTCTGGAGGCGCAGGGAAGGTTGCAGGAGGGTCAAGAAGAGCTGCGCCGCGCGCTCGCGATCGATCCGTTGTCGCGCATGTACAACATCGATCTGGCGATGAACCAATACTTTCAGCGGCACTATGACGAAGCTCTCACGACCTCTCGGCGCGTGGAGGCGATCCAGCCAGACTATGTGTTTCTGGAGGCGATGCGCGGCTTGATCTACGAGGCTCAGCAGGACTGGCCCAAGGCACTTGCGGCCTTGCAGAAGTCGCACGAGATCATGGGGCCGAGCCCGTTAATTCTGGGCATGGTCGGGCAAGCTCAAGGCGCGTCCGGCGACCCGGAGGGAGCGCGGCGCCAGTTGGCGGAACTTCAAGCATTGTCCAAGAAAAGCTACGTTCCCGACTTCACCTTCGCATTGATTTACTACTCGCTGGGCGAGAAAGACCGGGGGTTTGAAGCGCTGAAGAAGTCCTTCGATGCGCACGCGGGCTTTCTGGTCTGGGCGAGACGCGCGCCTTTTTTCGATCAGATCGCGGCCGATCCGCGCGCGAAAGCGCTGCTCGATCAAGCCGGCGGCCCACCCGCACCATAGGCCTAAGGCAACGCGAAGACAACGAGAGCCTGTTTGTTGACGGTGGTCGGGTCAGTGACGCCCGCGCCGCCATCGGCGGCAACCACAGCCACATACTGTTTCCCGTTCTTGCCTTGATACGTAATCGGCACGGAAATGGCGCTGTGATCGAGCTTGACCACCCACAACTCCCTGCCCGTCTTGGAGTCGATCGCCCGAAAACGCTTGTCGTTGGTTGCTCCGATGAACACCAGCCCGCCGCCAGTCACAATGGGGCCACCGAAGCCAATCCGGCCGGTGTGTTGCTTCGCTTCGGGCAACTCTTCTGTAATTCCCAGCGGGACCTGCCACGCGAATTCTCCGGTGTTGGCATTCACTGCCGTGAGCCGGCCCCATGGTGGTTTCTGGCACGGCCAACTGCTCGCGCCCATCAGCCGGTTTTGCGCGTCCACTTTCCTCGCCCAAAACTTGGAATTGAAGGGATTGCCTAGGATGCTGGCCTGCTGGTAAGGAACCTGCGAACCGTCGGGCTGCTTCTCAATCCAACCGATGCTGCCGTATTCGTTGGTGAACGTGAAAACATAGCCGAGCTTCGGATCGGACGCGGTTCCTCCCCAATTCGTGCCGCCGATTGCGCCTGGAAACATGACGGCTGACGTTGGCGGCGCGCCGGGCGCGCGGTACACCCAGGGATTGAAGGGCCCGAGGTTTATCACCCCGCCGCTTTTTTCCACCAGTTCGCGACAAGCCTGCGCATGCTCTTCGTTGGTGTCCGCGGCGGTAACCAGGTCCTCTGGCTTGAAACTCATGCGCCCGAACGGAGGCGGCTTGACGGGGATGGGCTGCGTAGGCGCGCTTTGCTCGCCTGGAACTTTGCTTTGCGGGACACGGGTTTCGGTGATTCCGAATACCGGCTCACCCGTTTGCCGGTTGAGGATGTACATGTAGCCGACCTTTCCCGTTTGCGCGAGGATGGGAATTTTCTTTCCGTTCACCGTCACGTCGATCAGTCCTGGCGCTGGCGGGAGATCGAAATCCCAAGTATCGTGATGCACGGCCTGGAAGTACCACTTCATTTTTCCGGTGTCTGCGTCGAGCGCCACAACAGAGTTGCCGAACAGGTCATTGCCCTTGCGATCTCCGCCGTAGAAGTCGCTGGCGGGGCTTCCGAAGGTCGTATAGAGAAGGTTGCGCTGGGTGTCCACGGTCATGGAGAATCCCCAATTGTTCACGCCGGTGCGATCCTTCCAGCCGTCGCCCTCCCAACTGTCATGCCCCACTTCGCCAGGTTGCGGCACCGAGTGAAAATCCCACAGCTTTGCGCCGGTCCTGACGTCGTAGGCGCGCGTATCGCCAGGCTGCCCGGCTCTTTGAATCTCGCCTACGTTCGCTCCAACGAAGAGCAGATTCTTGTAAATCGTCGGAGCGGAGTTGTAGGGGATCACGGTGTCCACTTCGCCCTCCTTGCCGAAACCGGGGTCGACGGTGCCGGTCTTGGCGTTGAGAGCCATCATCTTGTTGCCGGTGGTGAAGATGATGCGCGGCGGATTGGTCTTATCGCCGGGCCAGTACGTGACTCCGCGGCGCGAGGGCGTTCCTGTTTTCAGAACGTAACGCCAGAGTTCTTTGCCGGTATCCGGGTCGAGCGCAACCACGCGGTTCGCTACCGGAAGGTACATGATGCCGTTTACCACAATGGGAGTTGCCTCGGAGGCGCCTCCCTGTTGCTGGCCGTTGTCGCCGAGAAGGCTGTATGACCAAGCCGTGGCGAGCTTCGCGACGTTCTTGGTGTTGATCTGCGCGAGCGGAGAATAGCGTGTGCCCGCCAGGTCGCGATTGAACATCGGCCAGTCAGAGTCGGCAGTCTGGGCGTGCAAGCTGGGTAAAACGATCGCGGAAAGGAGGCTTAATAGCAGGCGCATCAGCGCGATGATACCAAAGTTAGGATTTCGAGCAAAGACGCAGAGGCCGCAAAGTTACAGCAGGTCGTGCCGGCCAGACTTCTCCAGCCTTTTGACCAGATCGCCAACCTCTTGCGCCCGGCGGCGATCGGCGATGAGGAGTGCGTCGGGGGTGTCCACGACGATCAGGTCCTTCACGCCCAGCAGCGCCACCAGCTTGCCCTTCGCGTCTACGTACATCCCGGTCGAATCTTCGATTAATGTATCGCCCGGAATCGCGTTGCCCTGCGCGTCACGCTGATGCAGCTCATAGACGGCGTTCCAGCTTCCCACGTCGTTCCAGCCGATATCTCCGGCGGCCAGCCCCACGACGTTCGGCGCGCGTTCGAGCACGGCGTAGTCGATCGAGATGTTCTCGCACTTTGGAAAATCGTCGCGGACGCGCGCCGCGAATTGGCGCGATGAAAATGCCGGCAGACCATCGAGGAGGCTGGCGGTCTTAGGCAAAAACTGCCGCAGCGATTCGAGCAGAACGGAGGCGCGCCAGAAGAACATTCCCGCGTTCCAATAGAAGTTGCCTGCGCTCACAAACTCGGCCGCGGTTGCGGCGTCGGGTTTCTCGCGGAACTTCAGAACGGGCGACGGCTGCGGCGCTCCCGCCTGAATGCCTTTGGGAAATTCGATGTAACCATAACCCGTCTCCGCCCAGCGCGGCTTAATACCCAGCACCGCGATTTTGCCCTCCCTGGCGGCGCCGAACGCAGGCCTCAGCAGACGTGTGTAATCACGCGCTTTGGCGATCAATTGGTCGGCGGGGAACACTCCCATCACCGCGTCGGGGTCCACGGAATGAAGGATGTGAGCAGCGAGCCCAATCGCTGGCGCCGTGTTCCGCTGCGCGGGTTCGGCCAGAATCTGACGTGCGGGAACATCGGGAAGCTGGCGGACAATCTCCGCCCTCAGATGATGGTTGGTCATCACCCAGATCCGTTCCGGCGGGATCACGGGGCGCAAACGGTCGACGGTCTGTTGAATCAGAGACCGCTCGCCGAAGAAGCGCAACACCTGCTTGGCGGAACTCCGTCGGCTGCGAGGCCAGAAACGCGTGCCGCGCCCGCCCGCCAGAATCAGTCCGTAGGCCTTACTGGATCGGGTAGCCACGTACGAGTTTTAAGGTGCGGTCCCAGCGCGTCTTCACGAAGAAATTCTTCGCCAGATCGATAAAATGATTGGCCGTGAAATACTCCAGGTCTTCGGTGGACGCATCGTAGGACCAGAAGATAAGAAGGGGCTTCCCGATAATATTCTCTCTGGGCACAAACCCCCAGTAGCGGCTGTCCGAGGAATTGTCGCGATTGTCCCCCATGGCGAAATAACTTTCAGGTGGCACCACCACATCGCCGTTCACGACATTCTGCGCCAGCATGTCGCGGGCCCGGTCGAACACGCCTGGTTCGGCTGGCTGGGATGGAAAGTTGTCGGGATAAGGATCAATAAAGGGACGAACGTGCTGCGCGTACGGCTCATTGGTGAGAGCCTTGCCGTTAAGGTAAACGGTCTTATCCACCAGATGAATTCGATCCCCTGGCACGCCGACCACGCGTTTGACGTAATTCTGGGAAATATCCAGCGGATACCGAAAAACGATGATATCTCCGCGTTTTACTTGCGTGTACGGCAAGACATAGCGGCTGATCGCTCCTGGAGGCGCGTAGGAGAGCTTGTCCACCAGCAGGTGATCGCCGACCCGTACTGTGGTGTCCATGGACGGCGTCGGCACGATAAACGCCTGCACCAGCGTGGTAGTGCCAAACAAGAGAATCAGAATATTGATGGTCCACTCACTAACGAAGTCGCGAACCGGGTGTGCGGTTTTGCTCATGATTTACTTGACAGGATATCCATGCACCAGCATGAACGCCCTGCGCCAGCGCGTCTTCGGAAAGAAGTTTTCCGCCAGATCCAGAATGTGCTTGAGGCTCACGGAGGAGTTGTTCAGATCCTCGGTGGACGCATCATAGGACCAATAGATGATGAGTGGTTTGCCGATGATATTCTCGCGCGGCACGAATCCCCAGTAGCGGCTGTCGAGTGAGGAATCGCGGTTGTCGCCCATCGCAAAGTAACTATTGGGCGGCACCACCACCTCGCCGTTCACGACGTGGTTTTGAAGCATGTCGATGGCAAAACGATCCACGGGAACATTGGGCTCACCCGGGAAATTGTCGCGGTAGGAATCGATGTAGTCGGTCTTATGGACTTTGTACGGCTCCTGAAGCGGCACGCCATTGAGATACACCTGCTTGTTCACCAGCTTGATGCGGTCGCCCGGCACACCCATGCAGCGTTTCACGAAGGTTTGCTTGATATCGACGGGATAGCGGAAAACGATAATGTCGCCTCGCTTGACCTCGGTGTATGGCAGGATGTACTTGCTGACCGGTCCGGGAGGCGCGTACGCGAGCTTGTCCACCAGCAGATGGTCCCCGATGAGGAGCGTATCCTCCATCGATCCGGTGGGAATCACGAAGGCCTGGACAAGCGTGGTGGTGAGAAACAACAACAGGATGATCGTGATGGTCCATTCCGCGATTGCGCCACGGGGTGGTTCCTCATTCGAGTCACTGGGCGGACCTGAATCTTCAACGGGCGGGCCTTCGACTGGCACGGCTAGGGCTGCCTCGGTTGCCTCAGGATGCTCAGTGGAGATTAC
>Ga0070734_10003508_pt1 | contig 16289 bp, 13 predicted proteins | sample Coa_R1_8_FD_66444 | JGI IMG/M metagenome (GOLD analysis project Ga0070734, IMG submission 66444) | Surface soil microbial communities from Centralia Pennsylvania, which are recovering from an underground coalmine fire - Coalmine... | ecosystem: Environmental > Terrestrial > Soil > Unclassified ...
AAATCGACCGGCGCTCCATCGCGTAAGGCGGGGGCATAGACCCAATCGGAAACGCAATCGCGCGCCGCTTCGTCCACCCTGCCGCTACCGCTCGACTGCACAACGGCCGTGTTCGTTACATGTCCCTGTGCCGTTACGGTGAAGGTGAGAACGGTCGGCCGGGTCGGGTGTTCGTAAATGACCGAATGTGGAAACGTACAGGGATAAGGTGCCTCGATGCGAGGCGGCACTATGCTGGGTGGTAAAGCCGGCAGATAAGCCTGAAATGCCGGAACAGGCGACGGCCCGGCAGGCGCGGGCGCTTGTTGCGCCGGCTGCGCGGCAACCGTTGCTCGGAGCAACACCAACGCTAACAAAGAGCAAGATCCCATGCGCCTTACACGCGCGGCGCTACTCTCAAATTGTATCCGCATGGACAGCCTCTCCGAATTCCGTTCACGCTAGCACGCACAGGCCACGGCCGTCAGCCGAAGACTGCTTCAGCTCCAAAGAGGATCACGGTCGGCTCGCAAGCACGGATTTGAAAGGTCGGATTTTGGAAATCGTCATTCTCCCGAAAGCGAGAGGATGGATGCTTGAGGGCGAGGAAAAGTACAACCCCTCGCCCTGAGCCTGTCGAAGGGTGAGGGTGTCCGATCGAACCGCCCCATCGTTCGACAAGCTCAGGATGAGGCGTACGGCGTGCGTCATTTTGCCTTCAGACACCTGGGTTCCCCCGCTTTCGCGGGAATGACAAGGTTAGTTTTGGTAGCAATCCGGTCAGCGCGCGCGACACGCTTCTTTCAATGCAATCCGGCGCAAAAGCGCTGGATGCGGCGGCAGGCCTCTTCCAGCGCTTCCGTCGACGACGCATAGGAAACCCGGAAGAACGGAGACAGACCGAAGGCGGCACCATGCACGGCAGCGACGCCCTCAGTCTCGAGAAGCTCGTTGGTGAAATCCTCGTCCTTCTCGATGCGCTTGCCGCTGGGCGCCACTGATCCGATCAGTTTCCCGATGCGCGCGAAAACGTAGAAGGCCCCTTCGGGGCGCGAACACTCGACGCCCTTCGCCTGGTTCAGCATGGAAACGACGAGGTCGCGGCGCTCCTGGAAGGTGCGGCGGAATTCCGGAATGAAATCCTGCGGGCCGTTCAGTGCTTCCACGCTCGCCCATTGCGAAATGGACGCTGGATTGGAAACCGTCTGGGATTGCAGCTTGGCCATCGCCTTGATCAGCGGCAACGGACCCGCGCAATAGCCGATGCGCCAGCCGGTCATGGCGTACGCTTTGGAGACGCCGTTCATTGTCAGCGTGCGGTCGCGCAGGCGCGGTTCTACGTCGGCGACGGTGGCGAAGCGAAAATCGTCATAGGTGAGATGTTCGTACATGTCGTCCGCGAGCACCCACACCTTCGGATGCTTGAGAAGTACATCGGCGAGTGCCCGGATCTGTTCGCGCGTGTAACAGGCGCCGGAGGGATTGCAGGGCTGGTTGAACATCAGCCATTTCGTCTTCGGCGTGATCGCAGCCTCAAGCTGCGCGGGGCTCAGCCGGAATCCGTCTTCCATCCGCGTCTTGACAATCACATCGGTGGCACCGGCAAAACGCACGATGTCGGGATAACTGACCCAATAAGGCGCGGGAATGATCACCTCGTCGCCCGGATTGAGCGACGACAGCATGGCGTGGAAGATCACGGCCTTGCCGCCTGGCGCAACGAAACATTCTTCGGGCGCATAATCGAGGTTGTTCTCGCGCTTGAACTTGGCGGCAATGGCGCGCCGCAGTTCGGGGATGCCTTCAACGGCGGTGTATTTGGTCTCGCCGCGGCGGATGGCGGCGATTGCCGCGTCCTTGATGTTGTCGGGCGTGTCGAAATCGGGCTCGCCGGCACCGAGTGCAATCACATCGCGGCCTTTCGCTTTCAGGTCGCGCGCCCGCTGGTTGGCGGCGATGGTCTGCGCGGGCTCAATGCGATCGAGCGAGCGGGCCAGAAATCCTGCGGGGATTGTTGTGGTCACGTTGGTGGCACCTGATTGAGCGCGTCACGTATCAGACGCGGCGAACATTATGACAAGCCGCCGTCGCGGCGAGAGCTGTGGAACGCTTTGCTTCCCCGCAGAGCAAGGCGGCCCGCAAACGTGCTCCGTCCGCCAACGCCCCGGCGGAGGCGGAAGGGAGGAAGGCCAAGCGTCACAGACTCACGGCGAAGTGATACAGCCGCGACACGCGGCGATCGGGTTTACCACAAAATGTCCTGCAAATGCTGCGTGTTAGCGCTGAATGGGGCGAAACTACACTCGCGGCCGTGATTGGACGCGCGAGCGCCGCCGGTGCGACAATGTCCTGCGTCAGTGAGGAGCGCTTTCATGAAATTTCCGGTGTTTTCGAGGGCCGCCATCGCGGTTTCTGTTGTCCTTGCGACCCCCGTGGCACACGCTGCGGTGACCGTGCTGGGCAACGGCGTGGCGCACAGCTGTTACGAGTCTGCGGAATTCGGCGGCAACCCGACAGATGGGATCGTCACCTGCACCTTCGCTCTCGAGCAGACGACGCTCTCGGTTCGGGACCGTGCGGCAACGCTCGTCAATCGCGGCATCCTGCGTTCGCGCAAGGACGACATGGAAGGCGCAATCGCAGACTACAGCAATGGCCTCGCCATCGATGCGGCGCTCGCCGAGGGCTACGTCGATCGCGGTGCTGCCATGATCGCGCTTCGCCGTTACGACGAAGCGGTCACGGAAATCGACAAAGGCATTTCGCTCGGCGCCAACAAACCCTGGATCGCCTACTACGACCGCGGCATTGCCGACGAAGCGCTGGGCAACATCCGCGCGGCATACGAGGACTACAAGAAGGCCACGGAGATCCAGCCCGATTTCAATCTCGCGCGCGACGAACTTTCGCGCTTCCGCGTGGTGCGCCACGGCGAATAAAGTCGGATTCGGCTGCGGCTGCGACGAGTTCAGGGTAAGACCATTTTCTGCTCTTTATCCCGAGCTCGTCGAAGGGTCGCGACAGATTGATACAATTCCGTTCTTGCGCCGCCTCGGCTGGCGCTATCTGATCGAACGACACAGCGGCGCGAGAGGCGTGATGACATCGCTGCGGGCGAGATCGGAAACCTGCAATCACGGAGATCCCGCGCCGACGTGTGCTTTCCCTCGAAGTTCGAGTGTCCGAGGCGCGGGAGTTCCGCGCCTCGTCCGGCGTCGCGTACGCACCTTCGTCGGCGCTCCAAACAGGGTGTGGCCGCGCGGGCGGCCGGGCAGCTTTTCCGGGCCCCGAACCGGAATTGCGCGCCCGGCCGCCGTATTCTTGTGCCGCGTGATGGAAGATTCTGTCATCTTCGTGCACTAGTGGAGACGCATTCGCGCGGCGTCGCGGAGCTATCCCCAGGACGAATGGCCCTGCCGGCGGCCGTCGCCTTGTTTTCGGGTTTTGAGCCATTATGAAGTGGTAAGGCTGGGATTCTCCCTGAAACAGCGGGTTTTCGGTTGATGAATGGAATTGTCCGCTTTGCCGCGATGGCGGCCGTCGCCTGCGTCGCCGCCGCTTGCTCCACACCGGTTCCCCAGGCGCTGAAGCCGCAGGATGTGCCGCCGGCTTTCCAGGGTCCGCTTACGCCCGGCGCGTCGGTCTGGCCGAACCCGGATTGGTGGAACAATTTCGGCAGCACGGAACTCAGCAGCCTCGTGACAACCGCACAGACCGACAACCTCGACATCGCCGTAGCCATGGCAAATGTGCTGCAGGCTGAGGCAAACCGCGACATCGCCCGCGCCGCGCTGTTTCCCACCTTCGATGTTCAGGGAACCGCAACGCGCAGTCGCACGCCCGGCGCCCCCACCACGATAACCGGCCCCAACGGTCAAACGCTGCTCGTTGGCGGCCCGGTCACGGGCAACCAGTTTGGCCTGGTGCTCAGCGGCACCTATTACGCGGACATCTGGGGGCTTGCGCGCGACAATCTGCGGGCGGCACAGGAGGCACTGAAATCCTCGCAGTTTGCACAGCAGGAAGTAGCGCTTACAACGACGGCAAGCGTGGCAGACACGTACCTCTTGGTGCTCGCGCTGCGTGAAGAGATCGCGACGATCGAGCAGAACATCGACGCGGCAAAACGCATTCTCACCATCACCCAAGCGAAGGTGACGAACGGCGTTTCTTCGCAGCTCGATCTGTCGCAGCAAGAAGCCACCGTGTACGGCCAGGAAGCGGCCTTGCCGCCGCTCCGCGAACAGGAGCGCGAGGCGGAGTTTTCACTTGCGATCCTGCTTGGCAGGCCGCCGGAAGGCTTCACCGTTGCCGCGAAAAACATGGACGGCCTCAAAGTGCCGCCGATTAATCCGGGGCTGCCTTCCGAATTGCTCGAGCGGCGGCCGGATGTGGCGCAGGCGGAAGCCAATCTTGCCAGCGCGCACGCGAATGTCGACGCCGCGCGGGCCGCGTTCTTTCCGCAGATCAATCTGACCGGTGACGGCGGATTTGCCAGCGCCACGATCGGGACGTTGTTGCGGGCATCGAGCCTCGAATGGAGTCTCGGCGCGAGCGCGTTGCAGACCGTGTTCGACGGCGGGAAGCTGATCGGCGAAAGCGATCTCGCAAAAGCCGAGCAGCAGGGGCTGGTCGCCTCCTATCGCAAGACCGTGCTGACGGCGTTTCAGGGCGTCGACACGTCCTTGGGGCAAGTCGGAAATTTTAACGACGAAGAGACCGCGTTGCAGAAGGAAGTGGCGGCATCGGCCAACGCGTTCCGCATTTCCGAGCTTCAGTACCGCGAGGGCATCGCCGATCTTCTGTCGGTGCTGCAGGCGCAGCAGACGCTGTTCAACGCCGAGAACCTGCTGATCCAGGTCAAGCTTTCGCGGCTCCAAGCGAGCGTCGGGCTTTATCTCGCGCTGGGCGGCGGCTGGACGGAAAATCCGGACGAGAAAACGCAAACCGTCCCTCTCCCCGCTGCCGCCGAACCGGTTTCCACTACGGCACCTCCAGCGACGCCGCCGGCGGCTTCACCACCGCCGCCGCCCGCGAAAACCTGAACCGCGAACGTTTATACGCGAAACGTTTGTACGCGCAAGGAGCGCGGTTCGTTTCGCTGGACAGATTTGATCAAACCTGCTATCGATTTTGGCAGAGTGCATTTCTTGGCCCGACGCTCATGGAATAGAGCGGCGGGCGTTTTGCTTCCTGTACTACCTCCTCCACACCTTCCACCTTCGCCAAGACGCCGGCGCATCAGGTACATTACGCCAACCCGCCGAACCTTTAGCGCAGGCGGGTCGCCGTACCCCTCCCTCCCGCTGCGTGCCGGGAGACAAACCAGTGGACATTCGTGAAACGGTTTGCGCCCCAAGAGTGTACGGAACCGGTGTGCGCTTATGACGCAATTCGCTGATATACGCTGATAAAATACCCTGTTGTGGAGATTGCCGTCCGCCTGTTGCAGAATGTACGCACCGACCAGCCGGTTCTCCAACCTTGTCATGCTGCGCGAATGCGCGGCATCCAGCTTGAGGTACCGGACCCCGACTTCGAATAGGCAAGTTTCATATGGATGCTGCGCATCCTCGCAGCATGACAAACAGGGGATAGCGAACGCGGCCTTAATTCGAATGGCGGCGGTAGATGAGTGGGGGCGCGGGGCCGGCGGATTCGGCCGCGGCGAGTTCGTTGATACGGCCATGATCGGGCGAGAGCGCACAGGCGGGGTCGGTGTTCGCGGCCGAGGCCGTCAGCGCAAAGGCCTGGCAGCGGCAACCGCCCCAATCGATCTCGGCACGCTCGCAGGAACGGCACGGCTCGCGCATCCACACAGTCCCGCGAAACCGGTTGAACGCATCGGAATTTTCCCAGATCGCAGCAAGCGAGCGCTCGCGTACATTTTCGAATACGAGGTCCGGAATCGATTCGGCGGCATGGCAGGGCAGCACTTTTCCGGACGGCGAGATGTTGAGGAAACGCCGCCCCCAGCCGCCCATGCAGGCTTTCGGCCGCTTGGCGTAATAATCAGGAACGACATAGTCGATGACGACCTTGCCCGCGAGGCGAGCCCGCTCTCGCTCAACGAGCGCGGTCGCGTCTGCAAGTTCGTCGCGCGTGGGGATCAGCGCCGCGCGATTCCTGAGGGCCCAGCCGTAATACTGTACATGCGCGATTTCGATGCGCTCAGCCCCTAGAGCCGTACCGAGAGCAATCATTGACTCGAGATTTGCAAGGTTTTGTCGGTGCACGACGAAATTCGCTGTCAAGGGGAGCCCGGTTGCGCGGATTTTTCCGGCGATATCGACCTTCTTCCTGTGACCCGCGAAACCGGCAATGCGGTCAGCGCCCGCGTCATGGGAATCCTGAAAGCTCAGCTGCACATGTTCCAGACCAGCGTCCACGAGACGCGCGAGACGTGCCTCGTCCAGCAGTACGCCGGAGGTAATGAGATTGGCGTACAGGCCGCAATCCGCAGCCTGTTTTACCAGCGTTTCGAGATCGCGCCGCGCGGTCGGCTCGCCGCCGGAAAAATGCACCTGGAGACAGCCGAGCGCCGCCGCCTCAGTGAGGACACGCAGCCAGGTTTCGGTTTCGAGTTCGTCGCGTGCGCGGTCGAGCGCGAGCGGATTGGAGCAATAAGGGCATTGCAGCGGGCAGCGGTGCGTAAGCTCCGCGAGCAGGGCGAGAGGTGGGGCGATGCCGTTCATGGCGCGATCACGCCCTTTCCGGCGAAGTCCTGCACCAGTTTCTGCACGTCGCCGGCGACAACCTCGCGCGGCGCTTCGAACGTCGCGCAAAGCTCATCCACGATCTGTCGCAACGTTTTTTTACCATCGCAGCGCGACACAATCGCATGCGCGATTTCATCGAGCAGAAACACGCGTTCGGGCGCCTGGATCGTCCAGCTGTTTCGCGCCGCGTCGAATTTGAGCCGCCGGTGCGCAGCCAGACGCGGCCGCGATTCTTCGCTGATCTGCCGTTCGCTCACGATGCATGCTCAGGGTTGAAAGCTCCGGGCGGGACGAGCCCGGGCGAAACATAAGCGTGATGAAGCGCATCGAGCTGCGCCCACAACACATCGGTCTTGAAGATGAGTGCCGCGACGCAAAGCCGCTGTTCTTCGCGGGTGCGCGCATGGCGAAGAACGTAATCAAGACCGAACGCCACGTCTCTGGGTGCCTCGACAAGACGCGTCCGGAAATAGGCGAGCGTCTCCTCATTGGCGAATGTGTAATTCGCAAGCAGCGCGTCGATGCGCGTGCGATGAAGGTCGGGCGCGAAGAGCTCGGTCAGCGACGACGTAACCGCTTCGAGCAGGCTCTTCTCGCGCACGAATCGCACGTAGGCGTCGCAGGCGAAACGCGTGGCCGCGAGGACGCCTTCGCAACTCGCGACATAGTCACGGTCGAGACCGACGCCTTCGGCAAGCCTGAGCCACCGTTCGATGCCCCCCTCGCCCGGCTTCGTGCCATCGTGGTCAATGATGCGGCGAAGCCATTCGCGCCGCAGCGCGATGTCGTCTGCACGCCCGATCAGACCCGCATCCTTCAGAGGGATCGATTTCTGGTAGTAGAAGCGGTTCAGCACCCACGCCTGCAACTGCCCTTTATTGAGTTTTCCCTCATGCATCAGAACGTGGAACGGGTGCTTGTCGTGATAGCGGTCGCGGCCGATCGCGCGCAGCTCTTGCTCAAATTCCGTTGGCGGAAGTGGCGTCACAACGCCAGTTCCATGCCGTCATAGGCGATTTCCCATCCCTGCGCTTCCGCTTCGGCCCGTTCGGCGGATTCGGGAAGAAGGAGCGGATTGGTGTTGTTGATGTGAATGAAAATCTTCCGCTTCACGTCGAGGCGCGCGAACGCCGCCATACTCCCGCCTTCGCCCGAACAACTCATATGTCCCATGCGCCTGCCCGTCTTTTTACCCACGCCCTGCAAAATCATTTCGTCGTCGCTCCAGAGCGTGCCATCGAAAAACACGAGAGTAGCATCCCGCAACCGCGCCGCGAGCCGCTCCGTCATGGCCGCGCATCCGGGAATGTAGAACATCGAAGCTCTCCCGGCACCCGCGCAGATTTCCAGCCCGACCGTATCGCCCTCGCGTGTGCCCAACGAAGCATCGTACTCATCCTCGCACCACAGGGGTGCTTTTCCCGGCACGGCAAAAGCCGTGATGGAAAGGTTAAGCGGCCTGTCTGCCGCATCGCGAAGTTCGTACGGTTCATCGGGCGGCAGCGTTCGCCGCGGGACAAATTCGGGATTGAGCACGTTGAAGACGCTGTTTTGCCCGAGCACGTCCAGCACGCGCCGATGCGCGTACAACGAAAAGGGCTGGCTTTCGCGCAGGGAAAGCAGGCCCGCGACGTGATCGACATCGGCGTTGGTGAGGACGACTGCGTCAATGGGAGACGCGCGCTTCGGTCCATCAGGCCCGGGCTGGAGTTGGCGATTGTCGTTGATCTGCTGGCGAATGTCCGGCGAGGCGTTGAGGAGCACCCAGTTCGTCGCGTCGGCGCTGACCGCCAGCGAGGATTGGGTGCGGAAAGGAATCTTTCCGGCGCGGGCGCGCTGCGACGCCGTATCGTTCGAATTCCATTGCGGGAAACCGCCACCCGCCGCTGAACCGAGCACGAGGATGTAGAGCATCTTTGCCACCAAACACACCGGGGACGCCGAGCCTTCGCGCGGCGTCCCCGGAGGCATTCGATCAAAGCCGTTTGTTTAGAGCTCGGCGCAGGCGTAGCAGTTGATTTCCATCCCGACGCAGATCTCGACGACTTTCGGTGTCGTCCACTTCATGAAGGTCTCCTGCCGAACGATCGTCCCCCCGATAGCACGGTTCTCTCTTCTGGAAAACCGCTTTCGCCACGGCCGGTTCCTAGCGGCTGCGGCACTCCGAAGGGTTGCAACTGGCTGCGGGGGCGCATTGAATTGATGGTTTCAGGGAGGGACCGATGACGCGAACCGTTGGATGGGCATTTCTGGCGACGGCTATGCTTGCCGTGACGCCCGGCACGGCGAAACAGAATATTCCTGCAAACATCGGCGCAGCGGTCGCCGATCCGAACCGCCCGGATACTGACCGGAAACGCGACGCCGAGCGCAAACCAGCCGAATGCCTCGCCTTCGCCGGCGTCAGGCCCGGCGACCGCGTCGCTGACATCATTCCCGGCGCGGGCTACTTCACGCGGCTTTTTTCGAAGGCGGTCGGTCCGAAGGGCTACGTTTACGCCTACATACCCTCGGACATCGACGAAATGTACAAAAAGCACGGCATCACGATACCGCCGCCTTCCGACCCCAACTACCCTAACGTCGCCTATGTTCACGCGCCAATCGAGAAGTTCGTCACGCCCGAGAAGCTCGACATCGCCTGGACATCGCAGAACTATCACGATCTCCACGACAAGTTCTTCGGACCACCGAACATCGGGACGGTGGACAAAGCGATCTACGATTCGCTGAAACCGGGAGGCGTGTTCATTGTCCTCGACCATGCGGCCGAAGCGGGCTCAGGCCTGCGCGACACCGATACGCTCCACCGCATCGACGAAGCGGCCGTCAAGAAAGAGGTGGAAGCGGCGGGATTCAAATTTGTGGGCGAAAGCGACGTTTTGCGCAATCCGGCGGACGACCACACCAAAAAGGTCTTCGATCCTTCGATCCGCGGCAAGACTGATCAGTTCATTCTGAAGTTCCGCAAACCGCGATAATCGCAATTGGGGGTCAGAGTGGAATCTTCGACGGAAATTCTACTCTGACCCAATTGAGCGGGTCTATCAGGTATTGGCCCGAACCCATTCGTACAGGTTGAGGTCGCGGGAATAGATCTGTTCAAGGAGCGTGCGCTGGCGGCCGGTTATGGCAGGGCGCTGGCCATTGGTGCGGTTTTCCATCGGCAGCGTGAACGGCCGTCCAAACTTTCGGCAAAGTCCGGTTGCGAACTCACTGCTTCGCTCGATCACGCCCCAGTGGAAAACGTTGCGTGCGCAAAAATCGGCCAGGTTTTCGACCCCATCCCAACCAATGTATTGGCAGGCGATATCGCCGTAGACCGCGCGGTGCGCGAACAGGAAATCGAGATAGGAATCGAAATCGAGTCGTCCCGCCCGCTTGTGGAGCACGCTTGCATCAAAACGGTTGAGCAGGGGTTTTCGTGCATAGCCGCGGCGCATGTACGCATATTCGGATTGCGCGCGCTCGACCGGATCGCGCATGAGCGTGATGATCTTCAAGGCTCGCACAAGGTGCGCGGCTGCGGTGCGAAAGTCGACATGGCCGCCCATCAGCAGATCGCCCGGCCGAGCGTCGCGTTCGATGCGCGCCCACACGGCGCGCAGGCTGACCGTACCGTAGTGGCGGGAAAGATTCTGACAGCGAGCCCGCAGGAACCGCAGCCGATGCACCCGCGACACCTTGCTATCGGGATCGAGTGTGTTGGGCACGTAGAAGATGCGCCTGCCCTCGAATGCCGCTGCCAGACCGTGGACCAGGCTCAGGCTTCCGCTTTTCGGAAGGCGAATGCAGAGAAAAAGACTGTTTTCCGGCATTCAGCCAGCCTTGGCGACGCTGTATAAGGATATGCACATTTCTTTATATCCTACCTTGAAGCGACCGCAACCGCCTGTTATACCGCCCGGCCCGACTGAGGAGTGCCCCATGGCCCAAGACTACGCCGTCAAGGATATCAATCTCGCCGATTGGGGCCGCAGGGAAATCGACATCGCCGAGACCGAAATGCCCGGGCTGATGGCGACCCGAGAGGAGTTTTCGCAATCCCAACCGCTCAAGGGCGCGCGCATCGCCGGGTCGCTGCACATGACCATCCAAACGGCGGTGCTCATCGAGACGCTGACGGCGCTCGGCGCCGGCGTGCGCTGGGCGTCATGCAACATCTACTCGACCCAGGACCACGCCGCTGCGGCCGTTGCGGCCGGCGGTACCCCGGTTTTTGCGATCAAAGGCGAGAGTCTCGAGGACTACTGGGAATATACGCACCGCATTTTCGAATGGGGGGACGGCGGTACGCCCAACATGATTCTCGACGACGGCGGCGACGCGACGCTGCTCGTGCATCTGGGCGCGCGCGCGGAATCGGGCGACCCGGGCTTTCTCGACTCGCCGCAGAACGAAGAGGAAGAGGTTCTGTACGCCGCGATCATCCGCCGGCTGAAGCACAAGCGCGGCTGGTACACAAAGCTGGCGCAACAGCTTCGCGGCGTGACCGAAGAGACGACCACGGGCGTGCATCGCCTCTACCAGATGGAACGCGACGGCAAGCTCCTTTTCCCCGCGATCAACGTGAACGACAGTGTCACCAAGTCCAAATTCGACAATCTTTACGGCTGCCGCGAGAGCCTGGTCGACGGCATCCGGCGCGGCACCGATGTGATGATGGCGGGCAAGGTGGCGATGGTCGCGGGTTTCGGCGACGTCGGCAAAGGTTCGGCCGCGTCGCTGAGACAGGCCGGATGCCGGGTCATGGTATCGGAAGTCGATCCCATCTGCGCGCTGCAGGCGGCGATGGAGGGTTACGAAGTAACGACCATGGACGATGCAGCGCCGCGCGCCGACATCTTCGTCACCGCGACCGGCAATGTGGACGTGATCACGATTGACCACATGCGCGCGATGAAGGACCGTGCCATCGTCTGCAACATCGGACACTTCGACTCCGAGATACAGGTTTCCGCGCTTAAGAATTTCAAATGGCACAACGTGAAGCCGCAGGTCGACGAGATCGAATTTTCCGATGGCAAGCGGATCATTCTCCTGTCCGAAGGTCGGCTGGTGAACCTCGGCAACGCCATGGGCCACCCCTCATTTGTCATGAGTTCGTCTTTCACCAACCAGACGCTTGCGCAGATCGAGCTGTTCACCAATCCAGGCAAGTACGAAAAGAAAGTGTACACGTTGCCCAAGCAGCTCGACGAGAAGGTCGCCCGCCTCCACCTCGACAAGATCGGCGTGAAGCTGACCAAACTGACGGACAAACAATCCGCCTATATCGGCATACCCCAAAGCGGCCCATTCAAGCCCGATCAGTACCGCTACTGAGTAGGCTCATCCGGCCCCGCCTTCGACGGAGAACCCCTCGGCGCGCCAACGCAGCATGCCGCCGGAAAGGTTGGCGACATTGGCAAATCCCGCCGCGCGCAGAAGATGAAACGCCTGTGCCGAGCGGCTGCCGGCGCGGCAGACGGTGACGACCGGCTTCTCGCGCGCGATTTCGCCCGAACGCGACTGCAGTTCCCCAAGCGGAATGAGCCTGGCACCAACAATGTGACCGAGCGGACCGGTGAATTCGGAAGGCTCGCGCACGTCGATGACCTGAACGCCCGCGACATTTTCTTCAAGCGCCTGCGGCGTGATTTCCCAAATCCCGGCGAAGCTGAAGGCAAGCGGTGCCCAATCGGGATCGGCTTCGACCAGTACATTCTCCTCCGGTTTTCCGCACCGCAGATTGGCCGGAACGGCAATGTCCATCTGCTTGGGATGGGCAAGCTTCAGATTCGCCATGTGGCCGGTGAAATCGTCGAGCGCCACATCGCCCCCGAGGCGCGGATTGAACCTCTTCTCCTCGCTGACGCTCGTAATCGTAAGCCCGCGATAGTCATGCGCAGGGTGCAGCAGACAGGAATCCGGCAAGGCAAAGATTCGCTCCCGCACGGAGCGATACATTGCAGCGGCATCCCCGCCCTGGAAATCGGTACGACCGGTGCCGCGAACGAGCAAGCAGTCTCCGGTAAAGGCGCGGCTCAGGTCGTCCAGCACATAGGTGACGCAGCCACCCGTATGGCCGGGGGTGGCGAGCGTGCGCAGGGCGCGCTCGCCGAGGAGGATTTCATCGCCGTCTTCCAGATAGCGGTCTGCCCCTTCGGCGCCCGTTGCCGCCCCCAGCGCGACCGAACTGCCGAGCCGCCGTTTCAGGAGCCAGGCAGCCGTCACGTGATCGGCATGAATATGAGTTTCGACCGTCCACCGCAGCTTAAGGCCGAGCTCATTGACGAGGGCAGCATCGCGCCGTGCCTGCTCGAACACCGAATCAATTAGCACCGCCTCGCGCGTGCTCTCGTCGGCAAGGAGATAGGTATAGGTCGAAGATTGGGGATCGAACAGCTGGCGGAAAATCATCGCGTGTGACCAGCCTCCATTTGCAGCCCTGTCTTATCAGATCGTCCCACGGTTTCGTATGAATGGGCCTGCTGGCGATGGCCGGACGGCTGGTGGCGCTCCTCTTCCCAATCGCCATCGCTATGGTCCACTTCTAGTTCTGGCCATTTACGATTTTTTAACTGCGTTATCTATGCCGACTCGGCCTCCGCGCGTATCATCTTGATTCCAAAGTGATTCGCCCCGATGGGGCGGGGACGGGGGGCTTGCCCGATATGCGTCCCGTTTTGGGACTGAACCCGAATTGCAGCGGCAGAGCGGTTCCTTTGGCGATCGCCGCCGCGTTCCTGGCGGCTGCGCCCGGCCCAGCATTCGCCGCGTCCGTTGCTTCAGAACCGATTGGTGCGGCCATTACCGCCGGTGCAATCGCGCTCGCGGCCGGCGTTTCGCTGTGGGCGGCGGCGCTCGTGGGGGCCGCCCGAAAGTTGCGACGGCAACTGCACAACGGTTCGGCCACGGTGCGACCTTCGGTCGTTGCGCGGGACGCGCTTCTGGCTGCAGCTCGCGACTCCGTCGTGGTGTGGAATGCGAGCGACGGCGCCGCCTGGGGATATGGCGGCGCGGAAGAGGCTGTCCACTCCTGTCTCGCGGGCGCAGATTCCGCGCAACTCGCGGATGCTTTGGCGCACCTCAGCCACAGCGGCACACCATTCTTGCTCGAGGTCCGGGACACTTTGGGACGACCTGTCAGGTTGCGCGGCGAACCTGTCGGCAACATGGCCGCGGTGTGGGTGGAGGCCCGTGGCGACGGATCGAAAACGGACTTCCGCGCGATTCTCGATGTCCTCCCCATCCCTGTCTGGGTGCGCGATCCATCCTGTACGCTGCACTGGGCCAACCGCGCATTCCTTGCTGCCGTTGGGCGTGACGATCTTGAAACCGCTCTTGCCGATCAAATCTCGCTGGAAAAGTCGGAACGCGAACTCGCCGCGGCCGCCCGCGCCGAAGGTGGGCCGAGCCAGGCCAAACGCTTCGCAATTATCGGCGGACAGCGCCGGGCCCTTGCGTTGACCCATGTGCCAATCGCGAGCGGCGAAACGGTCGGTGCGGCCGTCGATGTCACGGATCTCGCCAACGCCGAAGCTCGCCTGCAACAGCATATCGATGCCCACGCCGACACGCTCGACAAACTCGCGACCGCGGTTGCCATATTCGATTCGGAGCGCAAGCTCAGCTTCTACAACGGCGCTTATGCGCGGCTGTGGAGCATGCCCGAAACCTGGCTCGACACCCATCCGGCCGACGAAGAAATTCTCGATCGGCTCCGCGAAGAGCGAAAACTTCCCGAACAGCGCGATTACCAGGGATGGAAGCGGCAGCGACTGGCGCTCTATCAGGAAACGAGCGGGTACGTGCCGGACGATCTCTGGTATCTGCCGGGGGGAAGGGTGTTGCGGGTCGTGGCGCAGCCCCACCCTTTTGGCGGCCTCACTTTCCTGTACGAAGATGTGACCGAAAAGCTCGCGCTCGAAAGCTCGTACAACACCCTCATCAAGGTGCAGTCGGCGACCCTCGACACGCTAAGCGAGGCGGTTGCCGTGTTCGGAACGGACGCGCGCCTCAAGCTGCACAACGCTGCGTTTGCGCGCCTTTGGGAGCTGGAACCGGCCGACCTGGCCGGCGAGCCCCACGTGCAGAAAATCGCCCAGTCGTGTATCGAACGTTTTGGCGACGCCTCGATGTGGCAGAAGCTCGCGCTTGGCATTGCTTCCGGCACCGAGCGCAGCAGCAACTGGGGACAGCTCGAACGGTCGGACAGGAAAGTGCTTGCGCTCACTTGTGCGCCGCTGCCGGACGGGGCGACGCTCATAACGTTTACTGACGTGACTGATCGCTTCCGCATTGAGAGTGCGCTGCGGGATCGCGCCGAAGCACTTGAAGCGGCGGATCGGCTCAAGTCCGATTTCGTACATCACGCCTCCTTCCTGTTTCGCGATCCACTGAACGCAGTCCACGGTTTTGCCACGCTTCTCGCAGCGGGTCAGGCCGGCGCGCTCAACGACAAGCAGCGGGAATATGTGGGCGACATTCTGACCGCTTCGGACACGCTCGCCGACGTGACGAGCGACATCTTGGATCTAGCGCTGATCGACTCGGGCGCTCTGCGCCTGACGCTCGAACGCGTCGATCTCCACGAACTTCTGTCGCGGGTAGCAGAACCGCTGCGCAAGCACGCGGAGGGCCTCGGCATCGCGTTCCGCCGCGACTGGGACGAGGCGATAGGCACCCTCGTTGCCGATGAGCGCAGGTTGAGACAGGTCCTGTTCAATCTTCTGTCGAATGCCTTCCGCTACACGCCGCGCGAAGGTGTCGTGGTTCTTGCGGCCTCGGTATTCGGTGAAGAAGTGCGCATCAGCATTTCCGATTCCGGCTTCGGCATCGCAGAGGAAGTGAAGGCAAGCGTTTTTGACACCTTCTCCGCGCGCGGCCGCGCTGGACGTCCGGCGGGGGCCGGGCTCGGACTCGCGCTGGTAAACCGCTTCGTCGAGTTGCATGGCGGCTGGGTGGAAATCGAGAGCGCCCCTGGCCGGGGCACCACCGTCACCTGCCACATCCCGCGGCGCACCGATCTTCAGGAACAGACCATCCGGACAGCGTAGACAGGCATTTTCAATGCTGACTTCGGGGCATCCGTACAATCAGACCATCGAGTTGCGGCGTGACCTTTAGCTGACATGATAGCCTGCTGGTCGGCTGAAGTTCCTGCGCAAAATCGAGCATGGTGTCCTCCATGTCCTGCTTGGGCGGAAGCTTGCCGGCCCATTGCGGATCCACATGAACGTGACACGTGGCGCAGGCGCAGGCGCCCCCGCAATCAGCGTCAATGCCGGGAATCAGATTCTTGACCGCGCCTTCCATGACTGACCAGCCCAACGGCACCTCGACCACATGCTCTTTTCCGTCGTGTTCGATGTAGGTGATTTTGGGCATGCGGTCTTTCCGGATTCTCAGAGGACAGATTTCATCGGCACGGTCGTATCGGCAAGGCGACCGGACGAAACCACCGCGCCTTCAGCGATCAGCTTTCGCCCGACGATATACTCTGAGGCTGCGTTGATGGCCTCCACCGCGGTCACCCTACCCTCGCGCAGGTGAAAAACAGCGAATTTTCGCGCGGCCGGATCGCCGCGGCGCACCAGCGCGTCTCCG
>Ga0070734_10003509_pt1 | contig 16289 bp, 14 predicted proteins | sample Coa_R1_8_FD_66444 | JGI IMG/M metagenome (GOLD analysis project Ga0070734, IMG submission 66444) | Surface soil microbial communities from Centralia Pennsylvania, which are recovering from an underground coalmine fire - Coalmine... | ecosystem: Environmental > Terrestrial > Soil > Unclassified ...
GATTTTTCCGCTGTCGATCAATTTGGCAAAACGCAGACGCTCGAGACGCTGCGCGGCCCCAAGGGTACGGTGCTGCTGTTTTATCGCTCGGCGGACTGGTGTCCGTACTGCAAAGGCCAGTTGATTCAATTGCAGGCCGCCAAAGAGCGATTTGAGAAGCAGGGTTTGCAGGTTTGCGGAATCAGTTATGACAACGTAGAGATCCTGAAATACTTTTCCAACCGGCGCAAAATCGAATTCCCTCTACTGTCAGACCCTGACTCGAAAATCATCCGTACGTACCAGGTCTTGAACACAGAGGCGGTCGGGCCTAACGCCGGCATGGCGCGGCCAGGGTATTTCTACATCGACTCGGAAGGAATCATCCGCGAGAAATTTTTTGAGGCGAAATACCGCGAGCGGCTCACGGGGAATACGCTGCTTGGCAAAATGTTCCCCGAATTGCGCGAGGAGGTCGCCGATCCCGTGCGGGAGCCGCATCTGCAGCTTGGGCTGGGACAATCCGACAAGGTCGCGGTGCCTGGGAACCTCGTCACGCTGACGGCGGAAGTGCGGCTTCCGCCCGACGTGCATGTGTACGCGCCAGGGACAAAAGGCTACAAGACCATCAAACTGGCGATTGATCCGGGTTCGGATTTTGAAGTTAGGCGGGCGAGTTATCCATCCGCGAAGAGGCTTTATCTGCCCGCGATCAAAGAGCGCGTGCCGGTGTTTGAGGGCACATTCCGCATCCGGCAGGAGCTCAAGGTTAATAGCGCAACTGACTTCAGCGGAGCTATAGCGCTGGACGGAAAGAACGTGACCGTCAAAGGTCATCTCGAATACCAGGCTTGCGACAGCAAGATTTGTTTCCTGCCGACGAGCGTACCCGTCGAATGGCAATTCCAGATTTTGCCGCTGGACCGGCAGCGCGCCCCGGAAGACATCCGCCACAAATAATTCAGAAATGAAAACGCCTCTCCGTTAAAGGGTTCCTCTGTGGAACTCTGCGGTCGTTCTTTGTGCCCCTTGTGTTGAAGCTTTTGATCTGCGCCGGAGAGGAAAGAAAGGGAGGCGGGGGAGACTCCTGCCCCCCTTTCACTCTGCTACAAGACGGGCCAAGCGTGTCGGAGGTTCGCTTGACTCCCCTCCATTATTTATATCGCGCCACGATATGTCAATAGGTGTTTTAAAAGTTTCCTGTAGGACACTAGGAGGCGGCGGATCGGCACGCCGAAAGGTTCAACACAGAGAATACGGAGAACGGCCACAGAGTTTCACAGAGAATCCACGGTCCCGGTGCGGGTTTCCTCAGTGGCTCTCTGTGCCCTCGGTGGTGATGCCTTTGTCTTTACGCCCAGTAGGTGCGGTCGAGGGTGCGGTACTGAATGGCTTCGCCGAGGTGGCGCGTTTCGACGTGCTCGGCGGCGTCGAGGTCGGCGATGGTGCGCGCGACTTTCAGGATGCGGTCGTGGGCGCGCGCGGAAAGGCCCATGCGGGTGATGGCGTTCTCCAGCATCTTTTCGCCTTCCTCGCTGATGGAGCAGTATTTGCGAATCAGCTTGGGCGGCATCTGCGCGTTCGAGAATACCTTGCGCTCGCCCGCGTAGCGCTTCGACTGCCGTTCGCGCGCCCGCATCACTCGCTCGCGAACGGCGGCGGAATCTTCGATATTGCCACCGCTGCGCAGCTCCTTGTATTTCACCGCAGGCACTTCGATGTGGATATCGATGCGGTCGATCAGAGGTCCCGAGATTTTAGAGACGTAGCGCTGAATTTGCGGCGGTGAGCAGTGGCACTGGCGCGTGGGATCGCCGAAAAAACCGCAGGGGCAGGGATTCATGGCTGCGGCGAGCATGAACCGCGCCGGGAAGGTGATCGAGTTGGCCGCGCGCGAGATCGTCACCGAGCCGTCCTCGAGCGGCTGGCGCATCACTTCAAGCACGTTGCGCTCGAATTCCGGGAGCTCATCAAGAAAGAGCACGCCATGGTGCGCGAGCGAAACTTCGCCGGGTCGCGGAATCGCCCCGCCGCCGATCAGGCCGGCGTCGCTGATGGTGTGATGCGGCGCGCGGAAGGGCCGCGTGCCGACCAGGCCGCGCGAATCGTCCAGCACGCCCGCGACGCTGTGAATGCGCGTCGTCTCGATGGCCTCCTCGAGCGCCATGGAAGGCAGGATCGTGGGAATGCGCTTGGCCAGCATCGTTTTGCCCGCGCCCGGTGGGCCGATAAAGATGATGTTGTGGCCGCCGGCGCAGGCTACCTCGAGGGCACGTTTCGCCGCCTGCTGGCCGCGTACGTCACGCATGTCCACGCCGTACTGCGCCGCGTCGGCCAGCATGTTGCCCGCGTCCACGCGCACAGGGAGGAAGGACTCGGGCGCGTTGACCAGGTCCACGGCCTGCGGCAGGTTGCGCACCGCGAAGACATCGATTCCTTCGACCACCGCCGCCTCGCGCGCATTCGCCTCCGGCACGACCACCGCTTTGATCTTGTTGTCACGCGCCGCGAGAGCCGCCGAAAGAGAGCCCCGCACCGAGCGAACTTGCCCATCGAGTGATAGCTCGCCAAGGAAAATGTACTGGTCGAGGCGCTTGCCAAAGAAGGCGCCCTCGCAGCCCAGGATTGAGAGCGCCATGGGCAGGTCGAGAGCGGAACCCTCTTTGCGAATGTCGGCGGGGGCAAGATTCACGGTGACGCTTTGATACGGGAAATCGTGCCCGCAGTTTTTCAACGCGGCTTTGATCCGCTCGCGGCTCTCCTTCACGGCAATATCCGGCAATCCGACAATATTAAAATCGCCGGGCTTGCCTGAGCCAACGTCCACCTCCACCTCCATGAGGTAGGCGTCAATGCCCATAACGGCCGCACTGAAGTTCTTGAAATGCATGTGTCAATATTCGTGACAAGAAGCGGCGCAAGCGTACCCTAAATCTCCTCCCCGCGCCACATGAAAGATGAGCGGCGGCGGGCTGCGGGAATCAACCGAGGCGGGTTTCTCTGTGGCCCTCCGCTTTTCTCCGGGTTTCTCTGTGTTGAGGCTTTGAAAGGCTTTAACACAGAGAAAAGCCGGAGAAATCGGAGGGCCACGGAGAAAACATGGCCGGCCGCGAGCCCGCCTGGCTAAGAGCTTTTTCCGCACATGGGCCGAATCCGTGTCTTTACCCGGGGGGAAGCCTCTTCTATAGTGAAATCAGGCGTTGGGTCGGGCCATTCACCCAGATTCTCTGAACGCGAAAGGACTTCCGCCATGCTGATCGGCGTGATTGTGTTTATCGTGGCCGTGGCCATCTATTTGATGGTCGCTTACAACGGCCTGGTGCGGCTGAAGGTGCAGTGCGACAACGCGTGGTCGGACATCGACGTGCAGCTCAAGCGGCGCTACGACCTGATCCCCAACATCGTAGAGACGGTGAAGGGCTACGCCGCGCACGAAAAGGGCACGCTTGAAGGCGTGGTCGCAGCGAGGAATCAGGCCATGTCCGCGGAAGGGCCCGCGGCCAAGGGCCAGGCCGAGAGCCTCTTGACCGGCGCGCTGCGGCAAGTTTTCGCGCTGGCGGAGGCTTATCCGCAACTGCGCGCGGTCGAAAGCTTCAACCAACTGCAGAACACGCTCAACCAGATCGAGGACACTGTGCAGAACGCGCGCCGCTACTACAACGCCGTGGTCCGCGATTTCAACACCATGATCGAGCAGTTTCCCTCCAACATCGTCGCCGGCATGGGAAATTTCAAGGAGCGCGAGTTTTTTGAGATCACGGCGCCGGCGGAACGCGAAGCGCCCAAGGTCAGTTTTGGCACGACCGGCGACTAGAAAAACCATGGCTCGGTGCGACTGGCAATCGGGCGACCGAAAAGAGCTTCAGCAGCTGAAGCCGGTTTTGCTCAACGCGATGTCGGCCGGGTTGAAGCCCGCCTGTGCGGCGGGCAGACCCGGCCCTCCGAAACTCCGACACTTCCTGCAACGATTCACCCGGGTGGCCGGCATTTTCATACTGCTGGCGACCGGGCTCGCCGCGACCGCTTCCGCGCGGGAACTCAAGATCCAAAAATTCAACGCGGACATTATCGTTGAGCCGGACGCTTCCATCGGAGTTACGGAAACGATTGAAGCCAATTTCATCGGCGCCTGGCACGGCCTGTATCGCACGATTCCCGTCGAGTACGTCACGCCTCAGGGGTTCAACTATTCGCTGTTTGTCAGGCTGGAAAGCGCCAAGGATGACGCCGGCAACTCGCTGAAAGTCGAAAGCTCCCGCCAGGGCAATTACCTGAAGTGGAAGATTTATGTCAATGACGCGACCGACGCGGTGCGCACCATCACGCTAAGCTATCGCGTAAAGAACGGCCTGAAATTTTTCGAGGATCATGACGAGCTGTACTGGAACGTGACCGGCGACGAATGGGACGTGCCCGTCGAGAGCGCGTCCGCGCAAATCCTCCTGCCGCAGGGCGCCACCGGAATCCGCGCCACCGATTACACGGGAGCGCGAGGCTCGCGCGCGCAGAACGCGGAAGTCACGACCAGCGATACTTCCGTTGACGTCGCCATGCTGCGCCCGCTCGGATTTCACGAAGGGCTGACGGTGGTGGTCGGCTGGGACAAGGGCGCCGTCACCGAACCGGGTGCGGGCGACCGCATCAGCCAGTTTCTCGCGAGCAACTGGCCGCTGTTCTTTCCGGTGCTGGTCTTCATCGGCATGTTCTGGTTCTGGTACGCGCGCGGGCGCGATCCCCGCGTCGGCCCCATCGCCGTGCAATACGCGCCGCCGGACGGGCTGAGCCCGGCCGAAGCCGGCACTCTCGTAGACAACGACGCGGCCATGAGGGACATCACCTCCACCATCGTCGACCTCGCCGTGCGCGGCTACGTCACCATCGAGGAAATCGAAAAATCCAGCCTGCTGCACTTGATCAACAACAAGGATTACGTTCTTCATCTGAAAAAAGACCCCAAGGAATGGAGCGGCCTTAAATCCCACGAGCTTGTGCTTCTCGCGGCTCTTTTCTCGAACGGCTTAATCCCAATGGTGGCGCTCTCGAGCCTCGAAAACCGTTTTTACACAAACCTGCCGCAGATCAAGAACAGCATTTTTGACGAGCTCATGGAGCGCGGCTATTTTCAGCACCGTCCGGATTATGTGCGCAGCAGCTTTGTCGGCGGCGGTATCGCCATGGGCGTAGTCTTGATGCTCCTCGGAAACCGGATCGCGCAGGAATTGGGCATGGCACCTGTGGCGTTCCTGATCGCCGGCCTGCTTTCGGGCGGAATCATCGCGGGATTCGGCTGGTTCATGTCCGCGCGCACTCTGACGGGTGTGAAGGCGCTCGCCGGCGTTCTGGGGTTCGAGGATTTTCTGTCGCACGTCGAAGCCGACCAACTCTCCCGCGTCGGCGAGACGCCGCAAACGTTTGAAAAATTTCTGCCGTTTGCGATGGCGCTGGGCGTCGAAAAGAAGTGGGTGGGCGCATTCCAGAATATTTATTCGCAGCCGCCGTCGTGGTATCAGGGCGGCTACTACAACGGCGCGTTCCACCCGCTTATGTTCGTGGCCAGCCTGGACGCGATGACGGCGCGCGCCAATTCCGTGCTGGCCTCCGCCCCGCGCAGCAGCAGCAGCGGCGGCTCCGGCTTCGGCGGCGGAGGCAGCTCCGGCGGCGGCTTCGGCGGCGGTGGTGGCGGCGGGTTTTAAAGCTATTTCAACCTGCCGAAGTTCTGATGCTATCTGACGGTTCGTGCTCCGCCGGGCGCAGTCCCGGAGGGACGGCAGATCGTAGCCCACCGCGGCAGCGGTGGGGAATCGCAGGAATAACGCAAGAGCCCGGGCAGAGGCGGCACATCTTGGGTCGCACGCTAACCAAAAATATGTGCGGGATTGATCTGGATCCCGTGCTTTCTCAAGAGCGCCCGAAATTCATCCTCGAAGCAGAGTGTCCGATGATGCGCTTGCTGATTGCATACGTACCGCGTAACCTGATCGAGATTTGACGAGCTGACGCTGAAGGCTCCGTATCCCTCCTGCCAGGAAAATGCAATTCCTTGCTCCCCCAGCCATTGGAGGAATTCCCTTCAAAACCTGAGCCGCCTTGGCCAATGAAAGCTTTGGCGGCAAATGGAACAGAATATGAACATGATTCTCGGTCCCGCCGATTGCCACCGGAATTAGAGGATCCGATTCCCACCGCTTCCGCAGTGGGCTACGATCTGCCGTCCCTTCGGGACTGTCAAGAGTCATTTGTCCTGTCCGGCCGCGCATGTTGTCATCTACCATGCCGCTCGTCACGGATGTCGGCGCTCCGCAGAGGCGGAGCAGGTCGGCGGAAATTTGGGCACCGGATTGGGGGGGCGGCCGATTCGGCAGCGGGCGGGGCGGCGGGTTTAGGGACTGCTAACCGGCGGTTTGACTTCGCGCGTCTCCTCTTCCAGCAGCCAGCGCCGCAGTTGCAGGATGTCGTTGGCGCGGACGATGCCGATCGGCTTGGCGCTCTGGCGCGACTCCACGACCACCACGTTTCCGACGCCCTTCAGCAGCATCTCCCGGTTCACCCGGTCCACCAAATCACCAGGATAAGCCCGGACGTAATCCTGATGCGCGAGCTCGCGCATGGTGAAGTGGTGGTCCTGCGTGTCGGACTTCAACATGTCATGCGGCTCGATAATGCCGATGAGCGAACCGTTTTTGTCCACCACGGGCAGCAATTCCACGTTTTCCGGCGCGAACTTCTGCAAAATCGCGCGCAGTTCTGCATCGCCCTGCACCACGGAGAACTGCTTGCGCATGACCTGGTCGATCCGGGCGCGCATCAGCACCGGAACGGAGTAATCCTGCAGCACGATCAGGCCGCGCTTGATGAGCTTCCCGGTCATGATGGAATCGCGGCTGAAGAGGCGCACGAACCCGTCGCAAACCATCACGCACACGATCAGCGGCAGAAGCGAATTGGGGTTGTGGCTCAGCTCGAAAAGAAACACGATGCTGGTGAACGGCGCGCGCGCAATGCCTCCGAAAACCGCTGCCATGGCCACCAGCGCATAAAACGCGGGATCGCTGACGAGCGCCGGAAAGAAGTGCCGGCACGCGATGGCAAACGCCCCGCCGATTCCCCCGCCGATAATCAGAGAGGGAGCGAACACGCCCCCCGTGGTCCCCGAGCCGAGAGAAATCACCAACGCCCAGAATTTTGCGATGGAAACCCCGAGCAGACTCGACGGGGACAGGCGGTTGTTCAGCATGTCCCGGATCGTGTCGTACCCCGTGCCGAAGACCTGCGGGTAAAAATATCCGATCACGCCGAGAATTGCCGCGCCGATCGTGGGCGACCAGATTAGGACGTGCTTGAAAGGAAGATTGTCGAAAAAATCCTCGGTCCAGAAAAGCGCGCGGATCATGGCCAGGGCGACTGCGGCCATCAGGATTCCCATGACGCCAAACAGCCAGAGCTCGTTCATGCCCGTGATTTTGTAAGCTTCGGTGGGGAAGAGCGGCGCCCAGCCGGCGAAATGGATGCGCACCCCGGTCGCCACGGCTGCTGCCAAAGAAACCGGAATGAACGAGCGCGCACGGAACTCGAAGAGCAGCAGCTCGATGGCCACCAGGATTCCCGCGAGCGGCGCGGTGAATGTGGCCGCCATTCCCGCCGCCGCTCCTGCAGCCAGGAGAACGCGACGGTAGTATGGAGTGAGTCCGACGGCCTGCCCGAAGAGCGATCCGAAGGCCGCGCCGGTCTGAATGATCGGCCCCTCGGCGCCGAACGGCCCGCCCGTTCCGATCGCGAGCGCGGTGGCCAGCGGCTTCAGAAAAGCGACGCGCAAGCGCATGCGGCTGTGGCTGAAGAGCACGGCCTCCATGGCTTCCGGAATGCCGTGGCCTTTGAGCGTGGGCTCCCAGTAATAAACCATTGCGCCCACCAGCAGCCCGCCAATGGGCGGAATCAGGATGACCCAAAGACCGAGGTGATTGTGCGCAGGGCTGGTGATGGCGAAGGAAAACTTTCCGTAGAAACACAGATTCGTGAAGAAATAGATGAGCTCGAGAAGGCCCTCGGCGACCAGCCCTCCGATCAAGCCAATCAGCAGGGCGTAGCCGGATATCTTGAGGACTTCGGGCTCGAGCGCTATGCCGAAGTTGCCCTTTTCCGGCAGCTTGGTTGTCGGCTTGGTTTCCAGCTCCGGAAGCGGGGAATCGGCCATCGGCACAATCCATCAGCTTCGAAAACGCGACGGCTGGCGAATCGCTCCGAGGATGACCCGCTGCGCTGCGGCGGGGCCGTTCTCAGAACGAGGGGCGCCTAGACCGCCTCAACCACCGGCTCCGGCGCGCGCCTTTCGCCGCGAGTCTTCAATGCTTCCAAAATATCGGTCTTGGTCACGATTCCCTCGAGCTTGCCTTCCGCGGACGTCACGAGAAGCATGGGCTGCGCGCGCTCGCTGAGCAAAAGCCGCAGGCCTTCCATGGCATCGCAGTCGGGCGGGATTCGCATGACCTTGCGTTCCGCAACGTCCAGCACAGTGGTTGTCGCCCAGTCGGCCGCCGGAGCGCGGGAGAGTGACCACGATGCGATTGTGCCAACGATGCGATGGCCCTCCAATACAGGGAATGTGGTGTGACGATAGTGGGTGGAAATTACCTCTGCGAACTCCTGCAGGGTCATGGAGGCCTGCACGGAAATGACTTCCCGCTGCATGATTTCGTTTACGGCGATGTCCCGCAACTCGAAGACGCGCACGCCTTCATGCAGGCGTTGATCTCCCGAGACGGAAGCGTCCCCGGAAACACCGTATGCGATGGCCGAACCGATCAGGGCCGGGATGATAAAGGCGTGTCCCCCTGTGGCCTCAGCCACGAAGGTGACGGCCGCGAGGGGAGTCTTGTATCCGGCGGCGATGAACGCAGCCATGCCCACCGCCGCATAAAGCTCGACCGAGGAGCCGTGAACGGCGATCTGAGCAAAGGCCGTTCCGAAAGCGCCGCCCGTGAGGAAGAGGGGAACGAACATGGCGCTCACGCCGCCTGAAGCCAGCGAAAAGATCGTTGCGATCAGCTTCAGGATACCGAAGGCAATCAACTCGAAAGACGCGTGCTGCGCGCCCAGGATGAGGCCCACGGCCTCGTAGTTTGGGCCCAGAGGGACTAGGGAGTCCTTGAAAATCGCAACGAAGGCAAGCCCGCATAGCCCGGTAAGAAAGCCTCCGACGGTAAGCTTCACCCAGTGCGGCACGGCCCATTTCACCGCAAATTCACGGGCGTGCCGGAAGGTGATGGCAAAGACCATGCCGGCCAGCCCGATTCCCGCGCCGAGCACCGCGCACCAGACCAGATCCCAGCGGTTGAATGTGATCGAGCTGTCGAACGCAAAGATCGGCTGGGCCCCCAAAAAGACTGCCAATGTCACGTAGGAAACCACGGACGAGATAAGGGACGGCAAAAGCGCCTCATGCGCAAGGTCGTCCTTATAAGGCAGCTCGAGCGCGAACACCAGGCCTGTAAGCGGAGCGCGAAAGACCGCGGCCATCCCCGCGGCGGCGCCGCTGATCAGCATGATGCGCCGGTCGCGCGGCTCGAGTTTGAAGCGCTTCATTTTGGTCCAGAGCCAGGAGCCGATCGCGCCGCCTCCGTAAATGCTGGGGCCTTCAAGCGCGGCGCTGCCGCCAAATCCCACCGTCGTTACGGCAGCGAGCAGCTTCGGAATCAACGGGCGCATGTCGATATCGCCGCGATGTTCGTGGTAGGAGCGGACCACTTCTTCGGTGGAATGCTCATTGGGATCCGGCGTGAAATACTGCATGATCAGCCCGGTGACGAGAAAGCCCAGCGTCACACCGGGAACGATCACCCAATGGTGACCAAGGTAGTAGGTGAAAACCGGAGGCCACACCACCCGCAGGATGATCACGGCGACAGCCGTAACCGTCAGCCCGCTGACCACGCCGATAATCGGAGAGATCACCAGCCATTTGGTCAGATTGCGTGTGTAAGTTGCGCCCAGGTCGTCATGAACCAGCGGCAGGTATTTGCGCAGCAGCGGGTATTTCGAAGCCCATTTCGTTCTCGTCGGCATTTCGTGCTTGCTGGCCTCCACCCTTCTTTCGTTGTAGCAGATTCTACTCCGACCCATTTGCTCCCGGGGTTGCGCGGGAGCCGGCCTCCAATGCTGTTCTCCTAGGTATACACACCCAGCGTTTGCCTCCGGCCGGGTTTTGCAGGCAGGGCGATCAATGGCGGTTGCCGCGTTGCACCTGGGTCGACCGTATGACGGTCGTAAGCGACTGCACAAGGACGGGTGCCGCGGTGCGAAGCTCGCTGATTCGCTGTTTGGCCAGGCGGGTCAGAATACGCTCTCCCCGGGACGTCAGGTGCAGGATCACCTGGCGCCGGTCGTTGCGGGACCGCTCGCGCCGCAAAAGCTGCCGGCGTTCGAGGCGGTCGACCAGCTCAACCACGCTGTGATGGCGCAACTGCAAACGCTCGGCCATCTCCCGAATGCTCGGTTCCACGTTCAAGGGCAGTCCGCGCAAAGCCAGCATGAGCGCGTACTGCTGCGGCTCAAGCCCCGCTTTGCGCGCGGCTTGCTCGCTCCCATTCAGGAAAACGCGAATGCGGTAGCGGAATTCGGCGAGGGCCCGGAATTCGGCCGCCGTCATCGCGTTCGGACTCACCGGCATATTATATCGCCCTCCGATATAATCTCAAAACGAGGAATTTGGAAATTTGTGGGACGGATGTCGATTCGCGCAACGGTCTTCACAGGCTCTTGCGAAACACTTTTTGTGACTTCACCACGGAGTAGCCCAGCCGCTCGTAGAACGAGTGCGCGCGTTCCCGCACCACATTGGAGCGCACGCCGATCATGGGCAGGCCATTTTCGCGCGCCCAGGCCTCGCCCCGCGCGACCAGCAGCCGCCCCACTCCGGCGCTTCGATACGCGGAATCCACCACCAGGCCGGTGATCTCCGCCCGCGGCTCAACTTCCAAAGCCCGCACCTCGGCAAGCTGAATCCAGCCGACCACCCCGCGATCGGGCACCACAGCGACAAACGTGGCATGGTCGCGCTTTCGCTCGATGAATGCCAGCCTTTCGCGGACCTGGACGGCGGTCACCGGATAGCCAAGCTCTCCCGAAAGGTGCGCGAGAGCCTCGGCGTCGCTTTGGTTTGCGGCACGCACGCAAACGGCTTGATCGCAAGCAGGCATCATAGGGTCTTCTCGGAATCGAGGAGAATCGTCACCGGGCCGTCGTTGACGAGTTCCACGTTCATGTGCGTCTGGAACACTCCAGTCTCCACGGCCACGCCCAGCCCGCGCATGGCCCGCACAAATGCTTCGTACAAACGGCTCGCCTCTTCGGGCGGCGCGGCTTGTATGTACGAAGGCCGCCGTCCGCCGCGCGTGTCCCCGTACAGCGTGAATTGGGACACCACCAGCGCCGAGCCGCGCATGTCCAGCAGCGATAAATTCATCTTGCCCGCCGGATCGGAGAAGATTCGCATGTTGACGATTTTTTCCGCCAGGTACGAAGCGGCTTCAGGATTGTCCGTGCGGCTCACGCCCAACAGGATCAGTAGCCCGGCGCCAATCTTCCCGGTGATTTTGCCGTCCACGGTGACGCTGGCGCCGCTGACACGCTGCACGACCGCGCGCACGATTCCCCTCCGAGCGCGGAAATTCTAACCTGAACGCGCAAAATCCACAGGTTCAATTTTTTCCACCGCGGTTCCCCTTTGCGCGCCGAGCCGCGTGTGTTAAAAGGACTACTTCGAGGTAGCCCAGACCTTGAAACTCGCCTTGATCGGCACGCATGGCGTGGGAAAAACCACGCTCGCGTATGAAGCTTGCTCGCTGCTGAAAAAAGCCGGCCACCAGGTCGAACTGGTGACCGAGGTGGCGCAGCGCTCGCCCTTTCCCGTTCATGACGGCTCGCCCATCGAGGGGCAGCTCTGGATTCTGCACGCGCAGATCGCCAGGGAACTGGACGCCTCCTCGCGCGCACCGCACCTGATTTGCGATCGCTCCGTGCTCGATCACTACTGCTATCTCGCCAATCGATTCGGCCGCCAGGCCAAACTCGAACAATGGCTTTCCTGGTGGCTGGACAGCTACTCCCTGCTCGTTTCCATTCCACCGATGGCCGACGGGATTCCGCCGGACGGCTTCCGCTCCGAGAACCTCGAGTTCCAGCACCGCATCCATGAGCTGATCGGTGAAATGGTGTCGTCCGCGCCTTTTGCCCCGCATCACGACCGCGTGCTCTGGCTGGACCGCCGCGACCGCCGCGTCTGGGGCGAAATCATCTTTGCCGCCGCCGCGCCCCTCATCCGCCCCGCCCTCCGCATCGCCTCCGCCCGCTGACGGAAACCCAGAGCTTTGAAACCACGGATGCACACGGATACACACGGATAGAAAACCAAAGAATGAACCTTCGCGCTTAGGTGAAAAACAGTTTTAGCTTTTAAGGTTTATCCGTGTTGATCCGTGTGCATCCGCGGTTTCACCTTTTCTTGCGTGGAGGGAGCTGGCAGTGGGGGCAGTAGTGGCTGCTGCGGCCGGCGACGATGATGCGGCGGATTTTGGATTTGCACCGGTGGCAGGGCTTGCCTTCGCGCTGGTAAACGCGGTGGCGCAGTTGGAATTCGCCGCGATTGCCGTCAGAGTCCACGTAATCCGAAACGGACGACCCGCGGTGGCGAATCGCTTCCAAAAGGATTTCACGAACGGCTCGGTGAAGATCGAGGAGTTTTCTCCTGGGAAGGTTTGCGGCAATGCGCGCGGGATGAAGCTTGGCGCGAAACAAGCTTTCGTCCGCGTAGATATTGCCGATACCGCGCAATACGCTTTGATCCAGCAATAAAGCTTTCAGGCGCGCGCGCCGCGAACCGATGCGCTCGCAAAATTCCTCCGCCCTGATTTCCAGCGGCTCCTTCCCGAGTTCTCCGGTGAAATCCTCCAGCTCGCCTTCCGGAACGAAGCCCATGCGCCCGAAGCGGCGAATGTCCGTGTAGCGCAACTCGCGCCCATCATCGAGAGCAAAGAACACATGCGTATGGGCCACAACAGGCTCGGCCGCGGGAACCACTTTAAGCTGGCCCGTCATGCCGAGATGAATCATCAGATTCGCCAGATGCCCTGGCTCTCCCAACCTGTTGCCGCTGAGCTTGACCCGGATGAACTTTCCCATGCGCTCGACGCCCGCGATTCGCGAACCTTGAACATGTTCCTCGATCGCCCCCGCATCGTCCACGAAGTCGGTTTTCCCAAAGCGCACCTCCGTAACGGCGCGCCCCGGCAGGGACGCCTGCAGCCCGCGCACAACCGTCTCCACTTCAGGCAATTCAGGCATGACTTTGCGGAATCAAACTAACACAACATCCGGAGAGGCGCGTCAAGAGGACCCGAGAGGAACTCAGCTGTTCGGTATGAATGGAACTTTCAGGGCCTCGCGAAGAAGCTTTCACCAGTCACCAGTCACGACCCTACGGCAGCGGCAACCCAGGCGTCGCCACAATGCCCGCCATCCGCAGAATCTCCTGGTACTCCTCTTCAGCGACAGGCGAAATGATGAGGCGCACGTTCTTCAGCAGCTTGACCCGGCGAAGCGACGTGTTCTCTCGCAACTCGTCCAGCGTGACCTGGCGAGGCAGGCGTTCCATGGCGCGAAGGTCGGCGACCATCATCTTCGATTCCCGATCGTGCGGATCGGGATAGGGATCTCGCGTAACTTCCGCAATGGCGTACAGGGCCCGCTCTGGCGCGGCATGGTAGCAGAGCACCCGGTCCCCCTTGCGCACCTGTTTTAAAGCACGGTTTGCATCCGCGCGCATTCCTGCCCCGCGCCACATCTCCTTGCCTTTCACAAACAGCGTATCCCAGTGATAAACGTGAGGATTAACAGAGAAGATCCAATATCCCTTCTTGACCGGCGGGCGAACAGTCGTCAATCCGGGCAGCCTCCGAATGATGATCGTCCTGCGAGAGCTAAGTCGGTCGGACACTATACACGGGACCTCGCCCGTTGTGTAACATTTCTACATTCTGGGCTACCCGGCAACGGAAGGGTAACCCGCGATTCACCGAACTCTAACTAGTTAGACGCACGATAGCGGGTTTTGGGCGCAGGGGAATTTGCTGCAGGGCAAGAGCCCAGGTCAACAATATGTCTTTTTATTGCATTCGCTTACGGGAGGGACTTGCCGGGGCCGAGCTTGGTTCCCGGCGGACTTAACTGGCTTCAATCCACAGATCCTCGCCCCTTACGTCGATCTTGAAAGTCTTAACCGCCACAGCCTGGTTCATGACGAGTTTGCCGCTGGTCACGTCGTATTGCCAACCGTGCCAGGGGCAGGTAACCGCCACGCCTTGAAGCAGGCCCTGACCAAGCGGCCCGCCGCGATGCAGGCAGGTGTTGTTAATGGCGTAGAACTTATTTCCCACGTTGGCGATAGCGACCGTGAGCCCGTCCACCTGGAATTCCCGAATGGAGCCTGCCGGGATTTCGTCTTTTCTCGCCGCGCGCACGAATGCCATTACGTAACTCCTTAAACTTCAATGACTAAGCGTGGGAGTACCGGGAATTTCACGGGTTTAGCGCGGACTCGGCGTCTGCGCCACCATCACGTTGCGCTTGAAGTCTTCCGCCATGCCGGGGTGCAGCCGAATCTCGGTGGGCCGCTTCGCCAAAGACATCTGGTCAATCTTGTCCTGAAGCTTCAGCAGGGCGTAGATCAAGCCTTCGGGTCGCGGCGGGCAGCCAACTACGTAGACGTCCACGGGTACGATCCGGTCCACTCCTTGGAGTACTGAGTAGGCGTTGAACGGCCCCCCCACGCTCGAGCAGGCCCCCATTGAAATGCACCATTTCGGGTCCGGCATCTGGTCCCACACGCGCTTGACCACCGGCGCCATTTTCAGCGTCACCGTGCCGGCCACGATCATGAGGTCAGACTGGCGCGGCGAGGGCCGAAACACTTCGGCGCCGAAACGCGCGATATCGAATCGCGAGGTGGTGGAGGCGATCATCTCGATGGCGCAGCAGGCGAGGCCAAACGTCAGCGGCCAGATGGCGGACTTGCGCGCCCAATTGAACACGTAGTCCACCGACGTAATCATGAAATTCTTTTCAAACCGCTGGTCGAGAACGCCCATGAGTCTCCTCTAAGTCTGTTCGGAAATTGCAGTATATCCACCGGCGGCGGGGACAGTCAAACAAGTAAAACGCAGCACTGGCGGCCTTGGCGCGATGGCGGCGCGGCGCTCATTTCGTGCCGCGAACCAAAAGCGCGCCAACCTGGCGAAAGGCGCGCAGTTGGGCGGCATCCGTGAACCAGCGGCCTTGGTAAGTAGCGGGCGCGGGAGTCGGGTCGGGAATCCGGTGGTGCGAAATGTCGCGGAATCCCGCGCCTCGGAACAAGTCCTCCCATTCGGATGCGCTCAGCAAATTCGCGGGCATACCGAAGTGTTCGCGCCACTGGTGGCAATGCGGATTGTCACGGTAGTAGTTGATCAGGATCCAGGCCATGCCCCCTTCGCGCAGGACGCGGAAGATCTCCTTTAGTCCGCGCCCGGGTTCCGGCCAGTAGTACGCGGATTCCACAGAAATCGCGTGAGTGAAAAAATTCGCGTCCCACGGGATTTCATCGACGCTGCCAACCACGAACATCGTGTTTTCAATATCAACGTAATTGCGGCGCGCGTGGCGCACCATTTCGTCGGAAATGTCCATGCCCACCACGCGGCCCTCGGGCACGCGCTCGGCGATCAGACGCGCCAGCCAGCCCGCTCCGCTGCCCACGTCGAACACGTTTTCATCGCGCGCAAGCTGCATCTGATCGAGCACGGGCAGGACGATCGGGAGATGGTCCTCCTCCATCCCCTCGCCCCGGCCGGCCTCGGCCCAGCGATTGAACTCAGTGCGAAGTGTTTCGTTCGGGTCTGATTCGGGCATGTCAGAAAACGACGACGTCGTAGAAGAACCTATTTTTGTCATTCCGAGCGGAGCGAGGAATCTCTCTGTTCTGACGTTCAAAGCGAAGAGGGATTCCTCGCTTCGCTCGGAATGGCAAAACAAGCAGGGGCGGCAATCACGGGAGCCGCTGACACAAAAGTGCGGTTAGGACCGCGTCCCGCTGCTGCACCGATTTGTGCTACTTACTGCGCTTCAATCCTGGTCAGCAGTTCGACGAATTTCTGCTGGCGCTCGGACTGGTCTCCGCCGGCGGCGCCTTCGGCCAGTTGCGTTACGTTCATCGAGCAGAATTTCGGGCCGCACATTGAGCAGAATTTTGCGTCCTTGTAGAAATCGTCGGGTAGCGTTTCGTC
>Ga0070734_10003510_pt1 | contig 16285 bp, 14 predicted proteins | sample Coa_R1_8_FD_66444 | JGI IMG/M metagenome (GOLD analysis project Ga0070734, IMG submission 66444) | Surface soil microbial communities from Centralia Pennsylvania, which are recovering from an underground coalmine fire - Coalmine... | ecosystem: Environmental > Terrestrial > Soil > Unclassified ...
GAACTACAGATGTTTTCCGGATACCAACCCGCTCCGCATCGAAATTAGAGAAGGCTTTACGGCTTTCGTCGGTGTAAATAATGCCGGGAAATCTTCAATTCTCAGGTTTTTTTATGAATTCCGTAGCTTGTTCCAAATAATTGGTAATGCGAATCAGTTCCTGAACTTGCTAAGAGGAGATCATATCGCTTTTCCTTTGGCTCAGAGTGTCAAGGACATTGAGGAGTTGTTTAGCGATTCAAACGACCGCGATTTAAACATTGAGTTTAGGTTTTCTGCCGCATTGTCGCCGTTCCCGAAACCATCTTCCATCTCCATAACGGTGATACGCGATAGGAACGTGGTCAGGGTGATGCATTTCGTAGCTGGCGGGAAGCATTACACGCCTGGGGAAGAGTACGGATACTACCATCCTCACCAGGCCCCCTTTGTTCATATTCCCGGCGCTGGGACAACCGTGGATTTCAGCGAGTTGATGGAGCTGAGCAAGAATGTTGGCGAGGCTCTCTATATCGGTGCGTTCAGGAACGCAATAAACACTGGTACGAACGAAAACTATTTTGACATTGCCGTCGGTCAGAGTTTTATTAAGTTGTGGCGCACCTACAAGTCTGGAGATGTAAAAAAACAAAACGAGCTCATCAAGCAGGTGACGCGTGACATTAGTTCGATATTCGAACTTGACTTAGAAATCAATCCAACGCCGGACGACCAAACCTTGCAGATTTACGTGGGCGATCGCAGTTTCAAGTTGAATGAGCTCGGGGCGGGTATAGCGCAGTTCATTTTGGTTCTCGGCACTGCTGCGATCCGAACTCCGGCATTTGTTTTAATAGACGAACCCGAACTAAATCTCCATCCTTCTCTTCAACTGAGCTTCTTAACAACCTTGGCTTCATACGCCAAGAGGGGAGTCCTGTTTTCGACCCATAGTATTGGATTGGCTCGAGCAATGGCGGACCGCGTTTACGCGGTTAAACGGATCAAACAAGGCGTGAGCGAGGTCCATTCTCTTGAAGGGGTACCCCGATATGCTGAGTTCCTTGGCGAGCTGAGTTTTAATGGCTATCAGGAGCTTGGGTTTGACAAAATCGTTCTTGTTGAAGGCGCAACAGAAGTGAGGACAATTCAGCAATTCTTACGACAACTGAAAAAGGATCACAAAATCGTCCTGCTGCAGTTAGGTGGTAGCTCAATGATCAATGGCGCGCGAGAACAAGAGCTTCTGGAACTGACCAGAATTTCGAAGAATATTTCGGCGATAATAGACAGCGAACGGGGCATAGCGGGAGCGCCTCTCGAAGCGTCTCGGCAGGCATTTGTTGAAGTCTGCAAGAAAGTGGGAATTGCCTGCCACGTCCTTGAACGAAGAGCTACAGAGAATTATTTGAGTGACGCCGCAATCAAAAAAGTAAAAGGAGCCGCATTCAAAGCGCTTGGTGCCTACGACAAAATGGGTGGACCTACGCACTGGGGCAAATCCGAGAACTGGCTGATCGCTCGCCAGATGCAACTGTCAGACTTATCAGGAACTGATCTACTTGAATTTCTGAAAGCGCTTTAGTCGCGCTCCGCTGCGCTGCGCGCGAGCCTGCGGCGCAAGGAAGTTTATTTATGCAAGACTTTCGGCCCGACTAAAGTCGGGCCCTGACACTTGTTACGTGTTGGGAAACATTCACGCTGGGAAAGCTGTTTAAGGTCTTTGTGAGTTTTTGTGCCGCACCTACGGCGCTCGCCTCGATCTTGCAGCCTACCCACACTTCCGGATTCGCTAACGCTCGCCTCAGTGTGGGCTGACCTGTAGTCGCGCCTACGGCGCTTGGAGCTTGCGTGCATGTCACAGTGTGGTTTTTCGCCGACGATGCTGTAACCGATGGCAGAAGTATGTTGCTCCCGCGTCGGCAGCGGAGCCGATCCCTCGCCTGCGCACATTGAGGGCGGCAAAGCTCGGTGCGGCGCGGTTGTGCTGCGGCTCGGGATAGCGTGTCGTTGGGGGAAGTTGTCGTGAGAATTCCCTGAAGCAGTTTTGTGTTGGACGAATTGTCTGGGTCTTTCGACTTCCCCTCATGTGCGGCTCACGACCACCCGTCACGCGAGCACCGCGCGTGCCCGGGGACCCCGGCTAGCGCTTGCTCGGTCGGCGCTCAAGATGACAGGTGTTAGGCGGCGTTCTCACGTGCTCTCGGTCCGGATCGGCGGCCAGCGCTTGAGTACACGCTGATCATGGGTCTTCCAGTCAGAAAATTCGGCGTTAAAGGTTAGCGACGGATCAATCACGACGCTCAAATCGGTCTTGTCCTTGAACCGGATAGAAACGCAACGGTAATCTGGGTTGCTTATAAGTTCGACTCTCTCCACCGTCCGGCCTCTGGCCTGTGGAAACTCCATGATGCGGGCGGAAGCAGGCTTCCTGGGCTTCTGGCGCGAGCGATGCTTCCGCGACGGTTTGCTGCGCTTTTCTTTCATTTTTCAGCTCCTGGTGCGATACGTCCTATACGACGTACCGCTTTTGCATCATAAAGCTGATTCTCTATGCATGTCAAAAGATATATGCGTGCGATTCGGGGAACGGATCAGGCAGGTACGGACGCAAAAGAAGATAACCCAGGTTGAACTCTGCCACAAGATCGACATCGAGCAGAAGACGCTTTCGTCGATTGAAAACGGCAAGATGGAGCCTTGCTTGCGTAACATTGAATTTCTGGCGATTGGCCTGGGCGTTACGCTGGGAAAATTGTTTAAGGATTTGTGAGCTGATCGGACTGCTTTTGCGCGCTCCACGGGCTGTCAGTCGCGCATGGAGCAGCACAGGCAAGAGTGCCTGTGCCACAGAAACCCGCCGGGACATTTCTATCAGGGCAAGAGTGCCTGTGCCACAGAACCCGCCGGAACATTTTTATCAGGGCAGGAGTGGCTGTGCCACAAAGCCTGCCGGAACATTTCGAATCCCTCTGGGTTCTAACCCACATTTAACCCTGTTTAGCCAATGGATTCACCCGTTTGACGTGAGCAGCACGAGGTGTTACGGTCGAAAGAGTTAACTGATAGAGGCGGTTGACTTTGCAATGATAAATACACAATTCCCCCTGTTCGCGTCCTTGATCGCGCCAGTCTCCGCGTCGTTTGTTGGCGGAGAGATTTTCACCCTCATAGAGCAGACTGGGCGCGTGGCCCAGGTGGTCCTTATTATCCTGCTGGTTTTCAGCATCTTGTCATGGTCCATTATTCTTACCAAGTGGGGCGCCATCAAGCGGGCGCGCGCGCAGAGCGGGCGCTTTTTGCGGGCGTTCCGCAAGGCCCAGCGCCTGCAGGACGTGGCCGCTGTCTCTGAGCAGTTCAAGCCCAGCCCGCTGGTAGCGGTGTTTGACAACGCCTATGACGAGTTTCGGCGGCAGGGCGATGGCAACATCAATGCCGTGCAGAGGGCGGCGCAGATTGCGTCGTCTGAGGAACTGACGCGGCTGGAACGCAAGCTGCCCTGGCTGGCGACGACCGGCGCCGTGGCCCCGTTTATCGGGCTGTTTGGCACGGTGTGGGGCATTATTGACGCGTTCAACGGACTGGGCAGCGAGGGCTCCGCTACGCTGCGCGCCGTAGCGCCGGGAATTTCCGAGGCGCTGATTACCACCGCCGCAGGACTGTTTGCCGCCATTCCGGCTGTGATCTTCTATAACCAGTTCACGCACAGCATGCGCGAATTTGGCGCGCGCATGGACGACTTCACCATGGAGATCATGAACTTTATTGAGCGCACCACCGGGGTCACAACGGGGGTGCGCTGATGGCATTTACCACCAAGAGCGGGCGCACGGAAACGTCGCTTTCTGAAATTAACGTCACGCCGTTTGTGGACGTTGTACTGGTGCTGCTGATCATCTTTATGGTCACTGCGCCGGTGCTGCAGTCCGGCATTGAAGTCACTGTCCCCAAGACAAAAGTGGTGAAGGAAATTTCTGAAGAGCGCCTGGTGATCACCATCACCAAAGGGCAGGAAGTTTACCTGAACAGCGACCACGTGCGGCTGGACGAGATTGGCGACGCGCTGCGCAAGAAGTTTCGCGATCCTCGCGGCCAGGCCGTGTATGTGCGGGCGGACGAAAACGTGGCTTTTGGCGCTTTTGCCACGGTGATGAGCGCGGTGAAATCAGCGGGCATCACGAACGTGAGCATTGTGACGGAACCGATACAGCCGGGGAAGAAATAAGGCAAAACCTTACCGCTGATGAACCGGAAGATCGGGACATCGGAACATCGGGTGATCGGGACATCGGGTGATCGGGACATCGGGAAAAGCAAAGGCTTACCGCTGATGAACGCGGATAAACGCGGATTTGGGGACAAGTTCAAGAGCGATGGTCGGCAAAAAGTAACGGATGATTGCCGTCATCGCGCGTGATCGGAAGCAAAAGCTTACCTCTGATGAATGAGGAAGATCGGGACATCGGGTGATCGGAAAGCAAAAGTTACCGCGGATAGAAGCGGATAAACGCGGATTTGGAGCCTGAGTCACAGGTGGCAAAAAGTGAGATTTAGGACGTTCTTGGTTTAAGGGCTAATTACCTAGGTACTGAGTACTGATTGCTAATCGCTGATTACTAACTGCTAAAAATGGCATACGCCAAGGCCAACATATTTTATGAACGCGAGGAATGGAAGAAGCCAGTGCTTCTTTCCGTGGGATTCCACGGGCTGCTGGTGTTGTCCATTGCTGTGTGGGGCTACGTGGCGCAGCAACACAGCACGGCCAATGACTGGGGCATCAAGCAGGGCGACGCGGTGACGGCGCAACTGGTAAGCGCGTCGATCCCGATTCCGAAGGCCGAGCAGTCAGACAACATCGTGGCCAATGAGAGCAAGGGCGTAACGCAGACGCAGCCGGAAGCCAAGCCGGTGGAGCAGCCTCCGGATGACGCAGTGCCGATCCAGGGAAAAGTTAAACCTCAAAAGATTGAAAAGCCGGTGCAGCAGGCGCATGTGACGCAGCCTCCGCGACCGGTGCCGACGCCGGAGACCGCCGTGCCCTATGGCGAAGGCGGGCCGGTGAGCGGACCGTTTGGCTCAGTCACGACCGCGAATTACAAAGGCGGATTCAGCTTCCAGAACGCAGACTTTGGCGGCAAGTATGGCTGGTATGTTGACGGCGTGAAGCGCAGGGTGCAAGCCAACTGGCTGACGTATGAGATTGATCCGCGTATTAAAGCGCCACATCGCGCGTTTATAGAGTTTGACATCACACGCGATGGCAGCCCCGCGAACGTTCATCTGGCGCAGTCGAGCGGCGTGCCGTCACTGGACCAGTCCGCGATGCGGGCGATCCAGCGTATTGATAGTTTTGGAAAATTGCCGGAAGGCAACAGTGTGACAGTAGATTTCTGGTTTGACTATCCTCCGAAATAGGCGAATTCATGGTTAAAGAAAAAAGAAATGGTACGGGAAAATCGAGCTTACTGCTTTTGGGTTTCATGTTGCTCGGCAGCTTTTTGAGCGCAGCCGCGCAAGACCGAATCAAGATTGAACTGAATATGGGCCAGGAACGTCCGCGGCTGGCCGTGCCGGATTTCAAGGCAGCGAACGGCGATCCGCAGACCGCGCCGCTGAACACGGTGTTTAACCAGGTGCTGTGGAACGATCTGGACAACGCCGGCATTTTTGACATGGTGGCGAAGAGTTTTTATCCGTCGCAAACGCCAGGGCAGCCGGCGGAGTTGCAAGCGAAGGCGTGGGGTGATCCGCCGCCGAACGCCGGAGTGCTCACGTTCGGCAGCCTGGGCGTGAATAACGGAAAAGTCGACGTCCAGGGCTGGTTGTATGACGTGAAAAATCCTGGCGCGCCGCAGATCCTGGGCAAGCAATATAAAGAAGACGCCACGCCGGACATGGCGCGGATGATCGCGCACCGTTTTGCCGATGAGATTATTGCGCGCCTGGGCAGCGGAATTGCGGGGATCGCAGAAAGCCAGATTTATTTTGTAAGCACGCGCAGCGGGAACAAGGAAATCTGGTCGATGGATTATGATGGGGCAAATCAAAAGCAAATTACTAAACTGGGGTCGATAGCGCTGTCACCAAGGATTTCACCGGACGGATCGAGGCTGGCATTCAGCGGCCTGACCAGGGATTCATGGCAGATCATGATGTACTCGCTGGAACTTGGCCGGACCGTGGCGTTCCCACGGAATGCGGGCGATAATTTTTCTCCCGCATGGGCCTCAGATGGAACTAAAATCGCTTTTGCATCCACCATTCATAGCGGGTTGTCAGAGATATTTGTCGCGGACGCGAATGGCGCAGGGGCACGCAGGCTTAGCACCGGCAAGGGCGATGTGTCGCCGGTGTTCAACCCCAAAACGAATGGCCAAATTGCCTGGGTAAGTGGACGCACCGGATTGCCGCAAATCTACGTAATGGACGCGGACGGTAGTAACGTGCAAAAAATGACCGACCAGGGCTATGCTGTTTCGCCAGCGTGGTCGCCCAATGGATTGCTGCTGGCGTTTGCCTGGGTCAGAAATTACGGCCCCGGGGTGCTGGGCGGCTCGGACATTTATCTTATGGATATCGCATCACGACAGATCATACAATTGACCCACGATGGCGGGCGCAATGATTTCCCGTCATGGTCTCCGGATGGGCGGCACATTGTGTTCCAGTCCAACCGCACGGGCAATGAACAGATCTGGAGCGTTCTGGCGGACGGCACGCACTTGCAGCAGCTGACGCGTCAGGGCCGCAATAGCCAGCCCAATTGGAGCTTTAAATAGGCATTATAGAAAATTGCATTACTTTTTGGAGGACATGAGGTGAACAAGAGCAAGAGCAATCGGATCGTCGTCCTGGGGGTGCTGGCTTTTTTGATGGTAGCAAGCGGATGTAAAAAGAAACAGCCTGCGCCGCCACCGCCGCCACCGCCCAAAGCAGTAAGCGCCACACTTTCCGCCAACCCGACTTCCATTGAAGCCGGCCAGTCAGCCACATTGACATGGAGCACCGAGAATGCAACTGATGTTGCTCTGGATGGCAACAAGGTTGATCCCAGCGGATCACAAACCGTCTCGCCGACGCAAACTACTACCTACCATCTGACCGCCAAGGGCGCGGCCGGAACGCAGGAAGCCACGGCACAGGTTTCGGTGACTCCGAAGGCGACGCCAACTCCAACTCCGGCTCCAACGCCGACCGTCACCGACGATCAGCTTTTTGCCCAGATGGTAAAGGATATTTACTTCGACTATGACAAGGCCGATCTGCGTCCCGACGCGCAACAGGCGTTGGCACAGGCGGCACAGGTCATCAAGCAAAAGGGCTGGAAGGTACAGATTGAAGGCAACTGCGACGACCGCGGTTCCACCGAGTACAATCTGGCGCTAGGTGAGCGTCGTGCTGACTCGGCCAAGCAGGCCTTGATTCGCGACGGCATTAGTGCTGACGTGCTCAAAACCATCAGCTACGGTAAGGAAAAACCGCAATGCACTGACCAAAATGAAGATTGCTGGCAGAAAAATCGCCGCGATCATTTCTCACTGTTACACTAAACAAAAAGGGCCGGACGGGCGAGTGTCCGTCCGGCTATCAAGTTTGGTTCGCACCCAAGGTTTGGTTTCCGCAAGCCCTGATTCCGGTGCACACTTAGAGGACGCGCTTCCTCGTCACGAGAAAAAGAAAAATCTTTGCAGGATCAACCAGCTATTCTGCATCTAAAGAGTTAAATGCCTATGAAGAAACAAAGTTTCGCCGTCGTGCTGGCTGTGCTGCTGTTTGCACTGTGCGCCAGCCACACCGCCGCTGCCGCGGACACCAAATCACAGCTTATCCAGATCCAGACGCAGCTCCAGCTCATGCAAGACAATATGTCACGCATGCAGCAATCGTTCGATGAGCGCATGGGCGTGATGAAAGACCTGCTCACGCAACAGACTGATAACGTGAACAAGATGGGCGCCGCTGTCCAGAACCTGCAGAAAACGCTGGGGCAGCAAACCAGTGATGCGGGCAGCAAGGTCGACCAGATTTCCGGGCAGGTGCAGGCGCTGCATGATGCCGTGGACGAATTGAAAGCGCGTCTGGCCAAAGTGAGCAAGCAGCTGGACGATATGCAGACGGCGCAGCAAAATATTACTGCTCCGCCTTCAGGCTCTCAGCCCGGCGGACCAGGCGGCGCGGCGAACAATGTGCCGCAAGCTCCGCCCGCAGACCAGCTTTATAACGATGGCTTGCGCGATTACAACGCCAACAAAAACGATCTGGCTTCGCAGGAGTTCGCGCAATACCTGCAGGTTTATGGCAATACCGATCTAGCCGGCAACGCGCAGTTTTACCTGGGAGAGATATCTTATCGCCAGGGAAACTACGCCGGCGCCGTGCAAGCCTACAACAAAGTTTTGGACCAGTATCCCGGCGGCAACAAGACTGCGGCAGCCCAGTTGAAGAAAGCGTATGCGCTTCTGGAACTTGGCCAGCGCGATGCCGGAGTGCAGGAATTGCGCAGCTTGATCAGCCGCTATCCAAAAAGCCCAGAGGCCTTGCAGGCCCGTGACCGTCTTACAAAGCTGGGGGCCGCCGGCGCGGCCTCCAAGAAACCTGCCCGCCCTTCACCCAGTCACCGCTAATTTTTGCCTCGAGCGCAGCGAGAGGTCTCTATCATTACAAGTCTTAGCCGTAGATGCCACTCTCTTTTTGCACCAGCACACCACTTGGGTCCTCTACCATACGCAAGAAGGCTACTTGCTGAATTGACCGATGGTGTAGACTCCCTGACCACCGCCGTCGATGTTCCAAAAAGAGTTTCCGCTTTCAAAGCCAGCATTCGGCAATTGATTGCTTCCTCCTGTGGGCCCCAGGAAAGTGTCATCGATGTACATTGTGGCAGGTCCGCCGTAATAGCCGATTATGTTAAACCGATTCACGCCAGCGCTGCCCGTGTTGAAGACTGGCGTGCTGCACTGTGTCCAGGTTGAATTCGCTGTACACTCCGTTTCCGCCAAAACAGTGCTGTTGTATAAAGCTTGCAACTGAATTGACCCAGAACCTTGAATCCAAATGCTGGCAACCCAGTTGCTTTGGTTAGCAGCCCAGCCTCCCGTCTGAAAGAGCGAACCATAGGACGGCGAGGCAGGAAGATTCGCCTGCGCGCACCAGGTCCCTGTGTGACAGAGCGAACCACTCGGAGTGCCAGTGGAGTACGCCCCAATGCTCGGTGGAGTGGTCAATGTATTGTTATAGTAATCACGCCCGCCATTGTTCGAAACTGTCACACCTGCTCCGCTTGCGGGCGAACCCGATTGCAGCATGTAGGCCGATGGGCACGGCTGCGGTCCGCTGGCCTGCGACGGGGACCAGTTGCACGTCCCACCATTACCGGCATTGCTGAACAACGGGTTGCCTTCGATGGGGTTCGATTCAATTCCCGCCGTTTGCCACTGTGAGAAGCTCGAATAAACATTTCCTCCCCAGCGCCAGATTGCCGAATGGGTCGAGTAATAGAGATTGTTTGATACCGTCATGGTATAGGGGCCGGGGTTGTAAAAGAACAGGGACTGACCATACTGATCGTAATTATCCATATTGCAGATGTTGTCTTCGATCAGGGAGCCACTGGCCCATGCTCCCGACCCATACCCGAGGTAAAAGCATGCGGCAGGCTGTGTCTGATTACCTGCCATGTTTGCAAACAGCGTGTTGCCATAAATGTACAGCGGGTTCGCAGGTGCATTCGGTACTACCGCGAATACTCCGCTGCATGAGTTGTATTGGCTGCACAACCATTGATCATCTTCTGAAATATTGAAGCGGAATGTATTATTCCCCCAAGTGTCGGCACCCTCGTTCGCATCGTAGGCCAGCAGACCAGGTCCTCCATTATGGTGGGTGTAGTTATATTCGACAACGGAGTTCGAAGTACCGCCATCCAGATCTATTCCGTCCCAATCACATCCTGTTGTGAAACCCGGAGAGGGCTGCACGTTGTACACCTCGTTAAACCGGACCGTGACGTTGTTGGAGGTATACGCCTCGATACCCGACATTCCACCGCATGACGTTACGTTCGCGCCGATGTCATGGATCACGTTGTACCGAATCGTAGCCCCGTTCCAACCATCTGCCAGGATGCCCGCGCCTGTATCTGACGTGGCTCCGCCGATGTTATACACCGTGTTTCCCTGCACGAGAACGTTGGTGATGTTCTCGCCGAATCCATAGCCTCCAATGCCGACACTGTCGCCTGCTGTCACACTGGCCCCGTGCAGCGTGTTGTTGAGGATCTGGATGTCATTCAGCGGACCGTTATTGCCATTCATTGCGAAACCGATTATGACAATGTCACCACCGGGTTTGTCGCTTCCGCTGGGCGGCGCGAATCCGGTGATCTCGGAATTCTCGACCACTACGGTCTGCGTAGGTGAAGTGGAACTTTGATTCTCGAGCAGGACGCCGGTAGCGGTCGAACTGCTGGCACCGGTCGCAAAGCCGTTCACGATTTTTAACCCATTGAGATAAAAGCCATTCACATTGTCGGCGATCACCGCAGCGGAAGCGTTTCCCGTACAACCTGATTGAATCGTCGCCATACCGGCACCATAGGAATTCACGGTAAACGGAGTAGACGCTGAAGAATTTTGTACTGTGCTGGAATTAAACACCAGACAGCCCGTGAAGGTCTGGCCTCCTTGAAAGGAAACAGTATCGCCGCCGTTAAAGACGAAGTTATTGACTTTGCTGAGGGTTGCCCATGGGCTCGACGGAGATGTACCGCTATTGTTGTCGTTTCCGGCTGGCGAGACATAATACTGACTTGCACTCACTGGCAATGCAAGAAGAAGACTTCCTAAGACATGCAGCAATACCCGCTTCATCGCAATCTCCATTAGAAAGGGTCTTTGACGTCGCAACACAAGTGGTTGGCCATGGAACAGCGGTATGATCCTACGTTCCATTGGGGGTGATTCTCAGGTCCCACTCGATCACGCCGCCATGCTTGGCTTATCTGAAATCGTATCCGCGCTCATCGACGGTGGGTTCCAGCTCCGCCTTCCAGCGGCCACGGCCCCCGAACGGGAAGCCGACGTGGCATCGGCGCGCCGGAAGACGATCAGCCCCGGCTTGAGTTCGGTCTTGTCGCTGATGAAGTTCATGTCCAACCTTGGGCCGGTCTGAGTTGTGCAGATTCCGTGCAGATAATCCCTTGTAAGCTATGGATTCAAGGTCGCCGTGCAGGAGTTGTATGGGAGATCATTGATAAGCGATTTAGATTGAGGTACTTACAATATGTGTGTCGTCCTAGGCATAACGGAAGCGTTACACCGCATAGACGCGACTGAAAATCCATTTAGATTTGCGAGAGCAAAGTGTAGCGACCGTTGGTTGCTTTAAAGGCATTTAATTTACTCCTTAGTGAGGCTGGTCGTGAAACATGATCAAATAATGCCGTTTCTGAGGGCGATTGACAACGCACCGACCTTCAGCCTTGATTGAGACCGGTGACAGAGCCGGACAACCCAGCATCGATAGGTGTAGATCCGCTCTCACTTGTTCGCTAAGGCAACTGGTGCAAACTCAGTGATCTACCTCGATTCGACGTATCTAAGCGCTTTATATTGAACGCAATTTGAAACCGGGCGCGCTGGCCTGAAGGGCGGCTGTAGTCGAATTTGTAGCGATCAAAGCCTCGCGTTTCACCAGCTTTCAATCACTTCGGCTCTTTCACCTTCAGAGTGAGCCCCAGCTTCCGCAAACAATATTTAATTTCCTGCGCCACTTCCGTCACGCGCATCCCATCCTGCACCATCAGCTTGCATGAGATTGCCGTGCGGTTCGGCGTGTCCGGCCCCAGGTCATAATTCACCCGGCAATACTGGCACTCCTCATTCCAGCAGAACTTTCCGTAAGAGATGTCTTCAGGAGAGAGAAACTGCAACGCGCGCAGAAGCATGTTGCCGTCAGGGACTTCAAACTGCTTTTCCCCCAGCGTGATCTTTACGAGCTTGTCATACGGACGAAACAGTGGCCCAGCGTTGGACATGTCTTGATTTTAAAGGAAAAAGCGGCCACGGGGATCACCCGCAGCCGCTTCTCGCATCGCACTTCCGCAGTGAAAGATCCAGTTTCCCCTAAAGACCCTTCCCCACACAGCTCAGATAAAAAATCAGAGCGTTATATATCTATAAACACTGTAGGCGGAAAAAGTTGTGGGAAACTCAGCCGATTTGCGGCCAACAGAAGGGGCGACATACGAAACGTATTCGCCATCCAATCCACCATGAAACAGCCAACCGACCAGCAAGAGCGGAACGAAGACAAGAAGAAGCCGGAGACGGAAAATCCTTCACACGGCATTGATCCGGAATCGAAAGAGCCGGAGATGGAAGTTGACCAAGACCCGGGCGAGCGGCAAAAGGAAAATCAGAACCAGCAAAAAGATGATCCGCTGGCGGCCTGAGATGGCCGCATCAGCAGCGCAAGATGACTATTTCGCTCCGTCTCGGCTCAATATCCGCCTTGCCGTTCAAAGATCTTGCGCGGATTCGTGACCAGCATGGACTGCAACTGCTCGTCAGTCACGCCTTTTTGCTTCAGCGCGGGGATTACGTCGTTATGGATGTGTAGATAATTCCATCGCGGCAGCATCACGGGCAACGGACGTTCCGGCAGCCAGTGGTTGAAGCACGCCGCATCGTGTGAGAGCACCATCTTTCCTGCATGGCCGCGCTGGCACATAGCCGCTACAGTGTTGACGCGGTCTTCAAAAGACAAAATCGTGTCAATGCCAAAGCGGTCCATTCCGATGTATGAACCGTTGTCAACAAGCTCTTCCAGATAGGCAAGGTCGGTGGTATCGCCGGAGTGGCCGATCACAACGCGCGACAGATCGACTCCTTCTTCGCGAAAAATTCTTTGCTGGTCCAACCCCACGCGCTTTCCAGCATGTGTATGCGTCGAAATAGGTACGCCAGTCTTCCGATGCGCCTGTGAGGTGGCGCGCAGAATTCGCTCAACATCTTTGGTTACGCCCGGTTCGTCGGTAGCGCATTTCAAGATTCCGGCTTTCACCCCGGTATCGGCGATTCCTTCATTGATGTCGCGCACAAACATGTCCACGATCAGCTCCGGGCCGCCTAGAACCGTGCCCGGCCCGCGAAAGTGAAAGTAGAGCGGCGCATCGTGATAGGTGTAAATTCCCGTGGCAACGATGATGTTGATTTTTGTCTGCAGCGCAATCTGCTTGATCCTGGGGAGATAGCGTCCCAGCCCAATCACCGTGAGGTCGACAATCGTATCGACGCCTTTGGCTTTCAGTTCGTTCAGTCGCGTTATAGCATCAACAATTCGCTTCTCTTCGCTTCCCCACTCTTCTGGATAATTCTGGAGTATCTCAGTATCCAGAACGAACACGTGCTCATGCATCAGCGTGGTGCCGAGCTGCGACGAATCAATGGGGCCGCGGACCGTTTGCACTTGTGACATAGTGGAGAATTCCTTTGGGCGTTATGGAAGAAAGTATCCCAAGTGTTCTGGCCAGCGTCAAGAAAGAGAAATGGTTCCGGGTTCACGTGAAAATCATCTTTTTCCCTGGAAAAGTTACGGGATAAAACTCACATCTAGGAGTTCAGGCGACTGAAGTAGCCGCAACAAATTCTGGAAAAGTAGCGATCGGGAAGAGCAGACCACATACTGAAGCTTATCACCCGCGATGAGACATCGCGACCTTCCCCAGTTTTTCCGGGAGCATCTGAAGCCTGCGGCATGCTTCCCGCAACTCTTCGTCAGATTTGGCGAAGCAGAACCGGATCAGGCGCTCACCGCCTCCAGCCTGGTAGAAAGCGCTACCCGCGACAGTGGCCACGCCGGTTTCGCGCAGCAAAGTCATAGACTTTTCCTTGCTCGTCTTACCGGCGAGGATACTGGCATCGGCAAGCACATAGTACGCGCCGGCCGGAACCGAGGGCGTCAGGCCGATCTCACTCAAGGTGTTACACAACAGGTCGCGCTTGCGCAGGTATTCCTTGGTGATTCCCCGGTAAAAACTCTCTGGCAGCTTTATGATGCCTTCCGCCACGCCGGTCTGGAGCGGCGCGGGGGCGCACACGTAAATCAGGTCATGAAAATAGGCGATGGATTGCGCCCATTTTCGGTCGCAGATGGTATAGCCGATGCGCCAGCCGGTGATGCTGAAGGTCTTTGAATAGCCGGAGATGGTGATGGTGCGTTCGCGCATTCCCGGGAGGGTGGCCGGGCTGATATGGCTGCCCTCATAGATAAAATACTCATAAATTTCGTCGGTAAACACGAATAGATCATGCCGCTGTGCAAAGTCGGCCAGCCATTCCAGTTCCTGGCGGGTAAAGACCTTTCCTGAAGGGTTTGCCGGGGAGTTGATCATGATGGCGCGGGTACGCGGAGTGACTACCGCCTCAAGGTCCTGCGGGTGGAAACTCCAATCCGGGGCCTGTAGCGTGACAAAAACCGGCTTAACTTCTACGGCGGTCAATGTGTTCAGGTGGTAGCCGTAAAAAGGTTCGAACAGAATGACTTCATCGCCTGGATTCAACAAGGCAAGGCAGCTGGCATAGAACGCGCCCGTAGATCCGGAATGGATGATGACTTCAGTCTCCGGATCACAGTCCAGACCGTTGAACCGGCGCATCTTTTCAGCCACGGCCCGACGGAGATCCGTCAGCCCTTCGGCCCGGGTATAGCTGTTGATGCCGCGCTCCATGGCGCTGCGCGCGCCTTCCCGCACAACCTCCGGCACCGGAGTATCACAAATACCCTGCGCCAGGTTTATGCCTTTAATCCTCTCGCACTCCACGGACATTACGCGAATTTCTGACTGGACAATGCGCTTTGCGCGCTGGCTAGGGGAAAGCACCATATGATGGCCTCCGTAAATAACTCATTGTAATCTTAAATTACTCTAAAGTTCTCCCCGGAGCCTTGTCTTTCACGCTCTGGTCGCTCCATTCTGGCTTTTGTTACTAGTTAATAAAGGCACTAGTAGATTTCGAATAGTTTTATGCTGAATAAATCCTTTAGTGTTCGTGTATAGGATTACATTTCAAAGTAGCACAGGCATTGATTCCTTGGCACACAAACTGCTTTGCGCTTGTACTCTGACGCTACGACTAAGTGTGCTCTGGTGTGTGTTAACCCTTCCCTCGCTAGATATGCTTCCGGATGTTAGTTGCCTCTCCAGCTAAAATTGGCGACGACCTGCTTCTGGGCTGTTAAGAAAAATCAGGATCTGAATCTGAGGTCGTTGACGCATTTCGTGCTAACCGCTATCCTTTGCACAAATTCACTCCTGTACTGTAACGCTGAACCGCAACCGCGGCTCGCCACTGGTAAGCACAAAGCGCGCTCCTTCCCGTTCCACGCCCAGCCCTGCTATCGCGTGTGCCAGAGGTTTGTCAGAATTAAGAGCATGCCGTCTTCTACATCGTGGTTCGGTCGCGCATGACGTCTCACCTGTCTTGATATTTAATCCGTTCCAGGTGGAATCCGGCCTTCTTGCCAAGGCGATAGGTAAACTCGACCTCCTCGCCCGGACGCCAGCCATTAACCACGAGCGGATGTGTAAGACCCGACTCATACCCCCGCAGCAGGTTCACGCCGAACGTACGAATAGTGGTGGTCAGCACCAGTGAGTATTGCGCCGCATCCACTGACGGCATGGCGATTCGTGCCGGTGGCAAATGCAACGATACTCCCGCCTCAGACCACGCACAGACGTGTTCACGATCAACCTCGAGTATCCGGCCAAGCGGAATGCGGCCACTCCACGGCCTTGCTACGTTACCGCCAAGTTCCCGTGACAGATCGGTGAGAACCGCGGCCACAGCAATCATCTCGGGAACCATCAAGCCTCTGGGTGTAAGTTGGGGGACCGCGTTCATCAGATAGCTATTTGTGGTTCTTTCCCCAGTGCTCTCTGCATCGTTTCACAAACGACAACATGCAAAGGACGATGGGGCGGGGTGTGATAACGGGTGGCATCGCATGCCAGACAATCGACGTTCCCCTCTTCTAACCTCAAGGCTGTCATGATGGCCCGGACACTCTCGATTGCACGCGCATGCACGTCCAGCAGGGTAAAGTGGACCGCCCGTCCGGCAAACAGCGGCAGCAGAGGCAGACACAGCGGAGCAAATGGCCCGCAACCAGCGTACAAGATGTGGATGACCTCTCCTGGGAACCGCTGCTGCGCTTCCTGAATGGCGTGATACACGCCGCGCAGATAGACGGCGGTACGCCGCGCGTCCAGCAGGCAGCGCCCTGCATCCAGCGGAGAAAT
>Ga0070734_10003511_pt1 | contig 16280 bp, 16 predicted proteins | sample Coa_R1_8_FD_66444 | JGI IMG/M metagenome (GOLD analysis project Ga0070734, IMG submission 66444) | Surface soil microbial communities from Centralia Pennsylvania, which are recovering from an underground coalmine fire - Coalmine... | ecosystem: Environmental > Terrestrial > Soil > Unclassified ...
TTCGTTGGATTTGAGGGCGGGATAGTTTTCCCAGACCGCCAGCAGGCGGCCCAGCCCGCTGGTGATGTCGTTTTCGGCCTTCAGGCGATCGTTCACGTTGGTGGCGCCCATGGCCGCGGCCCTCGCCTGCATGACCTGGGTGAGCGTGTTCTTCTCAAAATCCATGACACCCTTGACCGTCTCCACCAGGTTGGGGATCAGGTCATGCCGGCGCTTCAATTGCACGTCGATCTGGCTCCAGGAATTGTCCACTTCCACCCGGTAGCGGACCATCTGGTTATAGACCGAAACCAAATAAAGGACGAGAAGAAGAGCGATTCCGGCGATGAAAAGCAGAACAACCAGCGCGATGGCGCCCATGAAATACCCCTTCCACGGATAAATGACCGGCAAGGCAGGCTAAAGTATAGGACGATTCCAAAGGAGCGGACAGGGGCATTTCACCGCCTGTTTACGGGCAAAAACGCACCCTTTATTCTTGACAGTTTTTAAGGCCTCTTATAATCTTCTATCCTTTTCAACGCCCTGGACGGGCATCCCGTTCCGAACAACCCGATTATTTTTTGGAGGAACCTATGGCTCCCAAGAAGAAACCCGTGAAAAAGGCCACCGCCGTCAAGACCAAGAAAGCCGCACCCAAATCCGCCAAACCCGTGATGATCGCCAAGGCAGCCCCGAAGAAAAAGCGCATCGACCCCGCTTTCCAACCCCTGCTGGAAAAACTCCAACACCGCCGCAACGAGATCACCGGCCAGGTGAACCACCTGGAGCAGGACCTGCGCGAAGAGATCGCCGACAACCAGAACATGCCCGGCGACATGGCCGACCACGGCTCGGGGGAATTGAACCAACATCTTTCCGTTACCCTCATGGAAAACGACCGCGTCGAGTTGGAGCGCATCGAGAGGGCCATCACCCGCATTGAAGTGGGCATCTACGGCATCTGCGAAGTTTGCGAGAAGTCCATCCCCATGACCCGCCTGAAAGCCATTCCCTGGGCCACCAAGTGCATCAGCTGCCAAGCGCGGTTTGAAGGCTCCTGAGTCGAAACAATTCAAACGACGAAGGAATCCCCAATTTTCAAGAGTGTATAAAGAAAATTGGGGACGTATGAACCTCGCAATGACACCCAAAAGTCATCAGTTTCCTCCCCAACCGCCGAAAACAAACCTCCTCTTAACTTGACCCCGTCTTCCGGGGCCGATAGCATTGTCACATGACCTTCCTGCGACTCTCCTTATATAGTCTCCTCCTTATCGCTATGGTGAACCCTTCCCACGTTTGGGGGGCCAAACACCACCATTTCACCCCCACACCCACCGAGGTCCCCACCGACACCCCTACCCCCACCCCGACGCCCTACGTCTACACCGGTCCCAAGCTTTATAGCTTCGATGCCATGTGGGGTTCCAAGGGTACGGATCCGAACCAGTTGAACTTCCCCGAGGCCATCGCCGTGGGGCCCGACGGCCGCCTTTACATCGCCGACACAGGCAACAACCGGGTCGTGGTCTGGACCGCCGACGGGGAGCCCGTGACGACCTACGGCACCTTCGGCACCCGCGCCGACTGGCGCAATCCCCCCCAGTTCAACCACCCCACCGGCATCTTCGTCTATCCCAACAAGCAGGTTTACGTTTCGGACAGCCTCAACGCGCGCATCGTGGTGCTGGATGTGAACGGCATGGTCGTCACCACCTGGGGCAGCCAGGGACCGGGCAACGGCCAGTTCTCCCTCCCCCACGCCCTGGCCGAGGACCACTACGGCAATATCTGGGTGATGGATTCGGGCAACTCCCGCGTGCAGATCTTCAGCAACCTAGGGGTCTTCAATTCCACCTGGGGCTCCTTCGGCACCGACGCTTCGGCCAATACCCTGGCCGCCGTCATGAACGTGCCCCTGGGGCTGGCCTTGAACCATATCGACCAGGCCGTCGTGGCCGACACGGGCAATTTCCGCGTGGAGGTCTACAACAACGGCGGCATCCCCGTGACCGCCCAGGGCTGGTACGGCGAGGACGGGCCCTACGTTTTCAAGGAGCCCGCCGCCGTGGCGATCACCCCTTCGGGCATGGCGGCCATCGCCGACGGCGCCAGCGGCCGGGTGATTTTCTACAACAGCAAGAACGGGAGCTTCGAGTTCCTGGGCGAATGGCGGGCCAAGGACGAAATCCTCAATACCAACTACTCCCCCCGTTTCCGGGGCATCGCCTGCGACCCCCAAAACCGGCTTTACGTGACCGACGTCCAGAACAATGCCGTGCTCCGCCTGAAACCTTTCAAGAACCCCTCGGCCGAACCCACCTTCACGCCCGAAGAGCCCACTTTCACCCCCACGCCCCCGGACAATAATCCCTATGGCGGCGGGTTTCCAATCCGTTAATTTTTCGGCCTTCGCCTCCGGCCGCGACGAGAAGCTGGCAGGCCCCTCTCCGTCTGTGCTAAACTCCTGCTTCGCGGCCTAGCCTTTATCCTCGAGGTTTCATGAAACGCATCCATTCGCTGGTCACCGGCGGCGCCGGTTTCGTGGGTTCCCATCTTTGCGACTTCCTTGTTTCCCAGGGCCACCACGTGGTCTGCGTGGATAACCTCATCACCGGCAAACTGGAAAACATCAACCATCTTCGGCGGCATTCCCAGTTCCGCTTCATCAACCAGGACGTCATCAAGGGACTGCCGCGCTTTTTGGCCCTGCCCCGTTTCCTCCGGGACGTCACCCGCGGCTTCCCGCGCTTTTTGCCCAAGGCCGACTACGTCTTCCACCTGGCCTCCCCCGCCTCGCCCGTGGGTTATATGAAGAACTCCATCGAGACGATCCTCACCAACTCCATCGGCACCTATCGCCTGCTGGAGTACTGCAAGCGCAAGGGTGCGGCCTTCCTTTTCGCCTCCACCTCCGAGGTCTACGGCAACCCCCACGTCCATCCCCAGGTGGAGAGCTACTGGGGCAACGTGAATTCCTTCGGGCCCCGGTCCTGTTACGACGAGTCCAAGCGCCTGGGTGAAGCCCTGATCTATGAATACGTGCACAAGTACAAGACGAACGCCCGGCTGGTGCGCATCTTCAATACCTACGGGCCGCGGCTCAACGAGAACGACGGACGGGTGGTTTCCAACCTCATCACCCAGGCCCTGCACGGCGACGACCTGACGGTTTACGGCGACGGCTCCCAGACCCGCAGCTTTTGTTATGTGTCCGACCTGGTAAGGGGCCTCTGGGCCGCCATTTCCACCCCCCGTACGGCGGGCGAGGTCTTCAACCTGGGCAACCCGCAGGAAACCACCATCCTCAAATTCGCCCAGACAGTGAAAGAACTATGCGGCAAACCAGGCGCCAAGATCGTCAAGAAACCCCTGCCCCAGGACGACCCTATCAAGCGCAAACCCAACATTTCCAAGGCCAAAAAGGTCCTCAAATGGGAGCCCAAAGTCTCTTTAAAGGATGGCCTCCAATACACAATCGAATACTATCGCGGTAGAATATGAAGCGCAGGGCGTCTATATAAAGGGTTGGTTTTTTGCCGGTTTTTTCGTATTTTAGGTCACTCCTTATCCAACGAATCCAAGCGAGGTTTTCATGAGAGCCGCCGTTCTTTACCCCCCCTTCCGCAAGGATGGGGCTTTCCCCTTGTTAACCCAGAACCGCCACTTGAAGTTCTCCAAGTCGCTGGAAGTGCGCATCTTCCCCCTGGTGCCCGGCCACTTGGCCACCAACCTGAAACACCTGGGCCATGAAGTGCTTTGGCTGGACGGCATCAACCGCCGCATGTCGGACGAGGAGTTTGACGCCCAACTGGACGCCTTCAAACCCGAAGTCATCTTCCTGGAAACCAAGGCCCCCGTGGTCAAGCGCCACTGGAAATACGTCGAGGAGCTTAAGACCCGTTATCCCCAGGTCAAAGTGGTCCTCATGGGCGACCATGTTTCCTATTTCCCCGGCGAATCCGTCGAGAACTCGAAGGTCGACTACGTCATCACCGGCGGCGACTACGACATCGTGGGCCGCAACATCGTGCAGTTCCTCGCGGGCAAGGAACCCCTCGGTCCCGGCGTCTGGTACCGCGACGAAAGCGGCAAGGTGGCCACCACCGGCCCCCATAAGCTGACCGACGCCCTGGATTCCCTTCCCTTTATCGACCGCGAACTGACCCGTTTCCTCGACTATGGCGAAGCCTACCTCCTCCGTCCCACGGCCTATATCCTGACCGGCCGGGGCTGCGGCGCCTCCGACGCCTCCCCCAACAGCGTGGGGGTCTGCACCTTCTGCATCTGGCAGCACGCCCTCTGGGGCAAGACCGCCCGCCTGCGCTCCCCCGGCAACGTAGCCGCCGAAATGCAGGAATGCATCGAGAAGCACGGCGTCTGGGAATTCTTCGACGACAACGAATCCGGCCCCATCTACAACATCGAATGGCTCAAGGAGTTCTATAAGGAACTGCAGGCCCGCAAACTCCTGGGACGCTTCCAGTTTTCCTCCAACTGCCGCGCGGACACCCTGAGCGTGGAAGTGGTGGACCTGTTGGTGAAATGCGGCTGGCGCCTGCTTAAGATCGGCCTGGAATCGGGCTCGGATTATTCCATCAAGCACCTGGCCAAATGCGAAACCGTCGATCTGATCAGCAACGGCGTGAAGATGGCCAAGGACCGCGGCCTGGTGGTGCTCTTGACCACCATGTTCGGCTATCCCTGGGAAACCGAAGAAGACATGACCAAGACCTACGAGGTCACCAAGGAGCTTCTTAACTATAAGGTCCGCTTCGGCGACTGCATGCAGGCTTCGGTCGTCATCGCCTACCCCGGTTCGCCCCTGTGGCGCGAAGCCACCAACAAGGGCTGGCTGTTAATCGGCAAGGAAGACTATGAACGTTACGATATGAGCCACCCGATCCTGAAGACCAACGTGAACCCAGCCCCCTGGACCCGCAAAACCTGGGCGCTGATGAAAACCCCGTCGTTCATGTTCCGGCAGTTGATTACGATCCGTCACTTCCGGGAATTCGACTTGTTGTGGAGGGGTTTGAGGTCTTTGCTGGGCCACGTGCAGGATTATTCGGAACCTATACCGGAGAACGCGACCACCAATGCCACCACGCCGCAAACAGCCGCCAGCCACTGAAGCCGCCCAAAAACCGAAAGCAGCCGCCATCCCCACTCCTGGACAGTGGAAGGGGAAGGCCATCGGTTTCATCTTTGCCCTCCTGATCCTTTGCGCCATCTGGAGCACCGGGGTTTTCAAGCAGTTCTTCGCCGGCCCCAAGATCCCCCTTCCCCGTGAGACCGCGGGTTTGAGCCTGGGCATGAGCCTGGACGATATTCTCCAGCGCTTCCCCACCGCCAAGAAGAAAATGCGGGCCTTCAACAACGACCCCGATTTCAAGATCGTGACCCTGGACGCGGCCGCCGGCGTGACCGGCGCCACCTCAGTGGACCTCTTGTTTTACCTGCCCAACAGCAAGCTTTACTTTATTTCGGCTACCTGGGATGGAGACAGCGCCAGCACGATTCCGGTTACGGATTGGGCCCACCAATACCGCCGCTGGAACAAGAACACCAACGGCGCCCCCGAACCCCTGGGCAATGACGTCACTTTGAAGGAATGGCATTTCGACGATACCCACACCGAGATGGTCTTGAGGGATTTGAGCTACTCCAACCACATGCAACGCTGGCAGGACATCCGGGATTCCTCGAACGATGCCGCCCAGCAGGCCTTTGCGAAGTATCGGTTAGACGCCGGAAGCTGAAGCGTTTTTTCCTCAGCTCTTTGTAGACGACGCTTTCATTTCCAATAGCACCCCATCCAAATACATGTCCTCCCAGCCCGAATATTTTTTTATGGCCATGATGGCAAAACATGGGCACTATATGGACGGCTAATATTTTTTACAGCAAAAACACCTTAATTAAGTATCCTAAATGAGTGATTTTTAACAGTCATAGAATTTCCTTTTTAATATGAATACAAAATAAAAAAATCTTTTTCATCAGGATAAAAAATGATTAAAAAAATTTCAGTGACTAATTTAAATGGTTCACTAACGAAAGAAATTGAATTCCATAAAGACTTAAATATTTTCACAGGTAAAAACGGATCAGGGAAAACAAACCTGCTAAAAATGATTTGGTATTTAATAAGTGGAAATATTGAATTTGCTATTTCCGAAGTGGACTTTGAGGACGTTTTGCTAGAAACAGATGAATATAAATTATCGATTAAAAATCATATTTTGGACGGAAGGAAAAAATCTCAAATTTCGTTCACCGCCAATGAAGCTAATGAATCGAAGCAAAAGGATTTTGATCCTTCTAAAGAAGACGACACTGTTGACGAAATGAATCAACTCGTCGTCGAAAAAATAAAAAGTTCAATTTTTTTTCCATCATTTAGACGCATCGAAGGTAGTTTCGCTGAAAAGGAATCGACAAGATATCGCCTAAGAAGTCGCAGTAAAGTTTATGATGGATTACGAAATTCCATGAAAGAATTCGCAGATCGATTAAGTGTTTACGATCACAAATTCATCTCCTCCATCTCTACGGACGACATTAAAGAATACACATTTCAAACTCTCGCAAAAATTTCAGAGAGCACCGATGAGAAGTCGCAGGAATATTTTTCTTTTATTATTAAACTCATTGAAGAAGATAAAGACACTCCTAAAAAAATTATTTCCAAAATAAAAAGCAAAATTGAAAATTACAACGAAGTGCGAGACATCATCAGAGAGCCTTTTTTGCAAATGTTTTCTCTGGTGACTGAAGTTTTCAAATATAAAGGCGTCAAGTTTTCTGAAAGCGTAATCTTTGGCGATGATAAAAACGCAATTAACTCTGACCGTCTATCGTCCGGCGAAAAACAGATGCTGAGCTTTTTGTGTTATGGAAGTTTTTATAGTAATTGTCCGATATTTATCGACGAGCCCGAATTAAGTTTGCATGTCGATTGGCAAAGATCTCTTTTCGATATACTTTTAAAATCAAATTCAAACCAATACATAATCTCAACCCATTCCCCATTTATTTACTCTCAATATCCAGACAAAGAATTTCAAATCAGTTCTGATAGGGGCTGATATGCCTCAAAATGATATTTACACAGTTGATGAATTAATAAGTGCTATAAAACATTCCGATTTACCCACAATTCTTGTCGAAGGCCCTTTCGATGTCCTGATAGTCAAAAAATGGCAAAAGCAATTTAGATTTTATGTATCAATCTTACCAACTTCGGGGAAGCCATCATTGTTGGATATTTACTTAAGAAGACATGAATTTGATGACAAGAAAGTAATCTTTCTGGCCGATAAAGACATGTGGCGGTTTGAACCAATACCGCCGCAATTTTCCGAAATAATATTTACACAAGGTTACTGTATCGAAAACGATCTTTTCTCAAATTCCGATGTTATGAGGCTCTTAACTCCGCAGGAATTGTCCTCGTTCGAAAGATTAATTGGAATAATCGGAAGGTGGTTCGCCTTTCAATTGGAAATACATCGAAGTGGTCAGTTAACAACTTGCGAAAGCCACATAAACGAAATTTGTGATTTCAATATTCAAGATATATGTCAAACTTATCGGCAGAGACATCGATATTCAGAACCAAGACTCAATACAATCAATGAAATAATGGCAAACTATGAATTAAATATTAGAGGAAAACAACTATTTCAAGCTTTAGCCAGATTTTTAAATGCGCCAGGTAGAACGACACGATATAACGAGAATACATTAATCGAATTGTGCGCACTAGAAGACGACAATAACAACGTTAAGAACCTAATTTCACAGATGGCTTCGAAACTCTGGGGTCTTAATAATTAAAAATATCTTTTGAAAACAAAGGGGCCCGACCTACATTTTCCACTTTAGATGGTTCTAACTTAAGACCGCTCAATCCGTCCCCATGCTTGGCGCAGCAAAATTCCCCCTAAAAATGCGGTACCCGGGTTGTTTTTTTAAGAAACCAAGATCGAGGATAAAGATAAGGACTGCGGATATAACTACCGCGTCCATCCTTGCCGTTCACTCAGGACCGGAGGCCCGGGCATCGACCCTTCCACCTTCGATCCCATTAAAGGAGGAACCTATGAAACGTTCCTTGCTTTTGTTGGGTTTGTTTATCCCCCTCGCTTATCTGACGGCGGCCCGGGGGTTCGGTCAAGTGTCGATTGGGGTCGGTATTGGCGCGCCGGCGCCGGCCTACGGCTACTGGTACTATCCTGATGATGGGGTCTATTACGATTACGGGGCCCACATGTATTTCTACTTGGACGGCGGCAACTGGGTCCGGGTCCGGCATCTGCCGCCACGGTTTCACCACCTGCACCATCACGTGATGGTGCATTCGGATCGGGACAGGCCCTGGTCCCATTACGATGACCACCGGGCGAAATATCCCCCGGGACATTGGCACGAGGATAGGCATGATGACGGCCGGGACCATGATCACGGTCACGACCACGACGACCACCACTTCGACGGGCATTGATCTCATGCCGTCCAATGGGGCCGCTTCGCGAAATGAAGTGTTAAATCAAAAAGGGGTGGATTCCCTTACAGGCATAGTGGGCCGGTCCAAGGATAGAAGGTCTGGTTCACCGTCACGGGCAAACCAAGCCTATCCACAATCACCGCTTCGAAGCCCGTAATACTGTAAACCCCTGGTATCACAGGGTAAGTTCCACAGCAGGCTTGATGATCATCCACCTGGACGGTGATTTGAACTCCGTTGTTGCAAACCGATAAATTGTAACTGTCCGAGCAGTAACCTCCGGTGCCGACCACCACCATGGCCTGGGTGGTGGGATTGAAGGGTATGGGGAAAGACCCCGTCGGCGTATAGGAACCCGATACATAATTGGCCCAATCTGCGGCGGTCTGGAGCAAGGCAATGCCGGCAGGATGCGGGGGCAGGATACCGGACCAAGACCAAGTCGGCGTTGTCGTGGGGACCGGTGTTAACGAATAAACAATTGGAGCGCCAAGTGACCCCGAACCGCTCAGGAGGTTTAACCCTGAGGTTTGGCAGCCGGGAGTGATGGTGGCCGTTGGGGTAGCTGGAGGCGGTGCTGGAGCCGATGGGGGAACGGAGATCGGCTGGTTGCAAGCCAATGGAGCCATCAAAAGGGGCGCGGCCAGGATGAGGAAAACAAAGATTCGCTTCATAGGACTTCCTTAAATAATCACTGCTGTAATTGAATAAAACAATACCGCTGGCCCCGATAATTGTCAAATTCAGTACTTATTGGGGGCGCTCAACCTTGCCGTCGGCGTGTTTGGCGAAGCGGCCTCGCCCCGAGAATGGACCGGATCATCCGACTTCCAGAACCAGCCGCTGAAGTGGATGCAACGACAAACCTCGACCTCCCACTATAGATCTCGGTTTATCATTTACTTTCACTCTTACGAGCCAATGCTTTCGGAAGCTCTCTTTCGTCAAACTAGGTCTTATGCCAGCTGATTTTAAGACGGGAAGCACTTTCCAAAGGCCAGCAACAGGCGGGGCGAACCTTTGATCCTCACTTTTCCCCTGAGCAAAGCCCAAACCAGATTGGCTTCCTTTCTCAAAAAACCAAGCCAGGTTTCGCTGTCGGCGACCACCCCCAAGTCCGCTTTTTCCTGGTGGCCCTCCAACACCTGAAGGGTCTGGTTGCGGATGATGACCGTGGCTTTGGCTTCCTCCTTTCCCGTAAAGGTGAAGTGGTATACCGCTTCCAGGCCCTTGGAGGCCCCCCTTTGGAAAACGACGGGAATGCCGGCCAAAAAAGCCTTGATCGAATATTGGCCCGACAGGCCGTTTGCGACTTTCTTGACCGTCTTATGCGGGAAACGGCGCTTCACGTAACCTTCCGCGTCCGAACCCGGAACCACGTAAATAATTTCCTTCTTTTCCTGGAGCGGCTTGACGACCTCCTGGAGGAACTCCTTCCGGCCGGTCAAGAAGGGGGAGATGACCTCCTCCCCCGCCGGGCAGACGGCCATGCAATAGGCCGCCTTATAGTTGGCGCCGTAGGATAGGCTTTGCCACAGGGAGACCGTCTCGGTCGGAGTGACTTTTTTCCGGTAATCCAAGGGGCTTTTGCTTTCGGTCACCTTCTCGACCCAATCGTTGAACCCTCCCATGAATTCCCGATAGTTGTGGGTGTAACAGGCGGCGAAATCGAAATGGCCGTCCGCGCCGATGGCGCCCGTGGGACAGGCGGAAACGCAGAGCTTGCATTCCAGGCAGGGGTTGTAATCCAGGGGACGGTCATAGCGGGTGACTTCCGCTTCCATGGCGATTGTCGCCAAGACGATGAAATTGCCGAAACGGGGATGGATGACGTTGCGGTGGATGCCCATTTTCCCAAGGCCCGCCTGGACCGCCACCGGCTTGTGGGACAGGACCCATAGTTTGCCCGCTCCCCAGCGGTCCGCTTCCATGGGGAAGCCCGCGCCCCCGGCGTTGATGGCCCGCACTCCCCGGCCTTCCAATATCCCCACGATCCGGCGGGCGGCATCGTTCGTCTCATCCGTTTGGTGGTGGAATTCCATGTTGGCCACGGACCGGGCGGGAGTGCGGATGTTTTCCCGGTTCATCCTGAAAACCAGGCTGATCAGGGTCTTGGCTGGCGGGAAAAAAGCCAGGGCTTCCTTTTTTTGATCCGCCATTTCGGGCCGGCCCAGTTCCACAAAGCCCACATCATCCGCCCCGGCTTCCCGGCAGGCCTCCTTCAGCCAGTCCGCGTCCAGGGGCGGGGAAACCGGGGGTTTGGCTGGACTGCCTGCCTTTTCGTAAAAACGCTGCACGGTCGGATGGGTTTCCCATTTCGCCATAAGCCTTCTCCTTTAAAAGATGTATATACATGTATTTAAGGCAAAAAAAATCAAACCTTCGCCGCGGCTTTTGCCACCTCATCGAGCAGTCCGGTCATCTGGTCCCAAACACGGGTGGGGAGGGTTTTTTCAAGTCGCGATTGGGCCTTTTCCCAAAGGGGGAGTACTTCCTTGTATTTGCGGCGGCCCAGGGCGCTCAACCGGAAATGCCTTTCCCGCCGGTCCTCGCCGGGACGGGCCTCGACCAGCCCCTTCTTCAAAAGTCCGGCCAGGGTACGGGTGAGGGTGGTTTGGTCCAACAGCAAAACCCCGGCCAGTTTGGCCTGGTTCAATTCTTCCGCTGATTCGAGCGCCATCATGAGGGTGTATTGGGCCAACTCCAGGCCCGTGCCGGAAAGTTCCTTGTCATAAAGCCGTGTGACGGCCCGGGCCGCGCGCCGCAGGCTGGCGCATGCGCAGGGGAGGGTCGGCAGGAGGTTTTCAGCGGATGAGTATTTCGCCATATTCATGTATATACATGTATCTGCCGGGATTGTCAAGCCGGGCCGACAATTTGTACTTTATTTCGGCTGCTCGATCTTGCCGTCGGCGTGCTTGGCGAAGCGGCCCTCCCCGCGCGAATGCACCGGATCATCCGACTTCCAAGGCCAGCCGCCGAATTGTGTCCGTTGGTAGTCCTCAAAAGCCTGCTGGATTTCCCCCATCGTATTCATCACAAAGGGCCCATACTGGGCCACCGGTTCGCCGATGGGGCGGCCTTGCAGAAGCAGTAATTCCCCCTCCGAATCGCCGTTCTCCAACAACACATCCACATCCGGTTCCAGCTCCACGCCCTGCTTCACCTTCACCGTCACGCCCGCGATCATGATGGATTCCCCTTTAAAGAAATAAAGGGTGCGGTTCGTTCCCTTCTTGGCCCTCGGCAAAACCCACCGGGCCTGGGGGTCCATCTTGATGGTCCAAATGGCCAGGTCGCTTTCGGGCTTGGCGGCCCAGGAATCGGGCGGCGGGGGCAGGGCTTTCACATCCCCCAATTGCCCGGCGCTGAGAGTGACTTCGGTCTTCCGGCCCGCCTGGTCGGCGGCCGTGACTTTGGGGATCTTTTCCCCCCATTGCATGGAAAAATAAGGCGCAACCATCTTGCCTGCCTTGGGCAGGTTAAGCCAGATCTGGAAAAACTCGGTCGGGTTGGAGGCGTCCGGGTTCAACAAGGGAAACATTTCCGCGTGGTTGATGCCCTTACCTGCCGTGAGCCATTGGGTATCGCCATGGCCGAAACGGGCCGTGGCACCCAGCGAATCCGAATGGTCGATGATGCCCTTGCTGACAACCGTGACGGTCTCAAAGCCCCGGTGAGGGTGCTGGGGGAATCCCGGAACCCTATCCCCGTGGTACATGCGCCAACCATCAATACCCTCGAAGTCGTTGCCGATATTGCGGCCCTTGAGGGAAGCCTTGGGGCCCAATTGGTCGTTGCCCGCCGGGTAGTTGTCGACGTGGTAAACGCAAAAGAGAAAGGGATCGGCTGTTTCCCAGGGGAACCCCAGGTTTTTGATCTTCTTCACCGCACCTTCTATTTCACCCGCTTTGGCTTTCATGGCTGTCTCCTTAAGAAGAACCCAGATGTCATTGCGAGGAGGTCATCTCTTGACCGACAAGCTTGCGGTAGTTGGCCTGGAGTTCAGGCCAACCATCCTTGGCCATTGGCCAAGGACAATCCATAACATTCAACAAACTGCAGTTTTTGGATTGCATTGGATTGCTTCGTCACCTCTAACACCGAAATTCCTCGCAATGACAGCTTACTTCACAGCCCTATCATTAAGTCTTTCAGCACAGGTCGGCAAGGAGTTACGGAGCAGTAACCAATCTGTCATTCCGAGGAGCAGAGCCGATAGGCTCGGTTTGCGACGTGGGAATCCCAGGTTGTTGAAGCCTTAAAAACCTGAGATTGCCGCGTCGGCAACCGCCCCGATTGGGGCGCCTCCTCGCAATGACAATCTATCTAGGGATGAAGCTTTTGGCCCTTGGAGAGTATCTCCACGAACTGTCTCAAACGTTTCTGCCGCGTCTCAGGCTTTTTAGCGCCGTGGAGCCGATAGATGATGGAGTAACGGTTGGTCCTATCGAGTGTTTCCAAAAAAGCCTTGGCCTTCTTGTCTTTACCGACTTCTTTCAGAAAATCCGCCGGATATTCGGCGGCGCTGGGAGAGGGGGCCGCCTTCCCCCATCGGCCGTCCTTCTTGGCCGCTTCCACCTGCTTCAACCCGGCCGGTTTCATCCGGCCTTCCTTCATCAACCGTTTCACATGGCCCGTATTGATCTTGGACCAGGGGCTTTGGGGCCTCCGGGGCGAGAATCTCTGGAGCCAGGCGCTATCATCGAAGCGGTCTTTCTGGCCGTCGATCCAACCGTAGCAAAGGGCCCCGTCCAAGGCCTCCGCATAGGTAACGGAAGATTGCCCCGAGTCTTTCTTGAAGATCTTCAGCCAAAGGCCCTTGGAGGAACCATGGTTCTTGGAAAGCCATTTCTCCCAGTCCTTGGGGGTCTTGAAGGAAAGGATTTCGAGTCCGGATTTATGGAGCATGGATTTATTCTGCCAGTAACAACCCGGGATTTCCATCCTGCTTCGTTGGACCTGCGGCTTAACCTTTGGACGCCGGCTCACTCCGACCGGCCTTCAGGACCACCGCCAGCTTCAACAATTCCGTGAAGAACCTCCCGACCATGTCCATCCGCCCCTCCCGGAGCGGCCGGAAGGTTTCGGAAAGGGGCTGGTCCGGATTTTTGTTCTGTATGACGCCCCGGACGATCTCCTGGGGGATGCTGACCGCGCTTTGGATGGGGTGCATTTGGAGGGCGATGGCGACCTGCCGAAGCTGCTCGATCGCCCTCGACCCGCCCGCCCCGCCGTGGCTGACAAAACCCACCGGCTTCTGGTTCCAAGGGAAGTAGATCCAGTCCAACGCGTTCTTGAGGACCCCGGGATAGCCGTGGTTGTATTCCGGCGTGACGATCACGAAGCCGTCGGCCTCGGAAATCTTTTCCGCCCATTTTTTCACCAAGGGGTTCTTGTATTCCCCCTTCGCGGCGATGGGAGAGACCGGCTCGTTGAAAAAGGGGAGCTCCCAGTCCTTCAGGTCCACCAGTTCGGCTTCCACGCCCTCTTCCTTTTTCAACTCCTCGCAAAGATAAACCGCGGGCTTGTCGCTGAACCTGTTCGGCCGGGTGCTCCCCACCAGCACTTCGATCTTGACCATGGCCGGTCCTTTCCTTTTTCAGGCGGTTTAGTCCGCCTTTTTCTTCTTCGTAATGTCGCAAAGCATGTCCGAATGGATGTTGAGGCCGATATTCGTCATATTGTAGACGTGCTCGCTGGCCACCAGATAGACGATTTCGCAGATTTGGCGCTCCGAATAATGCTCCCGCATCCGCGCGAAGGTCTCCGGGTTTACTTTCTTATCCCGGGTCAGGTCCGTGACGTAGTCCAAAACGGCCTTCTCGCCCTCGTTGAAAAGCGGGCTGGCGGCGTAGTCATTCAGGGCGTCGAACTTGGCTTCGTTCATCGACGCTTGGACGACCCCTGCCCGGCCGATGTCCATGCAGAAAAGACAGATGTTCAATTGGGCCACCCGTTCGCGCACCAGCAGGACGGTTTCAGCGGGAAGCTCCAGCATCCGGTCCAACTGGGAGATCATCCCCGAGAATTGGCCGAAAGCCGTCGGCATCCTGGCCTGGAAGACCTTCACGGGTGTGATGACCTTGCCGTAGGTCTTCAGGAAAAAGTCGTAGGTTTGCTTCATCTGCGGGTCCGTCGGCTCCTCGATGGGGGCCAAAAACGGCTCGTCTTTGACTAATGTTTCCATGGTATTCCTCCTAAACTTCGCGGTTTGGGCCCTTAAAGGGCCCTTCTAATAATATGACGCACAATGAGAAGAAATCCGGACAGGGGAAAAACATCGGAAACGACAACAACTATTTGGCCACAGATGCATGGGATGAACACAGATACTCAAAAAGAGTCCTAATTTTTTCGTCTTTTTCCCCAACGGTTTGTTTGAGGCTTGGGCTTATCCATCCCATGTATCCCTTGCATCTGTGGCCAAATTGCCGTTGCTTGGATCGGCTTAATCCTGGCAGGATTTGAGTTTGCGCTCGAAGAAGACCTTTTCCGGTTCGTTCCTGGACTGCTTCACGGCCTCGGCAAAATGAGCCCTTGCCTCCTGGGGCTGGCCCGCCAAGAGGTGGAATTCCCCCAGGGCCGCCGAATAGAAGGGATATTCCTTGAGCTTTTCGGCCCCCGGAATGGCCTTCAAGGCTTCCAAACCCTTCTCGAAACCCCGGGCCTTGCCCAGGGCGATGGCGCGGTTCAGGGCCACCACGGGCGTGGGCTTGAGGTGGTAAAGCAGGTTATAGAGTTCCAGGATCTTCCCCCACTCGGTCTCCTCATAGGTCTTGGCACTGCAATGGAGGCCCGCGATGCTGGCTTCCACCAGGTACTCGCTGACCAGCTGCCCGGCCCAGGCTTTTTCCAGGTATTCCAGTCCCTTGCCGATAAGGGCCTGGTCCCATTTGGAACGGTCCTGGAACTCCAGTTGGATCAGGGTGCCGTCGTCCGCCAGCCGCCCCGGCAGGCGGGCGGCGTGCAGGCACATGAGGGCCAGGAGGGCGAAGGTCTTGGGCCTCTGGCCCTCGGAATGCTGGCCCAGGAGCAGGGTCAACCGCATGGCTTCGTAACAAAGCTCTTCCGGTTCCTTCCGGTCCGACCGGCTGCCGTGGTAGCCTTCGTTGAAGAGCAGGTAGAGGGTCTGGTAAACCGCCTCCAGCCTTTGGGGAATGTCGAGGTTGTTCGTCAGTTCCACAAAACTGCCCGATTCCCTCAGGGTCTTCCGGGCCCGGCCCAGTTTTTTCTCCACGGCGTCTTCCTGGGTGAAAAAAGCGTGGGCGATCTCGGAAACGCTGAAGCCGCAGAGGGTCTTGAGGATGAGGGTCACCTGGGCGTCGGGGGAAAGCTCCGGGTGGCAGCAGGAAAACATCATGCGCAGCTGGTCGTCCTGGATTTCCTTGGCGGGCACGGGCCCCTCCTCCCCTTCCTCCTCGCGCAGCCTTAAAAGGTGGGTCAGCTCCGGCGTGACGAACTTGAAATGGGTGTCGCGGCGGATGAGGTCGATGGCCCGGTTGCGGGCGGCGCGCATGAGCCAGGCCGAGGGGTTGTCGGGCAGGCCGCGCAGGGGCCAGGTTTCCATGGCCTTGATCAGGGTGTCCTGCACCACGTCCTCGGCCATGTTGAGGCGGCCCAGGCCAAAGATCCTCGTTAAATAGGAGACCATCTTCCCCGACTCGCGCCGGAAAAGATGGTCGATCACCTGGGGTAGTTCTTGGGTCATAGGATGTTTACTTTACTTCAATTTGCGGTAGTGGCTCAGTTTGAATATCCCCCATTTGAAAAAGGGGGGTAGGGG
>Ga0070734_10003513_pt1 | contig 16274 bp, 16 predicted proteins | sample Coa_R1_8_FD_66444 | JGI IMG/M metagenome (GOLD analysis project Ga0070734, IMG submission 66444) | Surface soil microbial communities from Centralia Pennsylvania, which are recovering from an underground coalmine fire - Coalmine... | ecosystem: Environmental > Terrestrial > Soil > Unclassified ...
TGTTGAATTCGCGCACGGCCTCCACGCCCAGCAGTTGGCCGCTGGCCCCGCCGGGACTGATGTTGATGAGAGATGCCCCTGTGTACTCGATGCCGTTCAGCAGAAACAGATTGTCCTGCGGCCGGTGCCCGAAGACGGCGAACATGTTTCCGACGGACGAATTCGACGTCCCGGTTCCGCCAGAACGTTCTGAGGTGTAATTCACGATGCCGGAGTTTAGGGTCAACAGCTCGTCGTAACTGCGGCCGTTGAGCGGAAGCTCTTTCACTTGCCGCTCGCTCACTAATCCGGAGGTCTGCTGTGTCGAGAGGCTCACGGGCGACGGTGCTTCGACCACCGTCACGGATTCGCGCAGTTCGCCCACGGGCAACACAATATCTACCGTGGTGCTCTGTCCAACTACTAGATCGATGCCCGTTTTGACTTGAGAGGTGAAACCTTCCTTTTCGGCTCGAACTTCGTAGGGTCCCACGGCAATCGATCGCGCAGCGTACCGGCCGCCCTCGTCGCTCACCACTTTTCGCACGGCGCCGGTTTCCGAGTTCCGGATGGTCACCGAGACGCCGGGCAATCCCGCGCCTGTTGCATCCCGGACCGTTCCGGAGAGCGATGCCCCGACCACTTGTCCCCAGGTTTGGGAGGTTAGACCGGCAGTGACGATCAGCAGCGCAGCGGTATTCAATTTCAGGTTTCGCACGTAATCACCCCTATGTCTATGGACATTATCATGATTGACGGCGGGAGTCAAGAAACTGACCGGCCGGGACGGAGCGTAACCACCGGTTCGTGGTAGCGCTCCCTCGCGGTCGCGGTTCGGTCGGTCAGTAACTTGGCGTGACAGGGGTTCGTCTCCCGAAGGTGGTTTCCCCTCAGTCCGCGTCCTTTCAGATTGATGCCGCGGCGGTTCCTGCGATCCGTGTCGCCATCGCCGAGATCGCCCGAGCTGGTTACTGCGAAGTGGGGGTGCGTGAGCGCTTGGGTCTTACGGACATTACCGAGCTCAAATGGAAGGGACTGCCCATCTATCGCGCCGAACGGCTGGCGACGCGCGATGTGCAGGCGATTGCGATGGAGCTTTTCCTGATGCAGGGAGACGTCGCGGCCAGCGAGCTTGGGCTTTTGCTAAGTCCTGCAAGCGTCGAGGCGCTCGTCAGCGCCGGGCTGCTCACGATCGATCCCTCGAAGCGGGTCCGCGCCAATGCTTCGCTATTTCCGGTGGCCGACCGGCTGGTTTTTTCCGACCACGCGTGGCACAAACTTCCGCATCCCGGATACACAACGGTTCCCCGCGACCAGGTGATGTTCGTGGGCGACGACAGCCGCTGGCTGGCTCGCGCTACGGTGCGGAGGAGGGTTCGGTCCAGTCTGGATCTTTGCACCGGTTCCGGTGTCCAGGCGATTCTGGCGGCCGCGCATTCCGAACGGGTGCTCGCGGTGGACGTAAATCCCCGAGCCGTCGACTGCGCGCGATTGAATGCGATGATCTCAGGCGCAACCAACATGGAGGTGGCGGCGGGCGATCTCTTTGAGCCCGCCGGCGCGGGCGAGCGCTTCGACCTGATTACGGCGAATCCGCCGTTCGTGGTGTCGCCGGTGGACGAAATACTGTTCCGCGATGGCGGGCCCTCGGGCGAAGCCGTGCAACGGCGGATTGTCGCAGGACTGCCGAATCATCTCGCGCCCGGGGGTACGGCGCAAGTGATCACGGAACTCGGCGAGCGCGAGGGCGAGGGCGAGCCGGTTATCCAACGCGTGCGCGAGTGGCTGGGCGGCGCTCCCATGGATATTTATATGCTTCGGTTGCGGACCTATTCACCCGGCTACTATGCGGTCGGGCACGCGACGCGGGAAGGCGATTACGGCGACTATCTGGATTCGGTGGGCGCGTGGGCGGCGAACCTTCGCGCTCACGGATATCGGCAAGTGGTCTTGGCGCTGATCGCCTTTCAATGGAGCGATGCGCCTTTCGACCGGGTGGATGAAGCGCAGCCACCGAAGCGCGCTGCCGGAGCTGAGATCGAAGCGGTGTTTTCGCGCCAGCGATGTAAGGGCTCGCTAGGCCGGGTACAACGCTCCGGCGAGATCGCTCTGAGTGAATCGCGTGTGCTTGGTTCGAGCATCCAGGGCGTCGCCAGCGCAACGCTGCTCGGGCGCGCGATTACGATTGAACACATGTTGAATGCAGTGGAGCGGGAGATTTTGATCCGGCTGGAGAAACCGATGGACGCATCAGAATTGCCGGAGTTGCTCAAGCTAGATCGCTCGATTGTATTCGCGGCGATCGATTCGTTGCGGCGCAGCGGCCTGATCACCGATAAGTGAGCAGCTCTTCGCTTTCCAAATGCGGATGATTGTTGAAGCTGGCCAGCGAAAATCGTTCGGGCGAGAACAACCACTCACTGTAACTCGCATTGCGGGAGGTCCAGCTCATTTCCAAAGTTTTTTGAGGCGCGAGATCCAGCGCCAGCCGGACCGTCGCCGCGATCACCCCGCCGGAAGTGAAAACCGCGATGTGAGCGTTCTTGGAGGCGTCGCTGCGGATGCGCGCGATGCCTCGCTCGATCCGGGCGCAGAAATCGCGCCAAGGCTCTACCTCCGGCGAATCCAACTCTTCGTTCACCCACATGCGCGTGATTCGGGCGAACAGTTTGTCGAAGAGCCGGAAGGCGACATCCTTTTCGCCGGCTTGTCGAAACTCAGCTTCGAGCGCGCGGATGTCTTCGTGCGTTTCCATCAAGCCGGGAAGAAATGTGCGGACAACTTCAATGCCGGCGTACTCGTCGAGTTCCGGCAGTGTGATCGGCTCCGGCCATGCGACACCGGCGCTGCGATACGCATCCGCGACGATTTCACCGGTCCGCAGATGCCGGCACGCCGGGCCGTAGTAGACCTGATCGAAGCGCGCTCCGGTTCGCAGCCAGTATTCGCCTAGGATGCGAGATTGCTGCTCGCCGAGTTCGGAAAGCTTATCGTAATTGTCCGCAAGAAACGAAGCCTGGCCGTGTCGAACCAAAGTAAGTAGCGCCATGCGTTACGCGCCGATCTTGCGCTTCTTGAGCCATTTGAAAATTTGGGGCCAGAGTTGGGACGGGTCCGTCTGTTTGATCAGTTCGGTATCCCCCGGCTTCGCCTTATTGGCCAGGTGCACACCGTCGTTTTGGAAATCGATTGCCGCGATGATTTTGATCCCCACTAACTTCTGAGCCAGTGTTCCCCCCGAGTCCTGGCCGAGCACCAGGATTTGATTCGGATCGACTTTAAAGCGATCGGCGTGTTTCGAAAACCATTGCGCGGCGGCGTTGACATCCGATTCTGCGTCTGACGCGCGATACTCCACGTTCGCCACCACGAAATCCTGCTTGGCCAGCGGGACGCAGAACTTCTCCACCATGTCCGCCTTTTCACCGGCGCCGTGGATCACGATCACGCCCGGTCGATTCTTCAGCGCGGGCGCAGGTGATTGAATGACATCCAAGATTGTTTCGGGATATGCGGCGTAACGGATATTGGCTTCGATTTGATAATCGGCTGAGAACGCAAGAGAGGAAAAAATCAGGAGGGCCAGGAGCTCACGGGGAAGGAACATCTAAGTTCGGGGAGCGGTCAGAAAGCCTCGCTCCCCGTATCTATTCAAGTCCAGCGGACTCTAGAATCAAACTAGGACTTTTTCGGAGGAACTGCGCAACCGCCCTTGCCCTTGCAGGAGTTCTTGCCCGAGCAGCCGTTGTCGCCCGTCTTGCAGCCGCCCTGTCCCTTACAGGCGTTCTTTCCGGCGCAATCGTGCTTCGCTTTTTTCTTCTTCTTCTCGGTGGTGTCCTGTCCGAACAGTGCGGATCCGGCAACCAGTCCCGCAGTCGCGGTTCCAAGAGCGATGGTAAATTTTCTGCGATTCATCAAACTGCCTCCCTTAGTAGACGTGTTTTAATCGATGAGCAACTGCTTCGCCCACCGCTGCGTTCAAGCTTACCCAGTTGTCCGTCCCGAATCAAGAGGTTTGGGGGCCTAACCCCCATTAAGAGTAATTAACATCCGATCTGCGCGCCGATTACGTACCATAAAGGATATGCGGACGATATCCCGCCTCTCAGTTACCTTATTTCTCCTGGTTTGTTACAGTTTGCTGGGGCGGGAGTACGGCCCTCCGGTGGGAGCTAAGCTACCCGGGTTCGAGTTGAAGGATCAATGGGATAAGCCGCAAACCTTAGCGCAGATCCTGGGTCCCAAAGGCGCCATTGTCCTGTTTTACCGGTCGGCGGACTGGTGACCCTATTGTAAAGCCCAGCTGGTCGAGCTGGAGCAGAATCGGGCTGAGATTCAGAAGCTGGGGCTGGGGATCGCCGCGATCAGCTACGACAGCGTAGCGGTGCTGCGAAATTTCGGGGCGCGGCGCGGCATTCATTTTCCACTTCTCTCCGATCCGGATTCCAAAGTAATTCGCGAGTTGGGAATTCTGAACGATAGCATTCCCGCGGGCAATCCGTTCTCAGGCATTCCCTATCCGGGGACTTTCATCCTGAATGAACAGGGCGTGATTACGGCAAAGTATTTCGAAGACGACTATCGAGAGCGCTACACATCGGCGGATATTCTGACGCGGCAGTTCGGTGTGGAAACCGGCGCGAAGACCGAGGTGCAGGGCAAGCAGCTCACGTTGGAAGTTAGTGCCAGTAACCAGATCGTAGCCGCGGGGCAGCGCGTTTCATTGACGCTCGATATCGAAATGAAACCCAACATGCATGTGTACGCGCCGGGTGTGGAGGGCTACATTCCGATCGATTGGACGATGCAGGAATCGACGGCGGCCGTGCCGCATGAGGTGAGTTTTCCAGCGTCGGAGAAGCTGCATTTGGCTGCGATCGACGAAACCGTGCCGGTGTATCAGGGACATTTCCGGTTGACGCGCGATATTACGATTGGCCCGGACGACAAGCTACGCTCAGCGCTCGATAGCGCGGGAAAATTCACGATTCAAGGAACGCTGCGATATCAGGCTTGCGACGACCGGGTTTGCTACATCCCTCAGGTTCTCCCGGTAAAATGGACGTTTCAGTACGCAGAGTTCGATCGGGTGCGGGTGCCGGCGGAATTGCGGCGGAAATAGGTTAGCGCCGGCTGCGTGCCACGAACATGATCTGGTAACCGAAAAGTCCGGGGAACATCCAAGTCAGTCCGGCGAGTAGACGATTCAGGGCTTTCATCACGATATTCTTCGGCGACCAGCCTAACACCAGCTCCAGTGGGATCACCGTTTCCTGTTCCTCCAAAATGGAGTATCCATTCGATTCGAGAAGCCGGCGCGCGGTTCTTCTGGTGAAAAATCGAAGATGCGTCTTGTCAAGCAAACCGCGTTCGGAGTACTCGAAACGGCCGAGCAGCAGCGTCAGCCGGATATAGATATTCGCGATGTTGGGTACGGACACGATCAGGAATCCGTCGCGCTTCAAAACTTCGTGACTTTGCCGCAGGATCTGATCCGGATTTCGGAGATGCTCCAAAACGTCCAGCAGTAAAACACGGTCGAACCGCTTGTTTTCCAGCTGGCGGATCACGGGCGCGATCCCATCTTCCAGATCCGCGGTGAAATATTGTTCGAAAGGCGAGTCTTCGCTGGAAAGCTGCCGATTGTCGATACCGCTGACTCTGTTTCCATCCGCCACCAGCTCTTGGGCGAAGAAGCCTTCGCCGGCGCCGATATCGAGCACGGTTTGATTAGATCCCACCATTTGCCGCGCGTAGTAATGGCTGGACGCCTGACTATGCTTGATCGGGTAATGAACGAAATATTCCTGGAACTCCGGAAAACATTGCACCGATCGGCGAGTTTGCTTGTACCTGCGTACGGCGCGCGCCACATCGCGGGCATAGCGAATGCCGTTCACGTAGCAAATTTCGTCTCCGTAGTATGTCGGGATGGGCACTTCGTGGATGCGGTAGCGCTGGTGCTGTAACTTGATGATGATTTCCGTATCGAAGTGGAAATCGTCGGTCATGCGCGAGAAATCGATGTTGCGCAGGGCATGCAGATTATAGGCGCGATATCCGCTGTGAAACTCGGTCAGATTCATCTTCAGCGCCCGATTCTCAAACCCGGTAAGGATGCGATTTCCCACATATTTATACAGAGGCATCCCGCCCTTGAGAGCGCCCCCATATGCCTTCATCATGCGGGAGCCAAAGACGGCGTCCGCATCGCCGGCGACGATCGGATGATAGAGATGCGACAGGATTTCCGGAGCGTACTGCCCATCGCCATGCAGGAGCACCACGATGTCGAAGCCCTTGTCCATGAAATACCGGTAGCCGGCCTTCTGATTTCCGCCGTATCCAAGGTTCTTCGAATTGGATAGCACTTGCAGCTTTTCCAACTGGCGATAGTGCTTCAGCCCCATGGCTAGCTCATAAGTCGCATCCTGGCTGGCATCGTCGAAGATGGCTATCTCTTCCACGTTTTTCCAGACGTTGGGCGTGATACGCTTGAGCACTTTGGTGAGAGTCGTGACGGCGTTGAAAGTAACGATCAGGATTCCGATGCGCTTTCCGCGGTTGTCGGCGAGCGGGCCGTCATCGGAAAGGGCGCTACCGCGGAAGGCGGGAACTGGTTCAAACGGCAGGAGATCGACTGCCGACTGAGGTTCCGAAACTGGGGCAGGCACCTCCATTATCAGATTTCACTGTGCCACCTTAGCGCAAGCGAAGCAAGTCCAACGCTGCTAGTGGAGCGACCCACGACAACTTAGCTATACTGAAGCTTACAAACCCCACCGTTTATTTCCGAGGAGTTCGCACGAATGTTTGATTTGTTTCGCAGCAGCCAGAAAGGCAAGAAGATCCTTCTCAGCGTCGTGCTGGGCGTGGTAGCGCTTTCCATGCTGCTCTACCTGATTCCCGGCGCTGGATCGCCGATGGGCGGCGCCATCAGCAACGATCAGGTTGTCGCCGAAATCGGCTCCGACGCCATCACCGTTCGCCAGGTGGAGCAGGGCATTCGCAACGTCATCCAGGGCCGGCAGGTATCGCCGGAGGTGATTTCGGCCATCGTTCCGCAGCTGGTGGAACAAACGATCACGGATCGTGCCTTGGCGTATGAAGCGAAGCGGCTAGGTTTCCAGGTTTCCGATGCGCAGCTTGCCAATGTGATCCGTTCGAATCCCCAATTGGCGAACGCCACTCCGCAACAGTACCAGGCTTTTCTCGAACAGCAATTCGGACAGTCGGCGCCGGAATATGAAGGCAATCTCCGGTTGGGGCTGCTGTCGGAAAACATCATGAAGATTGCGATCGAGGGCGCGTTCGTTTCGCCCGCCGAAGTGGAAGCGGAATACCGGCGTCGAAACGAAATGGCGAAAGTAGAGTACATCGCTTTCGATCCAGCGAAACTGGGCGATTCGGCCAAGCCAACCACCGAAGAATTGAAGTCCTACTTCGAGCGGAACAAGGCGTTCTTTCCCTCCGCTGAAACCCGGCAGGTTGAGTTGCTGGTGGCCGACCCGGTGAAGGTGGGTGAATCCATCCAGATTCCCGATTCGCAAATCCTGAGCTACTACAATTCCAACAAGGATCAGTTCCGCACCAAGGAGCGCGTAAAGGCGCGGCATATTCTGATCTCGGTTTTGAACAAGCCCAAGGACGAGATTCCAAAACTCAAGGCCAAAGCCGAGGATATTTTGAAGCAGGTGAAGGCGGGTGGCGATTTCGCAAAGCTCGCGGAACAGAATTCGGACGACAAGACCAACGCTTCCAAAGGCGGCGATCTGGGTTGGGTGAGCCGCGGCCAGATGGTTCCGGAATTTGAAAAGGCTACCTTCGCATTGAACAAGGGCCAGACCAGCGATGTAGTAACCACCAACTACGGATTCCACATAGTTCAAGTGCTGGATAAGGAAGAGGCTCGGCTGCGGCCGCTGGCTGAAGTAAAGAACGAAATCGCAAATGCAATCAAGGGCCAGATGTTGAACGACCGATTGCAGGCGCTGGCGGACCAGGCGCGCTCGGAGCTGGCGCGAGCGCCTCAGAACGGGCAGCAGATCGCAACCAAGCTGGGCCTGATTTTTGCCAAGACAGACAATTTCAAGGCTGGCGATACGGTCCCGGAACTCGGCGCGGATGCGTCGGCGGGAGCGGCGATCGCCGCCCTGCCGAAGGGTGGAATCTCGCAAGTTCTGCAGGTGGGCGACAAATTGGCGGTGGCTGAGGTGACTGCCGTTAATCCTCCGCGTCCGGCGGAATTCTCGGAAGTGCAAGCTCGCGTGAAGGCGCGCTTCGATCAAGAAAAAGGCGTGGCGCTGGCGGCGGAAAAATCGAAGAAGGCAGCTGATCTGGTGAAAGCCAACGGCGGTGATCTAGCGGCTGCCGCAAAAGCGGTGGGCCTGGAGGCGAAGATCAGCACGCCGTTTAACCGGTCGGGTGCGGTGGAAGGACTGGGTGACGCGCGCTATCTGGGAGATTCGTTTGACAAGCCCATCGGCACGGTGATTGGGCCGTTGAACGTTGGAACGCAAACCGTGATCGTCAAGATTGTGGATCGAACGACGCCAGACATGTCCAAGATGGGCGCCGAGCGCGACACCATCGTCATGCAACTCAAGCGCAAAAAGAGCAATGAGCGCGCCGAGTTGCTGCGCGACAGCGTCGTGAATTATCTCTCGCAAAAAGGCAAGGTGAAGATCCATCAGGACGTGTTGGAGAAGATCCAGGCTCGCTACCGCAGCTAGCGGCGCTCCATGCTCCACACCCTCCTGGATTTTCTGCGGACGCTCACTACGCCCGAGCGTTTGATCCAACTGCTCTCGACAGCGGTATCGGGCTGGCTTGGTTATGCCATGCTCACCGCGATTGTTTTCGCAGAGACCGGTCTTCTGGTGGGTTTCGTGCTCCCCGGTGATTCGTTGCTCTTCACCATCGGCGTGGTGGCGGGCGCCGGGCAACTGAATCTCGGGATTATCATTCTTTTGCTCACCTGTGCTTGCCTGGCGGGGGATTGGTGCGGATATCTGCTGGGGCGGCGCGCGGGTCCGGCGATTTTCAGCCGTCCGGACTCCCGATTCTTTAAGCAGGAGTATCTGCAGCGCACACATGCGTTCTACGAAAAGCATGGCGGTAAAACCATCGTGTACGCCAAGTTTGTACCGATCATCCGGACCTTTGCGCCTTTTGTAGCGGGTGTCGGAAAGATGCAGTACTCGCGATTTCTATCTTTCGACATTTTCGGGGCCATTGGCTGGGTCTTTTCCATGACCATGCTGGGCTCCTGGCTGGGCAAATTCGATCTGGTCAGGCGCAACTTCGAAAAGTTCGTTTTGCTGGTCATTTTAGTGTCCGTTCTGCCCATGCTCATCCAGGCGGCACGTGTCCGTCTACAACGCAAAGCCGTTCCCGCCCGCTAATTTTTTCGCCGCGAGTGATATAAAATCCGGCTTCCGCGCACTACACATGGCGGATGTCCAGCTCACGGTCCATGAAGATTTTGGTGGTGGAAGACAACCTACAACAGGAGCAGCTTCTGAAGGAAGTGCTCATCGAAATGGAAGAAAACCGCCAATGGTGCGGTTGGCGAGACTCCAGCGTGGTGTATGTGGAACAACTCTCGGATGCGTTGGACTGTTTAAACGCCGATCGGTTCGATGTCGTTCTGCTGAATTTGTCCTTGCCGGATAGCCCAATGCTGCTCGATTCATTCCATCAAGTGAACGCGTGCGCGCGCGCCGCGCCGATCGTTGTTCTGGCGGATGACGACGATGCGAACCTGGCTCATTTGCTGCTGCGTGAAGGAGCGCAAGATGTGCTGGTCAAGTCCGAGATCGAAGCTGGATCGCTTGGACGGTCACTGCGATATGCGATTGAGAGGCAGCGGGCGGTGGCCAGAGCGATACCCACTTCCCTCGACGATCTTTTCATCGACCCGGTTTTTCTGCGAGTCGCTGCTCTCTATTTACAGTTCTCGCGGCTCGCGCGAATCCCACTTTTTCTCGCCTCCATCGAGTTGCCGGAACCGCGCGACGAGACGCCGGCCGATCGTGAAACTTGGGATATCGTGCTGCTCAGAGCCGGAGAGGTGCTTGCTTCCGCGTTCCAGCCTCCGGCTCTGCTGGGCCGCGTGGACCGTAACCGATTTGCGTTGATGACCGGAGGATTGACCGAAACCACGCTGGAAGCGCTGCTCAATCGGGCGGCCATCGAGATCGACAGCGTGGCTCGGCAATACTTTCACTATCCGGGCGCTGTTCGCTTTTCGATTGCGCGGGTGGAGCGTGAGTTCGATCTGGACGATCTGCTGGGCCGGGACGGCGGTGAATTCCGGGAGACCACCCACCGGCGCGCCAAAACCGCTATGCTTGCGGATTGAAAATCGCCCTCGATGCCACCTATAGCTTAGGCGCGAATCTATCGGGAGTGGGCGTCTACTCGCGCCAGATTCTGAACGCGCTCGCGGCGGCACACCCGGAAACAGGATTTCTTCGCTGTTATCGGCCGCACCGATTTTTTCGATCGTTCGCGGAGGCACTGCCAACTAATAGCAGCCGAAGATTGTTATGGAAGAATGGGCCGCGCGACGCCGATCTTTTCCACGGCCTGAACCAGCGCATCGACGCGCAGTATCGCCGCACTGTCGCCACTTTTCACGACTTGTTTGTACTGAGCGGCGATTATTCCACCCCGGACTTTCGCGCCCGGTTTGCCGCTCAAGCGCGCGCTGCGGCGGAACGGTCCGATCTGATAATCGCAGTTTCGCAGTTTACCGCCGGACAAATCGAGCATTTTCTGAAAGTGGATCCGGCACGAATCCGCGTGATCCCGCACGGTGTCCGTCCGGCGCCTCGCATTGCGAATCCCACTGGACGCGAGCCCTTGATTCTCTTCGTTGGCGCGCTGCAGCGGCGGAAGAACATCCTAAGGCTAGTGGAAGCGTTCGAGACCGTGGCATCCGGATGGAAACTGGTGCTGGCAGGTTCTTCTGGTTTCGGTGCGGAAGAAGCGCTGCAGCGAATCGAGCGAAGTCCGCGCAAAGGCGATATCGCGGTTTCAGGCTATGTTTCCGACCAAGATTTGGAGACGCTGTATCAGCGTGCTTCCGTGTTTGCGTTCCCATCGCTGGATGAAGGTTTTGGGATGCCGGTGTTGGATGCGATGGCGCGCGGAGTTCCAGCGCTGACGTCGAATGTTTCCGCCATGCCGGAAGTCGCGGGCGACGCAGCTCTCCTGGTGGATCCTTTCGACAGCCAGGCTATCGCGGAAGGTCTGCGGAATCTGACCGAGAACGAAGGGTTACGGGCGGATTTGGCTCAAAAAGGCTTGGAGAGAAGCCGCGCGTTCAGTTGGGAAAAGGCAGGTAGCGCAACCTGGGCGGTGTATCGGGAGCTGCTTAGTTCGTCAGCCTAACTTTTGTCGTCGTCGATCGCGATTTTCAGGGCCTTCAGGAATTTGTGATCCTGCGATGTCAGCTTGATCCTGCCAGTGGATTCGAAGCGGCGCTTGGGCGGCGGCGCTGTGTCTGCCTCAACTTCGGCATCGTCGGATTCGTATTCGCCGGATTCGTCCCGTTTGTTGAATCCGATGGTGGCTTCCAGGACTAGAAAGACGTCATATCCAGCTCGCTTGATCTCACCGATCGCGGCTGCAATCCGATCAGAATCCGACAACGATTCGTTGATCGCGTTGCCTAGTTCCTGCATCAGCTCTTTCAGTTTTTCTTCCAAGCTTCGCCCCTTTCTGCGCGGGCCACTTTCAGCATAACACTCTACATTCTGGATGTTGTCAAGGTGAGGCCAGTTTCATCCAAATTGAAAGTGCCTCTGAGGGGGCATTTTGCTCCCCCTAATTATATCGGCCACGTGCGCTGTTCTCGTTAGCGGAGTGTTGGTTACACTGGTACTGACGTGATGTTCCACAAAGCGAAGAAGTTAGCGACGCATGTTTTGCCGGGTGTCGTACGGCCAATCCACATTCTTTGGAATCAGGTGATTGGCTTTATTTTCCTCGCGCTAGCGACGGTTTTCGGCTTTCGCGTGTTCCGCGGCCATGAACCTGTTGGAATGCAATTGGCCGGCGGCGCCTTCGTTCTCCTGATGGCCTGGTTCGGAATCAGTGCGTTCTGGAGAGCCCGCAAGATCTCGAAATCATGAGCGCCACTCCGGATGACCGAGTAGAGATCCCAGGGCAGTTTCCCTACACCAGAGGCATATATCCGGACATGTACCGCGGCCGCTTGTGGACCATGCGCCAGTATGCCGGCTTCGGTACCGCCGAAGAGAGCAATCAACGTTACCGCTATCTCCTTTCGCAGGGGATTACCGGGCTCTCGGTCGCGTTCGATTTACCGACCCAGATGGGACTGGACTCCGATCACAAGCTGGCGGCTGGAGAAGTAGGCCGCTCCGGCGTCGCAATTTGCTCGTTGGAAGACATGGAACGGCTGTTCGATGGAATTCGACTGGCGGATATCACCACGTCGATGACCATCAACTCCACCGCCGCAATTCTGCTGAGCTTTTATGTACTGGTGGCTCGCAGCCAAGGCGCGAACTTGCGCAAGCTCTCGGGCACCATCCAGAACGACATTCTGAAGGAATACATCGCGCGGGGAACGTACATTTACCCGGTGCGTCCTGCCATGCGGATCATCACCGATCTGTTCCGCTGGGCCTCCGCCGAGTTGCCGGAATGGAACACCATCTCGATCAGCGGCTATCACATCCGTGAAGCCGGATCCACCGCCGTGCAAGAAGTCGCGTTCACGCTTGCGAACGCTATCGCATACATCGAAGCAGCGATCGCGGCAGGTTTGCAGGTGGATCAGTTCGCTCCGCGGCTCTCATTCTTCTTCAACGCGCACAACAATTTTTTGGAAGAGATCGCCAAGTATCGCGCGGGCCGCCGGTTGTATGCGAAGTTGATGCGCGACCGGTTCGGCGCGCGAAACCCGCGCTCGATGATGATGCGCTTTCACGTGCAGACCGGCGGGTCGACGCTTACCGCGCAACAGCCGGACGTAAACGTGGTACGGGTTTCGATGCAAGCGCTGGCCGCCGTGCTAGGAGGCGCACAATCCCTGCATACCAATGCGAAAGATGAAGCGCTTTCGCTCCCCACAGAAGAGGCCGCGCGGCTGGCGCTCCGCACCCAGCAGATCATCGCTCACGAGAGCGGGGTGACGCACGTTGCGGATCCCCTGGGCGGCAGTTACGCAATCGAATCAATGACGGACGACATCGAGAATGCAGCCGCGCGCTATATCGAGCGCATCGACGGGATGGGCGGAACGTTGGCCGCGATTGAGAGCAACTTCATTCAGAACGAAATCCAGAATGCCGCGTACGCATACCAGACTGCGGTGGAGCGCGGCGAGTCGATTGTGGTGGGTGTGAATCGATTCAAGCAGGCGGAAGCCGAAGCGCCGTTGCACTTCAAGCTGAATCCGGAGCTGGAACAGCAACAGATTGCGCGCGTCCGGGACGTGCGGTCCTCGCGCGACAGCGCCGTCGTGCAAGAACGGCTGAATGGGCTGGAGAAAGCCGCGCGCTCCACGGATAATCTGATGCCCCACATCCTGGGTTGCGCGGAAGCGCGCGCGACGGTGGGAGAGATTTCTGACCGGCTGCGGGCGGTGTTTGGGGAGTATCGCGAGACGTAAGTCGGGGTCAGGCGCTGGCTGTTTTTGCAAGCGCGCCGTTGCCCACCAATTCCCACGCGATTTCGCGGACCGATTCGCAAAAGCGCTTTTCGGTGAACCAGGATTTTCGCTCGGCAACTTGGATTCTCAGTTCGCGTTCCAGCTCTGGATTCTCAATCGCGCGCACGATCCGTTTGACCGCGTCGTCCACACCATCAAACGTCAAGCGCGGGTCGTTACCCACGATTTCCACCTGGCCGCCGGAGTTATGCACGAACGGAATGCATCCCGCGCGTTGCTGCTCGGCGGGCGCGATGCCGAAATGCTCTCCGCGCATGGTGTGAATCCCGTATTTGTGCCGCGAAAGTTCCGCCAATAGTTCCGTTCGGGTGGCGTTGCGGATCCAGCGGAACCATGGGCGTGTTTTAGCCAGACGATCTAACTTCCTGCCATATTCATGATCATCCGCGTGGCCGATGAGAGTCAGTTCCAACGGGTGCCCGCTGCGACGAACGGCTTCTACAATATTTACCGCCATGTCCCAGCGCTTTATACGATGAACCCGGCCAACAGCGGCTATGGCCAGGCGTCTTTCTTCGAACGGCACTTCCAAGAATTTCCCAGGAACTGGCGGATACACCACGCGAGCGTTTGTTCCGTGCGCTTTTTTGATCTCTCCCACTACAAAGTGCGAGTTGGCAAGCATCAGATTCCGGCGCAGGCCGGAGGGTGTGGCGCGGGCCAAGCGCAGGCATAATTCGCGGTACGCATTGAGGATGCCCGGAATCCGGTGAAACCAGCGCATCTCAATTTCCGGGCGCGGTAGAAAAAACCAGGGATAATTGACGTACTGCACTCCGCTGCGATGAAAATCCATTTCGTTGGAAGTGCTGTAGACCAAGTCATAGTTCGCTTCGCGACCGAGGTCTTGCGCCCAGCGCATCGCGAGGCAAATCTCAAGCAAAGCGCCCGGCGTTGGCATGCTGCGCAGGATGCGCTGATAGCGAGGGGGCGCCACACGAACCTCGAATCCCCCGTCCCGCAGGCTGGTTCCGAAATGAACGTTGAGCGCCCGGTAGTCGAATGGCCCGAGCGTCGCGAACGTGACGTCGAAATCCGTACACAATGCCTGAAGCGTCCAAGCCGCCATCACATTACCACCGCCGGAACTTGTCAGCCTTGGATGCGCCACCAGAATGCGTGGTTTGGGCATAACGCCAGTATAAACAGGGCAACCGTTCGCGAGAGCTTTCTACCAATAAGGAAAGTACTGGGAAGCCTACTATAGACGAAGCTAACTTACGCAGGCTACAAGTAAAGAGATGTGGAAATTGATGGAGGCGATCCGGCGGCCGGAGTACCTATGGCGTCCTTCCCAAATTTTGCGGCGCCTCCGCAAAGGGTCGCTTTGCGCCAGTAAAGCTCTGCAGTTCAGCTGGGGATTGCCGGTGGACTTGGACCACACCTCCCACATCGGCGTCGATGTCATCAACATCGGGTTACACGACCGGGTGGTGCCGGAATCCATTTGCCGACTTCTAGATCCAGGCGAATCGGCGTACGATATAGGCGCCAATGTCGGACAGAATGCCTCGATCATGGCGCTCACGTCGGGATCGCACGGTCACGTGATCGCGTTTGAGCCGAGTCCCGTGGCGTGGGATTTTCTGGCCAGGAACGTTGCAAGCTGGGCGCCGTATGCTTTGGCGCCGATTGAATTAGTCCGGAAGGGCCTCAGTTCCCGTCTCGGCAACGGGGTGCTGCGTGAGATGAGCGACCTCGGCGCTTTCTCGTTGGAAGAAGAGTCGCTCTATTTACCGAGAGAGGAACGCGCCAGGCGTTTTGAAATTGACTTGACGACGCTCGATGCATTCGTTCCCGAAGGCGCGCGAATCGGCTTGATGAAGATCGACGTCGAAGGGCACGAGCCGGCGGTGCTCGAAGGGGCACAGCGGGTGCTCGCGGGGAAGCAGGTGCGTGACATTGTCTTCGAGGATTATCATCCGCAGCCAAGCCCCGTGACCCGGTTGCTCGAAGCCGCCGGCTACCACGTGTTCGGAATGGTTCGCGCCTGGCACAAGCCTTTGCTGTTGACACTCGACGAGCGGAGTAAAGTCGCGGAGCCTGGTTTCGAAACAAATTTTCTGGCGACTTGCGATCCCGATCGAGCGCGATCACGATTTCGAAACGCTGGTTGGAAGTGCCTGCGCGTCAAGGCGCGGCGCGTTCCAGCCGGTCGCGGATAGCATCCCACTCGGCCGTTTGTGGAGGTTGTTCCACGGCGATCCAGTCGAAGCCGAGCGCATCCATTTGATGCAGCGTGTCGTACAGGATCGCGGCGTAAGCTTGCGGCTGCTCCGGCATGCGGATAACGCGAGCAGCGCCGGCTAGAGTGCGGATCCATAAATAGGCGCCGGATCCTTTTCGGGGAAGCTGACCGCCGCTTACAAGAAACAGCGGCGTTCGCGGACTGTAATGCCTGCGATGCATGCCGGGTGAAGGATGGGCGCCATCCACTGCTGCCCGCGTGAGATCAACCGGTCCGATGACTTCTTCTATCTGAGCTTGGGTCAGCATGCCCGGCCTCAGCACCACTGGACGTGGACTCGCGAGTGACAGCACAGTGGACTCGATTCCAACCGTGGTGGGACCGCCATCGAGCACCATA
>Ga0070734_10003514_pt1 | contig 16266 bp, 12 predicted proteins | sample Coa_R1_8_FD_66444 | JGI IMG/M metagenome (GOLD analysis project Ga0070734, IMG submission 66444) | Surface soil microbial communities from Centralia Pennsylvania, which are recovering from an underground coalmine fire - Coalmine... | ecosystem: Environmental > Terrestrial > Soil > Unclassified ...
GCGGACGCGCTTGCGGTAGTCGGTCCAGTCGGGCGCAAGGATATGGTCTCCCACGCGATTGCCGTTGAGGTGGAGTTCATACAGGCCCAGGGCGGTGGCGTAGAGCGAGGCATGGCGGATCGGTTTGTTCAGGGTAAAGCTTTTGCGCAGGTAGGGCAGGGCGCGGCTGCCGTCCGGCAGGAGCAGCGTTTCGTTCTCGCGGGCGACGACGGTCTGCGGCTTGCCTCCCATCTCGTATTCGACGTGCAGTTGTTTGACATGCTGGTAGGCGGGATCGCCGCCCATCGCCTGGTTGCTGACGACGACGTTCAGGCTGCCGCCCTGCATCATTCCGGCGAGCCGTTCGGTGACATCCCGCGAACCCGCGCCGTCGATCGCCTCATAGAGGGCTTTCCGGAGGACGATAGCGCCCTGAGATGTGGAGGATTGGACCACCGGCGGAACGGCGATCCAGCGTGCGCTCCAATCCTCGGGGCGCATCAGCCCCATGCTCCACAGGGCAGTCGCACTCCAGGCGCCCGGTTTGCCGTCCTGGTCCCAGAGGCGGACCTTCCAGTAGCAGCGCATGCGCGACGGGAGCGGTCGGCCCTTATACTCTACGTGAGCGCTCTCCTCGGAGGTTACTTTGCCGGAGTCCCAGAGGTCGCCGTTCTGATGCGCGAGCGCGTCTGGGGAGGAGGCGACCAGCACCTGGTAGGCCGTCTGTCTCTCTCCCCGCCGCGAAGAGGTCAAAATCCAGCTCAGGCGGGGGGCGGATTCGTGGATGCTCAGCGGGTTGGTCAGGTATTCGCAGCGCAGGTGCTCTCCGTGCGTCGCCGCGGCGACGCGCGAGGCGGGGGCGGTGAGCAGGAGGAAGAGCGCAGCCAGCGCCATGCCCCGGTATATCCAGGATTTTTGATTCGTCACGGTGTCAGGTCCTTAGCCATTGATTGCTTTTGATAGGCACCCGCGTTCTCCTTTAGGAGAGGCCGCACGAGGCCGCACTAGGATGCTCTCTGGATTACCTCAAAGACAAGCCCATCCGGGTCTCGGATGAAGAAGCGATTCCGATTGGGTTCCCTCTCGGACACGAAGGTGACTTGATGGGACTGGAGGTGGGCATAGGTTGCATTCAGGTCCTCGACGAGGAGGTCGATGGAGAACTCCGGCGTCGCACAATAGGGGAGAAGGGGGCGTGCTGCATCCGCTACGGCCAGCAGCAGAAAACCGATCTCACCGCAACGGAGGTGATATGCATCCTCTTCCTGTGCCAGAACCTCAAATCCCAGGACGTCCCGATAGAACGCAAGGGAGCGGTGGGTGTCTGTGCAAAGGATATTGATCTCGCCTATTGTACATCGCATTGTCATAATAGAGTGGCCTGCCTACGAATGAATACACAAGGTAACAGAGATCTCTTGGAACTGTAGGTTCGTCTCTTCACTCCATTATGCCACGAATAAGCGGTAGGCGCAACTGTTCCTCCACCTGTCCAACGTAGGGAGACCAGCGTTGCCCGGATGGCCAGGGAACCGGGACGATCAATGCTTGAGCGGCAAAATCGGAAACGGCCAGAGCTTGATGCTGCGATGGTCGGCATCGAACTGCATAAGCCGGTCTCGGAGGATATACGTATTCCCCGGAGATCCGAAGTTGAATACGACACCCGTGCCGCCGTTCAGGCTCAGGGCGTCGGTCACCTGCCATGTGGTCGTGTCCCAGGTTGTCAGGCCCGTACGGAAGTCGGGCGCATCCCCGCGCATGTCCGTATCCAACGCCGTGATGGACCGCCCGTCCGGCGAGAACCAGACCGTGTTGATGCCTCCCAGCGCCCCTTTCAACGCCTGTAGCCTCCGTGCGCTGCGCACATCATAGACATAGAGTACACCGGAGTATATGGCCAGGGCGAAACGCGTGCTATCCGGTGAGAACGCGATCCGCCCGTCCGCAGTCTGGGAATCGATCTGGATCTCAGTCTCCTGCCAGGTCCGGGTGTTCCATAGAAACACCGTAGCGCCCGATACGGTAGCCAGGTAGACGCCATCCGGAGAGAAAGCGAACCGGTTCCTTATCTGTTTATCAAGCGTGTGCAACGGCTTTCCTGTGGCGATGTCGCGCAGTTGCACCGCCCCGTTGTTTGCCCAGGCCAGCACCGAGTTTCCATCCGGTGCAAAAAGGAGTTCCCTGACGTCCGTCGGCTGATCCTTGAGGGTGTAGAGCAGCATTCCTGTCTCGGTGTTCCAGACCGCCCATACCAGGGGATCAGCGGAGACAAGGCGCTTTGCATCCGGCGAAAATGCCAACGCGGTCACACGCTCTATATGCCCCTTCAGCACCGTCTTTTCCTGCAAGGTTGCGGTATCGAAGAGATGAATGTTCCCATCCGGCGCTCCTTGCGCCAGCAGACGCCCATCCGGCGAAAGCGCCAGCGGAGGCGGAAACGGATCGCCATCCCGTTTGAGCAGGAGGGACTGTGCGGGCGGCTGTGATTCCGGGCGTGGGGTAAAGAGGATGGCCTTACGATAGGATTTCACCTGGAGCGCAAACTGCGCGGTTTGCGCGGGCGCTTCCTTGTCACCGGGTTGGGCATTGCCCTCGGTCCAGGAGACCTCTCCGGAGATGCGATAGACAAGCCCATCCTTTCCGATGTAGAATTTACGCACGATGCGCTTCGCCGTAATCGGCATGCCCGTGAACGGAGACTGACCGATCGGCTCGGACGTGCCAGTGCATTCGACTACCTCATAATCGACGCCGTCGATCTGCTCTATGCCGAGGTCACGCAGCGAGGCCGTCGGTTTCCCGGTGCCGGATCGCATCACGGCGTCAGACACTGCCTCGAAGGGGTTGACGAGTTCAAAAGACGTCATCAAGAAAGGCGGCGCGTCCTGGGGGACCGATTGATTGGACCAATTTTCGGTTTCGGAGCCGTTCCTGACCAGACGACAGCACGTTAGTTTGATGACGGGCTTTTTGTCCTTGTACCGGATTTCCAGGGCGCCCTCCCAGACGAGCGGAAGGCGTGCGGAGACTGTGGTCTGGACCCGCTTGAGCAGGTCGTGCGGATCGTCGGCATGCGCAATCGCAGCGAGGCATAGGATCCAGGCAAAAGCCAGAGACAAGCGGATGGGAGACATGAGGATCACCTTTCACGGCGGGAATAGGCACGCGGCAATATACCTATCCTACCTGTTGGGTTTACCGTCGGAAGTCCCTTTCGCGAGATTCCCGTGGTATGAGGCGCTCAAAGGTACCAAGCAGTAGGACGGAATATGAGCCTGCATGTGACATACTTGAGGCATACTTAACGTGAATCATAACGAGGAAGCGTCGCCCATGAAGAAGAGCACGGATCTTATCTTTCGCATCAGCATCATCGTTAAGGGAGTGGATGCCGTTTTCGAGGTAGTGGGTGGACTGCTGCTCACCCAACCCGTAAAGATCGCGCGCTATCTCGCTGTCTTAGCTCAGCACGAGCTTTATCGGCACCATCAGGTACTCTCAGGCCGCCTGGACCATCTTGCCGAGACCATCTCCGTTCACGCCTCATTACCGGAAGCGGCCTACCTGTGTGTCCATGGCCTCGCGAAAGTAATCCTTATCGTGGCGATCTTCCTGAATAAACGGTGGGGCTATGTGGGGTTGATCGGTGTGCTCAGCCTCTTCACCCTGGTCGAACTCACCCGTTCCATTATGGCGCGCGAGATTGTGACCGGACTGCTTGGCCTTTTCGACCTGGTCGTGGTGATCCTCATTGCCAAAGAGTATCAGGCCCGTTTTGGGGCCAAGCCTCAAGAGGAGGAGATGGCGCCGGGTTAAGCGCCACGGCCCGACGCGCGCGGCAGGGTGGGAAAGGCGGCGGTCGGCGCGAATTTCGGGGGTCGGCGCACCTGCGTCGCCTGCTCGAAAGCATAGGCGATTTCGATCAGCGTCGGTTCCGACCAGGGACGGCCAAAAAAGGAGACCCCAACCGGCAGCCCATAGTAGTAGCCCGCAGGGACCGTGATGCTGGGATAGCCGGAGACCGCGGCGGGCGTGGTGCTGCTGCCGCCGCCGGAATCGCCGTTTGCCAGATCGATCATCCAGACCGGCCCCTGGGTGGGCGCGAACAGCGCGTCCAGTTGATGTTCGTTCATCACTGCGTCTATGCCCTGTGCCCGGGAGAGTTTGCCGCATCGTGCCAGCGCCTTTTTGTAGGCGGGCGTGGTCAATGGCCCCAGCTCTTCGGCTTTGAGCATGTGTTCCTGGCCGAAGAAGGGCATCTCCGCCGCCTTTTCCTGGTCATTGAAGGCGATGACCTCTTGCAGCGAATGGACCCGGGCATTCGGCCCCAGGCCAGACAGATAGCGATTGAGGTCGGCTTTGAACTCGTAAAGCAGCACGATCAGTTCGTCGGCATCGAACTTTCCGGCGCTAGGAATATCCGCCGGGTCCACAATCACCGCGCCCGCCTTTTTCAGTACCTCGATGGCCTCCGTCGCTATGTGATCTGTGGGAGCGCTATAGCCGAAGAACTGCTTGCGGGTGATGCCGATACGCTTGCCCTTCAAGCCATGGGGATCGAGAAACGGAGTGTAATCGGCGTGGCTGCGCCGTGTTTTCATCTGCGTTGCTGCATCGGCTGGGTCCGCGCAGACCAGTGCACCCAGCAGGATGGCCGCATCCCGCACCGTGCGCGCCATCGGCCCGGCGGTATCCTGGCTGTGCGCGATAGGAATGACGCCGGTGCGGCTGATGAGGCCGACCGTGGGCTTGATGCCGACCAGCGAGTTGGCCGCGGAGGGGGAGAGGATGGAACCATCCGTCTCGGTGCCCACTGCAAGGGCCGCAAGGTTGGCGGCGATTGCGGCTCCGGAGCCGGAACTGGAACCGGAGGGCGACCGGTCCAGCGCATAGGGGTTTCGAGTCTGCCCGCCGCGCCCGCTCCACCCGCTCACCGAGTGCGTGGAGCGGAAGTTGGCCCATTCGCTCAGATTGGTTTTCCCGAGGAGCACGGCTCCGGCAGCGATCAGGCAGGTAGCCAGCGGTGCATTGTGCGCCGGTCGGGCGCCTACCAGCGCCAGAGAACCGGCGGTGGTCTCCATCCGGTCTGCGGTGCCGATGTTATCCTTGAGCAGCACGGGAATGCCGTGCAGCGGCCCACGCAGTTTACCTGCGGCCCGCTCCGCATCCACTTTTCGGGCGATGTCCAGTGCATCCGGGTTGATTTCCAACACGCTCCGCAGGGAAGGTCCCTGCCAGTCCACCCTCTCAATACGTTGCAGGTAGAGCTCTGCCAGAGACTGCGCCGTATATTTGCCGGACGCCATTCCTGCCTGCAGATCCGCAACGGTGGCCTCATCCAGCTCAAAAGCGGGTACTTCCGCACCTGTGGCTTCCGATTGTGGTAACATCGTCGCTCCCAATCCCGCCCCTCCTGCCAGAAAGGCTCTGCGCGAAAAAATCCGTGTCATGGCTGCTCCCCCTCAAGGCGAGGAGTACGTTCGATCCGATGGTCTCGATTTATGTAGACCCTGAAAGCCGAGGAGTGGCGGCGTCGGCCAGTACGGAGAAGTAGAGCCGATCACCAGCTAGAATATGCGTCAGGCGTCGCGAGACTGACGCGTTCGGCTTAGCTCTTCTTCGGCTTGGGCTTGAGGCTCTGGACGTAGGCGTAGCTAATATCAAAGTAGGGTTTTAGTTCGTCGGTATTAGCCAGAAGGGTGTCGGGAACGGACACGAATTCTTTCTGAACGACCCCGTAAGCCTCGACAAGCTTGGTCTGGTACTTCTCCAGAAACGCCTCGCGTTCGCCTTTAGGCAGCTTGAGCGCCAGGGTGCCTGTGGCATCGAGATAGGTGAACATATGGCCGTTGTGGGAGGTATAGGGAACGGAGGCACCCTTCCGCTCGACTTCAGGGTTTGTCGCTACGAGCGCCTCGTAGAGGGCCAGTTTGTCCGACGGAATATTAGATTTTTTCGATGTGCTCATCCGTTTCTCCTCATTGCCAATTCCAGGATCGGTTTCTGTTCGTAACGCCTGCTGAAAATAGTTGTTACTCATCCCCTATCGCCGGGGTTCCGACGATTTCCCCGAAAGCAGCCAGATGGCAGCGGCTTTTTCCGTCGCAACCACTTCAATCCGGTCGAAAATCTGCTGCATCTCAGCCTTCTGTTCTGGTGTAAGCCCTTCTGTGCGGTTACGCTCCAATAGTTGCGGCAGCCATTCTTGTTCTGCAGTGGTGAGATGAGATGCCACGTAAGTGCGTATCTCTGTTCCAGACTGGTTTTGCTGCTTCCGAATCTGCATATTGAGCCGCTGTAATGCCTCTTGACGCAGTGGCTGCAATGAGAAGCGTAACGCCTCCTCCACAATCTGATCGGGCGATTCTCCGCGTGCTTCGGTTGCCTTTGCCAACAATTCAATAATATCTTGCGGAAGTGGAAAGTAAGCTCCTATGTTGTCGTAGCCGCCATGCTCATTCCCTTTTTCGCATATAATATCGATGTCTGGTCGAGGAGGTAGGACATCTGATAGTTGTGGCTATGATGCCCCGATTCCTCAGGGCTGTCAAGAATGCCTTTTCACGAACTTCCATCTTCTGCATTTGCGCCCAGCCCACTTTCTGCGAGTAGTATTCGGATACCTTGGTGATGAAACATGTGCGTCACCTCTGCCATTTAGTTGTTTGATATTTGTTATATATTATTGTATATATAATTTATTTGTATAGTTTACGAGGTATGCGTGGTTATATCTCAGATCCTTAGCGGGCTCAATGTTTACGGACGACAGTAGCCTCAATTTCAAGAAATGTTCGTTTTGCTCTCAAAGCCTTGACAAGCGGGGAGTAATCTGTTAAGATTGCGAACTAATGCAAATAGGAGCCATCAGTCGAATGTATCTCTCCAATATTACGATGCCCTAAAATATCAAAGTAATATCGCTGCGAAAAGCCTTTAATGTAATCTGTATCTGACCTACTGACGCCGATCTGACCTGAGAATGACAGTTTCTGACCTCCTTGGCATCGGACTGTAAGCGAGACTACGTACTGAAAATCACATTAAGAAATGACAGGTCTGATCACAATTTCATTGTATCAAGGGCCAACGTCAGTGACATACATGGGAATGGATAAATTCAGATATGGTATACAGAGACGAAAGCAAGGGAAATCTAGTGTCTGGCGAGGTGAATAGAAAAGTGCAAGATGTCCACCCAACTGAAGAACCTTCTGACAAATGTCAACATGATGATCAGGCCGTCTCCGCTGAGCAGGAGAAGATGCCCGTGGTTCGTTCGAGCGAAAAACCTGATCGCGTGAAATACGTGCTATACGTCCATTATGCTTTTTCTGAAGAGGCTGATTTCAAGGCATACAATGAGGGAACACCTCCAGAAAATCTGCGGTGTGTCCACCATCTCATGAATCATATTCGTGGCCTGAAAGAGCTATTGACCTCTCCGGGCCATGAAGGTCAGCTCGTTCTGTTCTACGCGCCGGGATATGAAAGGTTTCTCAAGTTTCTCGCCGAAAGGCAAGACATCGAACGCTTGCGTCAAGACATAGACCATATAAACCTGGATCAATATGAAGATCCGAACGGGGTTCGTCAACTACGCTTCGCCAAGGCTGTGGGGGAGTATGTCCAGCGTGAGTTGAGAAAGTGGAATATTGCAGAACGGGTACGTTTTGTCACATCCTTCGACTTGGGAGTGATCCTTGGTCGGGCGAACACCGTTTTTGCAGCGGATTTCCCAGTATACTTCATCGGCAGAGCAGCAGGCGTTCGGTATGATGCGACAAAGTTGGTGGAAGCCATCCTGCGACTTCGGCTATTAGGAAACGGGGTTCCCGTATTTCGCCTGGATCACGATGTAATCTTCCGAGATTCCAACAAGGATATCGGCGATCTAGGCCTATTCAAGGCCGTCGCCACTGCTCTTCATGCCTATAAGTTACGTCTCGATCAAACCACCGTATCCACTTTCGTTTTCTCGGCTTCCTACAATGACATGGCACTCCTTTACCCACCTCCCGATAAGGGCTTCTTCGAGAGGTGGAGCGAAGCATTTGCCACACGTATCTATCCCGCTCTTGTGGCAAACAAAGAGCGTTTACTCCATATCTGTGCCATGCCAGAAAATAGTGACGCGGAAAAGAAGCACAAGAAAGAGGCATGGGATAACTATGTTGAAGTTAATCTAAAGGAGGATTTCGCGTTAAAGTATTATGGCATAAAGAAAGTTGGAACCGAAAAGGTACCCGAACTGAAATCTGACGGTATTAGCGGTCTCGTTCGTATCGGCGCTCATCCTCTCTATGCGGTAATTTCCGGGGCATTGTTGTGCCTGAGTGAGGGTGCTATCCTGGATTTGCCTCCCTTCAGTAACCTCCGGATGAATGTGATGTGGATTGACGATCATCTGAAATTTTCATTGCATCGAGCAATGAATCACTTCACAAGCGGTGAAATGCTGGAACTTCCGGAACCTGGTTTGAGCTATGCTCGGATGAGCAATATCATGGTCACAAAAGCCCGACCGCCCGTCAACAACTTACCCTGGTACATCTTCCAGAATTATCTGCCTACACTGCTTTGGGGCACTATCATGGATGCCTGGATAACCAACGATCCGATATTGCGGTGTCGCTTTGAAACACTTAATTCAGAAGAAAAAGCTCTCTGGCTTCGTGCTAGAGAAACGCAATCGAATGCCCCTTTGCCCAAGGCAATGTTGAAAATACTTCGCGAAGGGGTTTTCACCGGTCAAGATGAGACGGAATTGCAGCGCGCATTACGGACTAGCTCTATAGTGCGGATCAATGAAGTGCGCAAACTCTGGGCAGAGCTGGTGAAGGATGGTCAAGAAACGTTTGCCAGCTACTGGGCTAAAGGCGAAGTCGAAAAAGTATTTGGCAGAGACTACTTTGAGAGAGAATTTGAGAGAGAACGGGATAGGGAAGAAAAACTGGGAAGAACCGTGGTTCAAACAGAACTCTGGAGAGGCATCGCACCTAACCTCCAACCCGACCAGTCAATCCAGAGAATTGAACAGTTGGGAGATATAGGATTCAAAATAAATGAACTCATTTTGGATACGATAGGATATGTCCATTGGACTCTTCAGTGGCCCCGATTTGTGCAAATCGTCCGCTCCATCCGCCAGGGGGACTTTATCGGAGACCTCAATTGGCATCCGGATAAGAAGGCTAGTTGAGGTCGTAGAGACCTTCGTAGACGAACTCGGCGGGGCCAGTCATCTCGATGGGGTCGCCATCGCGCCAGCAGATGTGGAGTTCTCCTCCGCGACTGGCGATGGTAACAGGCTCACCCGGCTGTGCATAGCCATGCAGGACCGCCGCAACCGCCGCGGCACATGCTCCGGTGCCGCATCCCCAGGTCTCGCCCGCGCCCCGCTCCCAGATCCGCATCTCGATGCGCTCTGAGTTGATGACATGGCACCACATCAGGCTGGTACGCTCAGGGAAGGCCGGGTGGCGCTCCACCAACGGGCTGATCTCAAAAAAGGGAGCGTCATCCGGCAGCGCGTCCACAAAGGTGACGGCGTGGGTGGAACCGGTGGAGAGCGCGGTGATACGCAGGCAGTGCTCCGCATCCAACTCCAGAGGATAGTCGAAGACACGCTCCAGGGGAACGCGCATGGGGATGGAGGGCGGATCGAAGCGCGGCAGTCCCATGCCGACGGTCACGGCGACAATATCGCCCGCTGCATTACGGCGGATCTGTGCGGGGCGAACGCCCGCGAGGGTCATGACGCTCAGAGTATCGCGCGTTATCAGGCCCTTCGCGACCGCATACCGCGCCACACAGCGCAGACCATTGCCGCAGACATCGGGCGTGCCATCGGGATTGAACATCCGCATCATCACATCGGCTTGGGAGGAGGTGTCCAGAACCAGCAGGCCGTCCGCACCGATGCCCCGCCGCCGGTCGCACATCTCCACCGCCAGCGCCGACCAGTCCAGGTGGCCGTACTTCCGACCATCGATGACCACGAAGTCGTTGCCCACGCCCTGCATTTTCGTAAAAAACAGTTGATCCACCATCGGACTCACTCCACCAAAGCAGAGGGAATTAGCCTTTGAGGGCTTCGGCGCCGCCGACGATCTCGGAGATCTCCCGCGTGATGCCCGCCTGGCGTGCCCGGTTTAGTTGCAGAGTCAGGGTGGTGATCATCTTACCGGCGTTGTCGGTGGCGGAGCTCATGGCGGTCATGCGCGCGCCGTGTTCGCTGGCGGTGGATTCCAGCAGGGCATGGTAGACCTGCCCCTCTACATAGCGCGGCAGCAGGCTTTTGAGCAGCCCATCGGCGGCAGGCTCGAAGATATAGTCATCCTGCTCTGCTGCGGTCGTCGCCTCCACTTCTGGGGTCTGGATGGGCAGCAGTTGGATATCGGTCGGTCGCTGTGTCATCGCCGTGTAGAAACGCGTATAGAGCAGGATGAGTTGGTCTATCTCCTCTGCCTCGAAGGCTGTGCGGAACGCCTTGGTGATGTCGCGGGCATCGGAGAAAGTCGCGCCGGTATTGGGGAGGTGGAACTCCTCGACCACGTTAAAGCCGCGTCGCCGGAAGAACTGCACGCCTTTGCGCCCCACGATATAGAGGCGGATGCGGTTTTTGTCGTAGCCGCGCAGCAGTTCGACCGCGCGCCGCAGGATCGCCGAGTTGTAGGAGCCTGCCAGACCGCGATCCGCTGTAATGATAAGGAAGCCGATGTTGCGCGGGGCGGTGACGCGGAGCAGGGGGTGCTGCACCTGATCACCGACGGCCTGCGCCAGGCTGGTCATCATCTCGCGCATCGTCTCCGCATAGGGGCGGGCCGCCGTCACGCGGTCCTGGGCACGTTTCAGGCGGGCGGCGGCGACCATCTTCATCGCCTTGGTGATCTGCTGGATATTCTTGGCGACCTTGATTCGAGATCGCACCTGTCGAATGGTTGCCATTCTTCTCTCTCTTCTTTTGGGGCGTTAAATCGGTCCTTATGCCGCTAAGGCATGTACTTGTGTCCACTGCTCCACACGCTGCTGCAAATCTTGGAGGGTAACTTTCTGGACCTCGCCTGCTCCGAAGCGTTGCCAGTAGTTGACAATGGTCAGTCCTGCAACTTCGTCATCTTCCGTCCGCAATAGGGTAAAGCCCTCCGTGGTTTCTTCACCATAGACGGTCTGGTTACGGGTCGAATTCCGTCGAATATAGAGGACATCATTACTTAAGTCGAAGTGAAAAAACAGAGTATCATCAACCACCCCCTCAATAGTATCTATACAGATTGCGGCCATTCTAAATCCCCTCCTGTCTGTCGCTTCGCAAGATGAGCCGTCAAGACAATTTGCTTGTGCAGATGAACCTTCACGACTACAAGAAGTCCTGGATTGGGTCCTACCCCATAGTAGATACGCACGTCAGGATCTTGTCTACTCGTCCATATACTGCGGGGCGAAGTAATCGCCTGCTCCACAAAGTCTCGACCTCCATCCATATCGGGATGGTTTACCAGAATATGCCTGTCCCAGGTCGCGTCTGTTAATACGAAGGAGCGCCCGAGCGGATCGGTAAGGGTTTTACTGGCCACCCTATTATCCCTTGCGGACGGCGGCGAGCAGGGCGTCCACCAGGGCGTTGTCGGCTCCGGTGGGATCGTTGGGATAGCGGGCTGCGATGTCGCGGGCAAACTGTCGGAACTCCTCCACCTGTACGGCGCGCTTGCCGTCTTTCTGGGAGAGGTAGGACGCGCCGACGATGGCGGAACAGTCCGCGCCGAACTCCGCCGTCATGATGGAGGGGAGGTTGTTGCGCAGGCACTGGACCATGTTCTGGATCTCGCCGTAGAACGAGGAGGGCCAGTGCTGCCAGTTGGAGCCGCTGACGCGGAAGCGCCGCGTCTCGCGGCCTTTGATGTCTTTGACGATGGCGAAGCGCTTCCCGTCCTCGTCCAGCATCTCGATCCGGCCCGTCGAGCCGATGTAGACGGTATCGGGCGAATCCTGCTCGCTCCAGGAGCCTTCGACGTGCGCGGTGGACCAGGCGTTCGTCTTCGGGTCCTCGAAGCGGATCAGGATATGGGCGTCATCATCCACCATCACCTGTTGGAAGCGGCCCTCGATAATACGCTGCGGCATCCGGATGCTCATGCCGTAGGGGTGCGCTGCCTTGACCAGGGTAGGGACCTTCTCCAGCCCGGCGATGAACCAGGCCGCGCCGATGGCGTGGATCCCGTTGTCGAGTAGGGAGCCGCCGCCGCCGAAGTCGGAGTTCCAGAATTTCGGATTGCCCTCCGGCCCACCGTGCGCCTGCGTCAGGAACATCATCACCAGTTCGCCGATGGCCCCGGAATCCACCAGCTTTTTGACCGTGTAGTAGTCCGGGTCGAACAGCCAGTTCTCATTGTGCTGGTAGACCTTGCCGGACCGCTTGACCGCCTCGATCACCCGCTGCGATTCCAGCCAGCTCCGGGAGAGCGGCTTCTCGCACATGACGTTGATGCCCGCGTCCAGGGCCTGGATCGCCAGGGGCGCGTGGAGCACCGGCTGCGTGCAGATGTCCACCAGGTCGGGCTTGACCGTGGCGATGACTTCGCTGATGTCGTTGCAGATCTGGACGGATTCGAGATCCTGCTCCAATCGCTCCACGGTTTCGAGGTCTTCGCGCTCCCGCGCCGTCTTCACCTTGGCTTCGATCAGGCTTTGGTAGCGCTTATACACCAGGTCTTGCGCGGTCTTGTCCGGATCGCAGAACGCCACCAATTGCGCGTGCGGCAGATCGGGATAGGCGGGCAGATGCGCCCCACGAAAGATGTTGCCGGTTCCAATGGCGGCAACACGCACACGCGGCGTCGCTTCCATACGCGATGTCTCTCCTTTGTTGCGGACGATCACCTGTAGGTTGCCCTCGCTCCTCGGCTCTGCGCTGGGCGCAGCAGGTTGCGGGGCCGGCGTCGTCTCCTGTGTGGGCGGCATATTCGAGGCGGGAGCGGCATTTTCCGTCGGCGGATCCGTCTCGACCGCTGCTGTCGGGGCAGGCTGGACGGGTGCTGTCTGCGCCGCGATGGGAGTGTCGTCCAGTTCCAGATAGGTCTTCGGCGGCGTCTCCGTAGCCGGAGGGAGCGCCTGTGCCGGTGTGGCCAATCCCAGGCGAGATTCCAGGGCGGTCAGCATCGTATCGGCGCTCTGCTCATAGGACGGCGGAGCGGATTGAGGCGTATAGAGCGGGCCGCCGGGGCGTCCCGACAGTGCCGCCGAGACCTCCTCGCGCGCCGACGCCTCCCGCTGCAGGTCGCGCACCTTGGCGGAGGCACGGTCCAGCATCTCATCCGCCTCCGAGCCGAACCCGCCGGAGGCGCTGGATTCCACGGCCGCCCCGGTCAGGCGAGCAAACTGCGCCTGCAGGTTGTTGGCCTGCTGCAGCAGGCGGGCCTCCTCCTCCGGCAACCGGATCTTGGCGGATTCCGCCTCGGCCTGGGCCTGAGTCAGCATCTCCTGCAGCCGCTTGAGTTCCGCCTCGCGCCGGGTGCGCTCCTCGCGCAGCTCCTTCGCCAGGTTCGGATTGTCGTGCTTCTCGGCGAAGTCCGCCTTGGCCTGCAGGTCGGCCAGATAGCGCTCCTGCTTGGCGACCTCATCCTGCAGCAGATTGCGCTTCTTCACCGCCGTCACGACGCTCTCTCGCAGCGCAACCATCGCTTCGCGGATCTGCCGCACGCCTTCGCTCAACTGCATCCGAGGGTCTCGGAACGTATCCGGTCCGCCCATCGCCTTGCTCCAGGATGTATTTTACGGTTTGAATTGGCCCTTGAAGGCCGTGATCGCCTTGACCAGCGCGGCCTCGGTGTCCTTGTCCAGCGCCTTGGTGCGGCGGATCTTCTCCATGACGTCCGGATAGTTCTCCGCCATGAAGGGGTGGAACTGCTGCTCGAATTTCTGGACATCGCTCACGGCCAGGTCGTCCAGGTAGCCGTTGTTGCCGGTGTAGATGATGGTGACCATCTGTTCGACGGGCATCGGCTGGAACTGCGGCTGCTTCAGGATCTCGATCAGGCGCGAGCCGCGCTCCAACTGGTCGCGGGTGGCCTTGTCGAGGTCGGAGGCGAACTGCGAGAACGCCTGCACCTCGCGATACTGCGCCAGGTCGAGCTTCATGCGTCCGGCGACCTTGGCGTCCTTCATGGCGCTCACCTGCGCCGAGCGGCCGACACGGGAGACCGAGATGCCGACGTTGATGGCGGGGCGCACGCCGGAGAAGAAGAGGTCCGGCTCCAGGAAGATCTGCCCATCCGTGATTGAGATGACGTTGGTCGGGATATAGGCTGAGACGTCGGAGGCCAGCGTCTCGATGATCGGGAGTGCGGTCAGGCTGCCGCCGGTGCCGGGCAACTTGCGGATTTCGAGATTTTCGGCATTGGGCAGCGCTTCCATATCTTTCTTCGCGTGGTCGCGCCCCTCGCCGCCCTCATAGACCTTGCCGTTTACGCCCTCCATCACGCTGCCATCCGCATCCTTGTCCACCAGGATATAGTCTTCGCGGATCTTGGCGGCCCGCTCCAGTAGGCGGCTGTGGAGGTAGAAGACGTCGCCGGGATAGGCTTCGCGCCCCGGCGGGCGGCGGAGCAGCAGAGAGACCTGGCGGTAGGCCACGGCGTGCTTGGAGAGATCATCGTAGATGATGAGCGCGTGCTGGCCCTTATCGCGGAAGTACTCGCCGATGGTGCAGCCGGTGTAGGGAGCGATGTACTGCATGGGGGCGGGGTCGGAGGCCGTCGCGGCGACGATGATGGTGTAGTCCATCGCGCCCGCCTCCTCCAGATAGCGCTGCACGTTCCCGACCGTGGTAGCCTTCTGCCCGACAGCGACGTAGATGCAGATGACGTCGCCACCCTTCTGATTGATGATGGTGTCGAGAGCGATAGCCGTCTTGCCGATACCGCGGTCGCCGATGATCAGCTCGCGCTGGCCGCGTCCGATGGGCACCAGGGCGTCCACCGCCTTGAGGCCGGTCTGGAGCGGCTCCTTGACGGGCTGGCGGTCTACGACGCCGGGGGCTCTGGCCTCGATGTAGGCGGTCTTGTCCGTGACGATAGGCCCTCTGCCGTCCAGCGGATCGCCGGTGGCGCTGACGATGCGGCCCAGGAGCGCCTCACCGACCGGAACCTCGATGATCTTGCCGGTGCGCTTGACGGTCGTGCCCTCGCTGATCTCTTCCACCGGCCCCAGCACGACCGCGCCGACGTTGTCCTCTTCCAGGTTCAGAGCGATCGCGCGAATGGAAGCGCCATTGGAGTCGGTAATGGGATTGCCTTTCGCATCCAGGAACTCCAGCAGTTCCGATACCATGCAATCCTGCAGGCCATAGATGCGGGCGATCCCATCGCCGACCTGCAATACCGTTCCTACACCGATCTCTTTGATTTCGCGCGTATACGACTGAAGCTCCTGCTCCAGAATGGAGGTGATTTCTTCCGGTCTAATCGCCATTGTGTTCTGCCTTCCAGATGAGTAGCGTCTCTCTTACTTGAGTTGGTAACTGCTAAGTGTGCCTTCAATGTCCTGCCCGTTGACGTTCGCTTTCTGCTGAACCAGGCCGACATGCGGCGCAAACCAGTAGTCATTGATAAGCTGCTGCTGTTTCTCCCCAACCGTGACCGTCTGATCCATATGCACATGCATCGCTTTGAAGACGCCCGCATCGGTTTTCAGGGTCTCCGGGCCGCTGACCGTCTGCTTCGAGAGGATGGTGGGGGCTTTGCCCTTGGTCGAGTCCGTCCCCTTCCAGTCCCACTTCTTCCCATTGGTCAGGGGGAAGAGGACCACCGGGATGGGCGGCGTGATCTTGCCCGCTGCGTTCTTGCCGGAGGCGATGCGCACGATGGCTTTCGCGTCGGCCTGGTAGATCTCCGTCTGGAAGGTCTTCCCATCCGCTTTATACTCCAGTTGCGCCTCGGTCTTATCGCCGATTTTGGTGACCTTGGTGACGGTAATGACCAGCTCTACATGCTTTTCCGGGGTCTCCGTGAGCGACTGCTCGGCCCTGGTGATCTTGGTGGGCAGCGTCCAGGTATTGCCCTCTTTGAACGGCCAGTAGTCGGACGCTCCGGTCGGCTCCTCCTGCGCATTCGCGGTGACGAAGAGCAGCCCCAGCGTCAAACCGGCGAAAACGGCGCGTAAAATCGTTCCTGCGCTTCTCATTCGCCCCTCGCTTTCCGGGATCAGGCCTCCTGCAGCAACTGTTCGCGCAGGCGGTCCAGGGTCCCACGCACACTGCCATCGATGAGGGTATCGCGCATCCGC
>Ga0070734_10003518_pt1 | contig 16254 bp, 11 predicted proteins | sample Coa_R1_8_FD_66444 | JGI IMG/M metagenome (GOLD analysis project Ga0070734, IMG submission 66444) | Surface soil microbial communities from Centralia Pennsylvania, which are recovering from an underground coalmine fire - Coalmine... | ecosystem: Environmental > Terrestrial > Soil > Unclassified ...
CTCCGCTCGTATAGCGCATGCACCATGGTCGGCCCGGCGCAGGCCAACGACATGGCGGCCAGAGGGTCCACGCCTTCGGGCACTTTCACGACGGTGCTGCCCTCCTGCAGACAGATGTAGTCGGCCCACGCGCCCGACAGCGCCGGCTCCTGCGTGATGGGTCGGTTGACCCCACAGGTGCGGCGGCGCTCACAGAGCGTTGGCTCCCGGTAGATACGGCAGGGCACGCACCGCCCGCAGGCGATGGAGGAGGCCCACATCACGGTATCGCCGACCTGCAGCGGCGCGCCGTTGGCGTCCCGATCCATCCCCTTCCCAAGCTCGTGCACTACGCCCAGACCCTCATGCCCCAAAATGAGCGGGGTGGGGATGGAGAGGTGGCCCTGCTGGAGATGCAGGTCCGTCCCGCAGATGCCGCCGTAACTGCACGCGACCACCAGTCCCCCCGCTTCGGCGGGCGGAACGTCGAACTCGCGGATCACCAATGGCTCCCCAAACTGCTCCAGTACCGCCGCCCGGCTGCGCACGGCGGAACCCTGCCCCCGTCCTGTCATCGAGAACCTCCTGCCCCTACCGCAAGCAGCGACGCATCGAGAAGCGAGAGCGGCCTGGTATCCCGGCAGACCACATACTCCGGTCGGGGCTCACCCGCCGGGCGCGCCTGGTTGGTGACGTCGTTGTAGGTTGCAAGGAGTAACTTTCGTGGGAATGGCGACATATTCTGCGCCGAGCCATGCACCACCTCGGTGTGGAAGAACACCAGGGTCCCTGCCGGCCCCTTGGGGCTGGTCATGCCATGCAGCCTTACCAGGGAGGTCATTTGCTCCGGGGTGAGTGCGATGTCGTCGGGGTCGAGGTGCTGATCCGACTTGGCGTCACCTTCGTTGCGGCTGTCACGCACCAGGCCATTCCGGTGCGATCCCGGCACAAAGATCACGGGGCCATTGAACTCATTGACTTCGTCGAGATACAACCCCACATTGATCTGTTGCGGCGAGGGGAGATTGTCACAGATTTTCCAGGCGAGGTAGTCCTGATGCCAGGCCCACTTATCGCCGCCGAATGCCGCCTTGGCGTTGATCTTGAACTGGTACACATACACATCGTCCGCCAGCAACTGCGTCACCGGACCGAGGAAGCGGGGATCGCGTACCAGGGCGGTGAACTCCGGCTGACGTAGGTGGGAGCCGTAGAGGCCCCGCACCTCATCGCTGCCCTCTTCGGTGATAATGTGCGGGCCGGGGATCCGGCTGTCACGTTGGTACGCATCACACAGAATTGCTACTTCCTCGGGGGTGAAAGCGGCCTCGATAACCAGAAGGCCATCCTCATGATACTGCTTGATCTGATCCTGATTGAGTTGCATTTCCTCCTCCAATCACTCATGCATCACCATGAGCCGCAGCGCCCAAACGGTATTCCTCTGCGAAAACAAGCGAGCCATATGACTGCCGCGAGAAGGTTGGCGCTGTGAGGCGTGGGTAATCGGCTCGGAACCCTGTCCCGGACGGACAGGGGAGAGCCGCCGGATCGATCCGACCGAGCGGCTCTCTCCCTCCTAATTCGCGGAGGCGTAATCCGAAGAGAGGGGCGTGAACGGCTCTCCCCAGGCATTCTCCGTCTTCATCTCCATATGCGTCACGTTCTGCTCATCCGGGTTCCAGTTGGGGTTCTTGAGCAGCGTGCTGTAGTCGTAGCCGAAGAAATTGTTGTTGGACTTCTTGTTGTCCCAGGCCATCTTCTTCGTCTCATCGTAGTGCCAGGTTTTCTGGCTGCCGGGCAGGAGTTTGAGGCAACCGTTCTGCTTGGTAGCCCATGATTGGCTCGTTCCTCACCTCAAAAGCGGGCGGCCAGGATTAGGATAAAGGGGGAGAATAGCTTGCAGACATTACATCGAAGATACTCGCCTCCAGCGGGTTGTGCAAGGGAGACGCTCCGCAGCAAGCCGCGACGGCAGGAAGGAGTGCTGGCTGTGAACCACGATAGAGTTCTTGCACACCCGTTTGAGCAAAGTGTATATTTTGCTTGATAGGTCGCTGCGTCTCCCCGAAAGGAGTGGAGGGTAAGCCCATGCTGAACGTTCTGTTATCCGAGGTATATCTCGCGAAATTGAGCCATGAGCAGAAAGAATTCCCCCTCCAGCGTATTGACCATGCGCTCGACAACGATCCAAAGATCCGAAAGATCATCGCATCAAAGCTCCAGAAACGCTGAAGTACGTTGATACCAACATACGAGTCGTGTCCAGCGAATCTGAGCAGAATCTACATCTGTATGATAGACACAGGTATATTACGCAACACAATCCTTACTCGATAATGATGAATAGGGCAGGGTACTGTGTAGGCGGCAGCCGAAGCGGTGGCTGCGTTTGTGCATTTCTCTGCCTGCGTCGGTTGATCTGAGACCAAATCAGTACTGCGGAGACTAACCCTAATCATGTGTCCTCATCTAACAAGCCAGTGGGTTCGCGGAGTGCAAGACACTTTGACGCGAGCCAACCTCTTCGATTTGGCGTCGGGCCAGATCCCCGCCATCTGTTTGTATGACTTCATTGATGAGCCAACAGTAGCCGCAATTCGGAGTGCTTATAGCGGTCTTGTGCATGGCTACTATAAGGACGTCGTTCCGCGAATTGAGAAATGTGGTCCGACCGTTTTTGAACATCCATTTACGGATCGTGAACACTATTTCAAGGAGGCTCGAGAGACCGACCGCCTCTTTTCCGCGGCCATGCAAGATACTGTCTCCCCCCTCCACATCTTCCAACAAAAGATGCAGGAGGAATGCGGATGGTCCTCCACCCGGGCAAGCGACTCCACCTTCGGAAACTATTTTGCAGGAACACTCCGTTCGATCGAAGGAGGTACCCCCGTCCATATTGATTACGCTCCATACGAAGCGCCTTCTTGGGAGATGATCAGTTCCGTAGATGCCCAGCTCTCTGCGAACGTCTACCTTGATGGTACGCCCGGGCAAGGTAACTTGATCATTTATGACAAGCCCTGGATTCTTGAAGACGAGCAGTACCGGTTCAAGGATCGCTTTGGTTATGATGATGCCGTTGTACGGGAAGCACCTTGTGCGGTCATCCCCCCCGTTAGCGGTGCCGTTGTGTTATTCAACTCTCGTTGTTTCCATCGCGTCGAACCCACAGTAACCAGACGATTAACCTTTAGCTTTTTCTTTGCGATTCAGGACAATAGTCTCATTCTCTGGTCGTGAATGCGCTCGGCGACCCCGACTCGCGCCAGAACTACGTCTCGCCGCGCAATCTGGTCCGCCTGCTGGCCGGCTATCATTGCCGGCCCGATTCGGACCGGGCCGTTCAGGACAAGATCGTGGCCCTCCTCGCCGCCTACACACGAAAGCGTTAAAATGGAGTTCCTATGGCTGAAAATCCTGTCAGAGCGGCGGTGATGCCGGAACCGGGAGCACCGCCGGAGGTGCGCCGCTATCCGCTGCCGCCATTGGAGCCGGGCGCGATCCTGCTGAAAACGCTCGCTTCGGAGGTGTGTGGGACCGATGTACACCTCTGGCATGGACGGCTGGCTGGCGTCCCCTATCCGCTCATTCCAGGCCATGTCAGCGTGGGTGAGGTCGCGGCAGTCCATGGAGAGGTTCACGATGTCGAAGGCGTGCCGGTGCGTGTCGGCGATACAGTAACGTTCCTCGATGTGCATGGTACGTGCAACGCCTGCTGGTACTGCCTGGTCGCCAAGGCCGGCACGCGCTGCCCTTATCGCAAAGTCTATGGCGTCACTATGGGAGCCGACGAGCCGCCGGGCTTGAGCGGAGGGTGGAGCGAATTCATCTACCTCAAACCGGGAACGAAGATCGTTCCTCTGGCAAAGAACGTCTCGCCGGACGCCTTTATCGGGGCAGGGTGCGGGCTTCCTACCGCTGTCCATGCCATGGAACTGGCTCGGATCCAACTGGGGGACCGCGTTCTCGTTCAGGGCTCCGGCCCGGTGGGCTTATCCTGCGCCGCCCTCGCCCTGCTCTCCGGGGCGGGATGGGTGGGAGTGATCGGCTCGCCGGAGAAGCGGCTCGCCGTCGCCAGTGCCTTCGGCGCGGATTGGACGACGGACGTGATGGAGACCACTGTGGACGAACGCTTGCGTGCCGTGCGCGATGCGACACGCGGTTATGGAGCCGATGTGGTGATTGAAGCCAGCGGCAACCCGGCCGCCGTTCCGGAAGGCTGTCAGTTGGCGCGGGACAATGGGCGGTATGTCATTGTGGGGCAGTACACGGACAACGGCGACGCGCTCATCAACCCGCACCTGCTCATCAACAAAAAGCACCTTACGATCCAGGGCTGTTGGGGCTCCGACTTCAGCCATGTCTACCGTGCCATGGAGGTGCTGTCGCGGTTCGGCAGGCAGGTAGATTGGTCGGCGCTCATCACGCGCCGCTACGGTCTGAACGACGTCGCGCAGGCGCTTGCCGATGTCGAAGCGCGGCGCGTCGTCAAAGCCGTCATCATACCGGATTAACCTGATGCCATGCCCACTTCACGAAAAAAGGAGAGCCGCCGGATCGATCCGACCGAGCGGCTCTCTCCCTCCTATTTCGCGGAGGCATAATCCGAGGAGAGGGGCGTGAACGGCTCTCCCCAGGCATTCTCCGTCTTCATCCGGTTGAACCCGTATTCGTCATGGCCGGCGATCAGAACGCATCCGAAGCGCGCTAAGTCGAAATGGTGGCCGAACTCATTGAACTCCTTCATCCCATCATAGACCTTCACGTGGGTCGGGACCACCCGGATGGAGAACCCCATCCGCTGCTTGTTGCTGGTGTTCGGGTTGGACCCATGCACGCAGCGTGCGGTGAAGATAATGAACTCGCCCGGCTTCATCTCCATATGCGTCACGTTCTGCTCGTCCGGATTCCAGTTGGGATCCTTGAGCAGTGTGCTGTAGTCGTAGCCGAAGAAGTTGTTGTTGGACTTTTTGTTGTCCCAGGCCATCTTCTTCGTCTCATCGTAGTGCCAGGTTTTCTGGCTGCCGGGCAGGAGTTTGAGACAGCCATTCTGCTTGGTGGCCTCGGTAAAGGCGACCCAGGCGGTCAGCTCCATCGGGATCCCTTCGGAGCGGCTGGTGGGCTCCAGCATCCCCTTGGGCACGTCGCTGATAGAGTAGGTCTCCACCTGATGCCAGCCCGTGCCCGAGTCGCCGGGGTTCTTGGGGAAGAACTCCGTCCGCCAGCAGACCACGTCGGGGCCGAGCAGCGCCTGGAAGCGGCGGACGATGGCCGGCTCTGTGATGATGCGGCTGAGCCCCGGTATGTCGAGGTGGCGATCATAGTTGGCGGGATTGTCGAACGTCGCGCGCTCTTTGTTCTTGGGGTCGAGCAGCGCCATCCGCTGCTCTTTCCACCAGGCTGTCATCACCTCCGGCTCCCACAGCTTGAATGGCCCGATATATCCCTGCTCGTCGAATATCTCTTTTTCCGCTTGGAGGTCCATAATCTGCTCCTTGTGTTAAATGGTATCCAGTATCTGGTCCATGGCGCGTGCCATCGTTTCGGCCGATGGGGCGCGGAGAATACCACAGTGATCGCCTGGGATCGGATGGATGCGCAGCGGCCCGAGGGCTAGATTGCGCAGTTCGGTCTCCAGGGCTTGCTGGATCGCCGATGAGGTATCGGCGGCATAATACAAATCTATGGGGCCATGGTACGGCTTCGCTCGATAGCTCATCACCGCCGACATGCTGTCGCGGGCCAGTTCCAGGTTCTTCCGGATATGGGAGGCCATCACGCCCTCCGGAACGGTATCGCCCAGCAGGCCGTTCCAGGCGGGATCGGCGAAGAGATGCGACACATCGCTATCCGGTTCGCCGGCGGCGAGGCTCCGATCCATGTCGGCGAGCACCTTGAGGATCACTGGGCGATAGGGCGCCTCCGGCGTTGGCACACCGGTGATCGGGTCGCGCACGGGGTTCGCATCCAAGAGGCCCAGGAAGTCCACATCGTGCCCGGCGGCCATCAACTGCTGGGCGATCTCATACGCGAGCACGCCGCCGAACGACCAGCCGGCGAGGAGGTAGGGGCCGTGCGGCTGGATGGTACAGAGATGCGCGACATGCACCGCCGCCATCTCCTCCAGGGAGAGGGGGTGGGGGTGCGTTGCACTATCGGGCCGCCAGCGGAGGCCCAGCACACGGAGGGGAGACCGGATGGCGCGCGCCACCTCGCGGTAGGCCAACAACTCTCCGCCCAACTGGTGGACAAAGTAGAGCGCCCGTGACGAGGGGCCGGCGCGCAGGGTCATGATCTCGGAGATCTGGGGCGTTCCGGCGACCTTCAGCGCCTCCCGCTCCAGCGCGTTGACCAGCCCCTGGATCGTGCTGTCCTGGAGCAGGACCGAGAGCTCGATCTCACGGCTTACCGCCTGGCTCAGTTCCGTAACCACCCATGCCGCCAGCAGCGAGTCTCCGCCCACGTCGAAGAAGTCGTCGTCCTCGGTGAACTCGTCGTGCCCCAGCACGCGCTCCCAGATCACCCGGATCGTCTCCGCCAGCGGGACATCGGCAGGCGCCTCCTCGGCAACCGGCGCGGATGGGAGATCGATCGCGCTCAGAGCGCGGCGATCTATCTTGCCCGTCGCCGTCAGTGGTAACGCATCGAGCATGACGAAGCGGGCCGGGACCATGTAATTGGGCAGCAGGGAGCGGACATGCTTCGAGAGATCCGCTGCGGTCACGGCAGGGTCGCTGCAGACGATGTAAGCCACGAGCGCATTGACGTCTTCTGCGATGGTGCGCAGCCCCACGGCCGCAGCGGACACGTGCGGATAGTTGGTGAGCGTCAGTTCGATCTCTCCCGGCTCGATCCGGAAGCCGCGGACCTTGAGCTGGTCATCTGAGCGGCCCAGAAACTGGACGACCCCTTCGGCATCCATACGGACGATGTCGCCGGTCTTGTAGATCCGCTCTCCGGTTCCCGGACGGAACGGATCGGGCAGGAACCGCTCCTCCGTCAGGGCCGGTTGGTTCAGGTAACCCCGTGCCAGACAGTCGCCGCCGATGTAGAGCTCGCCAAGCTCTCCGGTGGCGACGGGCTCCATCTCCTCGTTCAGGATGTAGAGCGTCACCCCGGTGACGGCCTTGCCGATGGGCGGCAGGGTCGGCCAGGTGGCGGGGTCCGGGTCCAGGGTATAGCTGGTGACGAGATGCGCTTCGGTCGGACCGTAGTGGTTCTCCAGGCTGCAGTCCGGCAGCGCTTTGAAGAAATCGGCGATGGCTTCGGTGATGACCAACTGCTCGCCGGCAGTGATCACCTGGCGCAGGGACTTCGGTACGACGCCCAGGCGCTTTGCGGCCTTGGCCAGGTTCTGGAGCGCGACATAGGGCAGGAACAATCGCTCGATAGCGCGCTCCTCCAGCGTTGCCAGCAGGCGTTCGGGGTCCCGCCGCACGGTATCCGAGATCAGGGCCAGCGTGCCTCCCGAGCAGAGGGTCGAGAACACTTCCTGGAACGTCACATCGAACCCCACGGAGGTGAAATGGAGGGTCGTCAGGCCAGCGGGGCTATGCGCGATCTGCCATTCGATCAAGCGGGACAGCCCCCGGTGGGGCATCGCCACCCCCTTGGGCACGCCGGTCGAGCCGGAGGTGTAGACGACGTAGGCGAGGTGTTCGGGCTTGAGCGCCGGTGTGGTCGCATCCGATTCCGGAGCGGGATCGCAATTCGGGTGAACGACCGGGCAGCCTGCGGCAATCCCGCCGAGGGCTTCCCGATCCGAAATGAGCACCGCAGGACGAAGGCTCTGGAACACGTTGGCGATACGCGCATCGGGATAGCTGGTGTCGATCGGCACATAAGCGCTTCCGGCTTCGAGCGCCGCGACCATGGAGACGATCAGTTCGACCGAGCGGTCCAGGAGGACCGCAACCCGATCATCGGGCTGTACCCCCAGGCCGCGTAGCTGCCGCGCCAGGCGGCCGGCACGCTCCACCAACTCGCCATACGTGATCCGCTTGCCGCTATCGTCAATCAGAGCCGTATGGTCCGGATGGAGCGCTGCTATCTGCCGGATCGTCTCATGCACGAATTCGATGTGGGGGTTGTTTTTATGTTGCAACTCTTCCAGTTTCGATGGCATCGTCCGTTAAATCTTTCTGTCGAAGTCGTTAAAACCACTATGGAGAGAGGGTCGTTGACGTATTCTCGATTTTTTGCTGTTGGACGCTGGACTGCACGCTCTACGGAGATTACGCGTGTATCGCAAGGAACGCGATACACTTTACGAGGCAGGAATAAACGGCGACAGGCGGTTGGCATCCCTAAGTCAGAGGGGGCGCTTAGGGGGATCCACAGACAATAGTATCGCCCTGGCGGTTGCGCTGTCCTCGGTTGTAATGTACCCGGCTGACTGCCAGCGTGCAATGGCACCTTTACCGGGCTTCTCCGGTCACCACATAAACTGACCGCCGTCAATAATCAGCTTCTGCCCGGTAAAATACCGACTTTGAGGAGACACCAAGAATTCCAGCGCATCGGCCATGTCCTCCTCGGTCGCGATGCGTCCCAGGGGGATCTCGCTCAACACGGCGGCCCGGCGTTCCGGATCATTGAGTTGGAACCGCTCGATGAGCTCTTCCGTACCCGTCATCCCCGGAATCAGGCAGTTGACCCGGATGGTGGGAGCCAACTCCAGGGCGAGGCACTTTGTCAACTGCAGCAGGCCGGCTTTGCTCGAACAGTAGTTTGCGCCATTGACGCGTGGTCGGATCGCCGTCGTCGCGGCAACATTCACGATCGCGCCTCCTCCTGCCTCCAGCATGGCCGGAACCAGCGCACGCGTCAGGTAGAACGGGCCGGAGAGGTTGGTCTGGAGTACCCGCGACCAGTCCTCGTCGGAGATTTCAAGGAAGGGTTTGTCCCGGTTCACCCCGGCGTTGTTGACCAGGACGCTGGGCGCACCGTGTTCTGCAAGGAGAAGATCGCACACGCGGCGTACCTCCTCCGGCTGAGCCACATCCAGTTGGACCGGCTTGAGCCGGTCCTCATAACCGACAACCGCACTCTGCGCATTCTGATGATCGTCTCGGTAGAGAGCGATAACGTAGTAACCTAACTTACAGAGGCGGTGGCTCAACGCCAGGCCGATCCCACGTGTGCCTCCGCTCACCACTCCGACGCGTTCCGCCATTATTCAGCTCCCTTCGGGTTGGTTCGTCCCAGCAATTTCGCCCGGTTGGCAAGCATCCGCTCCCGCGCATCGGTTTTCGATGTCGACGCCACCGCTTCCGGCGCATCCAGCGCAAGCTCCGGATCTGCAGCATAGGTCTGGACGATCTGGACATAGTCCTTCAAGACACGGGTGATCGTAGCGGGGGCATAGAGCTCATCCCGGTACTCCAGCCTGCCGTAAACTCCGTCCGGACGCTCCTTCAAAAAGAGGGTGAGATCCAACTGCGCCGTCCCCTTGTCCGCTTGAATCCACTCTGCGGTCAAGCCTTCCAACTCCATCGAAGCGGCCTCTCCCTTGGTATAGGCGAGCTTCACCTGGTACAGAGGCGGGCGCTCCAGATCCCGCGTAGGCCGCAGGATCTCCACCAGTTTGTTAAAGGGCAGTTCCTGGTTCGCATACCCTTCCAGCGCCACGCTGCGAACACGTTTCAGCAACTGCCGGAAATTGGCGCAGTCGGACAGGTCGGTCCGCAGCACAAGCTGGTTGATAAAGAAGCCGATCAGGTTCTGCGTCTCCGGTAAATCGCGGTTCAGCGCATCGGTTCCGACCAGAATGTCCTTTCTGCCCGTATGGCGGCTCAGCAGCAGAGAGAACGTCGCCAGGAAGAACATGAACGGGGTCGTGGTCTCCTCACGGCAGCGCTGCACGATCTGCTGGTGTACCTCCTGAGAGAGGTAGAAGCGCTGCGACTGCCGCGAAAACTTCGATGGGGCCGGGCGCGGATAATCGGTCGGGATCCCGAGGATCGGCGGCGCGTTCCGCAACTGGTGCTGCCAGTAGTCCACCTGGCTCTGGAAGCTCCCCTGCTGGAAGCGTTCGCGCTGCCACACGGCATAGTCCGCATACTGCACAGGCAGTTGCGGCAGCGTGACGGGCTGTCCCGTGATCTCCGCCCGATACAGGGCGCTGAGCTCGCGCATAAAGACCGCCGTCGTGGTATCGTCGGCGGCGATATGGTGCAGGGTCAGTACCATGACATGCTCCTTCGCGCCCAGGCGCAGGAGATAACAGCGGTAGACAGGCCCTTTCACCAGGTCGAAGGGGTGCTGCGCCTCTGCTAACACCCGCTGCGCGATGACCTCCTCTTTGCGCTCCTCCGAGAGGGGTTCTATCTCCTCGATCGTAAGAGGCGCGACCTCGCCCTCCTGGATCACCTGAACGGGTTGGCCCTGATGCACGGCGAACACGGTGCGGAGCGCCTCATGGCGCTGCTGGAGCGTCACCAGGGCGCGCCTTAGCGCTTCGACATCGAGTTTGCCGTGCAGCCGTAGCGCCATCGGGAGGTTGAAGAGGGAACTGCCGGAGTGCAACTGGTCCATAAACCAGAGCCGCTCCTGCGCGAACGAGAGGGGCAGCGGCTGGTCCCGCTCCACACGGCGGATCGTGGCATCCTCCGGGCTCTTGTCTCCCGGCACGCCCTGCGCCAGCTTTCGGCTTAAGAGCGCCACGGTCGGGAACTCGAAGAGATCGCGCAGGGGTATCTCGACATGAAAGACTTCGCGTACCCGCGCAATGACCTGCGTGGCCAGCAGCGAGTGGCCTCCCAACTCGAAGAAGCTGTCGTGAATGCCGACCTGCGGGAGGCGCAGCGCCTGCCCCCAGATCTCCGCCAGGATCTCCTCCACCTCGTTACGAGGCGGCGCATAGCTCGCATCCTGTTCGCTCTCCAGCACTTCCGGCTTAGGAAGCGCCTTGCGGTCTATCTTCCTGTTGGCGTTGAGCGGCAGCGCCTCCATCATGACAAACGCGGAGGGGACCATATAGCCGGGCAACTGCTCCCGCAGGCGCTCCCGCAGCTCCTCTGCGCGCACCTCCGGGTCCGTTCCCACTACATAGGCCACCAGTCGCCGGTCTCCGGGCGAATCCTCACGGGCGATCACTGCCGCTTCGCGGACCCGTGGGTTCTGCCGCAGCACGCTCTCGATCTCACCCAACTCCACTCGGAAGCCACGGATCTTCACCTGATGGTCCACACGTCCCAGGAACTCGATATTGCCGTCGGGCAAGTAGCGCGCCAGGTCGCCGGTCCGGTACAGGCGCGCGCCCGGCCTGCCGGAGAACGGATCGGGCACAAACCGCTCGGCGGTCAGCTCCGGTCGGTTGAGATACCCGCGCGCCAACCCCGAGCCACCCACATAGATCTCTCCCGGCACGCCGAACGGCACGAGTTGCTGGTTCTGGTCCAACAGGTAGATCTGCACATTCAGCGCTTGTCTCCCGATAGGAGGCCAGAAGGGCCAGCTTGCAGGATCTCCGCGCAGAGTATAGTACGCGACCGCGAACGTCTCCGAGGGGCCGTAGTGGTTGTGCAGAGGCGCGCCGGGCAGATGGCTCATCAGCGTGAGCACCTCCGAGGTCATCTGCAGTTGCTCGCCTGCGGTGATTACCTCACGCAAGTACCGGGGCGTGACGGCCCCGCCCGCCAGCGCCAGGCCCAGATGCTGCAGCATGGCGAACGGAACGAACAGCCGCTCCACCCGCTCTTCGTCCATCACCCGCAGGAGCGCCGAGACATCGCGACGATCGTCCTCACTTACCAGCACCACGGTCCCGCCGCTGCACCAGGTCACAAAGATCTCCTGAGCGTGGACGTCGAAGCCGAGCGAGGTGAATTGCAGCGTGCGCGTGACGCCGGGCAACGCCAGACGATGCCAGTACATCAGGTTCACCATGGCATCGTTGGGCATCACCGCGCCCTTGGGGACCCCGGTCGACCCCGAGGTATAGATCACATACAGCGGGCTGAGGGGGTCGCCGACTCCGGGGTTCTCCGTGGGAAGGTGGTCGCGGGCCTCCTCCAGCCGTAAGCGGGGCGCTTCCACCTCCGCCAGCGCATCCTGCACCGCGCCATAGGTCAACACCACAGCGACCTCGGCGTCGCGGCACATCAAGCCTACCCGCTGGGAGGGATAGGTGGCATCGATCGGCAGGTAGGCCGCCCCGGCTTTGAGGATGCCCAGCAGCCCGATCATCATCTCCAGGGAGCGCTCGGCGCAGATCCCAACACGTGCCTCGGTACCGACGCCGAGCGCGCGCAGATGGTGGGCCACCCGATTGGCCTCGGCGTTCAACTCGGCATAAGTAAGCTGTCTGCCTCGATACTCCACGGCGACGGCATCGGGAGTGCGTGTCACCTGCTCTTCGACCAGATGATGCAGGCAGATATCGCGCGGACACTCCCCCGCCGAAGCGTTGTATTCGACCACCAGCCGATGGCGCTCCGTCTCCGGCAGCAGTGGCAGGCGAGAGATCCGCTGCTCCGGGGCCGCGACGATCCCCTCCAGCAGGGTCTGGTAGTGCCCGTGGAGACGCTCCATCCGCTCCCGGTCGAAGAGATCCGTGTTGTACTCCAGGTTCGTCTCCATGCCCTGCGGGGTCTGCACCAGCGAGAGGATCAGATCGAACTTGGCGCTGGTGTGCTCCTCCTCCAGCGTTTCGATCTGCAGTCCGGGCAGATTTCGGGATGCCTCCGGCTGGGTCTGGAACATAAACATCACCTGGAAGAGCGGGGAGTAGCTGAGCTGCCGTTCCGGCTGAAGGGTTTCCACCAGCTTCTCGAAGGGGATATCCTGATGGGAGTAGGCTCCCAGGCAGGTCTCCCGCACCCGCCCCAACAACTCCATAAAGCTGGGATCGCCCGACAGGTCGCCTCGCAGCGCCAGCGTATTGGTAAAGAAGCCGATCAACCCCTCCAATTCGGGGCGGGTCCGGTTGGCGATGGGCGTGCCGACGACCAGGTCCTGCTGGCCGCTGTAACGGTAGAGCAGCACCTGGAAAGCCGCCAGCAGGATCATGAAGAGCGTGACGTTATGCTGCTGGGCGAGCGCGGCGAGGCTGCGACTCAATTCCGGAGAGAGCAGCCCCGGCAGGCGCGCCCCCCGATAGCTCTGCACGGCAGGACGGGGCCGGTCCGAGGGGAGTTCCAGGAGCGCCGGCGCGCCGGCCAGTTGCGGACGCCAGTAGGCGAAGAGGCGCTCCAATGCCTGCTCATCCAGAGCGCTGCGCTGCCAGGCGGCGAAATCGGCATACTGCAGGGAGAGCGGCGGCAGCGGGTCGGGCTGCTGCTGCCGGAAAGCCTCATAAAGCGCCGCCAACTCCTGCGCAAACACCCCGCGCGACCAGGCATCGGTCACGCTATGGTGCAGGATCAGGATCAGGATATGCTCCTGGGCGCTGAGAGAGAGCAGCGCTCCCCGGACCAGAGGACCCGTCTCCAGATCGAACGGCTGGCCGGTCTGCCGCGCTATCTCCTGTTGCACCGCGCTTTCACGCTCGGCTTCCGGTAGGTCTGCCAGGTTGACAATGGGGAACGTGACGTCCGTTGCACAGACCCGCTGTACGGGGCGGCCCTCCACGACCGGGTAGCAGGAGCGGAGGACCTCGTGCCGCTGCACGATAGCCTCCAGGCCATTCTGCAGGGCGGGGAGGTCCAGCTCTCCCTTCAGGCGGGCGAGGATGGGAACATTATAGGCCGTGCTGCCGGGGTTCCAGCGGTCGAGGAGCCAGAGGCGCTCCTGGGCGAAGGAGAGGGGGGCCTCTTCGTTCCGAGCACGGGGTGCGATGGGCGTGAACTGCCCGGAGGGGACGCGACTACCCAGCACCGCCCGTGCGAGCGCCTGCCGCTTCTCCAGCAGCGTTTTCTGCGAAGCGCGTGTTTCGTTCTCTATCATACGCTCCTCTACAACGTCGCGTCCTGGAATTGATCTATGGGAACCTCATGCATGCCAAGCGTGGGCAGCAGTTCCTTTCGGACCGCGATGTACTCTTCTACCGCTATTTTATTGTCTCCGGGCAGCCAGTCTCGGTTCGGGGGGACGTTGCAGAACCGGTGGTACACCAGCGCATATCCATACTGCTGCAACTGGGCCGCATGCTGACGCGCCAGTTGCGCCGGATCCTTGGCATTGGAAGAGCCGATATCGTAGATAATGTCCGGCGCAGGAATGTGGCACTCCTGCGTCAACTCTTTCTGATGGGCCAGGAACCAGTCGAAGCGGATATCCAGCCCATTGGCTTTTTGCGGCTGTCCTTTCGACACGGAGCAGCCCACGAGGCGTCCGTCCGCCAGTCCATGTCGGTCGGTCACATCGAGCTGACCATAGTGCTTTGTGCCCAGTGTGTACATCACAAAGCCCATCTGTCCGCTGAAGAGATGGACCGTCGGGCTTCCGGTAGCGCGCATGCGCGTCACCACCCGGTCCACAGCCTGTTCCGGCGCGGCGTCTCGCAGGTAGAGGCGATTGTTGCGCTCGAACCACGAGAACCCCGACGCGATCTGCGGGTCCACGCCCTGCGGTGCGCTCAGGGGCGAGGTCCCGACGCCGATGATGATCGCATACCAGATAATCCCGCCCAACTGAATTAAGGTGATCGCCGCCCCGGTAGCCGGGAGAAACCGGGTCGGCGTAAAGCGCCCCAGCGTGTCAGCTGCCAGCACGATGGCGACCGGGAGGATGTGGACCAGGAAGCGTCCGGCCAGCATCCAGTCTCCTCCCACCGAGAGAATGAAACCGCCGTAGACGAGGAGCAGGAGCGCACAGACGAGGCGCGCCAGGTTCATCGCGCGGTCCGTGAGGGCCTCCTTCAGCGTCCAGCCGATGCCCACGAGGGTGAGGCACGCCACCGGCAGCATAAAACAACTGACATTGGGCTGGAACATCCATTGGTACAGATAGGTCAGCCCCTCCATAAGATGAAACTGCTTGACCCCTTTCACCAGGGCAGGCTCGGGGACCAGGCTATGGAAATAGGCCAGCCGAAACGCAGCGATGCCGAGGATGCACCCCAGCGCTACCAGCAGGAGGATCCCTATGCGTCCGGCGACGCCCTTGAACTCCTCCGCCTCCTGAAGGCCACGCTGACGCCGGATCCAGAGCGCGGCGGCTATCCCCACCACCAGCACACCCAGGACGGCGCTCATCTCGGGGCGAACGAGGGCGCAACAGAGCGTTGCCGCCAGGACCTCGAAGATCCGGGCACGCATGCCGGACAGGTAGTCGGAATAGGCCAGCGCCAGCCAGACGGTGCATACGCCGACAAAGCTCGTCTCCATGCCGCTGAAGGACCAGTACATCAGATAGGCTGCCGAGGCGGTGAAGAGCACGGCATAGGGGGAGATCCGCCGGTTCATGCGGGTTGCCAGGCGGGAGGCGAGCACTACCGCCAGCGCTCCGCCAGCAATCGAAAGCAGGGGGCCGAGAAGCGGGACGGGGGCGCGGGTAACCAACGCACAGATGCCGAGTATCAGGACCCAGAGCAGGCTGGAGCTCTGTTCGACCGCCTCGCCGCTGTAGTTGACGATGTGACCATAGTGCGCCAGCGTATGTGCGGGCCAGTAGCTGATGTAGCCGTCATCCTGCCCTGTGGAGCGAAAGAGGAAGAATCCGACCAGCACGAAAACCGCGATCGCCGCCAGGGTCAGCCAGGTTATGCGCCCTGTATCGGGCGTGGCATTGTCCTGTTGACGCCCTGCTGCTTCCGGCCTCTCGGTCTCCTTGTCGGTTGCTTGCGGATGGGTTACATCGGCGCTATCTATTCCCATGAATCCTCTGTCCTTAAATAATAGCGACTATAGCTTACGGAACCTTCGGGGCTTTTCAGGCAGCAGTAACGCCGTGGATAAGCTGAGGAGCATCTTTGCGATGCCAGCAATCAAACAATCAAACTACAAATACCCGCAACGGAGAGAGTGTGCATTAAACATGAGGCATCCCGAATTCGGGATGCCTCATGTTTCGAAAAAAAATTCTATTGCGGCCTGGTTAGGGACGTTAGGCCCGAACCGAGAGCGGTTCGGGCTACCGCCCCTCGATACGGTGTTCGGGTTCCTCCTGGGGGGTTCGTTCCAATAGCTTCGCCCGGTTGGCGCGCATGCGCTCACGGGCATCGGTCTTCGCCGCTGTGGGTGCGATGGCCTCCGGCGCGTCCAGCGCAAGGTCGGGATCCTGGCAATAAGCCTGTACCATCGTTTCGTAATCGTGGACGAGGCGGAGGATCGTGGTGGGGCTATAGAGCTCGTCCCGATACTCCATCCGGCCATAAACGCCCTCCGG
>Ga0070734_10003519_pt1 | contig 16244 bp, 13 predicted proteins | sample Coa_R1_8_FD_66444 | JGI IMG/M metagenome (GOLD analysis project Ga0070734, IMG submission 66444) | Surface soil microbial communities from Centralia Pennsylvania, which are recovering from an underground coalmine fire - Coalmine... | ecosystem: Environmental > Terrestrial > Soil > Unclassified ...
CGAGCGCGCGCATTTGCTGGAAGCGGTGATTGCCGACATTTACGGGGCCGGCAAATTGTTCCGCGACAAGCGGCTGCCCGGCGCGTTCGTGGCCGGCAGCCCGGAGTTCCTGCGCCCCCTCGTCGGCGTGCCGCCTCCCGGCGGCGCGTTTTTGCGTATCTACGCGGTCGATGTCGCGCGCGGTCCCGACGGCCGCTGGTGGGTCCTGCGCGACCGTACCCAGGCGCCGTCGGGCGCCGGCTATGCGCTCGAAAACCGGCTGGCGCTGCGCCAAGGCATTCCCGATATCTACCGCAATCTGCATATCCAGCGTCAAGCGCCGTTCTTTCAGGCTTTGCAGGCGGAACTCACCGGCCTTAACCGCCAGGACGATTCGCGCGTCTGCGTGCTGACGCCCGGGCCGATGAACGAAACCTATTTCGAGCACGCCTATCTTGCCCGCTATCTCGGCTTCCTGCTGGTCGAGGGCGCGGACCTCACGGTGCGCGATAATGGCGTTTTCATCCGCACCGTTTCCGGCCTCAGGCGGACCGAAGTGCTGTTGCGCCGGCTCGATGCCGATTTTTCCGATCCGCTGGAGCTTAATGCGCGCTCGCGCCTCGGCGTGCCGGGGCTGGTGCAGGCGGTGCGCGACGGCAAGGTCGTGCTGACAAACGGTTTAGGCAGCGGCATCGCCGAGGCGCGCGGCATGCTGGCGTTCCTGCCGGCGCTGTCCGAGGCGATCGCCGGACGCGCGCTCGCCATTCCCAACATCGCCACGTGGTGGCTCGGCGATCCGGCGGTGCGCGCCGAGATGCGCGACCGGTTCGACGACATGGTGGTGGCCTCGGCCTATGCGGGCGGGCTGCCGGGCGAAAATCTCGGCGACGGCGTGCGCGGCAGCGAGCTTGGGCTGGTGCGGCGGCGCCGAATCATGCAGTCGATCGAGGATCGCGGCATCGACGTTGTGCTGCAAGAGGCAGTGCGGCTGTCCACGATGCCGGTATGGCGAAATGGCAAGCTGGAGCCGCGGCCCCTTATCCTGCGGGTCTTTCTTGCGAAGCATGGCGAGAGTTTCGCGGTCATGCCTGGCGGTTTCGTGCGAATCGGTGAGCCCGACGACATTTATGCCATCACGCTCCAGCGTGGCGCGCTGACGGCCGATGCCTGGATCCCCTCCGAGACGCCGCTGGTCGAGACCACCCTGCTGCCGAGCCCCGACCGCATCCAGATCCAGCGCGCCTCGGGCACGCTGCCGAGCCGCGCCGCGGATAACTTGTTCTGGCTCGGCCGCTATATGGAGCGCACCGAGGCAACGTTGCGGCTGGTGCGCGCGCTGCTGGCGCGCATGTCGGAAGGTGAACGCACCGAGCAGGGCATCGCCTCATTCACGGCGCTGCTGCAATCGTGGGAGGCGGTGCCGGAGGATCTGCCGGCCACGCGCCCGGTCGCGATTGCGCGCGCGGCGCTGCAGCGCGCCGACCATCCGGGCTCCGTACCGGCGCTCGCCAGGGCGGTGCGTTCGGCCGGCTCGGTGATCCGCGACCGCCTGTCGCCGGATACGTGGCGAGCGCTGACGCGCCTCGTCGCCACGTGCGATGCGCCGCTCGGCGGTTCGTCCGACTTCGAGGCCGCCATGGCGGAACGCGTCGAAGCGGCACTGCGCGTCATCGCTTCCTTCTCGGGACTGGCGCAGGAAAACATGACCCGCCTCGCCGGCTGGCGATTTCTCGATCTCGGCCGCCGCATCGAGCGGGCCATCGTGACCTGCCGGTTCGTGCGCCAGTTCGGCGCGCGCCTCGACCGCGGGCTCGATACCCTGCTGGAGCTGTGCGACAGCCGGATCACATACCGCCAGCGCTACGTGATGGTGGCGGCACGCGCGCCGGTGATCGATCTCACGCTACTCGACCCCTCAAACCCGCGCTCGGTGGCATTCCAGTTCGCGCAGATCGAAGGCCACCTCGCCGCAATGCCCCACATGCGCCCCGACGGCCGGCTCTCCCTGCCGCGCCAGATTTCCATGGCGACTACCGCCAAGCTCAACACCGCAGATGCCGCGCGGGTCGACGACCGCTTGATTCTTTCGATCGAAAACGCCCTGATGCATCTCTCCGAAGCCATCTCCAGCACATTCCTCGGCCGCAACGAGCCCGTCGAGGCACGCGACGAGCTGCCGTCATGATCTACGACGTGCGCCAGACCACGACCTACGTGTACGAGACCGCGGTCACGCGGGCGCGGCACGTGCTGCGCCTGCTCCCGGTGGCGCGGGAGCGGCAGCACGTCACGGCGGCCATGCTGGAAATCGATCCGGTCCCGGTGAGCCGGCGCGAAGCCACGGATTTTTTCCACAACTGGCGGACCATCACGGAGCTGGAAGAGCCCCATGAAACATTGACGGTGAAGCTCGCGGCGCGCGTCGCGGTTGCGCCCGCCACGCTGATCGATCCCGACACATCGTCGCCCTGGGAAAGCGTGCGCGCCGACACTTACGCGAGCGAGGACATCGGCCCGACCTCTCCGGTCCATTTCGTGCATCTGAGCCGGCAGGTGTCGCTTGATCCGGAAATCCGCGACTATGCGCGCAAAAGCTTCCCCCCGAACCGCCCGGTCCTCGCCGGCGCGATCGAACTCATGCAGCGCATCAAGAACGACTTCGCTTACGAGCCGGGCGCCACGACCGTAACGACGACGCCGTCAGCCGCGTTCGCGCTGCGCCGCGGCGTATGCCAGGACTTCGCCCACGTGATGATCGCGGGACTGCGCGGGCTCGGCTTGCCGGCCGGCTATGTGAGCGGCTTCCTGCGTACCGTGCCGCGGCCGGGCGCGGTGCGCCTCGCCGGCGCCGACGCCATGCACGCATGGGTGATGGTGTGGTGCGGTGCTGCCGGCTGGTGGGGGCTCGACCCTACCAATGCGCTGATCGCCAGCGAAGACCATGTGGTGCTGGCGCTCGGACGCGACTACGCCGATGTGGCCCCGATCGACGGCGTCGTGCTGGCCTCCGGCCGGCAGCATCTTTCGACTGCGGTGGACGTGATCCCGATCGAAGAATGAGCGGATCAACCTCCGCCGGCGGCTCTTGTCCGCCTGCGGCTCCTTCCAAACCCTGCGGCAAACTGGTAGGCTTTCGCGCTTTTGCACCGGATTCCGGACAAGACCGGACCACGAGCCAAGACGAGGAAAGCCCGATCAGGAAGGGGGAAACCATGAGAAAATTGTTCCTAGCCGCAACCGCTTTGACGGTCGTGACGGTGGCTGGCATTGCCACAGCGGCCCAAGCCGCCGATGTGCCGATGCCTTGGGCCTATGGCTTCGCAGGGCCGCCGCCGAACCCGATGCCTCCGCCGGCTCCCCCGGCGGCCCCAGCCCCGCTGGACACCACCGTGCAGCACACCTTGCCGGGATCCAACGCAACGTTCACCCGCGCCCAGATTGCCAATCGCTACGGCCCGGCCGACTGGTACCCCGAGGACCATCCGCCGATGCCGGACATCGTTGCGCATGGCCGTGAGTCGGCGAATCCGCAAATCTATGCGTGCGGCTTGTGCCACTATCCCAACGGCAAGGGTCGTCCAGAGAATGCGAACGTCACCGGCCTGACGTACGAATATATCGTCCAGCAACTGACGGACTTCAAAAACGGCGCCCGGAAAACCTCCGACCCCAGAAAGGGCAACACCGCCCTGATGGCCGGATTTGCACGCTCGATGACCGATGAGGACATCAAGGTCGCCGCCAAATACTTCTCGTCGATCCCTGCCACACCTTGGATCAAGGTGGTGGAGAGCGACACCGTGCCGAAGACCCGGCCGGCCGGTGGGATATTCCTGCCCCTTACCGGCGCCGAAGCCGGCATGGAGCCGATTGGCGCGCGCATCATTGAGACGCCTGTCAACGTGGAGGACACCGAGATTCGGCGCAATCCTCGGTCCGGCTTCATCGCCTATGTGCCGCCCGGCAGCGTCAAGAAGGGCGAGGTCCTGGTCACGACGGGCGGCGGCAAAGTCACGGCTTGCACGGCCTGCCACGGCGTCGATCTCAAGGGACTGGGCCCCGTGCCCACGCTTGCGGGCCGCTCGCCGAGCTACATCGGGCGGCAACTCTACGACATGCAGCACGGCAACCGCACCGGCACCTGGACACCGCTGATGGCGCCGGTGGTGAGCAAGCTCAATGAGGAGGATATCCTCAACGCCGCCGCCTACCTGGCCTCGCTGCAGCCGTAAACGCCGTAAGCGCGCGCAAATTCTTGCGGCCGGACATCAGAAATGGTGTCCGGCCGTTTTTATTTGGACCGCGATCAAACTTCCATCCGGTGGTGCTTGCCGATATGATCCCAAGTCAAATAAACGCCTCGACTTGGTCCTCGTCGATACGATCGAGGCAACCGAATGCTTTAATTCGTCGGCCCCGCGGGAGGGAATGCATGACCAGGACTCCGATTGCGACGACCGCCATTGCCTGCTGTACTTCGTTGATGTGTGTAGTCATTGGCGCGCCGTCCGTGCAGGCGCGGGTCACCCAGATCGTCATCACGAAAACGGAATCGCCCACTTTTGACGGCAAGAGCTTCGGCACGGTGGGAGCGTACGAACGCATCAGCGGGCAAATCATCGGCGAGGTCGATCCCAAGGACCCGCTCAACGCCATCATCGTCGACATCGGCCTCACCGAAAAATCCCAACGGCACGGTTACGTACGCGACCGACTTTCAGATTCTGCGGCCGGTCGATCGCACCAAGGGCAACAAGCGGCTTCTCTACGAGATCACCAACCGGGGCCGCACCAACGTGCTCGAAACATTCAACGACAGCAAGACCGGCAATGACGTGGAATCCTCCGGCGATGCCGGCAACGGATTCCTGATGCGCCAGGGCTACGTGCTCTTGGAAAGCGGCTGGGATTTCTCTGCGCCGCGCAACGGCAAGTCGTTCACCGCCACGGTTCCGATCGCGAAGCATCCGGATGGCTCCTCCATCACCGGTCTCAACACCGAGGAATTCGTCATCGACAAGACGGCAACGCCGGCACAGCAGCGGCTCACCTATCCGGCCGCAAGCGCCGACAAATCGAAGGCGAGCCTCACGGTGCGCAGGAACTACGCCGACACGCCGATTCCAGTGCCGGCGACGGACTGGGACTATGTCGACGCGAAGCTGAATGCCGTCAAACTGACTTCGGGCAATTTCGGTGCTCCGGGCTCGTTCGGTCCGACCGCGCTCTACGAGTTCACTTACCAGGCGAAGGACCCCGTTGTGGCGGGATTGGGGTTTGCGGCCCTGCGCGACATCGCGACATTCCTGCGCAATGCCGAGACTGACGACAAGGGCACGCCGAACCCGCTCGCCGGCGACGTGCAATACATCTATTCGTTCTGTTCTTCCCAGCCCTGCCGCACCATGCACGATTTCGTGCAGCTCGGCTTCAACCAACCGGAGCGCGCCGCCGGCGCTGCTCCGAAGGCGTTCGATGGCGTCCTCAACTGGAAAGCCGGCGGCAGCGGCCTGTTCCTGAACTACCGCTTCTCCCAGCCGGTGCGCACTCACCGCCAGCATATCGGGCGATGGACGCCCGAATACCAGTTCCCGTTCGCCGACGTGAAAGTGACGGATACGGTCACCGGCAAGACCGACTGGCGCCTGCGGCGCTGTGAGGAAAGCAATACCTGCCCGAAGACCTTCGAGGCGAATTCAGCGAACGAATACTGGGCCAAGGCATCCTCGATGATGCAGACCGACAGCAAAGGCCACGACCTCGACCTGACCGGCGCCGCCAACGTGCGTTACTACCTGCTCGCCAGCTTCCCGCACGGCGCCGGAAACGGCCCCGGCATCTGCGCCCAGCCACGCAACACGCTGCGCCCCAACGTGGCGCTGCGGGCGCTGCTCGTCGATCTCGACGCCTGGGTGACGGGTGGGACCGAACCGCCCGCCAATCGCATGCCGCGTGTGGCGGACGGCACGCTGGTGCCGCCTCTGCCGCAGGAAGGATACGGTTTCCCCCGCATTCCGGGCGTGGTCTACAACGGCGTCCATCACACCGGTGACTTATGGGATTTCGGCCCGAACTTCGACAAGGGCTTCATCTCGGTGCTGCCGCCCCGGCTCGTGGGCACGCCCTACCCGGTGTTCGTGCCCAAGGCCGACGCGGACGGCAACGACATCGCCGGCATCCGCATGCCCGAGGTGGCCGTGCCGGTGGCGACCTATACGGGCTGGGCGCTGCGCGCTGACGGACTGGACGGCTGCGATGCCAGCGGCCAACGGCTCAACTTCGCCAAGACCAGGGCGGAGCGACTGGCGACCGGCGATCCGCGGCCCTCACTCGAGGAGCGCTACGCCGACCACGCCACCTATGTGGACCAGGTGAGCCGCGCCGCGCGGGCGCTCAAGGACGAGCGCTTCATGCTGGAAGAGGATGTCGCAGCCACCATCGCGGCCGCCCAAGCGGCGAACGTGCCGTAGGAGATGTCCCGTGGGGCTTTGTCCCCCTTGCCGCTTGTTGGAGCAGGTCCAAGCGCGGAGCTGTACGCCGGGGCACTGAATTGGGCAGCGCTAATGAAGGCGGTAGCGGTCCGCTGCCGTTTGGACTTTGAGTCCTCGGCCGCTTCCGATGGAGGCCCGTGCGCACGTCCTCCTCGGCTGAACCCGGCTGCGAAATGCGGGCAGCGGAGGCCACACCGATAGCCTCGTTGAACTTGCGCCACGCCAGCGCCGGCATGTCGCCGCCTGAGACGCCGGTCATCGGGCTGTTGTCGTCATTGCCGAACCAAATGCCGGTCGTCAAAGAATCGGTTAGCCCGATGAACCACGCATCGCGGTTACCCTGGGAGGTTCCGGTCTTTCCGGCGCTCCACCGATCGCGCAGCCTCGCGTTTTGCCCAGTCCCTTCGGTCACCACGGCGTGCAGCATGTCGCGCATGGCGTGAGCGGTTTTGCCATTCACGACGGGCGGCCTTGGCGTCGGATCGCGGCGATAGATGACGCGGCCAGAGGAATCGAGCGCGATTCGGACCGCGTAGGGTCGCACTGGACGTCCCTCCTTCAAGAACGATGCATAAGCGGAAGTGAGTTCGAGAAGCGTCACCTCCGAGGTGCCAAGGACGAGGCTTGGATCGCCTCCTAACGACGACCTTATGCCGAGCTGGTGCGCCACGTCTCTGACCGCATCGATGCCGACGTCGCGGCCGAGACGAGCCGCCACCGTGTTTCGGGAAAGCGCAAATGCCTTCGTCAGCGTGATCGGGCCAAGAAACTGGTGGTCAGCATTCTCCGGCATCCAACCGTCGAACGAAATCGGCGCATCGGGCCGGACGGAATTGGGAGTGAGTCCCATCTTGATCGCCGCTGCATAGACGAACAGCTTGAACGCTGAGCCCGGTTGCCGCATCGCCTGGGTGGCGCGGTCGAACTGACTGGTGGCAAAATCGGCGCCGCCGACGAGTGCACTGACCAACCCGTCGCTATCGAGCGTCACGAGCGCGCCCTGGCCGACGTGGCGGTTTTCGTTGCGGGCGATCTGTTCTCTGATCGTGCTCTCGCCGTGCGCCTGATGCCAGGTGTCGAGGCCCACCGCGTATCTCACCCGGCTGCGCGTTGGGTGCGCCTTGGCTATTTCCGCAAGCTCGACGTGCGACCAGGCGATGTAGTAACCGGCCGCGATGGTGATCGGTGGCAATGACCCGCGTTGAATTGCCCGACCCTCGGCACGTGAAAACTCATTTTCGCTGATCAGGTGTTGATTGAGCATTTTCTGCATGACGGCGCGCGCCGCTTTGTCGGCGGCTTCGGGATTGCTGATCGGATTGTAAGTGCGCGTCGCCCGCAACGCGCCAACCAGCATGGCGGCTTCGTAGAGGGTGAGGTCTTTCGCGGACTTGCCGAAATATTTCCTCGCCGCCTGCATGATCCCGATGGCGGCCGCCCCATCAGTCGCGCCGAAATCCATCTGATTGAGATAGGCGGTGAGGATTTCCTCCTTGGTCATGGCGCGCTCGACGCGCCGCGCGATGAGCGCCTCGCGAAATTTGCGCGCCACGCCGGAAAGGCCGGAGCGCTCGTTCCCAGTGATGAGGTTCTTTACGAGTTGCTGGGTGAGCGTCGAGCCGCCCTGGATCGGACCACCCGAGAGGATCGACACCATCGCCCGGCCGAGACCGATCCAGTCAACGCCGCGGTGGACATAGAAGCGCGTGTCCTCCTGCGCGAGCAGCGCTTGCTTCAAGGGCTGCGGGATTTGGTCCGCGGTGAGCCAAAACCCGCATCGGCACGTCGCATGGCGGGCGAACTCGCTTTGCGCGCCTGACGCGAGATAGCGCGCATCCACGTCAATCTGCGGACTGCTGAGAATGATCGGCAAATCACGCTCGGATGGCGTGTTGCGGGCGAGCGCCAGCATCAGGCCGCCGAGCAGGCCGAACGCGGCTGCCGCCAGAGTGAGCTTCGTGGGCAGGAAGCGGCGGAGCGGGGGCATGGGCATGGCCTGCGGGTTCAGCGAGCCTCGGTCAACGGGCCTGGGAGGCGCGCGTCACCCGGGCGACCGCGGCCCCCGTGAGGATCCCCGCCGTGACGGCGATCCAAAACGTGGCGAATTTTGCCGTTTCGGCCCAGAAGTGCTCCGCCCAGTTCAGGTAGCCGTCGGCGCCATCCAGCACGATCACGCTGACGATGAAGCCGGCGATAAGCCCGATCACGACGGCGCGGGAAAATGGATGTGAGACAACGGCGACGCCGACGATAACGCCGCTGAAGAGCCCGACGAGCAGTTGGGCCGCGTTCATGGCGTCACCTCCGGCGGCGCCGTTTCATCGCGCTCGGAGAACATGGAGCACCGCCAACACGCTGGCTACCGCAAGCGTAATGCCGAGGCAGAAGTGGGGATAACTCAACACCTCCTCCGGCAGCTTTGCCGCCAGAGAGGGGAGATCGAGCCGACGCGATTGCTCGTTGATCCCGAGGTCAATCAGAACTGTCGCAGCTATTGCGGCCAGCAAGTCGCGCCACAACGGCGTCCACCGCAAAAGCCCGCAAAGGACAAAGCCGGCCGTCAGGCCCATAATCAGCTGTTCGAGTGGCGGCATGCTGGCCTCCCAACTGCCGTTGGTCGACCTCGCCGTATCCATTCGCCACTACCGGGACCTTGATGGTCCGCTTCCGCCGACCAGAAGGAGGAACAACAGCCTAACCGGCGTGTGCATGCGGGATTCGAAAGATCGACCTTGAACTCCTTCGCTGTGGATTTCTTATTTTGATTCTTAGAATGATTTATGTTGACGATAATGTCTATCGTCTTCTAATAACTCTTTTGTGTTACAAGAATATGGTCCCAATTCTCGATAATTGTGACTATGGCCAGAGGAATGGAACTAATTGACATTCTTTACATTTTGATCTTCTCTGGCTGAAAGCGAGCGATGATTCTCGAAACGCCTCTCGATTCGCCGCTGTTTGAAGCCTCGCGAACAGGAGCCGGGGCTCCCATGAAATCTGCGACGCTGTCTAACATCCAAAAGTCGCTTGAGATCATTGCGAAATACGTCCCAACCAACCCAGCAGACGCGCCCGCTGAGTTCGTGCGGGATCTGGCCCACCGCTGGAAAGAACGGGGTGGCCGTGTCGGCGGCAAACCGCGACATAGCGACCGCTACCTGGACGATCTGCTACGCGCCCTGGGCACGCCGGTCAGGTCCCTGACGCCGAAGCTGGTAGGAAGGACGCATCTGAAGCCGGAGGATGCCAGCGTCCTAGTGCGGACGTTTCTGTCACACTGGGACTATGTCGGAGATCCGAACAGCGGAGAGATCGTTGGGACATCGGCGGGTCTATATGAGCCGATGCTTTCCGATGCAGAGATAGAGAGAGTCTCCAGCTACGTGGCGGAACAAATATCCGCGGCTGGAACAGAACAGGCAAGCGAAGCTGACTCAGGTACGGCAATCTCTAGACCACCAGGGCAGGACACAATTGATCTCATTTCGAACGAGTTCAAGGACGCTACTGTTCTGTTCAGCATTGGCGCGGGCCAGATTATGCTCGTTCCTCAGCCCGAAATGGCTCTCATCCTATTCAGAAATCTGTTTACGAGATTGTGGGCTATTGACACGGCGGACAGCCAAGAAAGACTCCTCATCTGGACCTTGGACTTGGGTAGGCAGGATTTCAATGATCCTGAATCGCGCTTGAGATTTATGAATGTCCAAGCACTAGTTACCAGATTCAAGGCATTGAAGCGGTTTAGAGAGAACGACACGGAAGCCAGATGGAACTGGTTAAAGTCGCGGACGATAATTGTTCTGCATGATACGCGTAGCGTTCGACCCGCCGTCCCACGCCTTCCTGCTTTCGACCCCCACCATGTCCTGTTTAGCGCGATTCCACCAAGGTGGGCAGGATCGCCTGAATTTCTTGCCCTCTACGGTAGGGAGCGGCTGCACGAAACAGCCTATACTGTCTTTTTAAAGAAACCCGCCGGCCAGCGTCCTGAGCCTGCCAGTTTGCCTGATAAAGGCTCATTAAGTGCACGTCGCTCCTACACACTTCGGTATTTCGGCCACGCTCTGCTAGACTCCAATGAGCAAGGCGGGCGCGAGCTAAGGGGACTTAGATTGAGCGCGCCAGGTTGGAGTTATGTTGAAGCCCTGGGGACCATCTTCGTAGCAGCCAGTCAGACGCTGGGATTACGAAACGCACTCGCAGAATTATCGATTGATGGGATGGAAATTGATCCGTCCCACGCGGTCGAGAAATTACGTCACCACGGGTTCCTGCTGCTACCTCTTGAAGAGTTCTTGACGTTCTAGTCGTCTTGGTCGTCTCGCTTGCGGTTTTCCGAAAAATAATGGTCAAGCGTTTGACAGTGTACCACGCGCGTTCGCGCGCTGAGGGTTTCAAGGAAGTCCCCCGCATGCAGGGCGCCAGGCTGCCAGCGCGGCGTTTCGGGTGTGACTTGCCGGAGGATATCGTTACCGACCGAACATTGGCCACTCGGAGTCAAGCGGAAGATTTCAACGTTCTGTGGAAGCGTTCGAACATGAAGCCCTCGGAGCGAAGATTCTGTCATGCGGGCAGCATCGTGATCGAGATGGCCGAACTCATCATCCACTGTTAGCCGAACTCCCTCGCGACGCGCCGCTTCTCGAAGCATCAGGAGATCACGGAACAGACTTGTCCGATCAGCGACTGGACCAGGTGCGTGGTGTTCACCAACTCGCAGTAGGGGATTAATGATCCACCGATCGATCCCGATGTCACGAAGGAGCGCCGGCATACCCTGCAGGTAATGTCGCTTGGACGGCAGAAGAACTGACGAAACGACAATCCGCGTCCGCGGAGCGAGCGCCTCGACAGCCCGCCTGATCCCCCCAACCGCCGCAGTCCATGCACCTGCAACGCCGCGGATGCGATCGTGGATGTCGGCAGATGCGGCGTCGAGTGAAACCGCAATCTTGGAGGGCGCGAGCGTCGCCAGCAAGTCGACGGCATTGGCGAGTTTGGTGCCGTTGGTAACTAGACTCGTGGGGAACCCTAGGAACCTGCCGGTCGCTAATATTGCTTGCATATAGGGGAGAGATTCCGGCAATAGCGGTTCATAGCCTTGGACCGCAAGGGCGAAGATCGGTACCCGCTCGGCCGCCTCGCGGATGAAGCGCACTAAGTCATCGGGCCTAAGGCAAGTCTCGGTGATTTCCCGCCGCTGCCGGACGAAGCAGAAAGAGCACTTGAGATTACAGCCATGTCGCGCCGGCACGACGAAGGTGAGAAATTGACCCGCCGCGTCAGGATCATGATCGGGCTGCGGTTGTAGACCGCCCACTGACATTCTTGCCCTCCTTTTTGTGGATTCTTTGAAAGGTGCGAACCACGTCTGGAGTTATTATGCGGGGGAAGCCACGCCTCAGATCACAGTGGTGGAAATGCGTCCGCTACATCAACTTCAGACGAGGGGCAGCCAAGGTTAAGTTCCTGTGTTTTTCCTGCCGCTACAGCGTAACGCAGAATGATTGTTACGGTTTCAGGCGCTAGCGTGGTAAATGTCAAAGCGGGCGCGCCGTCAGCTTAAAATCCAGACGCTGTCGTGAACCTATGATTCCCATCCCCCTCCCCCAACCAGCCTTGGGCAGGCATATACAACATGTAGCGGGCCAGAGTCTGTAACATTAGTGCAACAGTCACAGTTTCTCCGTAATTGATGCGCTGCCAGCCACGTGACTTTGGCGAGCGAGCTCATCGTGTTACAAAAATTTGGGAATGGGCTTACCGTCCCAACTCATCGCGCGAGAGCCTATTATAATTTCTTGCGGCCTCCGCAACCCGACCAGCATCGCCCGCCAGTCGGATTGCCCCCTCGAAGAGTCAATCGTTAATTACGTCTTAATCCTCGCATCTTGCCTCGTGGGGTAGCTTTTGGACTCAAAATTGTCGACATAGTCATCCACCGCTTTAGTCCACGAGGACGTTGTGCTGAATAAAGTGTTGCGAAGATGCCTCTTCCACGCCCGACGAACCTTGGGATTACGTAGGAAGAGCTTGCGTTCTTCGGTCAGCTCAGCACGTTGTTTCCCGGAGATGAGATAGTGGGCAAGACTAGCGTTTAGACTAGCAAATATAAATCTAAGTTCTGACATTGTAATGTCGTCCTTCATAACATCATTCGGCTCTATGCCCCAAAGACGCCAAAGGTCGTGATCCGCGTCCAGCAATGTATTGGCCTTGCTTAGGAGGTCCTGATTTGAAACAAAGCTTTGAGCTTCGCGCTGCCTTTCCGTAGCTCTCCTTGCAATGATTACGGATATTATAGAAATAGATGCTGATATCAGACTGATTGCTAGGCTAACAATATCCTTTGTCTCCATAATGACGTCCTCCCGTTCCCTTGGTCTGGGATCGCTGCAATACTACAACCACTTCCCGGTCCAGGACGGCCAGCGCAAATCAAGAATGTAGCTACGTAGTGGTGGCACGGTGGCGATTCGCAAGTTCCTTCGCTGATGGAGTTCGCACATGCTATAATGGCGGCGCGTTATTCTTGCGCCTCGTCAGGCGGTACGAAGACTTCCCGTCTTAATCGAAGGGGGGAGGACAATGGCATCCGCAGGCTTGCAGCCACAACCGGACTTTGAGCCGGATGCGGGAGGCCAGTTTCTGACGTTTGTCGTTCCGGCGCCGAGCGGCTGCAATCTCAAATGCCCCTTTTGTCTGGTTCGGCAGCGGCGCGAAGTTAGCGACACCCACTTGGGACCTCGCGATTTTGTGCGTTTCATTCGTCAAGCTCATAAGCGAGCACCGATCTTCGCTATTTCGATTCAAGGCTATGAGCCGCTGGAATCTCTTCCCTATACGCAGGCAATTTTGGGCGCCGCGAGGTTCCAGGGTTTGCCTGCCAGCTTTGTGACAAATGGCACAAAACTCGCCACTGCCGTTGACCTCTTGGGGACCTTGACCCCGTCAAAGGTGGCCGTTTCGCTTGATGCCGACTCGGCCGACGTCCACGATCGCATCCGCGGCGTGGCCGGCGCATGGGCGGCTGCGGTCGGCGGAATTAAACGTGCGATCGACGCTCTCGCGCCGCGGACCCGGATCGTCGTTTCCTCTGTCCTTCTCCCATCGCGGCGGCGCTATCTCGACGGCATGCCGGCGCTCCTTCGCGAGATCGGAGTCGACCGGTGGATCATCAATCCCTTGCTGCGCGTTGGCGAAAGCCAATCAGGTGGCCCGGTCGCCGATCGCACGAGTCTCTTCCGCGATCTTCTGATCCTTCATCAGACGGCGCGTCGTGAGGGGATAAGGCTGACGGTGGACGATGAGTTCGGTCACCTGAACCACGACGCTTTGTGCGTTTCCGAACCGTCGCTGCGCGCGCTCCATGTGCGCACGCTACCGCAGAACGTCGAGATCTTCCGGTTGACGCCGAGCGGGCAATGTTCCGTTGGCGACGATATTCTCCGGCAAGTCACGCCCGATACACCGCGCTGGCAGCCGGGCGCGATGCATGCGGGTGATTTTCTGGAAAAGATCAGCAGGCGAACGCAAGCCACGCGGCTTCAGATCGCCTGACCCGCTTACCCGCCAGCCTCTCTACGCCCGCGCAAGCCGCGCTATTATGGCCCGGCCCATGATCCAATTCTTGAATTAAAAACTCTCCTGCGAAACTATTCACCTACCAAACAAGTTCCTCCAATAGCGCGGGAGGAACTTTTATGAGGATCAAGGACCTACTATCTTTGTTGCGCGATCTCTCCAAGGAGGAGCTGATCTTTAGCCTTTGGCCGCCGAAGCTCTCGGCAAAGGGACTAGTCGCAATTCTCCTGGGAGTGGCGTTAGCTTGGCGCATAGGCGTTGGAGACTTCGGCACCATATACGAGACCATCTCCAAGGGGCTTTCTTACGCTTCTATTGGAAAAAGCGAATAGAACCTCTCACCTCTGTTCGTCACCTAACTGATGAACAGGGAAAGCAGATTTCAGAAGCAATCGCCGGAGAACTATCCTTTGGCATTCCACTTCGCCGACAGCGCCGCCCGTGGGATCTCCTCCCCCCGCAGATAGACGCGGTTGATCCTGCGCGTGTTGGCGATGTCGTCGAGCGGATTGGCGTCGAGCACGATGAAGTCGGCGCTCTTGCCGGGCGCGAGCATGCCAAGGTCGGTGAGGCCGAGAATTTCCGCCGCGTTGCGGGTTCCGACCACAAGGGCTTGCATGGGGGTGAGCCCGACCTTCGTCACCAAGAGCTCCAGTTCCACATGGGAGCCGAGCCCGAAGAACTGGCCACCCGTCACGCCGCCGGTATCGGTGCCGAGCCCGATGCGGGCGCCGGCGGCGTAAAGCTTTGCGGTGTTGCGCAGGTTCGTTGCCGCCATGGCGCGGGCGCGCTGGACGACCTGCGGATCGGCTTTCGGGTCCGGCGAAAGCTGCTCGGCAAGTTGCTGCAGGCTTTCCGCCGAGAACGCTTCGCGCAGCGTCGGGTCGTCGACCCAGGCAGGCTTTGCGGTGTAGATCGCGCGCCGCTCGCCCCACAGCGTCTCCAGGAAAAACACGTTGGGCCGCGCCTTGACGAGCGCCAGAAATTCATCGTCCACGTCGCAGTCGCGCACCATGTGGGCGAAGCCGTCGAGGCCGGCGCGCAGCAGGTCCTTGGCGTCGGCAAGCTCCGTGGTATGCGCCAGGACGCGCAGGTTGTGCCGGTGCGCCTCGTCGATGATCGCCCGATAGAGGTTGGGCTTGAGCTTCTCGACTGTACCGTTGCGATCGTCCACCCAGATCTTCACCATGTCGGCCTTGTGGGCCGCCAGCTCCTGCACGTATTTGCGCGCCTGCCCCTCCTCCGTGACCCCGTAGGCGGAATCCCGCATCGGCCCGCCCGGCCCGGCGTTGGGCATGCCGAAGCCGCGGCCGGTGGTGAGATAGCGCGCGCCGGTACGCGCTTCGGCCCGCACCTGGTAGGGCAGTTCGCCGCGCCCGGTGCCGGTTTCGAGCACCGCAGCGACGCCGTACCAGGCGTAGCGGTCGAGCATGTCGAGCAGGTTTTCGCGCGTGTAGTTGTCGGGCGTGAAGCTCGTGCCCCGGCGATAGCCCATGTGCACGTGATCGTCGATGAGCGCCGGCATCACGGTCTTGCCGGTGATGTCCACGCGGGCCGCACCGGGCGGGACCGCGACCTCGCCGCGGCGCCCGACCGCCGTGATGCGATCACCGGTGACAACGATCGCGGCGTTTTCGATCGCATTGCCGTCGCCGGTAATGACGCGTGCGCCTTCGAACACGCTCGCGCGCGTCTGGCTGCGCGCAGGCGAAGCAGCCAGCGCGAACAACAGTGCCGCCACGATGGCGAGGGCGGTCGGCGCCCATTTTGCGAGCCTCATTGCGTATTCCTCCGCGTCAATGTCTTGTGTAGGGCGGATTAGCGTCAGCGCAATCCGCCGCCCCACGATTATTTCAACACATCGCCCGCGTCCGCGGCAGCAATCAGCGCCTTCGCGTCGGGCTCCAACAGGAAACCCTCCGCAACCGCCTTGCGGGCAGCGGCTTCGACCGCAGCCACGTAGCCGGCGTGATTGCCATAGCGTTCCTCCAGCGATGGCCGCGGATCCTCGTTCGCGGTGCGCTCGACCTTGGTCTTCGCGAACGGGATCATGCCGCCCGCATAGTTGCAGATCTGGCCCTTGTGGAAGCCCGCTGCCGTGATGTTCCAGCCGAGGTAGGTGCCGAGCGGCGCATCGCGCAGGACAACCGGCACGCCGCCGAGCTCGTTGCCGTCGGCATCGAC
>Ga0070734_10003520_pt1 | contig 16237 bp, 18 predicted proteins | sample Coa_R1_8_FD_66444 | JGI IMG/M metagenome (GOLD analysis project Ga0070734, IMG submission 66444) | Surface soil microbial communities from Centralia Pennsylvania, which are recovering from an underground coalmine fire - Coalmine... | ecosystem: Environmental > Terrestrial > Soil > Unclassified ...
CCCTGGTTGTGCTCCGCGGATATGGCATGTGCGGCGTCGAAGCCCAGCGCGTAAATGTCGGCGTCTTCGATGGCCGTGTGTCCTTCGCTCTTGTTGGCCGCGAGGATCACGGGCTTTCCTGACCGGCGGAGCACATTGGCGATGATCTGATCGCCCGCCGTCACGCCTTCCCGGGCATCGAGAAGAAAAAGGCACACATCGCTGTCGGCGATGGCGGCTCTCGTCTGTTCCGTCATCCGTTGCGCGAGGCTCTCCGGCTTGCCGGCCTCGAACCCCGCAGTATCGACGAAGCGAAACTTCCCCCATGGACCTGAAACCTCGGCGTCGCGCCGATCGCGCGTAACGCCCGGCGTATCGTGGACGATCGCGAGCCGCTTGCCGGCGAGCCGGTTGAAAAGCGTGGACTTGCCGACATTGGGGCGTCCGACGATCGCGACGGTCAACATGAGGCGAGGTCATACAGGCGGATGGCACGGATGCGAAATGCGCCAGATTCCAGGAGGCCGCCCCCGCGGCTTACTGCAGAGCGACGAGTTCGGCTCCGTTGGTAAGGAGATAAAGTCTGTCGTTGGCAATCACGGGCGCAATATAGGCGCCGTCCGGAATCTCCGTTCGTCCGAGGAGTCGGCCGGTATAGGGCGAGATCGAAACCGCACTGCCCGCCGAAGACACGAGCACCAGCCGGTTGGAAACCAGAACCGGTCCCGCCCAGAAGATGGGACCATCCTTGCTGTCGGGATCCTGCCAGCGCTCAAGCTGATGCATCCAGCGGACCTTGCCGTCCTTTCTCTGGAGACAGAGCAGTTGGCTTCCCGTCGTCGTCACATAGACATAGTCACCGGCGGCCCACGGTGTCTGCACGCCACCGACATCGTGAGACCAGACGCGCTCGCCGGTGTTGAGATTGATCGCGACCATGATCCCGGCGTGGCTGATCGCAAACACCATGTCGCGATCGACCACGGGCCGGCCGGCAATATCGTCGAGTTCCGAAAGGGCCGTCAGGTTGCCGGATGCTGTCAGCGTGTCGCTCCACGCCGGACGGCCATTCTCGACATTGAGCGCGTAAAGTTCGCCCGAGGTGTAAGGTGCGATCACAAAGTCGCCCGCCACTGCGGCGCTGGTGCTTTGCAGGATGCCAGCCGATTCCGAGATCGCCTGGTGGTCCCAGAGCTTCCGCCCGTCGGCCTCCGCCAGCGCCACAAAATGATTGTCCTGGCTCGAGACGAAAACGCGCCCGCTCGCGGCGACCGGTGCGTTGACAACCGGTACGCCGAGACTTGTCTTCCAGAGCCGCTTTCCGGTGTAGGCATCGAGGGCGAAGACGTCTCCGAAACCGGTGGTGACGAACACCTTGCCATCGTCAAACGCCGTCCCGCCGCCGAAGCCCTTGAGCGGATCGATCGACTTGTCCTGTCCGATCATTCCAAGTGTTGCCGTGTTCCAGAAATCGGACTGGCCTCTAGGTGCCAGACCGTTCTTCCAGAGCTGCGTGCCGTTTCCGGCATCGAAGGCAAAGACGGTGGCGGCGGCATCGAGAACAAAGACCCGGCCCGTGGCCACGATCGGCGGCGCGGTCAGCCGCGAATCCGAACTCGAGCCAGTTCCGGCGTCGGCTTTCCAGATGACGCGAAGCGGTCCGGAGGCCTCGAGATGATACATCGCGTTTGCCGGATAACCGCCGGGCTCAGGCCACGCCGTGTTCTTGTAGGGCGGCGGCAGAACGACACTGGCCTTCTGAAGGTCAGCATCCGGTTCGAGCGCCGCATCCGCTGACATGACGGAGATTCGTTCACCCTTCAGGTTCGACTTGTGGGCGCCCTCGAACCAGCTGCTCACCGTGTCGGCCATCTCGCAACCGGAGAGCGCGACGGCAGAAGACATCGCGAGCGCCAGAGCCATGGTTGAGGTGAGCTTCATCGTTGGTTTCGTCTCAAGCCTAAGGTTTCGCGGCCGGTGTGTCCGTAGGAGGTGAAGGCGGCACCGAGCCGAAATCCTTTCCGCCACCCGACCGGATCAACGCCGCCATGCTGCGCGCGCGCGTCCGTATCGTATCCGGCGCCGCCGGGTCCTTTGCGAGCGACCCATACTCTTGTCCCGCGGCGGCCAGCGCACCACTCCGGTAATCTGCATAGGCAAGCACTTCGCGGGCGAGGAAGCGCCACTGGGAATTATTGCCCGTCAGCGGCTTCACCAGGTTCTCGATCGTACCTTTCGGCGCGAACGCCGCAATCGACCACGCCGCGCGGATGCGGGCAGCATCAGGAATCAACCCCTGATCGGCGCCATCCAGGGACTGATAGAGCGAGAGCGCCTTTTCCCGCTCACCGGTCAGCAACAGAGTGTCCGCCTCGAGAAACTTGGCAAGCGTCGCGTAACCGGCCGGCGCATGCTGCGACAGATATTCGAATTTCTTTTCGGCTGCACCAGGGTCGCTTTCGGCAAGCTGGATCGTCGCGTTGTATTCGGCGGATGCTTCCGCCGCCTGGCTCGCCTCATAACGCTGCCAGAATTCGTATCCTGCGACGGCGATCACGATCACCGCCACGCCGGCGATGATGTAATCGCCGTACTCCTTCCAGATTTTCTCGAGGCGTTCGCGACGAACCTCTTCCTCGACTTCGCGGAAGATATCGCTCAATTCTCATTCCTTCCGGGGAGGGCAGGGGCCTTCCATCAGGGCGCCGCCTGACCGCGCGGGATGATTAGCCTTTAGGCCGGTTGCGCGCAACGGCGTTCCGGCTTGCTGGTTATCGGGCCGATCAGGCCGTCCTCTTCATCTTGTAAACGTTCTCGCGGCCGGGAAACCGGCGCTCGCGAACATCAGCGGCGTAGGCTTTCACCGCGTCCTCGATCGCGCCTGAGAGATGCGCGTATTCGCGCACGAATTTCGGCGGCGAAGGATTGAGCCCCAGCATGTCTTCCATGACGAGGATCTGGCCATCGCATGAAGCCGAGGCTCCGATTCCGATCGTCGGAATCTCGATTTCGCTGGTGATCTTCGCCGCTAGGGGCTCTGCCATGCCCTCCAGAACAAGCGCGAAGGCTCCCGCTTCGCTGACGGCTTTTGCGTCGGCTTCGATCGCCGGCCATTCGGCTTCGGTCCGTCCCTGCGTTTTGAAGCCGCCGAAGATTTGGATCATCTGCGGTGTGAGCCCGATGTGCCCGACGACCGGAATGCCGCGTTCGCTCAGATAGCGGATGGTGCCGGCCATACGTGCGCCGCCTTCCAGCTTCACGGCGGTGCAACCTGTCTCTTTGATCACGCGCGCGGCGTTGCGGAATGCGATCTTCGGACTCTCCTCATAGGATCCGAACGGCATGTCGACGACGACCAGTGCGTGACGGGATCCGCGCATGACCGCCTTGCCGTGCAGGATCATCATCCCGAGCGTGACGCCGAGCGTATTCTCGAGGCCATGCATCACCATCCCGAGGCTGTCGCCAACGAGCATCAGATCGACATGCGGATCGAGCAGCCGCGCCGTGTGCGCGTGATAACAGGTTAGGCACACGAGCGGTTTCTGGCCCTTGTGCGCCCGGATCTCGGGAACGGTAACGCGGTTCGAATCGCTGATGGCCGACATCAGACGTCCTTTCGAAGCCTAGGGCTCTTCGCGTTCCCCGCCGCTTTCGTCTTCCTTCTTGGGCCCTGCACCCGCTTCAAACATCTCTTCGGCGGCTGCAGCGGCTTCTTGCTGCTCGGTCCGCTCGGCGAGCACGTCTTCGCCGCGAGCCTGCCGGTCGGCTTCCTCCTCCGAACGGGCGACGTTGACCGTGACGTGAACGCGAACCTCGGGATGAAGCACGATGTCGACGGGGAAGAGGCCAATGGTCTTGATCGCCTTGTCGACCGGAATTTGCGTGCGGCTGATCGAAATTCCGCCCTCGGTCACGACATCGGCGATGTCCCTGGGGCTGACAGAACCGTAGAGCTGCCCGCGGTCGCCGGCCTGGCGGATCAGGACAAAGCTCTTGCCATCGAGTTTCTTCGCGACTTCTTCGGCTTCCTTGCGGCGTTCGAGATTGCGCGCTTCAAGCTGCGTCTTCTGCGTCAGGAAATATTCGCGATTGGCCTTGGTGGCCCGGAGCGCCTTCTTTTTCGGCAGCAGATAATTGCGCGCGAAGCCGTCCTTCACCTTCACTTCGTCGCCCATCTGGCCGAGTTTTTCAACGCGCTCGAGGAGGATGACTTGCATGGCGCGTTCCTCTAGCTCAGCACATAGGGAAGCAGCGCCATATAGCGGGCACGCTTGATCGCCTTTGCGAGCAGGCGCTGCTTCTTGGTCGAGACCGCCGTGATGCGGCTCGGGACGATCTTCCCCCGCTCGGAAATAAAGCGCTGCAGAAGCTTTACGTCCTTGTAGTCGATTCTCGGCGCATTGGCGCCCGAGAACGGACATGTCTTTTTGCGGCGAAAAAATGGGCGGCGCTGGCCGCCCGCTCCCTGGTGACTCATTCCTCGGTCTCCGCAGCCGGCGCGCCCTCGGGCTTGTCGCTCCGTTCTTCACGCCGGTTCTTGTTGGAGGATTGTTCGAACTGATCGACCTTGACCGTGATGTAGCGCAGCACGTCCTCGTTGATCTTGAGCTGGCGCTCGAGTTCCTGCACGGCCTTGGACGGTGCGTTGATGTTCAAAAGGACGTAATGGCCCTTCCGGTTCTTCTTGATGCGATAGGCAAGACCGCGCAGGCCCCAATATTCCTGCTTCTCGACTTTTCCGCCTTCGCCTTCGAGGATGGTCTTCAGATGGGTCGCGAGTGCGTCCACCTGCTGCGCGCTGATGTCCTGGCGCGCGATCAAGAGATGCTCGTAAAGAGCCATGCTGTCCCTTTCGGATCGCGGCATGGTGCGGCCGGGAAGCCGCCCCATGATGGTTCGAAGGCCCGCGCACCATGCGCACAAGTTGACGGGGTCTGGCCCCGGACAACCGCCTGCGACCGCAATCGAGGGGCGGCGTATAGCGGATGGGGCACCTTGCGGCAAGCACTCCCCGGTAGCCCGAAAAGCCGCTAGGAGAGCCGCACTTTGAGCGAGGGCACACCTTCACGGCGAGCGGAGCGGCGGGTCTTTGCCAAGGCGGCGCGCAGGCTCATTCCCTTCATGGGCCTGCTCTACGTCGCGAGTTTCCTCGACCGCGTCAACATCAGCTACGCGGCGCTCAGGATGAACGCGGCCATCCATCTCGGCTCGGAAGCCTATGGACTCGGCGCTGGCATCTTTTTCATCGGTTATTTCCTGTTCGAAGTGCCTTCGAACCTGATCCTCGAGCGCGTGGGCGCGCGGCTCTGGATTTTTCGCATCATGGTGACGTGGGGCATCGTCTCCATGGCGACTGCATTCGTTCGCGAGCGCCACGCATTCTATTTCCTGCGCTTCCTTCTTGGGGCGGCGGAAGCCGGATTTTTCCCGGGCATGGTGCTTTATCTCACGTACTGGTTCCCGCAACGCCTGCGCGCACGCTTCATCGCGCAATTTCTTGCAGCCGTTCCGCTTGCCAGCGCCATTGGCGGTCCGCTTTCGAGTCTCGTACTGGCGAATTTCGACGGCGTGCGCGGCTTGAGCGGCTGGCAATGGCTGTTCCTGCTCGAGGGCCTGCCGTCATGTTTCCTAGGCTTTTGTGTGCTTGTCGTCCTGCCTGATGGGCCCAATTCAGCGCGATGGCTGGACGAGAACGAAAAGACCCTCATCACATCGAGCCTTGCGGGAGATGCGCGGCCGGTCAGGACGCTTCGAACGGCTTTTCTTGACCGGCGAATCTGGATGCTCTCGGCCGTATCATTCGGAATCGTGACGGGCCTTTACGGTCTTGGCCTCTGGATTCCGCAGATGGTCGCCTCCATGGGCTATTCGCTTTTCGCGAACGGTTTTGTCGTGGCCGTGCCTTATACAGCAGGCATGGTCGGCATGATCCTTTGGGGCTATTCGAGCGATCTCACGCGGGAACGCACCTGGCACACAGCGTTCGCGGCACTGATCGCCGCGGCCGGATTGACGGCAGCCGCGCTGACGCACCGTCCGACGGAATCAGTGATCGCGTTGTCGGTGGCTGCGATCGGAATCTACGCCGCCTTGTCCACGTTCTGGACATTGCCGCCTTCATTTCTGGGCGGCACGGCGGCCGCTGGCGGCGTCGCACTCGTCAACTCCGTCGGCAATCTCGGCGGATTTATCGGACCGTTTCTCGTTGGATGGCTGAAGGCGACAACCAAATCCTATGCGGCGGGCATGGCGGCGCTCTCGTTTTTTCTCTGTCTCTCGGCGATCATGGTGCTGGTGCTCGCGCGTTATCTGAGCTTCGAAGCGCGTGCCCATATGTTCGATCGCTACGCACCGCCGGCGTGAACCCTCGCGGCGCCAACGCGCTCCTGGTGGGCACAGCCCTTCTGCTGCTCTGCGGCTGCAATGAAAAGGCGCGCGTGCTCTCGCCGGACTTGCTCATCGCGTTTTCATGCCGGAATATTCCCGATCCGCAACAGATCGCGTCTTTTGCCGGCTCTCACGGATTCGCAGCATTCGATGAAGAAGGCGAGCGCCGGAAACAAGGACGCGTCTTCTATGCGTTGCAAGTGGACGCGGTTGACCGCAATCACAGGCTCTTCGATGTGATCGGGTTGCCTGAACCGCCATCCTTTGGCGGAGGCATCACCTACAAGCTCACGATCACCGGACCGCCTCCCTCGCATCACGACCTCGGTCTGGAAACAGAAGCGCATGATTTCATCGCGAGCCTGCCAGGCTGCCGGATTTCATCTGAGAACCGTTATGACAACAGCGCCCAGTCGGCGGCGATGTTCCAGTTTGTCTATCTGGATGAAGTGCGACGGATCGAGGATGGGAAACACCGAAACCGGCACTCTGGTCTGCCTTGACTTGTCTTCCGGCCGCTGATTTCTCTGCCGCGCCATGACGCGCGCTTTCATTTTTCCCGGGCAAGGCAGCCAGGCCGTGGGCATGGGCAAGGTTTTGGCCGAGGCCTTCTCCCCCGCGCGCGCTGTGTTCGAGGAAGTCGACGACGCACTCTCCCAGCGTTTGTCGCGCCTAATGTGGGAAGGTCCTGAAGACGAACTCACGCTGACCGAAAATGCGCAACCCGCGATCATGGCGGCGAGCATGGCGGTCATCCGTGTGCTCGAGCGCGAAGCGAATCTCGATCTTGCCCGGCATGCGAGGCTCGTGGCAGGGCATTCGCTTGGTGAGTACACGGCTTTGACCGCGACGGGCGCGCTCTCGCTCGCCGATGCGGCCCGCCTGTTGAAGACGCGGGGACAGGCCATGCAGCAGGCCGTCCCGGTCGGCGAGGGCGCGATGGCGGCTCTCCTCGGCGCCGAAGTCGAACTCGCAGAGGAGGTTTCCCGGGAGTCCGTCGAACTTCTTGCGGGGACCGCTCCCAATCCGGTTTGTGCCGTCGCCAATGACAACGCGCCCGGCCAGGTCGTGATTTCCGGGACAAAAGACGCGGTGATCCGCGCGGGAGACCTCGCGAAAGCGAGGGGCGTCAAGCGCGTGATGATGCTTTCCGTCAGCGCGCCGTTTCATTCGAGTCTGATGCAGCCAGCTGCCGAGCGGATGAGAGACTCGCTCTTCGAGGTGACAATCCGTCCTCCGGCCGCGCCGATCATTGCCAATGTCACGGCCGCGGAGGTCAGCGAACCGGAGACCATCCGCCGCCTTCTCGTGGAGCAGGTCACGGGCCGCGTGCGCTGGCGCGAGAGCGTTCTGCGGTTCAAACCGCTAGGCGTTGATGTGGTAATCGAGGCAGCGGGCGGAAAAGTCCTGACCGGCATGGTGAAGCGCATCGATCGGGATCTGCAGACCATCTCTCTCGATACGACGGCCGATATCGAGACCTTTGCCAAGGCGCTCTGATGATGTTCGATCTCAGCAGAAAGAACGCACTCGTGACCGGCGCGTCCGGTGGCATCGGAAACGCGATTGCGAAAGTGCTGCATGCGCAGGGTGCCGCCGTGGTCTTGTCCGGCACGCGCGAGGACACGCTTTTGAAACTCAAAGACAGTCTCGGCGAACGCGCGCATGTGGCGGTTTGCAACCTTGCCGACGCCAATGCTGTCGAGTCACTCGGCAAGACGGCCGAGGCTGCACTTGGCGGCACGATCGATATCCTCGTGAACAATGCGGGCGTAACCCGCGACAACCTCTTCATCCGCATGAAGGACGAGGAATGGGATCAGGTGATCGCGGTTGACCTGACGGCCGCCTTCCGCCTCTCGCGCGCCGTCCTGAGGGGCATGATGAAAAAGAGGTGGGGGCGGATCATTTCCATCACCTCAGTCGTCGGCGCAATCGGGAATGCGGGCCAGGGGAACTACGCCGCTGCCAAGGCCGGGTTGGCCGGAATGACAAAGTCGCTTGCAGCGGAAGTCGGGAGCCGGAACATCACAGTCAACTGCGTTGCTCCAGGGTTCATATCCACGCCCATGACCGACGCCTTGAGCGAGGACCAGAAGAAAGCTCTGTTCGAACGCATTCCAGCAGGACGATTCGGGTCGCCCGATGACATCGCCGCAGCGGTGGTATTCCTCGCCAGCAACGAGGCGGCTTACATCACTGGCCAGACGCTCCACGCGAATGGCGGCATGGCCATGATCTAGAAGCGCATCAAAGCCTTAGGCAGCTTGTGGCGGTTCCTGGGGAGTTGTGTTAGGACGGCAACCTTCCGCCCCCACACGCGCTAACACCGAGTGAGGGCCCCCCGCCGCGGGCACTTCAGTGCGGCAGAAAAATTGGAGAGGCATCAGAATATCATGAGCGACACGGCCGAGCGCGTGAAGAAGATCGTGGTCGAGCATCTGAATGTGGACGCGGAAAAGGTCACAGAGAACGCTTCTTTCATCGAGGATCTCGGCGCCGACTCGCTCGATACGGTCGAGCTGGTGATGGCCTTCGAAGAAGAATTCGGCATCGAAATTCCGGACGATGCGGCGGAATCGATCGTCACGGTTGGCGACGCGGTGAAATACATTGAGAAGTCGCAGAGCTAAGGCGGTATTCGACAACAATCCGGAATGCGCAGGGTAGTCGTAACAGGACTGGGCCTGGTGACGCCGCTCGCCAGCGGCGTCGAGGAGACGTGGTCGCGGCTCATCGCCGGCCAATCCGGCGCGCGCAAGATCACTAAATTCGAGACCGCAGATCTCGCGACCAAGATCGCCTGCAACGTGCCGCGGGGCGATGGTACCGACGGCACCTTCAACGCCGATCAGTGGATGGACCCGCGCGAGCAGCGTCGCGTCGATGATTTCATCGTCTTTGCGCTCGGCGCCGCGAAACAGGCGGTGGTGGATTCGGGCTGGGAGCCCAAGACGGAAGAGGAGCGCTGCCGCACGGGTGTGCTTATCGGTTCGGGGATCGGCGGTTTGCCCGGTATTGCCGATGCATCGGTGACGCTTCACGAAAAGGGACCGCGGCGCATTTCGCCCTTCTTCATTACCGGGCGGCTGATCAATCTCGCTTCTGGTTACGCCTCGATCGAGTTTGGCTACAAAGGCCCCAATCATTCGGTTGTGACCGCTTGCGCGACCGGGGCTCATGCCATCGGCGACGCGGCGCGGCTGATCGCACTCGATGACGCTGATCTCATGCTGACGGGCGGCGCAGAAGCGGCCATCTCGCGTCTCGGCATCGCCGGGTTCAACGCTTGCCGCGCACTCTCGACGGCATTCAACGATACGCCCGAGCGCGCCTCGCGGCCTTACGACAAGGACCGTGACGGCTTCGTGATGGGAGAAGGCGCGGGCATGGTCATGCTCGAGGAATACGAACACGCGAAGGCCCGCGGCGCGAAGATCTATGGCGAGGTCGTGGGCTACGGACTTTCGGGCGACGCCCATCACATCACCGCGCCGGCCGAAGACGGCGATGGCGGCTTCCGCGCCATGCAAATGGCGCTTAAGCGTTCGGGCCTGTCACCCTCCGACATCGATTACGTCAACGCACACGGGACCTCGACCATGGCTGACGGAATCGAGGTCGGTGCGGTCGAGCGTCTTCTCGGCAATGCGGCTGCGAACATTTCCATGTCTTCGACAAAATCGTCGATCGGGCATCTGCTCGGTGCGGCCGGCGCCGTCGAGGCGATCTTCTGTCTTCTTTCCATGCGCGACCAGGTCGTGCCGCCGACACTCAACCTTGAAAATCCGGACGTCGAAACGGCGCTTGATCTCGTGCCGCTCAAGGCGAGGAAACGGAGCGTGCATGTCGCGATGTCGAATTCCTTCGGCTTTGGCGGCACGAATGCCGCTCTGATTCTGACCGAGCCGCGCTGATACGGAGCGGGGCGAGCAAATGTCCCGAATTCTGATCGCTCTTGTTCTTGTCGCGTTCATCGTTGCGGGCGCACTCGAATGGGAAAGCTTCAACTTCTCCGCGCCCGGACCGGCCGCAAGACGGGGCGCCGAGACCGTAGTCCTGATTCCGCCCGGAATTGGATTCTCGGCGATCACCGAGAGTCTTGCCGAAGCTCATGTCATCGAAAAGCCGGCGCTCTTCGAACTCGGCGTTCATCTCCGCTTTGCAGCAGGCAAGCTCAAGGCCGGCGAGTACGCGATTCCTTCGCGCGCGAGCATGCGCGACATTATGGACATCCTGATCGAAGGAAAGCCCATTCAGCACAAGATCACGGCGGCGGAAGGCCTGACCACTGACATGATCATCAAGTTGGTGAAGGCCGATCCGACACTTTTCGGCGACCCGGGACCAGAGCCGCCCGAAGGCTCGCTGCTGCCGGAGACCTATCTCTATACGCTCGGCACCACACGCGGCGAAATTGTCGAACGCATGAAAGCGGCGCAGGCGCGGCTGCTCGACCTGCTCTGGCCAAAGCGCGCACCGGACATGCCGCTCAAGAGCAAACAGGACGCGATCATATTGGCGTCGATCGTCGAGAAGGAGACCAGCATCCCGGAGGAGCGCCGCCATATCGCTGCGGTCTTCGAAAAAAGGCTAGTGCTCGGGATGCGCCTGCAATCGGATCCGACGATCATCTATGGGATCACGCGCGGCTATCCGCTCGGTCGGCGCATTCTCGCCAGCGAAATTGCGAAGCCCACGCCTTACAACACCTATGTCATTGCCGGGCTGCCCGCGGGCCCGATCTGCAATCCCGGCAAAGATGCGATTGCCGCGGTGCTCAATCCTGGCAAGACAAACGATCTTTATTTCGTCGCCAACGGAACCGGCGGCCACGCCTTCGCCGCCAGCCAGGCGGAGCAGGACAAAAACGTCGCGCTCTGGCGCAAGATCGAGCTCAAGCGGCCTTGAAGCTTTGCGCTTTTGGTCCTGGACGATATCGTCCGGCACGAATCCCCGGAGTCGCCTGATGGCGCTCATCAGCATGACCGGCTATGCCGACGCACATGGCGGCCGGGAAATGCTGCGCTGGCGCTGGGAAGCGAGGAGCGTCAATGCCCGCGGGCTCGATCTCCGCATGCGAACACCGCCGGGGTTTGAGAGCATCGAGCCCGCAGCCCGTGTGCTGGCCAACGAGCGGTTCCGGAGGGGCTCCATCCAGGCGACGCTCGCCATCGAGCCGCAGGACAGTACGCGGGGAATTCGCGTCGACCCGGTTGCGCTCGCTGCGGCAGTTAAGATCGCAAAGGAAATTCAACTCGAATCGGGCCTCGCCCCGGCCCGCGTCGACGGTCTCCTCGCACTAAAAGGCGTGATCGTGCAGGACGAGACTCTTCCGCTGGATGCCGACGGACGCGTGCAGCGCGCCGCCGCCGTCCTCGAGACCTTGGCGGCGGCCTTCGATTCGCTGGCGCGTGCGCGCGCAACGGAGGGCGCAAAGCTGGAACAGGTCCTGAAGGGACTGATTTCGGACATCGCGCGGCTCACCGCCGATGCGTCCCGGCTCTCTGCCACGCAGCCGGAAGCCATCAAGGCGAGGATGCTCAAGCAACTCGAAGATCTGCAGGTGACGAGCGTCCCCGACGAGCGCGTTTCCCAGGAGGTTGCGCTGCTCGCGGTCCGCGCCGATGTGCGTGAAGAGCTTGATCGGCTCGAGGCCCATGTGACGGAGGCGCGCTCGCTTCTCCAGTCGAAGGAGCCGATCGGACGCAAGCTCGATTTTCTAGCCCAGGAGTTCAATCGGGAAGCAAACACGCTCTGCTCAAAATCGTCGGACATCCAGCTGACCCGCATCGGGCTCAGCCTCAAGGCTTCGATCGACCAGCTGCGCGAGCAGGCGCAGAACGTTGAATAAGGCACAGACAGATCCGATGCAGCGCCGCGGGCTCATGCTGGTCCTGTCCTCGCCGTCCGGAGCCGGCAAGACGACGCTCGCGAGATTGCTGCTGGAGTCGGATGCCAATCTGGTGATGTCCGTTTCGGCAACCACCCGCCCCGCGCGGCCCAACGAAGTTGAAGGCCGGGACTATTTCTTCCTGACAGAAAGCGAATTCGTGCGCCGCGGCAGCGTGGACGATTTTCTCGAGCACGCCATTGTTTTTGGCCATCATTACGGCACGCCGAAAAAAGCGGTCATGGACGCGCTTGCGCGCGGAAAGGACGTTCTGTTCGACATCGATTGGCAAGGCACGCAGCAGCTGAAACAGCAGCGCGATGATGTCGTGAGCGTTTTCGTGTTGCCGCCTTCGCGCGACGAACTCGAGCGGCGCTTGCGCGAGCGCGCCCAGGATTCAAAGGATGTCGTCGCGCGGAGGATGGCACGCGCCGGTGACGAGATCAGCCACTGGGCGGAATATGACTATGTCGTCGTGAACGCGGATCTGGACCAGGCGCTATTGCAGATCAAGACGATCTTGGCGGCCGAAAGGCTCAGGCGCAGCCGCCAGACGGGGCTCGGCGAATTCGTCCGATCGCTCATAGGCGCGTAGCTATCAAATCTTGATCCGGTACACGCGCGCCGCGGTTCCGCTGAACAATGCGTTTTTCTCCGCAGACGAATAATTCCTGGCGAAATGCTTGAACGCATTCCAGAGCACCGGATAGCTGCAGCTGCCGATGTCTACCGGGAAATTGCTCTCGAACATGCACCGGTTGGGGCCGAAGGCCTCGATGCAGGTTTCGAGATAGGGCTTCCATTCGCGCGCGAGCTGTTCAGAGGGTGCCGGCGTCTTCGACATGAAGGACGGGAAGTTGCAGAACGCCATCGCCAGACCGCCGAGTTTGACGCTGACGTTTTCGCATCGCGCGAGAGACCGGATGTTTTCGCGCCAGATCGGAAAGCGTTCGTCGCGCTTTCCGGCATAGCTCGCGATCCCGAGCGGCGTGCCGACGTGATCTAGGATGATCGTAGTGTCGGGAAACGCGCGCGCCAGATCAATGACCTGAGGCAATTGAGGTTCGAGCAGCCAGGCATCGAAGGAGAGGCCGAGCTTGTGGAGCCGTTTGAATCCGCTCCGGAAGCCCGCGTCGCTGTAAAGGCTGTCCATCCGGCCGGCGAGCGGCCCCAGCACGCCGTCATCGGTATCATGGGACGCGCTGTTGCGGATCCCGCGGAATCGTCCGCCCGCCACCTGGATATGCGCGCGCAGCACATCTTCGACGGCATCGCCCAGCCTCAAATCCGCGCTGCCGACGATCCCGGCGCAGGCCCGTGTCTCTCCATAGATTCCGCTCGCACTCATGGCGGCGATACCGTTTACGAATTCCGTCTCACCGATGCATTTGAGGTGATCGGGCCCATCCGCCCGGTACATCGCATGGCACTCGAGAAAGACGGTCGCGCGAATATTATGACCGCTGCCGGTGTCGCTCAGGAGCTCTTCGAGGAGATAGCGCTGAACGTCCGCGATGGCTTCGTAGAACGGGTGCGCGGGCCGCGGGATCGTGACGCGCAAGGGGGTCCGGTCCCAAAGATGGTGATGCGGATCGATGATCGGGAGATCCGGTTCCAGGATCTCCTCGTCTGTCTTTCTTGTCGTTGCCATGGCGCGGCCGCTTAAGGTGTCAGCACCACACGGCCCGTGATCTTTCCGGCACGCAGATCATCGAGTGTCTTCGAGGCATGGTCGAGCGGCCGGAGCTCGAACGGAATCGGATCGATCTTTCCGTTCCGAACCATGGCCATCATTTCCTCGGCTTCCGGAAGAGAGCCGACGAACGATCCCTGGATACCGAGTGCGCGCAACGGAAACATCGGGATTGGCATCGACATCGCTCCACCGAACAGGCCGACGATGATCACCTTGCCGCCCCGGCGGACGACGCTCGTTCCGAACTGGTACGTCGCTTCCGAGCCGACGAAATCCACGACGGCAATGGCGCCGCCCTTGGTGTCGGCCTGGAGTTGCTGGATCGCGTCCGGACTCTTGGTGTTGTAGGTCTTCTTTGCGCCCGCCTTCTTCGCGGCTTCCAGCCTTCCGTCGTCGATGTCTGCGGCGAGAGGTCCTTTGCCAAAAAGCGCTTTCGCGAACTGGACGCCCATCATTCCCACGCCGCCGCACCCGAGCACGAGGACGTCGTCTTCTGGCCCGAGCTTGCCTACCTTTTTCATCGCGCCGAACGCCGTGAGGCCGGAGCACATATATGCGGCGGCGAGCGGGGAGGGCGTCTTGCCGTAATCGAGAAGGTATTTCGGATTGGGCACGGTGACGTGGCTCGCATAGCCGCCGCCAAAGCCGGATGAACAGCCGAGATTGCGCGGCCGATTGCAGTAATTTTCCTCGTTGCGGAGGCAGGCGGGACATTCGCCGCAGCCGATCCAGGGATAAACGGCGTAGCGCTGTCCGATCTTCACGCCTTTTGCGTCCGGGCCGATCGCGATCACTTCGCCTTCGATCTCATGGCCAAGCGTGTGTGGTAGTTTCATTGCAGCCAGCGGCAGCTTCGCGCCTCCGCCCAGATCGAAATAGCCATCGTGGATGTGCACGTCGCTGTGGCAGACACCGCAATTCTTGACGGCAACGATGACTTCCGCGCCCTGGGGCTTTGGCGTGTCGACCTCGACGCGCTGAAGGGGCTTGCCGAATTCGGTGATTGCCTGGCTATGCATGGATTTCCTCCGCGTTTTCCCGAGTGTGGCACGGGCGCTCCGCGCGCTTCAATCCTCGATGGGATTCTGCTTTTGGGCGTCAGGGGGACGTCTAATCCATTTCATGCGCGTCGAGCGCGCGGGCCAGTGCGGCAAGTTCCACAATGGAGAGCGTCTCCGCGCGGCGCACAGGATCGACGCCGGCCGCCCGGATCGCCTCTTCGGCGAGGATTGCCTTAAGACTGTTCCTGAGCGTTTTTCGCCGCTGGCCGAATGCGGCACGTGTGACCGCCTCGAGCGCCTCGAGCCGCGCCGGCGCAACAGGCTCGTTGCGAGGTTCGATCCTGACAACACAGGAATCCACCTGGGGCGGTGGAACAAAGGCTGCTCGGGAAACGGAGAAGAGGATCCGCGCGTGCGCGCGCCACTGCGTGAGCACGGAGAGTCTGCCGTAACCTTCCGTGCCCGGTGCCGCAACGATCCGCTCCGCGACCTCGCGTTGAAACATCAGCGTCATGCTGGTCCAGAAGGGCGGCCAGGGCCGAAGCCATTTGATCAGAAGCAGGGTGCCGACATTGTAGGGAAGGTTGGAGGCAATCCGGACCGGATCGTGCACGCCTTGCGCGGAAACGAGCTCGGCCTCGTCCACGTCAAGCGCGTCTGCGTGAACAACCTCGAGCCGCGGTGCGTAGTGCGAAGCGATCTCGGCAAGCGCAGGCAGGCACCGTTCGTCGCGTTCGATGGCAATGACCCTTTGCGCACCCTCGGTGAGAAGACTGCGCGTCAGAGCCCCGGGTCCAGGTCCGACCTCGATGATCGTACTTTCCTCGAGCGGCCCGGCCGCGCGCGCGATCTTCTTCGTAAGATTGAGATCGAGCAGGAAGTGCTGCCCCAACGATTTTCGTGCACCGAGACCGTACCGCGCGATGACCTCGCGCAAGGGCGGCAGTTCAGCGCCCTCGCGCATCGGCAATTTTGGCCGCGAGTTCGATAGCCGCGATCATGCTCCTGGGGTCGGCAAGACCGCGTCCCGCAATATCGAAGGCCGTTCCATGATCGGGCGAGGTGCGCACGATGGGCAGCCCGAGTGTGATGTTGACGCCGCTCCAGAAGGCAAGCGCCTTCAAAGGAATCAATGCCTGGTCGTGATACATGCAGATCGCAGCATCGTAGGTCGCCCGCGCCTCGGGATGAAACATCGTATCGGCAGGCAAGGGGCCAATCACCGTGGCTCCCGTTGACCTCAGAGTCTCGACAGCAGGAGCAATGATACTTTTTTCC
>Ga0070734_10003523_pt1 | contig 16234 bp, 14 predicted proteins | sample Coa_R1_8_FD_66444 | JGI IMG/M metagenome (GOLD analysis project Ga0070734, IMG submission 66444) | Surface soil microbial communities from Centralia Pennsylvania, which are recovering from an underground coalmine fire - Coalmine... | ecosystem: Environmental > Terrestrial > Soil > Unclassified ...
CTGCGCCTGAAAGTTTTCCGGCCGCGAGCGGAAACCAGGGAATGAATCCGATTTGTTCGCGCTCGGAATAGTTCAGCACGTCTTCGGAACCGCGATCCGACACGCTGTAGCGATTCTGCACGCTGACAATCGGCACGATCTTGCGGGCATGTTGGATCTGCTGGACGCTCACTTCGGACAATCCGATATGCCGGATCTTGCCTTGCGACTGAAGATCTTTGAGAGTGCCGAGCTGATCCTCAGCCGGAACTTTCGGATCGATGCGGTGGAGCTGGTAAAGATCGATGCGATCCAGGCGCAGGCGGCGCAAACTGCCGTCCAACGCGGATCTCAGATGTTCGGGTTTGCCATTCTCGGTCCAGCGATTCGGACCTGGACGCTCAAATCCGCCCTTCGTCGCGATGACAAGTCCCGCGGGATACGGATGCAGCGCTTCCTCGATGATCTCTTCGCTGACGGCTGGACCATAGGAATCCGCGGTGTCGATGAAATTGACGCCCAGTTCCACGACGCGCCGCAAAACTTTGACCGCTTGCGCGCGATCCGGCGGAGGGCCCCAGATTCCCTGGCCGGTGATGCGCATGGCGCCAAATCCCAGGCGGCGGACCGGAAGATCGCCCCCGATGACGAATTCTGTATCGCGATTCTGGCTTGTTTTCATGATCTTTGGATGCGCGATGAAACTTGTTCGTCGCAGGGAAGTCTCAAAAAGTAGCCCGGTAATCTCACCGGGTGTCGCACAATATATTTAGGAGCCCACTTCCTCTGGACGAAACCAGCACGTTGAACACGGGCCTGGATCCCGACTCTCTCTGGTACAAGGACGCGATTATTTATGAGGTCCACGTGCGCGCGTTCTATGACAGCGAGGACGACGGCATGGGCGATTTCCGCGGCCTCACGCGGAAACTGGATTATCTGCAAGACCTGGGCGTCAACTGCATCTGGCTGCTGCCCTTCTTCCCTTCTCCGTGGCGCGATGACGGCTACGATATCTCAAGTTACAACGACGTTCATCCAGCGTACGGGACGCTGCGCGATTTTCAAACGTTTCTGAAGCAGGCGCACCGGCGGGGGATTCGCGTGATCACGGAAGTGGTTCTCAATCACACTTCCGATCAGCATCCCTGGTTCCAACGCGCGCGCCACGCTCCGCCTGGAAGCCGCTGGCGCGATTTTTATGTGTGGAGCGATACTCCGGACAAGTATCAGGACGCGCGCATCATTTTCAAGGATTTCGAAACGTCGAACTGGACCTGGGATCCGGTAGCCAAGGCCTATTTCTGGCATCGTTTCTATTCGCATCAGCCGGATTTGAACTACGACAGTCCATATGTCCGAGAAGCTGTGCTCGAAGTCATCGATTTCTGGTTCGATCTTGGGGTGGATGGCTTCCGTCTGGACGCGGTGCCGTATCTTTTCGAGCGCCAGGGAACCAACTGCGAGAATCTGCCAGAAACGCACGACTATTTGAGGGAGCTGCGCGCGCACATCGATTCCAAGTACAAGGATCGCGTGCTATTGGCCGAGGCGAATCAGTGGCCGGAAGACGCCATCGCTTATTTCGGCGCGAGCGATGAGTGCCACATGGCGTTTCATTTTCCGCTGATGCCGCGCATGTTCATGGCGCTGCGCATGGAGGATCGTTTCCCGGTCATCGAGATTCTGCAGGAGACGCCCGCCATTCCGACGGCATGCCAGTGGGCGCTGTTTTTGCGCAATCATGACGAGCTGACGCTCGAAATGGTGACGGACGAAGAGCGCGACTACATGTATCGCGTTTACGCGCAGGAACGGCGGATGCGGATCAACCTCGGGATCCGGCGAAGGCTGGCGCCGCTGCTCGAAAACGACCGGCGCAAGATCGAACTGATGAACGGGCTGCTCTTTTCGCTGCCGGGCACGCCGGTGATTTATTACGGCGACGAGATCGGGATGGGCGACAACATTTATCTCGGCGACCGCAACGGCGTCCGGACACCGATGCAATGGAGCGCCGACCGCAACGCGGGGTTCTCGCGCGCCAATCCGCAAAAGCTTTACTTGCCCATTACCATCGATCCGCAATATCACTACGAATCCGTGAACGTCGAGGCGCAACGCGACAATCCGCATTCGCTGCTGTGGTGGATGAAGCACCTGATCGAGCAGCGCAAGCAGTTCAAGGCATTCGGACAGGGAACACTCGAGTTCCTGCGGCCGGCGAATCGAAAAGTGCTGGCGTTCTACCGGCGCTATCAGAGCGAGACCATCCTGGTGGTGGCCAATCTTTCGCGCTTTCCGCAGCACGTGGAATTGGATCTCGCGTCATCCAAGGGAATGACGCCGGTTGAAATTTTCGGCCGGACCACGTTCCCGGTGATTGGCGATCAGCCCTATCTCCTGACCTTGGGCGCATTGAGTTTCTACTGGCTGTCGCTCGAAGCGCGGCAAGTACGCCAGGAATCGGTGCCGAGCGAATCCCTACCGTCGACCCTGCCGTCAGTCGCGGTGAATGCGTTCGATGAAGTTTTCGAAGGACGCAGCCTCGCGGTGCTGCTGCGCATGCTGCCGGATTTCCTGAAGACGCGGCGCTGGTTCCTGGGGAAAAATCGAATCGTTCGGGACATCGACATCCTCGACACCATTACGATTACCGACACGGCGTCGCAGATTCTGCTGGGACAGATTGAGTACACCGAAGGCGATCCGGAGATTTATGTTTTGCCGGGATCGGTCGCGGTGGGCGAAGCAATGGACCAGGTGAAAGCGAAGTTATCCGATGTCGCGGTGATGCATTTGCGCGAACCGGGTGGCAAGGAAGGAATTCTCTACAGCGCAGTCTGGAATCCGGCATTTGGCGATGCGCTTTTGGGCGCGATCGCGCGGCGGCGGCGCTTCCGCGGACGCTTGGGAGAATTGGTGGGATCGCACACGCGCGCGTTCCGCAGAGTGTGGGGCGAACGGCATCCGGATCTTGCGCCGACCGTGCTCAGTTCCGAGCAGACCAATACTTCGATTGTGTTTGGGGACCGGTTCATTTTGAAGATGTACCGGCGTATCGAGACCGGAATTCATCCGGAAATCGAACTGGGCGCCTTCTTGACCGAACGCAACTTTCCGTCGGTCGCGCCGCTCACCGGGAGCCTGGAATATCGCAATCAACAGGACGATTCCATGAGCGTGGCCGTGCTCCATGGATTCGTGCAGAATCAGGGCAATGCCTGGCGTTACACGCTGGATGCGCTGGGCCAGTTCTTTGAAGCTGCGTTCGCACGGCATGAGAAAGAGCACGCCAGTCCGGAGGAGAATCCGCATCCGCTGGATCTTCTGCGCACCGATTTTCCGCACCGGGTGCATGAGCTGATCGGCACGTACGGGGATTCGGCGCAGCTGCTCGGGCGGCGCACCGCGGAGTTGCATGGCGTGCTGGCTTCGGAGAAAATCGATCCGGCATTTGCTCCGGAAGCGTTCACCGATCATTCGCGACAGGCCTTCTATCACGGCATGCTCGGACTCACGGCGCAGACTCTTCCGCTCTTGCGGATGCAATTGGACACCTTGCCGGCCGAGGTGCAAGAGGATGCGCGCAAGCTGATCGAGAAGGAAGAGCAGATCCGGCGGTTCTTCCGGCCGATTCCGGAGCGGCGGGTTCCCGCGCTGCGAATCCGGTTGCACGACGATCTACGGCTCGAACAGATTTTGTACACCGGCAAGGATTTTGTGTTCGTCGGATTGGGCGGGCGCGCGGATCGTCCCTTGAGCGAGAGGCGGATCAAGCGTTCGCCGCTGCGCGACGTCGCGAGCATCCTGCTGTCGTTCGAATATGCCGCGAACGCGGTGCTGTTCGATCAGGTTCCAGGCGTGACGCGGCGTCCGGAGATCATGGCGTCGCTCGAATTCTGGAAGAACTACTGGCGCGATTGGGTAAGCGCGATGTTCCTGAAGAGCTATTGCGGCCACGTCGACCGCGCGGGGCTGCTGCTGCAGAACGACGCGGATGTCCGGCTGTTGCTGGATGTGTTCCTGATGGAGCGAGCGTTGGAAGAAGTGGGGCGCGAATTGATGGAGCGTCCGGCGTGGGTGGGCGTACCGGTGCGGTTGATGCTGCGGTTGTTGGAAGCGAAAGCGTGACCGAACCGCGACCCTGAACCTTCGTGACCGGCCGGGGACATGGGTAACACTTTAAACCGGCGACATAGGTAACACTCTGTGGTCCAAAGTGACCTCGGATTTATTAGAACACGGCAGGTCGATTGGTACACTGATGAAACCCGGGCTGAGGATAAGGCTCTGCGGAGACGCAACCTGAGCGCCGACTCGGCGGCCGGGATTGGCTGGGACTGAGCGCAGTTCGTCCCGGCCTCCAGCAATCCTGGCCGAAAGCGTTAAATCTCGGGGGCGCGGGGGCAGAGCCCCCGATTCAGTCAGAGAGTTTTCCTATTGCGTATTCGGTTTTGGCTGTTTGCCGCGATAGCGTGGCGGTCGTTTTTCGGGCGCGAACAGATGGCCGATGCCATCAAACCATCCCAGTAGTTTGGGGCCGTAGTAAACTTCGAAAAACTGATCGTCTACCTCCAACAATCCCACAACTTCTCGGGCCAGCACCTGGCTGAGAAAGGTACGTTCGCATTTCCATTTCAAGCTACCCTGCTGTGAGATGCGGCGAAAGATCACGTCAGCCGGATACACCAGTTGCTCTTGGCTTGGCCGATAAATCCGATTCGATGGCGTGTAAAATTCCGACGGCGTGCCATAGTGCAACGCCTCGTGGGGCCGGTCCTGATTGAACTGTTCGGTGAACTGTTCGAAGGCCCGTTGCTGCTGGCCTAAATTGGCTCGAGGTGGCTGGGCAGTTTCGGCTTTCAACGTCCGGTGCATGCGCTCATGCCGGCCGTTTTGCTGCGGACATCCCGGATCGATCCGCTCGTGCTCGATTCCCAGCCGCAGCCACCACATCGATAGGCGGCTCAACCCGCCGGGAGCTTTGCTGGCGAAGGGCGGTCCATTGTCGGTCCGAATGGCTGCTGGCAGACCACATTCTCGAAAGACGGCTTCAAAGATCGCTCGCACATGCGGTCCATCGGTCTTCTCCACCGCCCGGCAGCGCAGCAGATATCGGCTGAACGAATCGGTGATCGTCAGCGGGTCACAACGCATCCCATCGCCGCACCAAAAATGCCCTTTGAAATCCGCGCACCAAACCGCATTCGGCGCTTCCGCATGCGCCAGCGGCTGACTGTAAGGTGGGGTTCTCCGGCGCGGCCGCCGTTTCACCACCAGGCCTTGCCGTTCCAGCAACTCTCCGATGCTGCTCGTCGCTGGCCACTTCTGGTCCCGATTCTGTCGTTGCAGCTTTTCCCGAAGTTTGCGCGGCCCCCAACTCGGATGCAGTTCCCGCAGCTCTATCACTGCCTCTGCTACCTTTTCTGACATCGCTTGCGGGTGCGTATGCGGCGCTCGGCTCCGATCTTCTAACCCAGATCGGCCACCTTCTCGGAATCGCTGCACCCATTTGTATCCCGTCTTTCGCGAAATTCCATACAGCTCACAGAGATCGGTGACCGATAGCTCCTGTTTCAGCCATTCATCCACGAATTCATTTCGTTCGTCCAAAGCAGTCCTCTTTTTCCAGGGCACATGCCCAGTTTCTGAGGTCTCTTCAGATTTCGAAAGTGTCACCCATGTCGCCGGTCTATTTTGTTACCCATGTCACCGGTCTGTACCTTCGTGGTGGCGCTCCCTGGCGGTCGCGGTTCAGAACTTGTTCAGTTCCGCGATCAAGGCCTGCAAGCCCTTCTTGCGGTAAATCTGAATCAGGCGCTGCTCTTCATCGGACGGCGCCATCACGCGCTGGAGCTGCGGCGTACCTAAATCGGCGCGACTCGGAATCCAGAGAGTGCCGTCGGCGAATTCCACGCTCGATACAAAACCGGTCATCCCATCGATTGTGAGCGGCTGTCCGCCGCGCGTGGGGAATTTCAGCGTGGCGTTTTCCAGGATCTGGCTTTTTTGTCCGGGCGCGAGATTCAACTCCGCGGGGACCGATCCCGCGAGAAACTGGCGCCCGCCGTGGTCTTCCAAAATCCAGCCGATTTCGAGATAGCGGATCGGGCGATCCGACTTATTCTTCACTTCGAGACGCGGCGCGCGGGCTTCGTTGCCGGCGATGCGAGCCATGCCGCCCATGGGATCGATCGGCGAATCGGGCAGGCGTAAGAATGCGAACTGGACCTGTTTCTCGGGCTCGAAATTGGTGGCGCGTCCACCCCGGACCATCTGGACGTCGAGCGTTGGACGGTCTAACGAGTGCGTCATGCTTTCCAGAATTTCGCGACGCAGCCGTTCCGGACCGCCTTCCGCTACGAGCGATTTGAAATATTTCCGGTCGCGCCGCGCTTCGAATTCGCTCAACGTGAGCGTGCGGCGAGAACCCAACTTGTCCGTGCCGTAAAAACTGAGATCGTCGAACAGCACGCCATCGAGGCCAATCTGAACCGGAGCGCCGGACATAGCAGGCAGCGGCCGCAAAAGGCGCAGGTCGATATGCAGCGGGAATGTCTCGAAAGGCGCCACGTCGAGGCTGGTGACCGTGACGGAGCCTTTTCCGCCGGGAGTGACATCTTGCGCCGTAACGAGGAACGTAATTCCGCGAATCCGGCGTTGCGAGGAATTGCGCAAGGTAAGCGCGGCATGCAGGTCGAGCAGCATCGCGCCGCCACGCGCGGTTTCGTTCGATTCGCCGTAGTCGGATGAAATCACTGCTACCGGCGAATCTTTCGGCAGATCGATGCGCGGCAGTACGCCTGCAAAGGCGCCGCTCACGCACAGCAGGGCGGCGAAAAGCTTACTGCTCCGCATCGTACACCTTGTTCGTCGTCACCTGGCCGGTATCGGCATCGACGTAACGCACGCTGACGGAACCACGCATGCTGGCTGAAACCGTCACGGCATCCGAACGCGGATGCATCAGCGACAGCGTGCGGCCATTCTGGCTGAGATCGAGCGACAAAGAAGAGGCCGACAACATGACATCTTCGGCGGCCGTCACGGGATGCTGCACCAGCTTTCCGATGCGCTCGGTCCGGACGCGGGTAAAAGCGGAAAGCAGATGATCCATCTGCGGACGCGGGAGATTGATCCAAAACGCGGCCCCGAACACGACGGTCGCGCAGGCCACCACCATCGCGGCGTTCCATCCCAAGCGCCGGGGATGCCCGGTTAGCGAAGGCTTATCGAAACGAGCGATCGCTTCGCCTGCTGCCAGGCCGAGCCGGATATTGGCAGACATTTCTCCGGCCAGTTGATTCCAATTCAGATTCTGCGGAAGATCGCCGGTGACTTCGCGGACCTGTTCGCTGGCCGTTCGCAAAGCTTGCACCTCGCGAGAGCAAACCGCGCACGTGGAAACATGCCGGCGGACGCGCCAGCGATCCCAAAAGGAAAGATCGTTACCCGCCATCAGCGCTAACTGGATTTCGCTCGGATGCGTCATCTATGCCTTCTTCCCGAGTGGACGGCGTCCGCGGTCCATGTAGCGGCGGAATTTGATGCGCGCGTTGGCGATGTGCGATCGCACGGTGGCTTTCGAACAGGCCATCTGCTCGGCAACTTCGTCGGCCGGCAGACCTTCCACATCGCGCAGCAGCAGAGCGGTTCGCTCGCGCTCGGTGAGGCAGGTGAGGCCTTGCTCCAGATATTCGCGGTGCTCGGACCGCAGGACGGCTTGTTCCGGACTCTCAGAGGGTTCGCTGAGCGGATCGACCAGAGAGTCGATCTCGCAAAAATTGACTTTTCCGTTGCGGCGCAGGAAATCGATGGCGGTGTTGCTGGCGATCCGGGACAACCAATGAGCTGCCTTGTCGATATCTTTAAGCTGGTCCTGGCGCTGTAACGCCTTAATGAAGGCTTCCTGGGTCAGATCCTGCGCGTCGGCGACGTTGCCGACGATCCGGTAGATCAGCAGGAAAATGCGACGTAAGTTATCGGAAACAAAGCGGTTTTGCAGCTCCTGCGTGGACTGCAAACTGGCGTCGAGTTGGGAGGGAGCACCCCGGTCGCTCATCGCTTGCTCAAAACTGTAAACCGCCGATGCCATGCCTATAACAGGCTGACGTGAAAACCCGAAAAGCGTGCAAGCCTTTCCATGGTTCCATCGGCTTCCCTTCCTTAATTGTATATGGGTTCGGGCGAAATTCAGCGCCGGACTGCAATCAAATCTTCGAAAGCGCTCGGCGGAAGGTCGATCAACGATTGAACCGTGATGTCGGCGCCGTCGAGGACGGCTTTTCGGGACACGCCAATGCACCGCATTCCGGCGCGGCGGGCGGCTTCCACGCCCGGAATCGCGTCTTCGACTACGATGCAGCGCTCGGCTGGCACACCCAAACGCTCGGCGCCCTTCTGAAAAACCTGCGGATCCGGCTTTCCGGCAGTTACATCTTCGGCGGAAACGAGCGCGTCGAAGAATCCGGCAAGGCCCATCGCTTCGAGCACGACTTCGATGTTTTTTCGAGGCGCGGAGGACGCCACGGCTTGCAGCCATCCTTGTTGCTTGAGCCGCTGGATCCAATCGAGCACGCCAGGGAGCGGCTCAATGCGACCGTCGTGCACCAGCTTTCGGTACAACTCCTCCTTGGAATCGCCGATGCGGATGATGCTTTCCGGCGTTGCCGCGGAATTGAGCCACTGCGGAAGAATGGAGTCGTTACGCTGGCCGAAAGTTTTGAGAAATTGATCGTGGGTAATGGCGACGCCTTCGAGTTGCATGGTGTCGCGCCAGGAGAGCCAGTGGTATTCTTCCGAATCCACGAGCGTGCCATCCATGTCCCAGAGTACGGCGCCTGTCATTCAGATATTTTATCGTGCCAGTAAGGCGAGCCTCCGGCTTGCCGAAATCGCAAGCCGGAGACCTGCGCCACTGCGTGCGCTTTACAACTCCGGATGCAGGTGCAAAGTCTTGCCCGCCGCTACATAAACCTTTTCAGCGAACTGCGTGCGTCCGCCTTCGCGGATTTCCAAGTTGTAGCTGCCGGGGCGCAGGTGCATGGTTTTGTTCTCGTGCGTGGTACCGGCGAATGCGCCGTTGATGAACACCTGGGCGTCTTTCACCTTGGTGTCCAGCTTAATCTGACCGGAATTCGGATACGCATAGTAACCGCCCCAATAAGGGCCATAGCCGTAATACGGGCCCCAGTAGCCGCCCCAATACGGTGCACCCCAGTATCCACCGCCTACGAAAACTCGGCCTCCAAACCTGACCGCCGCTGGTGCGCTCGATGGAACCAGCAACATCAACGCAGCCGCCAATGATAGAAACAACTTCTTCATCTCACTACCTCCGGGGACATGCTCCCCTACTGGTTAGATGAGGGCGGATTCCAATGGGTTGCAGGCCGGAACTACTTGAGCAGGAACGGCAAAACGATGAACGTCAGGAACACTGCCAGCATTAGCCAGGCGCGAAGGTGGCCGAGATTTACGGTGTAACCAATTCCACTGCGCCGCTCAACGAACAGGGCTGGATCCTCCGCGTTGTGGTAAAAGAGGCCCCACAGCCACGATTCATCCGGAGTGCGGTCGCCGAACGGTTTTCCTGTCGCGGTGCTCAACGCAAGGTTTTCTTTCCGGCGAAGGATCAGGAGGTAAACGATGTGCGCCGCCAAGCCAACGCCAATAACCACGATGGCCGAGCGCATTTCCATTTCGCCGATGGCGTGCCCGCATGCGCCGAGATTGGCAACCAAGCCAGTCAACACTGCGAACGTGATGTTGAACAGAATGCTGGTGCGTAGGATGACGCGGCGGTAATTGGTCAATCCTGCCGGGTTGCGGCGCGTGCCGAAGCGGAACGCGAGCAACACCAGGAACGATCCGGCCCAAGCTCCGAGGGCGAATGAAAGCGGCTTGTCCACGATCGATTCGATGGCGCCCCAACGCGCCTGGAGCAAGGCTGCCGAAATGCCGAGCAGAAGCACTGCGGGTCCGATGAGCAAGGTAAGAGAATTCTCGACGATCGCCGGAGGCGTCACGAGAAAGCTAGCTTCCCGTACACCGCTGGCCGGGAGTGCATGCCGGGTCATGGCTCGGTTGGCTTGCGCGAACGCGATCGATCCGGCTAGAACAAAAAAACCAATCGCGAACAGCCAAATGCCAGACGGAGGGACTTTCATTGACGAAACAAAGATACCCGTATTCATGAGCGCGATCGCTGCCAACAGAATCTTGCGCTGATACGCACGGATGATGGCGCGAGCCTCGCGCCGCTCACGAAACTCCGGCGCGACTGTCGCACCAAACAGAAGGTCCCGGCGCATCAGGTGAGGAGCAAACCAGCTCGCCATGACAAGTAAGAATAAAATTCCGATTCCAATCCACGTCATACATCTAAACCTTTCATAACCAAATTCAACTCGCGGCGAATGTCTTCCAGGCGCACACCATCCGCCTTCAACTCCGCGATCATTTCGCGGATGCGCCGTGCAAACTGCGCCCGCTTTTGCGGATCGGCCGCCCGTTTGGATCGCGCCAGCACCTGCGCGCCGCGCCGGCGCTTCAAATCGAGCCAACCTTCTTCGGCCAGAATGCGATACGCTTCGGCCACGGTGTTAAAGTGGACGCCGAGATCGAATGCCAGTTCGCGGACCGGAGGCAGCAAATCTCCAGGGCGAAGGGCGCCATCGACCAGCAAGGTCCGCAGGCCATCCACGATTTGGCGGTAAGCCGGCACGGGATTTGAGAGATCGATGCGGAGGCGGAGCGCTCGTTCGGACATTGTCTAATGTACATAGACAATGTACATAACAGGAGGCGGGTTTGTCAAGTTGAGACGGTCGGGGTAGCGCTCCCTAGCGGTCGCGGTTCGGTCGCGCGGTTTTACCCGCAGTTAGACGACCGTGCGCTTCCAAGCCCCGCGCCGGAACCAGATGATCCCGAGCAGCGCCAGCAGCGAATCGCCGATCACCACCGCGACAAATACGCCGCGCGGGCCCAGGCTGGTGCGATAGGCGAGGAACCAGGCAACAGGAATCTGGCAAGCCCAGAAGCAGATCAAGTTCAGCACCGTTGGGGTAAACGTATCGCCGGCGCCGTTGAACGCCGCCGTAATCACCATGCCGTAGGCGTAGGAAATGTAGCCGTAACTCAAGAGCCGCAGTCCGCTAACCGCCAGCGGAAAAACGGCCGGATCGTTAGTGAACCAGCCGATGATCGTTTCGGCGAAGACGATGAAGAATAATCCCACCGCGCCGAGAAACAGCATGTTGTAGAAGCAGGTAATCCAGACGGAGCGTTCAGCGCGATCGGGCTTCCCTGCTCCAAGATTCTGCCCGACCAGGGTAGCGGCGGCGTTGCTCATGCCCCAGGAAGGCAGGATGGCGAAGATGATGATCTTGATGGCGAGCGTATTCGCCGCCGCGGCCGCGCTTCCGAAAGTCGCCATGATGCGAACCACGCCCACCCAGCTCGCCATCTGCACCATGTATTGAAAAATCGCGTTCAGCGAAAGCCGGATCATCCGCAGCATCACGGGAAAGTCCAAGCGCACTTGCTTTTTGTGGATCACGAAGCGGCCGCGGCCCGATGTGAGAATCCAGATTTGAAAAAGCACGCCGATGCCGCGGCCGATGGTGGTTCCGACTGCGGAGCCGGTAACGCCCAGCTTAGGAAAAGGGCCGATGCCGAAGATCAAACACGGATTCAGACAAATGTTCACGATGTTGGCGAGCCACAGCACGCGCATGGCGATGGCGGCATCGCCCGCGCCGCGAAACACGGCGTTGATCAGAAAGAGCAGAAAGATGGTGGCGCAGCCGCCGAAAATGGTCCGGGTGTAATTTGTGCCAAGCGCGATGACGCCGTCGGTTGCGCCCATCAGCCGCAGGATGTGCGGCGCATAGAAGTAGCCGAGCAAAGAGATGATGGCAGACACGACCACGCCCACCACGATCACCTGCACGGCCACCAACCCGGCGGCATCTTCATGTTTCTCGCCGATGCGGCGCGCGACCACGGCGGTGGCGCCCATGCTCAGTCCCAGAGCGACCACGAACACCAGCGTGAGGCACGTTTCCGTGAGTCCGACGGTGGTGATCGCATCCGCGCCCAGGTGCGACACCCAAAAAACGTCCACCACGCCGAACAGCGATTCCATGATCATTTCGAGCACCATGGGAACCGCGAGCAATACAATGGCGCGGCCGATACTGCCTTCGGTGAAATCCTGGCTGGTGCCCATCACTGCTTCGCGCAGCGATTGCCAGAATCCGGGAACACGTGTTTCTGTAGCGTTCATACTGTTTTCCTTGGGAGTCCGGCTCGGGAACCGAGCGAGTGTTTCTTTAGTGTAGCGCGCGGCAACGGATACGTGCGCCGAGGCGTCATACTTACTTCTTGTGGCCGTCTACGATAACGAACTCGCCCAGATTGTCGCCGATTTAAACCGAGTCGCGACGGGATCGCGTCCCGCCCAAACGGCGAGTACGCCAGACACGGGATCGCTGGATCATTTGCTCCAGTTGGCGGCGCAGCAAGGCGCGTCCGACGTTTTGCTGATCGCGGGAGTTTCGGTTTCGCTGAGAGTGAATGGAGCGCTGACGGCCTCAGCAGGTCCGGCGTTGAATGGAGACGACACACGCAATCTGCTGCTGCCTTTGCTCGCGCCGAAACAGTATCAGGATCTGCAGCAGCTCAAATCGGTGGACTTGTGTTTCAGCCGCGACGGCATCGGACGATTTCGCGCGAACATCCATCACCAGCGCGGCACGCTGGCGGGAAGCATTCGGCTATTGCCGGATAAGATTCCGAGCATCGAATCGCTGCATCTTCCGGCGACGCTGCGCAAGCTGGCGGAAGCGCGGCAGGGATTGATCCTGATCACCGGACCGACTGGAAGCGGCAAAAGTTCAACTTTGGCGGCGCTGGTCGATTTAATCAACGCGCAGCGGCGCAGCCATATCGTCACGATTGAAGATCCCATCGAGTTCGTGCACGCCAACCGCAGCTCCATCGTGGAGCAGATCGAGGTCGGCCCCGACACGCCCGATTTCGCGAGTTCCGTACGCTCTATTCTGCGCCAAACGCCGGATGTAATTCTGGTGGGCGAGATGCGCGATCCGGAAACCATCGCGACGGTGCTCACTGCCGCGGAAACCGGACACCTGGTCCTTTCGACGCTGCACACCAACGACGCCGCGCAATCCGTCTCGCGCATTTTGGATTCGTTCCCGTCGGGCAATCAACCGCAGATCCGCCAGCAACTTTCGCTTGCGCTGTTGGCGGTGGTGGCGCAGCAACTGGTGCCGGCGGCTAACGATCGCGAACGGTATCCGGCGGTCGAAATCATGATCGCTTCGCACGCGGTCCGCAACTTGATCCGGCGCGGCGAGGATCATCAACTGCACACCGCGATCGGAACCGGCCGCGCCGATGGCATGATCACTATGGAACAGTCGCTCGCCGAGTTAGTGAACTCAGGCAAGATCAACCGCGATACCGCGCTCGCGCATTGTTCCCGATTGGAAGAGCTGCGCCAGTATTTTCAGGCCTAAGTAGTACGCACGATTCTGAGTTGATACACTACCTACCATGACGGAGCCTGTCACCCTCTCACGCCGTACGCTTCTTGCTCTTGCAGCAGCCGCACCGTTCGCAAAAGTATCGGCAGCCAACAAGCAACTTCCGGTCGGCCTCGAACTGTACTCGGTGCGCGACGAGCTCCATAAAGATCTTCCTGGAACCGTTCGTGCCGTCGCGAAAATGGGCTACCAGTGCGTGGAATTCTTCTCGCCTTACATGGCTTGGTCCACGCAGCAAGCCAAGGACATTCGCGCGCTCTTGGATGAGCTTGGAATCCGCTGCTCCTCGACGCACAACGGACCGAATTCGTTCTCGGGCGCTGGTCTCGAAAAAGCGACCGAGCTGAATCAAATCCTGGGAAGCAAATACATTGTGATGGCGAGCGCCGGCCGCGTCACCACCCTCGACGATTGGAAAAAGGTCGCCGATACGTTGAGCACGGCTGCGGAGAAGTTAAAGCCCACCGGCATCAAGACCGGATATCACAATCATCAAGCCGAGTTCACGGCGGTCGACGGCAAGCGTCCCATGGAAGTGCTGGCCGCTAACACCGGCAAAGACGTGATGCTGCAGCTCGACGTCGGGCACTGCATCGAGACAGGGGCCGATCCAGTGGCATGGATCAATCAAAACCCCGGCCGCATTCAGTCGCTGCATTTGAAAGATTGGTCGCGCGATCCGGCGGTGGGATTCAAAGCGCTGCTGGGCGAAGGCGTCGTACCGTGGAAGCAGGTGTTCGAAGCGGCGGAAAAAACCGGAGGCGCGGAGTTTTACCTGGTCGAGCAGGAAGGCAGCCGATTTTCAGCGCCGGAAACCGCCGAAAAGTGCCTGGCGGAATACAAGAAGCTTCACGGCTAAGCTGCACCACCAGGCAAGCTGGATTTTTGGCCGGCGGCGCACAGCCAGCCGCTGCCGCGCTCTTCGAAAATCTCCACGTTCACAAAACCCGCACCCGCAAAGAGAGCGCGCTCTTCTTCAACGCTTAAGTAGGCAGCGCTGATCACCTTCATCAGAGGCTGCACCAGCTTGTTCGGCTGTTTTCTCTTGTAGCTTTCCGCAATAACGATGAGGGTTCCACCGGGCTTGAGCACGCGCAGGACTTCCTGCATGGCTCGCGGCATATCCGGCCAATAGTATTGGGTTTCAACGGCGGTGACGAGATCGAAGCTCGCATCGGGAAACGGAAGCTGAGAAACCGTCCCCTGCGCGATGCCGCCGCGTCCGGCACGGATCAACGCGGCATTCTTGGAGTGCGACGCTCGAACGCTTCCCTCGGCGTAATCCACGCCATACACCGAGCCTTCGCTCGCCATCGCCGACAGTTTCTGGATGGTTCTGCCCCCACCGCAACCGACATCCAGAACCCTGGAAGATTTCCCCACGGTAACGTGCCGCAAGCCCCAATCGGTCAGGCTGGAGTGGGAATGGTTCATGATCCATAAGAAAAATCTTCCAAACCATCGCGAGGGCTTACGCACCTGGCGCAGCAGGAGAACAACCAGCGCGAATAATACAACGATTTTGAGGATGCGCAGCACGCGGCGCTACCGCCGTACGCGCCGTGCGAATAAACTCAGGCTACCGAGGAAGGCCACAAAAGCCGCGATACTCAGCCAGATGGCGTTGCGAAAATCTCCCGCGCTCGGAAACGTGTACGGCGACAGAAAGAATCCGCGCAGCATCAAAATCAGGGCGATCAGCGCCCAAAGCGGAAAGAGCCAGCGGACGAACCCGGTGACTGCCATGAGGATGGTAACGATCGACACAATTCCCAACAGCAGCGTCGCGCTCGTCAGGATGGAACCCTGCCAAGGCATCATCCCAAGTTGCAAGTCCTTACCGCTTGTCATCGCGATGCTGGAAATCCCAATCAAAAAGAGCGCCAACACCAAGTGGAATCCATAAGCGTAGACGCGGAGCAACCACCAGAGAGCGTTTCGCACGAGTTGTAATTGTACCAACTTGCGGCCGAAGGTCACCCGCCTACCGATTGCCGGCGGAGATTCGTTTCGGATCGCACTTGTCGAGCGTATGCCCGTGCTCGGCGTAACATTTGCCCATCGCATTCAGATCCCTCCTGTTGGGCGCGTTGTGGCAGTAAGTGCACGCCTTTTGTTCCTTCTTCATGTAGTCGGGCTTGGCGAAGGAAAACGGCGAGGACGCCAGAAATCCGGCAATCAAGATGACGGAAGGCATTACTACTTTGACGAATCTGGACATAGCAATCCTCCTTGGCTGGCGTAGGGCAATTGGCGAACCGCTGCAAGATTCGCTTTTTTCCCAGTCACTTACAAGAAGCCCGCGGTGCGCTAGATTGCGCATCGAGACGAGGTTAGCGTCAAGACACCCACTATTTGGCTGTTATCCTTTAAGAGTTATGGGATTCCACCTGGGCGTCGATTATCAGCCGCGTGGCGATCAGGCTGCAGCTATCGATCAACTCTTCCGTGGCGTACTGGATGGGGAACAACACCAGGTTCTGCTGGGCGTGACAGGATCGGGCAAGACCTACACCATGGCCCAGATCATCGAAAAGACCGGACGTCCGGCTCTGGTACTGGCGCACAACAAGACGCTGGCCGCGCAGCTCTATCACGAGTTCAAGCAGTTCTTTCCCGGCAATGCGGTCGAATACTTCGTCAGCTACTACGACTACTACCAGCCCGAGGCCTACGTCCCC
>Ga0070734_10003525_pt1 | contig 16211 bp, 18 predicted proteins | sample Coa_R1_8_FD_66444 | JGI IMG/M metagenome (GOLD analysis project Ga0070734, IMG submission 66444) | Surface soil microbial communities from Centralia Pennsylvania, which are recovering from an underground coalmine fire - Coalmine... | ecosystem: Environmental > Terrestrial > Soil > Unclassified ...
CGACGGCGGCGCATCGCGCCAAGAAAGCTCACGCAGAGGGGTGAGCGCCATCTCGGCGGATGCCGAGTACATCCTGGTTCATGACGCCGCCCGGCCGTTCGTGACGCGAGAGCTGGTGGACGCCGTCATCGAAGGCTGCCGGCAGGTGGGGGCGGCGGCTCCCGTCGTCCCCGTCGTCGACACGCTGCGAAGCTCGGAACCGGGGGTTGCTGCGCCCGACCGAGCCAAGCTCGTAGCGATGCAGACGCCGCAGGGCGCACGCGCCGAGTGGATGCGTCGGGCGCATGCCGAGGTGTCGGCCGAGCGGACGGACGAGATCGCGCTGATCGAGGCGATCGGCGAGCCATGGCAGCCGGTGCCCGGTTCGCCCCGGAATTTCAAAGTGACGGTGCCGGAGGACTTCGAGCGTGCCCAGACAATGATGCGGACGGAAACGCGAACCGGATTCGGCTATGACGTCCACCGCTTCTCGGCCGAGCCGAATCGCCCGCTCTGGCTCGGCGGCGTTCACTTTCCCGACCATCCCGGGCTCGAAGGACACAGCGATGCCGACGCGTTGCTCCACGCGATCACCGATGCCCTGTTGGGTGCGGCGGTCCTGGGCGATATCGGCCAGCACTTCCCTCCCGGGGATCCGGAATGGAAGGATCGGGCGTCCGTCCACTTCTTGCGGGCGGCGGGCGAACTGCTTCGCGCGGACGGCTGGGAGGTTGCGCACGTCGACAGCACGGTCATCGCGGAATCACCCAAATTGATGCCGCGCGCACGCGAGATCCGGAGCGTTGTCGCCAACGCGCTGGGCATAACCGATGATCAGGTCAGCGTGAAGGCGACGACGAACGAGGGGCTAGGAGCGATAGGCCGTGGCGAAGGAATCGCCGCCTACGCGACGGCAACGATCCGACGCTCCCTCCCGAACCACTAACCTTTCACGAAATTCAATTCGATGTTGTCGAAGTAACCGTCGTGGAACGAGCCCTCCTTCCGGACGCTGACCATCTCGACGATCACCTTGCGTGTTAGCGCCGGAACGCGCCCCGACGTTGAGCGTGAATACAGGCCGGTCACGCTCTTCCGATCTTTGGTTGTGACCGGTCCCAGCTTCGCCGATCCAACCCGCTTACCGTTCGAATCCAAGAAGGCCGCTGTCACGTAGCCGTAATCCGCTTGGCTCGCAAATCCGCCAATGTATGCGCTAAAGCTGAACTTCGCCTTCCCGCTTTTCAGCCCGGCGCTCAGTGTCGAAACGTCGATGAGCTGACTCGCGGAGGTTTGATCCTTTGGCGACCCAGGGCCGCCGGCAAAGAAGTTCTTTCCGCGGTTCGAGGGGCCCGGAGAGTTCTTATCTGGAAAGCCACCGCTGCCGCCGTACTGAATGACAGTGAACGTTCCCATCCGCTTCCAACCCGGAATCGGCATGAGCTTCGCACCATCGTTCGGAGAGCCGGGACCCGCCTCCGCATTTCCGTTTACGACAAGGTTCTGCCCGAATGCGATGCGTGCCGCTCCACCCGGGGCGGAACCGGCAGTCGCTGCCAGTAAACATGCCGTAACGACGAAAGCCATTCGTTCCTTCATGTGACGCATTCTATAGCGAACAGGCTCCTGGCACATGCACTTGCCGTTACGGCGATCCGGCAAACGCCAGCATCGAAACCGATTTCGCGCCCGCCGCCCGCAGCGCCCGGGAACACTCTGACGCCGTGCTGCCGCTCGTGACCACGTCGTCGACGAGGAGAATCGTTTTGCCCGCCACCCACGAGTCAGCCCGAAATGCATCGGCGAGACTGACGAGACGAGCCGCCGGGTCGAGACTCGACTGTGGTTTGGTGGCGCGCACGCGGCGAAGCAGCCGCGGTCGGACCAAGTCGCTCGGAAGCTGAAAGCAGAGGAGCTCGGACTGGTTGAAGCCGCGCATAAACCGTCGGGTCCAATGAAGCGGCACCGGGACAATGGCGTCCACCTCGCCGGCAAAGTCGCGCTCGAAACCGACCGCGAGCCGCTCGGCCATCGGGCCGGCGAGGACGGTGGCGCGGCTGTACTTCAATCGGCGCACCGCCTGGCCCGCGCGGCCGCTGTAGTGGTAGAGGATCAAATGTCGGTCGACATCGAGACGGGCGGTTCGGTGGACATCCCGAAAGTCGGCAAGACAGGTGTGACAAATCGGCGCGTCGTCAAGTAGGCCGCACAGTCCGCAACGGGTCGGATAGAGCCAGTTCAGCAGGAGGTGGCGACGATCGAGGGTCTTCAACGGACCCCTACCTGAACCTGTGCGGCAAATGCGACTTGACTGCGCATCCGAGCGTAGAGAGTATCACGAGTATCAGCCGCAAGGATAGGGGAGCTTTCCCGCTGCAACGCGTGTCGTACGTAGCCCTCGTACTTCTCGTCGCATTCACCCTCGGCCTGTGGCACTTCCTTCGCGTTCAGGAGCGCGCCCAGGGCGCGCGCACGGTAAGCGCGGCGGCGGCGGACTGCGCAGACAGCATTTCCCAGCGCGTCGAAGACGGTACGGAGGCTCTAAGTCGCATCGCCGCGCGCTGGGCGTACGCGGGCAAGCCGACCAAGGGTGCGTGGGAGGCGGACGCCACCAACATGTATCGCGACGCGGCGGTATTTCAGGCGATCGAATGGATCGACCCTGAACTTCGAATCGAGTGGGTCGTCCCTCTGAAGGGGAACGAACGTGCCCTAAACCTGAACTTGCGATTCGAAAAGCGTCGCTCGGAGGCGATCGGTCAAGTGCTCGCCGAACGCAAGATCGTCGCATCGGGGCCGATTCAACTGGTTCAGGGCGGCACGGGCTTCCTCGTGTACGCGCCCATCTTTCACGCGAATCGATTCGAGGGAATCATCGCGGGAGTCTTTCGGATCGACCGGCTCGTTGCGCTCGTGCCACGGTCCGTTCTCGCCGGATATACGTTTACGCTTTCCCAAAGCGGTGAGACGTTCTATTCGCACGGAGGCTCGAGCCACCCGGTTGGCGAACAGTGGGTTAGCCGGTCATCCGTTCAAGTTCCGAACGCAACCTGGGAAGTGAGCGTTTCCCCTACCGAGAAGACGGTCGCGGCGTTCGGCTCACCGCTGCCCTGGGTCATCCTGGCGACGGGACTGATTACGACCATCTTGTCCACCATCTTGATCTTCACGCTCGGTCTGATCGACGCGGAGAGGAGACGAGTCAACGCGATTATCGCGAGCATCACGGATGGCCTCATAACGTTTGACCGCGAGTGGCGCTTTACGATGGTCAACCCCACCGCCGAACGGCTTATGGGGATGAGCTCCGCCGAGCTTTGCGGAAAAGATGCCCGGGGCGTTCCCGTGCCCGCGTTCGGAGCTGAGTGGATCGCGCAGTGCGAAAGGGCGGCGCAGGAAAGCCGATCCATTTCGTTCGAAACCCGCGACGCGGCGGGCAAGCTCTTCTGTGAGGTTCGAGCCTATCCCTTCACCGAGGGCGTCAGCGCCTATATCCACGACGTGAGCGCCCGCAAGCAAGTCGAGCAGCTTCTTCGGGAGCATCAATCCGAGCTCGAGCGGGCGAATCAGAAGCTCGAAGAACTGGCATCGACGGACAACCTGACCGGGCTGGCGAATCAGCGCACGTTCGCTTCTCGAATGAAAGTGGAGGTCCAGCGTAGCCGTCGTCACTCCCGACCGCTCTCGCTGATCCTCCTAGACGTGGATTGGTTCAAGCAGTACAACGACGAGTTTGGGCACCCAGCCGGCGACGAGGTCCTGCGACAGATCGGCGTTATTCTTCAATCCCACGCGCGTGCGGGCGATACCGCCGCCAGATATGGCGGTGAGGAGTTTGCGATCATCCTTCCCGAAACCGAAGGCGAGGGCGCCGTGACCATGGCCCAGCGCTTGCGAACCGCAATCGAATCGGCCCGCTGGGCCGGGCGATCCGTCACCGCAAGCTTCGGAGTCGCCACCCTCCGAACCGAGATCGAGAATGCCGCGATGTTCGTCGAGGCAGCTGACAGCGCGCTGTACCGATCGAAGCGTGAAGGGAGGAACCGCGTGACCCAGGCGGGCCAGGATGATGGGAGCGTGGCGGAGGTCTCAGAAGCTAGAGCAGTCGTTCAAGGAACCACTGGCTCTTCCGATCCAAGGCGTTCAGGTCGGGGATCTCGAACCGGATCCCGTCCACGCTCGTGATGTGCCATCGACCAGGCTCAATTTCGTAAGAGCTGTCCCGCCAGTTGCGGACGTAGAACTCGATCTGACCCCGGTTCGTATCGACGTTAAAGCTCAGCATTCCCGGTACGACTTTGAAGTCGACGATCCGCGATATACGTGGCGAGAAGTAGCGCCGATCCAGTTCCTCCTTGATGAGTGCCTGGGAGTCGGCGTCGCACGTGTCGAGGCTTCGGACCACGCAGACTTCCTTGTCGTCGGCGGTCTGAATCGAGTAGTACTCATCCGGCGAACTGAGCGGGAAGAACCGCTTGACTCGAGCGGACAGGACAACTTGATCGTCCTTGACCTCCACGCGCAGGTGGCTTGATCCCGGGACTCGCCAAACGCGAATGTCCGAGCCGTCGCGGTAGCGCGTTTGAGGGGAATCCACGCCGGAATTATGAAGGATAAACAAGCCGGGCCGGCCCCGAAGGAGCCGGCCCGAAACTCGCCGAGATTGTTTTGCCTCTTACGACTCGCCGCGTGTGTGGCCGAAGGACGGCTCAAACGGAATCAGACCCATTCGGGTCGCCGCGCGAAACGCTTGAACCCTGTTGTTGACCTGCAGCTTGTCGTAGATGTTAGCTAGGTGGAAGTCGACGGTACGCTTTGACACGTACAGAGCATCCGCAGCTTCCTTGCTGCTGTGGCCCTGAGCGATCAAGCTCAGAACCTCGATTTCCCTCTTGGTAAGCCGCACGGCGCGCTGGGCGCCATCGGCTCGCGATGTGCTCGGTATAGGCATTATCCACCCCTCACTATTGTCGTAACCGCTTGATTGCCTATTTCCACATCCGCGCCGAAATTTAATATGCTCGCCGAAAAAAGAGTGGCGAGCCGGCGGCGATGGGCGATTAGGCCCCCTTTGGTCGCCGCTCTAAAGCCAATCACTTTCATAGGACCTCTGTTCCTTCTGCGCACTGGGCGCATTTCTTTGACGCGGGGAATGGCTGATCAGCCGACTTTGCGCCCTCTTTGGCGCGGGGAAGCTCGCAGGAAGGGACGATATACCCATTCAGCAAGCGCGGTGAGCCCCATTCGCCACATCGCATGTGAGGGCCTCACCACCAAGATTTGTTTCCCTATCATAGGCTGAAAGAAGCTCGGAAGTAAATTCCCCGAGCGCATTTTTTGCCACTAACGCCACGCAAGCCCCACCGAAACCGGCTCCAGTCATCCGGGCTCCGACGCATCCTGGCGCGCTCCAGGCAGCCTCGGCCATCGCGTCGAGTTCTGCGCAGCTCACCTCGTAGTCGTCCCGCAGGCTCTCATGGCTGGCCCGCATCAGGCGGCCCACCTCCGCGCGGTCGCCTCGGTTCAATGCGGCTTTGAATTCGATGCAACGCTGGTTCTCAGTAACGACGTGCCGACACCGCCGAAACGTTATGGGATCGAGTGAGGCGGCTTTCACGGACGCCAAAGTTGCTTCACGAAGGCTGGTCACTCCAAGGGCCCTGGCGCCCGCCTCGCACTGCTTTCGGCGTTCGTTGTAGGCCGAGGAAGAGAGAGCGCGCGGCTTCTTGGTGTCGCACAGGACGACTGCGAGATCGTCTGGCACCGGGGCGTACTCGACCTCCAGTGAGCGTGTATCGATGAAAAGGGCGTGACCGGCGCGACCCATCGCGCTCGCCATCTGGTCCATGATCCCGCTGTTCACCCCGATGAATCGGTTCTCGCACCGCTGCCCGAGCTTGGCGAGGGTCCGCGGCTCGAGTGCCAGGCCGGCAAGCTCGTTCCACATGACTGCGCACGCCATCTCGAGCGCGGCGCTGCTGCTAACCCCGCTGCCGATCGGGACGGTTGAGTGGATGATCGCCTCGACGTCCGGCATCTCCTTATTCGTTTCGTCGCGGAGCGCCCACGCCATGCCGGCGACGTAGTCCCACCATCGCCGATCGAGCGCCTGGCCGGGGGCGGCGGTGGCAGCATCGAATTGGCCGCAGCCTTTCCGCTCGAGCGAGTTGATCGCAGAGCCGCGCCGTTGGGAGCGCCTGGCGGCGATGACGACTTGACGGTCGATGGCAGCGGGAAAGACGAATCCCTCGTTGTAGTCGGTGTGCTCGCCGATGAGGTTGACCCGCCCCGGGGCCACGGTTACGATTTCGGGGTCGGCTCGGTAACGCTCTCGGAATGCCTCGACGGCGGTGGCTTCTTGAGTCACTCGGCTCAAGTATACGTGCGGTAACCTCGCCGCCATGTCCCACCCCGTCGTTGAGAAGGCTCAGGCCTGGCTCCGCGAACACGAAACCGAGTTGTTGGCCGACTACCAGGCCATGCTCCGCATTCCCTCCCTGGAGTCGGAACCCCTCCCGAACGCTCCGTTTGGGAAGGCAAACCGCGAAGCACTCGACCTGGCCCTTTCCCTTTCGGTCAAGTACGGCTTCGCGACGAAGGACATCGAGGGATATTGCGGCTACGCCGAATTCGGGTCGGGCAAAAAGATGATCATGTCCCTCGGGCACTTGGACGTAGTCCCGACCGGCCCCGGCTGGAAGTATCCGGAGTTCGGCGCGGAGATCCACGACGGATACGTGTATGCAAGGGGAGCCACCGACGACAAGGGCCCGACCATGGCCTCCTTTTACGCGATGCGGGCGCTTATGGCGGTTGCGCCGGAGCTCGGCGTCCGGTTTCGGCAGGTTTTCGGCTGCAACGAGGAATCCGGGTTCAAGTGCGTGCACCGGTACGTAGAGACTGAGGAGTTGCCCACCTGGGGAATCGCGCCGGACAGCGGCTGGCCGCTTTGTCATGCCGAGAAGGGGATCACCAGCCTCGTGGTGACGGTCCCGCTCTACAAGGGCGATGTCGAGTTGCTGGACATCGGCGGGGGCCAAAGACCGAACATCGTCATCGATAAAGTGGCCGCCAAGCTCAAGGTGAATCCGCCTGCAATGGCGCTGGTTAAGGAGAAGGTCGCCGGCTATTGGGACGCGAACTTGACCGCGAAATGGGACGGGGACATCTTGAACATCGAGGCGAGAGGGAAGGCGGCGCACGGCTCGACGCCCTTCATGGGCGACTCCGCCGCGACCCGGATGTTCCGGTTCCTCTTCTCGATCGCCCCGATCGAGGCGGAGGAGTACTTCGAGCGCCTTTTGATGGTGACTCACCCGTCCGGCGTCGGGCTAGGAATTCACGGCCGAGACGATGACACGGGGGATTTGACCTCAAACGTTGGGATCGTCTCGACCGAGGGCGGCACCGTTCGGATACTGGCGAACATTCGTTACCCGGCGACCTGGAAGGGCTCGCACGTGGCCGCGCTGGCGGAGGGTTTCTTCGAGCGGCTGGACAAGTCGTGGGACGTCACCCAGCTTGGCGATAGCGCCTCGCTGTACTTTCCGCTCGACTCGCCGCTCGTGAAGACGCTGGTCTCGGCCTATCGTGAGGAGACCGGCGACCAGACCGAGCCGTTTACGATGGGCGGCGGCACCTACGCTCGGGCGGTGCCGAACATGGTCAGCGTGGGGACGTGCTGGCCCGGTGACGGGCGCGCCCACGAAACCGACGAGCGGCTGAAGGTCGACCACCTCTATAAAGCAAGCCGGATTTACGCAAATATGCTTTTCCGGTTAGCTGAGCTCGCGCTTTCGTAATGGGCTGTGTGGCACCGGCTTCAGCCGGTGAGCTACATCAACTCGCTGTCGTGGGCCGCGAATAGCTCCGCCGCCGTCATCGTGCGCCCCGGCTTGTGAAGCAGGGTGACGAGTTCGTAGATCCGCGCCGTCATGATCAGGAGGTAGCGACACGGCTCTGGGCTTGGGTTCCAAAACGTGTGCGGCATCCCCTTCGGCACCATCACTCCCGCGCCGGCGGGGCACGTGATCACTTCGTCGCCGCGCCGCACGCAAAGCGTGCCCTCGAGCACGTACCAACTCTCGTCGTCCGAGTAGTGGACGTGGAGCGGCGCGACCATCACCGGCTGCTCGCCTTCGTGCGTCGCTGCTTGGCGCCACTCCGCGACGACGAAGTCGCTGCCCGTGCCGCCCAGGTGCTTACCTGCCAACGGCTGAGCCGTCGTTTCCAAGTCCATGCAGATACCTTAGCCCAGCCGGCTTCCCGACAACCCTGACGTCCCTGACTCCCTAACTCCCTGACTCCCTGACTTCCTGACTCCCTGACTCCCTGACTCCCTGACTCCCTGACTCCCTGACTCCCTGACTCCCTCACTCCTCCCGTAGCAGCGCCTCAAGATCAAGGGGTTCGGTGACCATCTGCAGCCTTCCCTCTCCGTCTCGCGGCCACTGAGACTCAGGGCGATCCCAATAGAGCTCGATCCCGTTCTCGTCGGGATCGTGAAGATAGAGCGCCTCGCTCACGCCGTGGTCGCTCGCGCCGTCGAGCTGGATGTCGGCCGCAACGAGCCGCCGCAACGCATCGGCGAGCGCGGCCCGGGAAGGGTAGCGGATCGCGACGTGGAAGAGCCCGGCCGCTCGCCGCGGCGCCGGTGGGGCGCCCTTGCTCATCCACGTGTTGAGCCCGATGTGGTGGTGATAGCCGCCCGCCGAGACGAACGCGGCATCGTCGCCGTACATCTGCTGCAACTCGAACCCGAGGACCCCGCAGTAGAAGCCGAGGGCCCGATCCAGGTCGGCGACCTTCAGGTGGACGTGGCCGATATCCACTCCCGGATCAATCGGTTTCTGGGTAAGCGGCGCGTTCATGTAACTTTCCTACGTTAGGGGCAAAAAATAGTTGCATTGCGAACTATTTTGCATGGAAACCCCTGTCGTTCAGGGGTTAAACTACGACCAACGAACTCGGAGGAGAGTGAAAACCATCATGCTTTTAGCCAGTCTCGCGCTCGTCGGCTGCGCCGTTCTGCACCAGACCCCCGCCCAAACCGCGGCGGCCGATACAAAGACGATCTATGACTTCACCGTCAGCGACATCGACGGCAACGACGTCAAACTCGACAAGTACAAGGGCAAGGTCCTGATGATCGTGAACGTCGCGAGCAAGTGCGGCAACACCCCGCAATACGCGACCCTCGAGAGCATGTACGCGAAGTACAAGGACAAGGGTTTCGTGGTGCTCGGCTTCCCCGCCAACGAGTTCGGCCACCAAGAGCCGGGCACGAACTCCGAGATCAAGGAGTTCTGCACCAAGACCTACCAGGTCGACTTCCCGATGTTCTCGAAGATCGTCGTGAAGGGTGACGGCATCAGCCCGCTCTACACGTGGCTCATCGCCCACAGCGATACCCCGACCGAGGACATCCACTGGAACTTCGAGAAGTTCATCGTGGACAAGAACGGCAAGGTCGTCAAGCGGATCAACCCGCGAACCCAGCCGGATGACAACGACGTCGTGGCGACGGTCGAAGGCGCGCTAGGGCTTTAGGAGCACGACCGAGCGTCGGCTACGTGAAGGTTGGTCGGCGCCCTCACCCGGTTCGCGTTGCTCACCGACCTCTCCCGGCGGGAGAGGAGACGCACGCATTGGGACGGCGCCCTCACCCGGTTCGCGTTGCTCACCGACCTCTCCCGGCGGGAGAGGAGACGCGCGGACCGACGCGGGCTGGAAGCCCGCGCTCCATACCGTTTAATAGATGGCCATCGTCGCGTCGACCGTCCGCGCCCAGCCGTTGATGCCGGTCTCTAGATTGCGAACGCGCCGAAAGCCGCGCTTAGCCAGAAACGCGGTCGCGCTAGCGCTGCGTGCGCCGGACCGGCAGTAGACCACCAGGTCGTCCTCGGGGTTCAACTCGACGACTCGATCGAGCAGCATTCGAAGCGGGATGTGGTAGTCGTTCGGCAGCTTGCTGATCGCAAGCTCGGGCTCCTCCCGAACGTCCAGCAGCTTCGGAGGCTTGGAAGAACCAAGCTCCTCGTGCAACTCGACCGGGGTCACCGTTAACACCGACATAACAATCCCGCGTTCTACCTCACCGACTTAAACGCGAAACTCCTTCCCCGCTCATGAGATCGTAACCGTGGCCAATTTGGTCCGACGCTCCTTCACCCGATCCAACGCCCCGCGCCATTCCGCCCCACTCAGCTCAGGATCCTTGTCGACCACCGCGATCGCGGTTTCGCGCGCTTGCTGCATGAGAATGCCATCTTGCACAAGATTGCCATAACGGAACTCGGCCCGACCACTCTGGCGCGTGCCGATCACCTCGCCGGGACCGCGAAGCCGAAGGTCCTCCTCGGCGATGGCAAACCCGTCGGTCGTCCGGGTCATGATCTCGAGCCGCGCCCGCGCCTCCTCCGAGGTCGCGTCGCCGATCAGGATGCAGTAGCTCTGTTCGGACCCGCGCCCTACCCGGCCACGCAGCTGATGAAGCTGGGCCAACCCAAACCGCACCGCATCCTCGATCACAATCACCGTCGCATTCGGAACGTCCACGCCGACTTCGATGACCGTCGTCGCCACCAAAATGTTCACCGAACCCTGGCGAAAGGCCTCCATCACGGCTTCTTTCTCTGCGGGCTTCATCCGGCCATGAAGCAGGCCCACGCTGAATTCCGAGAAGGTGGTCGTGCGTAATCGCTCATAGAGCTCCTCGGCCGCCTGGGCGAGCATCGCCTCGCTCTCGCTGACGAGCGGGCAGACGAAGTACGCCTGGCGTCCCTCTTGAAGGAGTTTCCGGACCGCGGCGTAAACCGCGTCGCGGTCGTGCAGCGTCCGGGAGTGGGTCTTGATCGGCCGCCGGCCGGGGGGAAGCTCGTCGATGATGCTGGAATCGAGCTCACCGAACTCGGTCATCAAAAGCGTCCGTGGAATCGGCGTGGCCGTCATCACCAGAACATCCGGGATTCCGGCCGCCTTGTCGCGGAGCGCGGCCCGCTGCAGCACGCCGAAGCGGTGCTGCTCGTCCACCACGACCAGGCCGAGGTTTCGAAATTCGATTCCCTCCTCGATCAGTGCATGCGTTCCGACGATGATTCCCGCCGCGCCGGAAGCGGTGTGTTGGCGTGCCCGCGCCCGCTCCCGGCTCTTGAGCTTCCCGACGTGGAGGGTCACGTCGATTCCAAGGGGTTGGAAGATTCGGCGCAGATTGGCGTCATGTTGTTCGGCGAGGATCTCGGTTGGCGCCATGAGTGCGGCCTGATAGCCGCACCGGACCGCGGCGAGCATGGCGCACGCGGCAACCGCGGTCTTCCCGGAGCCGACGTCTCCTTGAACGAGCCGGTTCATCGGGTGCGGCCGCTCCATGTCCTTCCAGATTTCGCCGATCACCCTCCTCTGGGCGCTGGTCAACTCGAACGGTAGGATCGCGTGGATCTGGTCCCAAAGGGGCACCGAATGGTGCTCCTCCGCCTCGCTTTCCTGGAACAACGTCCCCGCCGGCCCCTCTACCGCCGCCACCGCCCGAGGGCGGCCGTAACTGGACGGCCCCGGCTCCCGGACCGTCAATGCTTCCGGCTTCTTCCCTTCCAATAGGCTGGAGATGGGGAACGGAATCCCCAGTTCGTGCGCGGTATCGGCCCGGTTCATCGCCAGCGCAAGCTGAAGGTAGAAGAACTCGTCGAAGACGATCCGGCGCCGTCCCTCGGCCGAGTCGATGAGCTCGCCGGGCCGGTGCACCGATTCGAGCGCCTTTCGGAGGCCGAGGAGCCCGTGCCGTCCGAGAATCTGCGGCGGCAGCCCGTCCTCGACCGAGTCGAGGCACTGCCGAAGGGCGTCCGCCACCGCCCTGCGCATGCCGCCCTGGTAGAGCCCTTCCGTCAGGCCGTACACCGGCATGAGGCGGGCGAAGTCGTCCGGCTCGGAATCCTCGTCGAGGATCTCCCACTCCTGCACCATCATGTCGAGCCCCCGGCTTCCGGCCCTGACCGGTCCATAGGCGATCACGAGGCCCTCGTACGCCTCCAGCCGCCGCCGAATCCAGGGCTGGTTAAACCAGACCAGCGAGATGCTCCCACTTCCGTCGCGAAGGACGGCGTTCATCAGGGTCTTGCCGGTTCGGGTCGGCCGCGCGCTGAAGCTGACCAGGCGCCCCTTGACGGTGGCCACATCCCCCGCCCGCAAGTTTCCGATCGGCGGCAAGTTGCGACGGTCCTCATAGCGCCGCGGCAGATAGAACAGGACATCGCCGACGGTGTTCAGGCCGAGCTTGGCAAAGAGCGAGGCATTCCGGGGCCCGGCGCCTTTCAGATACTGCGCTTCGGAGGCGAGGGTGAGGGCGGGCATCGGCGTCGCTACCCAGGCGGGTACTGTGCTCAGTATGGCGGATGACGACGAGAAAGTGGTACACCCGTCTACCGAATTGAGCGACGACGAGCTCGAAAGCCGTCTCACCGAGTTCGACGAAAAGGTGAAGAAGGCGGCTGCCTCCCGGATGCCGGACGTCCCGGAGTGGAACTACCAACGACCGCCAAAGCCGCCGGCGGCCCCTGCCTCGGCTTCTAGCGGAATCGCGTTCGGCTTTTCACTGCTCTACACCCTGCTCGGCCCCATCATCGGCGGCTATCTCATCGGTTTGCTCATCGACAAGACCCGGCATACCCAAGGCGCGTCGACGATCGGGGTGCTGATCGGCATGGCCGGCGGTTTTGTAGCGATGGTCCTGGTCGCAATGCACCGGATGAAGGTGGACGACAAGCGATGATTCCGCGGCCCGTCCGCCGAGGTCTGATCACCTCGACCCTCATCCTCGCTTGTTGCCTGCCTGCCGCCTGGCCGCTTCTCGGCGCGCACGCGGCTCAGGCCGTCCTAATGGGTTATGCGGCGGGCAGTTTGAGCGTGGTTTCCTTCGCGCTTTTGGCGTACATGCTGGCGGCCGGCGGCAACACCACGCCGAGGCGCGCGGTGATCGCCTGCACCGTCGTGATGTTCGTAAAACTGCCTCTGATCGCGTTCCTTTGCCTCTATGCGCTGGACGGTGGAGGGGCATCTCGGTGGGCGTTTCTCGCGGGGGCTGCGCTGGTATACTCCGCCCTAGTCACTTTCGCCTGTTTAGATCTCCGGTCTTCCAGCTAAAGTCGTCGCAAGTCTCATGGATCGACTGTTTCTTAGCGCCCGCCTTTTAGCGGAAGAGGCCCCAGAACCACACCTGGGCTGGGCGATCGTTCCATATCTGGCCCTCGTCTGGCTGGTGATCGCGGTCTTCGCATACTACGCCCGAAAGGGCTTCGGCGAGACGATCTTCAAGAGCAAGCCGGCGCAATGGGCCGAGCAGGCTTATCTCTTTATCGAGTCGATGTGCATCAACGTGATCGGACCCCACGGTCGCAAGTACATCCCCCTCGTGATGACGATCTGGATGGTCGTGTTCACGTCGAACTTTCTCGGCCTCCTTCTTCCCCACACGCCTTCCGCGGACTGGAGCCTGAACCTCGGGCTCGCGATTATCGTGTTCTGCTACGTGCAGTGGGAAGGGATGAAGATCCACTTCGACCACATGGTCGCCCACGGGACGAACGCGGTGGTCGCCATCCCGCTTTCCTTCCTGAAGCACCTCCGCCACTTCGCGGGGCCGAAGCTCCACTGGGCGCTGACCGGAATCACCGTCCTGCTTTTCTTCATCGAGATCGTCTCGGAACTCCTTCGAATCCTCACCCTCTCGATTCGACTTTACGGAAACATTCACGGTGGCCACGAAGTGCGTCAATCTCTCGACCACCTGGTGAGCCCGGTCTCAGTCGGCGGCGGCGCCGTGCTCGTGCCCCTCGGAATCTTCGTCTTGCCGCTCGAAGTGCTTGTCGCCATCATTCAGGCGATGGTTTTCACCATTCTCACGTGCGTCTACCTGGCCATGGTCACCTCGCACGAAGAAGAGGGTGAGCACGCAGAACACGCGGAACACGCGGGGCAGGCGGCCCAACCCGCGATGGCACAATGACGGCTTTATACGCTTTCTCGCACCCGTGCGAGTGAATCAACTGGAGGAATCAACACTACACACAATGGACGGATCTGTCGCGATTGGCATTGGCCTCGGCCTTGGCCTGGCAGCTCTCGGCACAGGCATAGGCGAAGGCCTTGCCGTGAACGGAGCTACCCAGGGCATCGCTCGCAACCCTGAGGCAAACAACAAGATCTTTATCAGCATGATCATCGGTCTCGCTCTCATCGAGTCCCTGCTGATTCTCACCTTCGTCGTCATGAACGGGCTTACGAGCAAGGTCCCGACTCCCGAGCAGCAAAAGACGTCCGCGATCTCGCGCCCGGCTCCGAAGAGCTACGCGATGGTGACGGACCCTCGGAGCAATTTCGCTCCACGCTAGCGGCGAGGGCACGAGGATGAAGCGCATCCGAAGCAAACAGGCAGGCAGCGCCACCACGACGACGATCGCCGTGGTGGCCGGCCTCATCTTGCTGGTCGTCGGGGGAACGGTGTTGAAGGACGTCCAACCCCAGGTTCTTCAGGGCGTGGACCTGAATCTGGGTTTGACGGTGGCGAACATCGGGGTGATGCTGATCGCCATCCCCGTCCTGCTCAAGCTCTTCATCGCCCCGCTGACCGAATCCATCCACCAGCGAACGGCCTCGCTCGAGGCCACGTTTACGGAAGCCGAGAACCTGAAGAAGGAGATGGCCGAGCTCCGAACGAGCTACGAGGCTCGGCTCGCTCAAACGGAGGCGGAGGCCCGTGAGCAGATTCAGGCTCAGATTCGGGAGGCCCAGAGCCTGCGGTCGACCCTGATGGCGGAAGCCTCGGCACGCGCCGACGAGCTTGTCAAGAAGGCGGAGATCGAGATCGAGGCGGAAAAGGCGCGCGCGTTGGCGGAGATCCGCAGCCACGTCGTCGACCTGACCCTCAATGCCACCGAGCGGCTGATCGGCCAAAACGTGGATACGAAGACGAACCGGAAGCTGGTGGACGAGTTCATCGATAACGTGGCGGTGACCAACGCGTAATGACGGACACGAGCGTCGCCAAACGGTACGCCCAGGCGCTGTTCACCACGGCGAAAAGACATGACGTCATCGCGAGCGTCGAGGACGATCTCGCAGCCATCGCCAACCTGCTGAAGAACGACGCCGCATTCCGGGACTTTCTCTTCAGCCCCAAGGTGTCGCGGGACGAAAAGGTCCAGATCATCGATAAGCTCTTCTCGGACCGCGTCACCATCCTCACGATGTATCTGCTTCGCCTGCTTCTTACGAAGCGGCGAGAGACCGAAATCGAGGGCATCCGCGAGGAGTACGAGGCGCTTCGGCGCGGACACGCCAAAGCCGTGCTCGTCACCTTCTCCTCTGCGGAGGAGCTTCCCGACGACCAGCGCAAGAAGCTGGTGGAAAAGACCAAGAAGCTGACCGGCCGCGTGGTCGAGCCCGTCTTCCTTGTCGAGCCCATGCTGATGGGCGGAGTGAAGATCGAGTACGAAGACGTGCTGCTTGACGGCACCGTCCGCGGGAACCTGGAGAAGCTGCGCGAGCGACTCCGCTACGACTTATTCAAGAACGCGTAACCCAAACCTGACCAACCATGGCCATCAAACCCGAAGAAATCACCAGCATCCTTGAGCGCGAGCTCGAGCGATTCGAGCGCACCGCCGACGTCGAGAGCGTTGGCACGGTGCTACAGGACGGCGACGGCATCGCCCGCGTCTACGGCTTGCCGAACTGCCAGATGGGCGAGCTCCTCGAATTCCCCAACGGCGTCACCGGGCTTGCCCTCAACCTCGAAGAGGACTCGATCGGCGTCATCCTCATCGGCGACAGCACGAAGATCAAGGAGGGCGACGAGGTTCGGCAATCGGGCCGCATCATCGAGATCCCGGTCGGCAACGCGTTGCTCGGCCGTGTCGTGAACGCCCTTGGCCAGCCGCTGGATAACGGCGGGCCGATCAAAGCCGAGGCCACAAGCCGCCTCGAAGTCAATGCGCCCGGCGTCGTGGAACGGCAGCCGGTCAAGGAACCGCTTCAGAGCGGTATCAAGGCGATCGACGCGATGATTCCGGTCGGCCGCGGCCAGCGCGAGCTCGTCATCGGCGACCGAGGCACCGGCAAGACCCAGATCTGCGTCGACACGATCCTCAACCAGAAGTACACCCACGAGACCGACTCGCCGGTCTACTGCGTTTACGTCGCTTGCGGGCAGAAGCAGGCGAACGTCGCCCGCGTGGTGCAGC
>Ga0070734_10003526_pt1 | contig 16206 bp, 22 predicted proteins | sample Coa_R1_8_FD_66444 | JGI IMG/M metagenome (GOLD analysis project Ga0070734, IMG submission 66444) | Surface soil microbial communities from Centralia Pennsylvania, which are recovering from an underground coalmine fire - Coalmine... | ecosystem: Environmental > Terrestrial > Soil > Unclassified ...
AGCAAGTCATTCGCCCTAAAATAAGAGAAACTTGGAGGCCTTCCGTCAAACTCCACCGATTTTCCATCATCCTTCTCCTGCTTTCCACCGCGCCCCTGGCCTGGGCCAAGGGTGAAACGGTTTCTTCCCCAACCAACTATGAAATGGTGGAGGCCCCCACGGCCTATACCTTGATGCACGGCGGATATGACCTCGTCACGGAAATGTATGAAAACGGCGGACTTTTTGTCCGCGGCAACGTGGGGTTCGAAGATTTCTTCATGTTCGGGTTTTCCGGCAATGCCACCAACGTGGTGGGCCAGGGAACCATTCAAATCCAGACCCCGGGTATCGGCCTGAAGTTCAAGGCTTTGGACGAAAAAACCGCCCCGGTGGCCTTGGCGGTTGGATGGGACAACCGCGGGTACGGGACACAAACCAACGGAATTTTCTTTCCTGGCACCCAGAAGGGTTTTTATTCGGTGGTCAGCCACGAATTCAAGGAACTGGGCTACCTGCAAGCCCATGGGGGGATCAACGTCATTACCTTCGATCATTTCGATTCCAGCCAGGACCTGGGGGTCTTTTTGGGGACTTCCTTCGCCGTCGCCGAGCCGCTAATGTTCGACTTTGAGGTGGACAAGCTTTTGAGCAGCTACTGGCAATTCAACGCCAATGTGATGTTCAACGTGGACAATCCCTTGAGGGTGGGGGTGGACTTCCGGGATATCAACCGGGGGGACCTGTTCTCGAGGATCGTTCGCGTCCAATATATGGGATTCTTCTAAACCGTTTCCCCCACGCCCTTCTTTAACGGATTCGGTCCCATCCATCCTTAGCTGAGGTTTTCATGGGGCAAAGACGATTGGCTGTCATTTTGGGGATCCTCTTCTTGGTGGGCTGCGGCAAGGGGGACAAGCTCGCCCTGGCCCCGCCCGCCCAAAGGCCCCAGGCGGCCGAAATTAAAGCCGATTTTTTTAACACCCCGGACCACTTGAATTTGGCCCGGGCGAAGGGCAAGGTGTTGGTGCTGGACTTCTGGGCCACCTGGTGCGGCCCCTGCCGGATGGAAATCCCCACGCTGATCCGGATGTACAACACTTACCATCCGAAAGGGCTGGAGCTTTGGGGCCTTTCGGTGGAAGCCGGCGACGGCGAGACTAGGGAATATTTCAAAAAGTTCATCTCGGGGGCCGGCATCCCCTATCCCACCGGCCTGGCAAGCGCCGAGACCTTGAAATCCTACGGGATCGATCCGATCCCCGCGACTTTTTTCATCGACAAATCCGGGCGAATCGCACTGGCTTTTGTCGGGGCGCATCCGGAAGCGGAATTTACAAGCGCCATTGAAAAACTTCTTTCAGAATAGTAAATATACCTGCCCGCCTTCCGGCGCGCTTTGTTTGGGAAGTGAAAAGGGGTATAATCTCGAAAACAAGGAACGGGGGATGCCATGGTTCCACCACAGGACTCCGACGTAAGGGAAGGTTTCCTTGAGTTGTACCGTGAGCTGTTTTCCCACGTATCGTACATGGAAGTGGTGATCGAACGCCTGGTGCACGGCCAGCATGTGGACCGGGCCATGCTGGAAAACCACTTGGCCCAAATGATCGCTTCGATAGCTATGAACCAAAAGAAATATTCCAAGCCCCGCATCGTCAAGAGGGTCCGGAAGGACCATCCGGATTATTTCCGCAACGAGATGCTCCGGGTTTCAAAGGTGATCAAGGGCCAACTTTCCGTACTGTTGAAGACGTCCTTCCTGGTGGACAGCCGGGAAGTGGAGGAAGATTACCTGCAAACCCTGAGTGACGTGACGGACAACATTTCGGGCGCCTTCCAGCACGTGGTCCGTTCCAATGTCCTGATGCCGGTCATGTTGAATTAAATTCCTTTTAAAATCCAGCCGCCCTTTGGGTGAAAAGCCGCTGAGGATACCCTTTTATGAAAAATCAGGTGAAGGAAAAAGAAGGAGCCGGCGAACATGAGGTCTTTAGCCGTTACCTTAAGGAAAAGGACCTCAAGCTGACGGCGCAAAGGGAACTGATTTTGGAGACTTTCCTGGCCTCCGAGGGCCATGTTTCCGCCGAGGAACTCTACCAAAAGGCGAAGGAAAAGCAGCCCCATATGGGCTTTGCCACGGTTTACCGGACCCTGAAGCACATGACCCAATGCGGCCTGGCGAGGGAATTGGATTTCGGGGATGGCCGGTTCAAATATGAACCGGATTTCAACCGGCGGCACCACGACCACATGATCTGCACCAACTGCGGGGCCTATATCGAGTTTTTGAACCCGGAAATCGAAGAGTTGCAGGAACAGGTCAGCCGCAAACACGGCTTTAAAATCACCTCCCACCGCATGCAGTTGTATGGGCTGTGCCAGAAGTGCCAGAAGAGCGGCAAGTAATATCTCAAGGCTTATGAGGAGAAGAAAATGTCCGACTTTCTCGTATCCCGGGCCACCCGGGACAAACTCCAGGACGAGCTCAACAAGCTCAAGGTCGTCCGCCGGCCCCAGGTGGCCAAGGCCCTGGAAGAGGCGCGCGCCCACGGTGACCTGAAGGAAAACGCCGAATACGACGCGGCCAAGCAGGAACAGGGACTTTTAGAGGCCCGCATCCGCGAGCTGGAGGACAAGCTGGCCCGGGCGCGTATCCTGGAGGATGAGAACATCACCGGGGAACATGTTTCCATCGGATGCGTGGTTAGGGTGAAGGACCTGAAGACCAAGCAGGAGGAGATCTACCGGTTGGTGGGGGAAGAGGAAGCGAACTTCGCCCAGAATAAAATCTCCATCCGCACCCCCATCGCCCGCGGGCTTATCGGCAAGAAGGTGGGTGAGAAGGCCGAGATCCAGGTTCCGGCGGGGCTTTTACAGTATGAGATCCTCAAAATTGAGGTGGCGCCAGCCGACTAGGGGCCATCCCTTGACAGGGGGGGCGGCTGTTCAGTACCATCTGTCCAACAATTTATCGCTCTTATCGCGAGTGGCGGAGGGACAGGCCCTTTGATGCCACGGCAACCGGACCCGAAAGGGTCGCCAGGTGCCAAATCCTGCTCCGGAAGAAAACAACGATCCGGGGAAAGATGAGAGATGGAAATCCAAATACCAAAGGCTTCCATCTCAGGATGGAGGCCTTTTTTGTTTCTGAAAAAGCCCCCTCCGAGAGCGGAAGGGAAAAACCAATGAGTTACGTGAAGGCCTTGAAATGCCGCGAATGCGGGCAGGAATACGAGAAGACGGCAAAATACGTCTGCGAGTTTTGCTTCGGCCCCCTGGAAGCGGCCTATGATTACGACAAGATCAAGAAAGATGTTTCCCGGGAAAAAATCGCATCCCGCCCGCTGAATATCTGGCGTTACAGGGAATTCCTTCCCGTGGAGGGAACACGCTACAACACCCTGGAAGAGGGCTACACACCCCTCATCCGCGCCGAACGGCTCGGGGAAGAACTGGGGCTTTCCAACCTCTATGTGAAGAACGACTGCGCCAACCCGACCCACTCCTTCAAGGACCGGGTCGTAGCCGTGGCCTCGACCAGGGCACTGGAATTGGGTTTTGACACCCTGGCTTGTGCCTCGACGGGAAACCTGGCCAACGCCGTTTCGGCCTATGGCGCCAAAGGCGGCATGAAGCGTTTCGTCTTCATTCCCTCGAACCTGGAACCGAGCAAGGTGACGGCCTCCCTGATTTACGAGCCGAACCTGATCGGCGTAAACGGCAATTACGACGATGTGAACCGCCTTTGCAGTGAAATCGCCGGCAAGTACAAATGGGCCTTTGTGAACATCAACATGCGGCCCTATTACGCCGAGGGATCCAAAACGCTGGGTTTCGAGGTGGCCGAACAATTGGGTTGGAAGGCGCCGGACCAAGTGGTGGTGCCAGTGGCATCCGGGTCCCTTTTGACCAAGATCTGGAAGGGCACGGAAGAATTCGCCAAAGTGGGACTGATCGAAAGGAAAAAAATGAAGGTCTTTGGGGCCCAGGCCGCCGGTTGTTCGCCCGTGACGACCGCCTTCAAGGCCAAGACCGACACTTTCCGGCCGGTGAAGCCCAACACTATCGCCAAGTCCTTGGCCATCGGCAACCCTGCGGACGGTTTCTACGCCCTGAAAACGATCGCCGAATCCAACGGCGGGGCCGAGATGGTGACGGATGAGGAAATCGTTGAAGGGATCAAGCTCCTGGCCCGCACCGAGGGCATCTTTGCCGAAACGGCGGGAGGGGTGACCATTGGCTGCCTGAAAAAACTCGTGGAATCAGGGGCCCTGGACCCCCACGCGGTGACGGTGGCTTATGTTACTGGAACGGGCCTCAAAACCCAGGAAGCCGTGACGGACCACTTGAAGGAAGTCAAGGTCATCCAGCCCAATTTGGCGGCCTTTGAAGCCACCCATATGGTTCCGGCTTGAACGAATGAAGATATTCCTGCTTGTCTTGGCGTTGGGGTGGGTCCCAGCGTGGGTCCGGGCGGTCGCACCGGAGGATTATTACAACGCCGGCATGGATCTTTTTAAAAACCGGGATTACGAGAAGGCCATCCAGTATTTCCGGGCGGCGGTGGATGAACGGCCCGACTATTGGCAAGCCTACCAATTCCTGGGGGAAGCCTATTACCAGGATGCCAACCGTACCGAGGCGGTGGTGGCCATGGAAAAGAGCCTCCAACTCCATCCCAATAACCCTGATTTAAGGAAATTTGTCTCAAAAATCAGGGACGACAGTCCCTGGGCCTCCAAGGAATTCTCAACGGGGTTCCTGCCGATCCTTGCTTTGCTTCTTTCGGTTTTCAGCGCGGGCTGGACGGGTTATGGCGCCTGGAAGAACCGTTCCTCTTTGCGCCGCCCACCGACCCAGTCCTGAACCTGGGTTTCCAGTCCCGGCCTCCATCCTCCGGCGAACTTGGCAAAGCTACCGGTTGTTTCGAGGCGAGTCCCCCAAACCTGTTCAAAAAAAAGAACCGGGAAGAGTCAGGGCTGGGGCTTGCTTTTTCTCAACTTGGAATGATTTTTTTTATTTTTGTGGTTCCGGGGCCTGCCGCGTTGGGCGGTCAAATGGCGTGGTTCCTTCAAAAAACTATGGACGGGGCAGTCGAGCTGGTGTGCCAGGTTGTAAAGGGTCTTGAGGGTGATGTTGCGGCCCGATTCCCAATATTGGACCATTTGAATGGAGACGCCGGCTTGTTCGGCCAGTTGGAATTGGGTGTACCCCATTTGCAACCGGATTTCCCCGATTTTCCGGCCGACTTTTTTCAGGAATTGGTGGTCTGAGTTCGAAGGCTCAATAAATGACCGCATAGAGACTCTCTTATAGGGTTACTTGTGAATTGAAAAAACCAATGAAGGATTAGTAGTTAAACAAAAAAGGCGGCACGATGGACGGCTTGTTTTGAATTCCCCGGCGGAAATTCATTCAGAGGTTGAAGAGTGGAAGCGAACCGGCTGATAAAACATAACCCTTTTTGGGGGAAATATCAAAGAAAGTAAATTAAAAATCACTTCGGAAGAGTTTTCTTGCCAAAATAGGAACGCTAAACTTGGAGTGCAGTTCGTTCAAGAAGGTTAAAGGTTTGAAGTTGGAAATAACTTGCGAATATTTTTTTCGAAAGACGGGTTGGTCTTGAGTGGAATCGAATCCATCATCCTCGGAAAATGAAAAAAGATTTCCAATCCCGCATTGGTTGTGGGTGACGGTATTGGTATTGGCGGCGCTGGCCGGGGCTGCTTATTTCCTGGTTCAAGAAGGGGAAAAAAGAAACCGGCCTGTCGGGTTGGAACCGCTGGCCTTCCGACCGCTCCCCTTGGGGCAGGTCAAACCCGCAGGATGGCTGCTCGAGCAACTCCAGCTACAGGCCGGGGGGCTTTCGGGCCATTTGGACGAATTTTGGCCGGACGTCCATGAAAGCGGATGGATCGGCGGCCCGGCCGAAGGGTGGGAGCGGGCGCCTTATTGGCTGGACGGCTTTATCCCCTTGGCTTACCTGACCGGCGACAAGAAGCTCCAGGACAAAGCCAAACGCTGGGTTAATTACATCCTGGGGCACCAGTGGCCCGATGGATGGCTCGGGCCGCAACAGAGCCCCCCGCCGACAGGCGCACCTCCGGGAGCCGAGGCCCCCGATCCCAAGGATCCCTGGCCCCAATTCGTCATCCTCAAGGCCTTGTCCCAATACGCCGAGGCCACGGGTGACCCCCGGGTCGTTGCGGCCATGGAAAAGGACCTTTGGTGCATCAACAGCCAGCTCAACCAACGACCGCTCTTCGGATGGAATTATTTCAGGTGGGGGGATTTGCTGGTCACCTTGTTTTGGCTTTACGACCAAACCCAGGAGCCCTGGCTTCTGGAACTGGCCGCCAAGGCGGCGAACCAGGGTTACGACTGGCCTAAGCATTTTTCCGACCTGCCCATCAAGGAAAAATCACCCACCTGGAACTGGACCGGCCATGGGGTGAACAATGCCATGGGCCTCAAGGTACCGGCGCTGCTTTTCCGGCTGACGGGGGATGAAAAATACAAAAAGCTGTCCGCCCGGGCCTTGGAGCAGTTGGACCGCTACCACGGGGAAGCCAACGGCCTTTTCAGCGCGGATGAATGCCTGGCCGGCAAAAGCCCCTCCCAAGGGACGGAATTCTGCGCCATCGTTGAGACGATGTTTTCCCTGGAAAACAGTTTGTCGGCCCTCGGCAGGGTCGGGGACGCCGACCGCCTGGAAAAGATCGCCTTCAACGCCCTGCCGGCCGCCTGCACGGCCGACTACTGGCAACACCAGTATGATGAGCAGGCCAACCAGGTGGCTTGTGTTTACGCCCCACAACCCGTTTACACCACCAACCGGGGGGAATCGAACTTATTTGGCTTGGAACCCCAGTACGGCTGCTGCACCGCCAATTTCCACCAAGGCTGGCCCAAATTCGCCTCCCGCCTCTGGATGTCCACACCCGACGGCGGCTTGGCCGCCGTCATTTACGCCCCCTCGGTGGTGGAAACCACGGTTTCCGGGCAGCCGGTCCGTGTTGAATTGGCCACTGATTATCCTTTCAGCGAACAACTGGCCTTCAAGGTTTCAACTTCCAAGCCCATCCTCTTCCCCCTCTACTTGCGGGTGCCCGAATGGGCGGACCAAGCCGTTCTTACCTTGCCGGACGGAACCAAGCAAACACTGGAACGGGGAAGGTTTCAAAAGGTGGCCCGTGAATGGAAGCAAGGGGACACGGTTCAACTTTACCTCCACATGCCCTTCAAGGTTCGGCGGGGGTTCCAAGATTCGGTGAGCGTTGAAATGGGCCCCTTGGTCCTTTGCCTGGGGTTGAAAGAAATCTGGAAGCCATCCCTTCCATTCCCTTATCAACCAAAGGGGATTCGAAAATACGACTACGCGGTCATTCCCCAGACGGCTTGGAATTACGCCCTCTCCCTGGATCCGGAGAATCCCGGAAAGTCGCTGGCCTTCAAAGGTTTCCGGGAGTTCAAAGGAAACCCCTTCACTCTGGACAACGCACCGCTTCTTGTAACGGTGGGCGGCAAGCGGCTGGAGGATTGGGCTTTCGCGCAGGGAGCCGCCGAACCTCCGCCCCAAAGCCCCGTGGCAAGCGCCGCGCCGATGGAAGACCTGATTTTGGTGCCTTATGGTTCCACGCGTTTGCGGGTGACGGAATTTCCGCTTCTAAAATAAAACGGGACAAGTTCCGGCGGCACGGGAGGGTCAAGGGTTGGCGTGCCCGGCCGAATATCGCGCTTTTCCCCTGGAAACGGCGGGGCTTTTTCGGTCATAATCCTGCATCACCCCATCGGTGCACCGTGTTTTAAAGAAGATGTGGGTAGCCGAATTCCAGGAGGAATTTACATGGCAGTGAAAGTGCTCATCCCAACCCCCTTAAGGAACCTTACCAACAACCAGGCTGAAGTCAACGCCGAAGGGGCAACCGTGGCCGACCTCATCAACGACCTGGGGAAGAACTACAACGGCCTTAAAGACCGCCTTTGCGATGAAAACGGGAAGATCCGCCGGTTCGTGAACATCTATTTGAACGAAGAGGACATCCGCTTCCTGCAAGGGGAATCCACCGCCGTGAAGGCGGGGGACCAGGTCTCCATCGTGCCCGCCATCGCGGGCGGGATCTATTGATCGTTTTTCCGCATCCGGGAGTTTTTCCGTGACCCCATCCAAAAAACTCATTGAACTGGACTATCCCACCGATTTGGTGACCAAACCGGTCCTTTCAGAGATGATCAAAAAATACGACGTGACCGTCAATATCCGACGGGCTTCCATCACCAAGGGTTTCGGCTACGTGCAGATGGAAATCGAGGGTGACGAGAAGGAATTGGACCGGGCCTTGAAAGACCTGGCCGGCCAGGGGATCGACGTAAATCCCATCGTCAAAGACATTGTCGAGTAGCTTTGATGCCACCCAAGGGGAATCCACCCGTGGACCGGAAACCGGGGCCCGCCTCCGAAGGCCGTTATTCCCGACAAACCATCCTTCCGTCAGTCGGGCCTGAGGGCCAGGCCAAATGGTCCGGTGCCGCGGTCCTATTGGTGGGGGAGGGAGTGACCCTCCAGTCCGCCGCGGTAGCCCTTGCTTCGGTAGGCGTTTCGAAATTGTTCATCGTTCCCCTGGGCCCCATTGATTCCTTCTCCCTGACTTCCCAATTCCCCCACCTCCAAGTGGATGTCTTGCCGGAAGAGTTCGAGCATTTGCCCGAAACTTCGGCCTCGGTGGTCCTGACCGAAAACAGGGATGTCCGCCGGCGTTTCAGCCGGTGGCTGCGCCACCACGCCCGGCCGAGTTTTTTCGCCTGGCCCGCGGGAAGCGGGTTCGCCCTGTTGACGGCCCGTCACGAGGGGGGGCAATGCCCTTGCCTGGAATGTTTCGAGGTGATGAACCCGAAGGCCTTCACAAAGGGGGAGGCTTCATTGCACCGCATGATGGGTGCCATGGCCGCTTCCGAGGCCCTCCAATGGATTTCGAACGGAAAATCGGCGCTGGAAGGGAAGGTGTGGCTGACCTCCCTTGAGACGGGCGCCTCCTTCCACCATGATGTCCAACCCACCTACAAATGCCCGGCCCGGCTGTTGGAGGAAGGCGCTCCGGTCACCCCATGACGTTCAACCGCTACACTCCGGCCACCAACATCACCCACTTGATCGGCAATACGCCCCTTTTGCGCCTGCACCGAATTCCGGAAAAAGGCGGGGCCCAGGTTCTTTGTAAACTGGAGTTTTACAATCCGGGCGGCAGCGTCAAGGACCGGATCGCCCTGGCCATGATCGAGGACGCGGAAAAACGGGGGCTCTTGAAACCCGGAGGCACCCTGGTGGAACCCACCAGCGGCAATACGGGCATCGGCCTTGCCCTGGTCTGCGCCCAAAGGGGGTACAAATTGATCCTGGTCATGCCCGAGGATATGAGCCAGGAGCGGCGGGTGCTTTTGAGGGCCTATGGGGCCGAACTGGTCCTGACTCCCGCCAAGGGACTCATGGCCGAGGCGGTCCGCAAAGCCAGGGAAATCAGGGAGCGGCATCCGGAGTATTTCATGCCGGAACAATTCGCCAACCGCGCGAATCCCGAAGCCCATAAAAAAACCACGGCTCCCGAGATCGAAAAAGATACGGAAGGAAGGCTCGACGGCTTCGTGGCAGGCATCGGGACGGGAGGCACCATTACGGGGGTGGGGGAATACTTCAAGGCCCGGAACCCCAAGATCCGGATCATCGGTGTGGAACCGGCGGCCTCGGCGGTCCTTTCAGGCGGTTCGCCGGGCATCCACCGGATCCAAGGAATCGGCGCGGGGTTTGTGCCGTCGGTTTTAAACCGGTCGGTGGTGGATGAGATCCTTACGATCGAGGACAAGGAAGCCTATCTCATGACCAAACGCCTGGCGCGGGAAGAAGGCCTGCTCTTGGGCATTTCCTCCGGTGCCAATGTGGCAGCCGCCGTCAAGGTTGCCCAAAAGATGGGTCCGGACTCCCGCGTGGCCACCATTTGCTGCGACATGGGTGAAAGGTATTTCAGCCTGGAGGAGGAGTTCGAGAAGGAAGGTCATTAAGGTTTTCGCCGCAAAACCTTAATTATCCTCCGGCTTCGGGCAGCCACTTCAGCCAAATTTCCCGGTCCTTCGGCCCGTCGAATTCACAGAAATAGAGTCCCTGCCACCGGCCCAAACGGATTTCCCCTTTTTCCACAATCACGACAAGTGAAAAGCCGGTTAACACCGATTTGATATGGGCGTCCGCGTTGTCCTCAAAATGCCTGAATTCCGGGGATTGGGGGATGGTTTTCTTCAGGTGGTAAAGGATGTCCCGCTTCACGTCCGGATCGGCGTTTTCGTTGATGGAAATCGCCGCGGTGGTATGGGGGCAAAAAAGGGCCAATAAACCGGAACCCCAACCGTTTTTTTCCACCGCTTCCCGGACCTGCCGGGTGATATCCAGGATTTGTTCGCGCTGGTCCGTTTGAATTCTTACTGTTTTCATCCCCCCATCATAAATGGAAAAATTTGAAAAATCCCGGGAAGAGCCCGTGTTTCCATGACCTTTCCTCGGCGTAAAACCACGAGTAGTGAGTGGCACAAAAGCCTTGCTTCGGGCAAATTAACGGTTCCAAACCAAGGCGTTTTCGGGGCTGCGTTGCTTGAAGAAACGCATGTTTATATTTTCCAACTTATCGGAACCCAAGAACTTTATGAAGTTGAGAGCGGGGATTCAGCGGAGGCCTTCCGGCGCTGCCTTCGGGAAAAGGTATGGCCTATTGAAAGGGTTGCGTACTTAGGGAAAAAAGAATCGCCCTGAACCCGGAATGGATGGGGAACCGGTGTCTCCCCCTCTTCAGTGGTTAAATTCCCTCGAACAATTTGTGAACGGGGTAATTCAAACCCTTTGCGATCTTGACGGCGTTTCGAAGGGTGATGTTTCGTTCGCCCCGCTCGACAAAACCGATGAAATTCGGCGTCAGGCCGGCATGTTGGGCCAGTTGTTCCTGGGTCCAACGCCGCTTGAGCCGCAGCTTGCGGACGTTGACGCCGAATTGCTTGATGATGGTTTCTTTGTTCATGTTTTTAACTTATGGTTAATCCCACCTTTTTACCACTCACTACTCGTAGTTTTTGCCATGAAATCTTGGCCCTTGTCCCACCCTTTCGTGAATATTTGAGTTTTGTTTTGAAAGCGGGCGGGCCTATTGTGTAGGGATGTTTTTAAAGTGGGGGGATTGATTTAGCCTTGGAAACTTGTTCCGCCCGTCTCCCGTCCTTACCTTGAATGAAACATGGTTTTGGAGGAAACGAAATGGAAGTATTGAAAATCGACGTTTATTCCGACGTGATCTGCCCCTGGTGCTACCTGGGAAAGAAAAGACTTGAGAAGGCTTTGGGTTCAGCCGGGAAAAACGCCCAGGCGGAGGTGCGTTTTTTGCCCTACGAGCTCAACCCCGCCACGCCCGAGGAAGGGCTGGACCACAAAGCCCATTTGGCCGCCAAGTTTGGTGGAGTGCACGCCCTGGACGCGGCCCATGCCCGCCTGACCGCCCTTGGAAAAGAAGTGGGTATTGATTACCGGTTCGACGATATCCGGCGGACGCCCAACACCTTCAATGCCCACCGGGTTCTTTGGATGGCGGAAAAGGAAGGGAAGGGAAACGCCGCCCATAATGCTTTCTTCAAGGCTTATTTCACCGATGGGAGGGACCTGGGGGATAAAAAAGTCTTAGCGGAAGTAGCCGTCTCCACAGGCCTGGACAAGGCCGCGGTCGAAAGCCTCCTGGCGGGAAAGGGAGGGGAAGAGGAAGTGCGCGCGGCGGAGGAAAAGGCCTATGACCTTGGCATCAACGGCGTCCCCTTTTTCATTTTCAACGGTAAGTTCGCGGTTTCCGGCGCCCAAAGCGTGGAGACCTTCGTCAAAGCGTTGGAAAAAGCTTCCGAATAAGTTTGCTCAGGCCGACCCGCTGTGAATCCTGGGGCCGGACGGCTGGTTCTGGATGATTTTCGCTTCTTCTTCCAGTAGATGGGCCCAACGTATTTCGATTTCCCGGGCGGGGAGGACTTTTTTAGCCATGTCCACGAAAAGCCGGTAATGGCCGTTTTCCGATTTGATCAAACCCGCGTAAAATTTCGACAATTCGGAATCTTTGCAGGATTCCACCAACCGTTCAAACCTTTCGCAGGAACGGGCTTCAATCAAGGCTGAAATAAGGAGCCGGTCGGCCAAATCCTGCTTTCCCCTGCCGCGCCGTACCAGGCGGTGCAAATCGACCGCATAGGGGTTTTTATGCGACCTTTCCAGCCGGCCTCCCCTTTTTTCCAGGAGCCTCAAGGCCAGTTTTAAATGGGCCGTTTCATCACCGGCGATGGCGCTCACGGAGGATAGCCAATGGTCGGGGGCTTGGGCGCTGGGCCAGAGGTTGAGGAACTCCAAGGCGTTATTGGCGGCCTTTTTTTCCAGGTAAGCCTGGTCCGAAAGAAGGGCCAGGGGTTCTTGGAGGACCTTCGGGGCCCATTCGGCGGACGTCTGGTGTTTAAGCGGTGAAACTTTCCGGTGACTCAAATTTAATCCCTCGTTTCAACGTCGTTAAATCGGCCTGTTCTCCCAGGGGCTTTCGCTGGACAGAGTGATAAAAGTCCGTAAAACGGACTTTTATGCCAGTGTCGCGAATCATTAAAAGAAGGCATAAAAATGATTCGCGCCTAGCCAGCGGCTGTCGACAGGATGTAACGGCATTTATACGGCATCCTGTTAGAATGTCCTTATTCTAGCAGGACGACATAAAATCACTTTGTCTAGAAAGCGTTCTTGTCGGATATTTCGAGACACCCAAATTCCTCCGGAATTTGGGTGTGGCAGACTCTAAAAGGTTTTTTTGAACCATGGGCAGCCTGCCAGCTTTCGCGAAGGAAAATTTTGGCCACTTATTTCCACGGACAGCACCGGATTCAAAGGCGGCCCCGGCGCTCCTTTTGGCTTTGGGAAGACCTGAAGGCCATCGTTTGGGCCACGGGTAAAGTCCTGGGCAACGGCAACCAACCCCGCCGCGGCCAGAAGCGCCTTTACGCCAGCTCCTTGGCTTTCAAGACCAGTTTGGCCCTCGTGCCCGCCTTGGCCATCCTCATGGCCGTGCTTTCCAGCGACGCCTTTGCCCAAAAGAGGGAACAGCTGCTGGACCAGATCGTCGACGCCATTTACCCGGTCCAGACCCAGACCACCAACTCCATCCTGGACCCTTCCGAACCCCAGAACCTCCAACAACTCAACCAGTTGGGCAAGCAGCAGATCCGTATTTCCATGCGGAAGTTCGCCTTTTTCTCCCAAAAAGTCGGCTATATCGGTTTTTTGGGGTTCCTGCTGATCGTCTTTCTTTTGCTCCGGGACGTAGAGCATTCCTTTAATTATCTTTGGGAAGTGGAGAAGCCCCGGCCTTTGGTAGCCCAAATGGTGCGCCACGCCACCTTTTTCATCGGGGTTCCCCTGATCAGTGTTTTGCTGCTGACCTTGAAGGGGTGGGCGGGCGCGCTCAACCTTTTCAACCCGTCCTTCCATCATTGGCTTTTTACTTTGGCTTTTCCTTTTTGCCTCTTGTGGGCCGCCTGTGCTTGGATGTACGCCTGGATCCCCCACACCCAAGTGGATGCAAAGGCGGCGGCCTCCACCGGCCTGGTGGCGGCGATCCTGCTCCAGACCGCTCGATGGGGGATGAACTGGTACACCTTGAAGGTTTTCGAGCGCAGCCACGTCTACGGGGCGTTGTGGACCATCCCCGTCATCCTCGTTTGGTTTTACCTTTCCTGGATCATCCTGCTGTTCGGGGCGGAAGTGACCTTTTTCGTCCAACAGCGCCGCAACCAAAGGGCCTAAGCCCACCTTTCCCTGACTGAAAGGCGGGAAAGCTTCACTCCGCCGATGACGGGCGTTATATCATGGCGCCATGAAATACGCCCGCGCAGGGTCGCTCAGCAATACGGTTTTGCTGACCGCAGTCCTTTTTTGGGGTTCATTCCCCGGCGTTTCGGCCCAAGGACAGCCCCCCTATTTAAAGTCCGCCACCTTGACCTTGGCATCCGACGGGTGGGTGGATATTTGGCTCAATGGTGTCCCCATCCGGGAGAGCCAGCCTTCAACCCCGGATTCCAAGGGCTTCCAGACCATCCAATGCCTCCCGGAGCATCTTTGCTATTTTCAAAATGAAAACGTACTGGCCATCGAAAACGCCAATGCCTTCCGCGAATCCCCGCCTCTGAACCGGCAGATCGGGACCGCTTACGTCCTCCAACTCCGGTTTTCGGATGGTTCCATAAGGACGCTTTCCAGCAATGACCTCCAAGACCACAGGGCTTATTACCTTCCCGACCGGGAAACAGGGGAGCCCCTCCATTGGCAGGCCATGTCCTTCAACGATGCCGGGTGGTCTTCCGCCTATTCGCTCGGAACCACCATTCCCGGAGTGGCGAGGCTTCCGGACCCGGGAACCGGGCAAGCTATCCCTTATTTGGCGTCCTCCGGTGCGACATTTGAGGTTCGTACCTCAGGAGAACGGCATCTTTACCGGCGGGAATTCAACTTGGATATCAGACCCAACCCCGGTTGTTCAGGCCGGGAAACCGTCCCCTTGAAACAATCCGTGAAGACGGTTCGTTGGGTACGCCGCCCATCCCTTGTTTCCCGGCCGCCGACTGTTTCTGAATCCACACGGGTGGACAAACCGGCCCCTTCGAGTGAAAGGATGGGGGAAAACAGGATGGAGGAGATCCATCCCCGCGTCGAGTCCCCCCAAGGCTTGCCGGCCGTTTTTCCCACCGCCACGCTTGTGTCCACGGTCAAAAAGGCCGCCCCGGCCTCTGTGCCGTTTTCATTTGCCGCATCCCCGACGAAAATAGCCGTGCCGGCCAAAGCTTTGACTCCCGCGCCGACCCCAACTCCCGCTCCCGTTTGGCCGCCGCCCACCTGGACCCCTGTCGTACGGTTGTCAGCTCCGACGGTCATGCCCCAACGCACTCCCTTGCCCGCGCCGAACCCGCGCAGGCTTTTAACCCCGACGGCGGTTTATTCCCGGCGGCCAAGCTTGCAAAGGCCAACCCCCACAGCCGTCCTGGAATTTGGGAGTCCGAACCGGGCCGATCCGTTTGAAATCAAGGCGCCGATGGTTCTCCCAAGGGTTCCAACACCCGTTCCAAGTCCGGCCACGGGCCCCGCCTTGGTTTCTGATGGGGCCCAGACCATTGTTTTCGAAAGCCAGCCTGCTAATATTTATATCAACTACGCTGATGGCGCGGGCACCTACCGCCTTGAGGTCATCGATTCTTCGCTTCGCCCAATAAGGGCTTTGTTCGAAAAACGCGTGGTGGCCCAACAAGACGATTGGGTGGAGTGGGATGGGAAGGATGACGCTGGGCGGGAGATGCCCCCCGGCCAATACACCGTGTTGTATACGAAGGATGGAACGGAGCTTAACAAGCTCATTCTCGTCAAAACGGCGGACCGCTGAAAGGAAAGTTCCTGTGGGTGAATTCTTCACCGGCCTTTGCCTTGTTATTTTGGGATTCGGGATTTACCAGTTTTCCAGGCTTTTTGGCCTATATCCCGCCCAGGGCCAAAAGAACATTCCCTGGCCCTATTTGGTTCTTACCGTCCTTTCCTATTCTTTGATGGGGATTGGCGCCATTGTGATGGTTATCGGCCTACTGTGAGGAAACCGTGAGGAAAAAAATTTTGGTGGTCGGGGTCGGAGGCCTGGGATGTCCGGTTTCCCTGGTTTTGGCCGAGGCGGGTGTGGAAACCTTGGGTCTCATGGATCCGGATAAGGTAGAACTCTCCAACCTGCACCGGCAGGTCCTTTATTCCGAGGCCGACCTGGGGCGCCCCAAGGTTGAGGCCGCGTCGGATTACCTTAAAAAACACCACCCGAAGGTCAAGACAAACCTGGTTCCCAATGCTTTTGCGCCCCAAAACGCCGAAAAAATCTTTTCCCAATATGACCTCGTCATCGACGGCTTGGACCGACTGGAAAAGAAATTCATCCTCAACGACTGGTGCGTAAAACTGGGAATACCTTACGTACATGCGGGCGTGGTCAAGTTTGAAGGGCAGGTTTTACCGGTCCTGCCGGGGAAAACCGCCTGCCTGAGGTGCCTGATCCCTAAAATTCCGCCTCCCTTCGCCATGCCTACCTGCCAGGAGGCCGGGGTCTTGGGTTCTTTTTCCCAGGCCATCGGTTATTTCCAAGCCCATGAGGC
>Ga0070734_10003528_pt1 | contig 16203 bp, 14 predicted proteins | sample Coa_R1_8_FD_66444 | JGI IMG/M metagenome (GOLD analysis project Ga0070734, IMG submission 66444) | Surface soil microbial communities from Centralia Pennsylvania, which are recovering from an underground coalmine fire - Coalmine... | ecosystem: Environmental > Terrestrial > Soil > Unclassified ...
ACCAACAAGCGTGGGATTAAGGCTCGCCAGAAGAAGGCGGGATGGGACAACGACTATTTGAGCTTGGTGCTCATCAATTAAGATGCGCTGGCCCTGCTCCGGCACAGCATTCAAGAAGGAAGCAGGCGGTAGATTGGAGTATACTATCGTGATAGGCGCAGAACAGGGTAGATAGTTGGGGCAAGTCCCCACAAGAGTCTGCCGCATTGTCGGTTGCTACCCCACAAATTCTTCACGCCTCGCTAAAACTTCAAATCAAATGCGTCCGCTTCTGTATTCGGCCTGGTGCCGAAAGGAGCAGAGAGGAGACCGCATGAAACATGCCACAGGAGCGCGCCCGCGCCTGCCAGACGTTTGTCATCCTTTCCCTTATAGGAACTTCATGGTCATCCCGATCCAGTCTGCTATTGAAACAATATAGTGGGCTCGAATGCATTTGGATGCGTCGCAAGATCAATTATCAAAATGACAAGCAGTATCAATGCTGCATGGAGTTACTTGTATGAAATCCACAACGGAAAGCACGGACGGAAAGCGCAAGGCCAGCGCAATATTCAGTAAACTTGTGAACCCAAGTTACTTTGTCGAAGCGACAAGAGAATCTGGGTACAAGGGAACAACCCACGCCCTCGCTGAACTGATCGATAATTCCATTCAAGCTAAGTCAAATCAAATCCACGTTCTCTTCAAAGATGAGGAGAATGATCCAAACGATATCAGGGTCTATATCCTTGATGATGGTGTCGGTATGGATACCGAAACCCTTGCTCTGGCGCTTCAGTTCGGAGGGTCAACCCGCTTTGGAAACCGCGATGGATTGGGACGGTTCGGCATGGGCCTACCAAACGCGAGCGTATCGCAGTGCCGTCGATTGGAAATCTATACCCGAAAGACGGGCAACAAGGTACTCCATACCTATCTCGATCTCGATGAAGTTGCGGCAGGAGAAGTAAGCGAACATGGATTTCTTGTTCCCATTTCTGTCGAAGAGATGCCCTTGCCTGGACCTCTTTCGCACCTTAAAATCGAAACAGGCACACTGATCATCTGGAAGAAGTGTGACCGACTTTCCCCAAAGAACCTGGACGGTTTAAAAAAGAAAGTCACCGGATATATAGGGCAAGCCTTTCGCAATTTCATTTACCCTATCGAAGATGGAAAACCCTCACGTTTAATTACGGTGAATTGCAGTGAGGTAAAGCCTTTCGACCCGCTTTACCTGGATCCACGTGCTGAATGGACCGGTGCAGAAGAACGTGGTGCATCCCATTACGATCTTCCCATCCCTGGTCGGCGTGGGGATACGAGTCGCGTAACCGTTAAATACTCCATTCTTCCGATTGAGGCATGGCAGAACCTGGCTCACAAAGAAAAAATCGCGCGCCGCATCACTGCGAACAAAGGCTTCTCTATCGTTCGGGCTGGGCGCGAAATCGAGTTGACAGACAGATATTTTTTAGTTGGACAAAACGGTCAGGAGGGGCGCATTACTAACAATGATGCCTGGTGGAGTTGCGAGATCTCCTTCGATCCTACTCTCGATGAGTTGTTTGGTGTCACACACACCAAGCAGGAAATCCGCCCTAACACTCAGTCTCTCCAACGCCTGCGCGAGGATATAACAGCTACGATCTCCACACTACGAAGCGAGTACGAAGAGCGTCGGGTAAAGAAGACTCCGAACCAGACACATCCCTCCGAAGAAATCGCCGCGCGTAACGATCAGTTTTTGCCTCCTCCTCCGGAGGTCGAGCAACGCCCAGATGAGTACAAAAGATACCTTGATGAGTACCTTCAAAAAACAAATCGCGACGGGGAGACAAAGGAGAAGGCTCTTCACCGTGTCCAAAATAAACTCTTCACATTGGAATTGGAAGCCGCAAAAGAAGGTCCGTTCTACCGAACGGTATATCTGGGAACCAGTACCATCGTTTACGTCAATACGGACCATCCTTTCTATACTGATATATACGCTGAACTAGATGATAATCCCGACGCTCAGATCGCCGTAGAACTACTATTGTTCGCTCTGGCGCGTGGAGAACGCTCGTCCGGTAAAGAGGGAAAGGTTTGGTACCAGAGTCAACGTAGTGTCTGGAGCGCAGCACTCCGCGCCTATATGGGGAAATGATGGATACTCCAGACTTCTCTTCCGAGACGGCGCTGCCTGCCGTTGACGAGCAAACGACAATTAGCTTCGAACCTCAACTCTCTGACGGGCATAAGGAAGAGTTTTATGAGGCTGTCTACTCTGTTGCGTTTTTGCCCCTGAACAGCCAAATAGGTGGACTTGACAAGGCCATCACAGAAACCACTAATCGCTTAGATGTGGCTCGGCGACTCGGTGACAAAGAAGAATATGAGGCGCTTGCATACAACCGTGCAGCGCTTCTTCTCCTACGCGATCTACTTCAGATCGGTTGGAAACTCAATCTCGTAGGCCCGAATGTACAACTGGTCCAGATGCCGCTCGACCGTGATATCCAAAAAGCGAAAGAGCAAATTCGTGCAAGCATGAACTTTGAGCGGCAGGAATCACTTCAATCCTCTGCTGTTCAGGACTTCGTCCGAATGATGGAACGTCCGCGACAAGTGAATGGTGAAGCGAGAACTGTATTATCTCTCGTTGCGGACGGGAAAGATTTGCATGAGAAGATCGCTTCTGCATTAAAGGTTTCAGGGGATGAGCGTGTGCAAATATTAAAGGGGCATATTAGTCCTTACCTTCAACTCGTCGAAGAAGAAGAGAAAGACAAGTATACAGGTTTACGTCTTCTGGACATATGGCGGTACTTCCGCCTTACCTGGTCTACACCCTATAGAACAACTCCAGGTCGTAACCTGTTCTATCTGGTGCGTGACGCATCTCAGCCATGCCATCCGATTATGGGAATCGCCGCGCTAGCAAATTGTGTAATTGGTTTGAAATGTCGTGATGAACGCATTGGCTGGACACCAGAAGCCATGTCTGAACGAGTGCGACAGGCCAAAAGCGAAGGCGAAGATGTGTTCAAGCGCGTAACGTGGGAGATCGCCGGCTTGCTGGAAAAGCATCTAGAGACCGGATTGAGTGGCATTTCGATCACGGACATAGCAACTCAGAATACCATAGCTTTTCCAACTGAAGAAGCTATTGCTGAGATACAGAAGATTGCTGAACAGGCGGCTGAAGACCGAACAACATATCTCCAGCAAGAGGCCCAATTGCAGGAAGAAGAATTCGAATTAGTTTCGCCAGAACCCTTTTTTCCGCGGGAGCAGCGCGAAAGTTCCACCGCACTATTTCGTCGCAAGCGAGCGTCTAAACTTGCCGCGCTGTTACAGGCAAAGCTACTCTGCCAGAAATTTGATGTTTTCAACAATCCACCAATGGGATTACCGTCACTGCTTTGGTATGACCGGAACTGGAATATCAAGTCGGAATCCGGCAGGAGTTCTGTCAGAACGATCCTCAACGCGAACAAAGAGAGCAAGATTGGCTCTGCGATGATGGAGGTGATCGTGTGTGGAGCAATTGCTCCATACAGTTATCTGCTCGGCGGAAAACTTGTTGCTATGCTCCTGGCGAGTCCGGAAGTTCTTCAGCAATACCAAGAGCGGTATGGTCAATCGGCATCAACCATTGCTTCCCAGATAGCAGGGCGAGATGTAACCCGCTCAGCTCACCTTGTCTACCTCGGAACGTCGAGTTTGTATGCCGGTGCGATAGACAAAGAGAAATTTGAGAAGTTTCAAGAAGGCACCCGCCGGGCAAGTAGTGCCAGTCAATACAATCGAGTTCGTATTCCCGCTCACATCGCTGGGCGTAAAGGCGAAATCAACTACGATTGTATCGGAGTGACGAAGGGATTCGGGGTAGTCCATTTCTCTTCCGACACGCGCGAGGCTCTCGAAGAATTAGATCGTATCAAATATCAAGGTAGACGTGTGAATTCAATCTTCGGTGAAGGAACATCACCGCGAATGCGAAAAATCCGGCAGGGCATCAGTTTGCTCGGATTAGATGAGCGTTTCCTTGTTCATGGACAATCGCGAATTGTCTATGGTGTGAAGTTAGCCTATAACACGGAGCGTTATCTTAACGGTGAAGACGAAGATCCGAACTATATTCTTCCACTTGACAACCCAAAAGCGACTACCAACGCCATCAGTTCTTACTGGATAGAGCGGTGGCTATCTTCTCGTCTCAATCACGAAGAGACCTTGAGAAAGGTAGCAAACTTCCGCTCGTTCCAAACTGCCGTAAGTAAGGAATATAGTGCTAGGGCCGACGAAGAACCAACTGAATTGAAATTGTGGTCGGAGAGATGAACGGCACACGCTTAGAATATGCGTGATATTCGAAATACGCATTGGGGGCGAAGATCCCACCAGTTATGAAACGGAACTCAGACTCTCTCGGCTATAGTAACATTAGAAGCGCTTTATTGGTCACAGTCCCAAAGCTTGCTCCACAATAAATATACGTGATTCTATTGCGTGTTCGGGAGACTGGCGAGGAACTTTCATGCTATCTTGTTGCATTAGACAACCTGGTACCAGGACACATTGTGTACAGACGTGTACACTCCGATGAAGCAAAGATAATTCGGCCTTTCGGGAAATCTTCATAGGGTCTTCCATACATGATCCCTTTCTCACGAACGTAGAGGACGATCCTCTCAATCTCATCAAGGTTAATCTGATCACTTCTGCGGTCATATAGTTTCGTCGTGCGTGGGCTCTCATGGGCCGCGATCTGCTGGGCGTTCTCGACCATGCCGCCATTCTCCAAATAGTTCGAACTGCCTGTGGCCCGCACATCGCGCTCTGCGCTGCCCCGGTCACGATGCGCGGAAGGGCAGGGGAGTTACCTGCCAGCAGCATATCAACTTCCCCTCTACGGGGTCAGTCTTCTGCATCGCCGTACTCGTTCTCCTCCCGGTTCGCCAATTCCGCTTCTAGTTGCTCCACTGTCGGCAAGCTGGTCTTCAGTTCTTCTGGTAGGGTTTCCGTGATGAGATACTCTGATACTCCAATGGGCGTCGCAGTATTACGCAACGCATACTCGACCGTAAGCGCCTTTTTTTCTTTGCATAGGATCAGACCGATGGTTGGATTGTCATCGGGATGGCGAAGTAGATCATCCACAACAGCCAGATAAAAATTCATCTTCCCAGCGTATTCAGGTCGGAATTTCCCGCTCTTGAGGTCTATGATGATGAAGCAGCGTAGCTTCACATGGTAGAAGAGAAGATCAAGAAAATAGTCTTCGTCATCGAATTCTATGTGATATTGGCTGCCTAAAAAGGCAAAGCCTGTACCCAGTTCTAGCAGGAATTGTCGGATGTGCTCGATCAATCCTTTCTCTAATGTCCGTTCCTCAGCATCTTGTTGAAGCGTCAAAAACTCGAAATTGTAGGGTGACTTCAGCAATTGGTGAGCCAGATCCGATTGCGGTGCAGGGAGCGCCCGCTCAAAATTGGTGATCGCTTTTCCCTGACGCTGATAGAGTTTGCTCTCGATCTGATGAACCAGAACATTTCGGCTCCAGCCATGTTCAACGGTAACATGGGCATACCAGAGACGCTCTTCTTTATCTTTCACTTTGTCCAGCAAAACACAATTGTGGAACCAGGGAATTTGTCCAGCAACCTGCTGGACAATTACTTCGTCGGGGTATGCTTCGGCGAATGCCCGCATATAAAGCAGGTTTGTACGCGAGAATCCTTTCATCTCAGGAAACTCTCGACGCAGATCAGCAGAAAGGCGCTCGATGACCTTTGCACCCCATCCCTGTTCTGCCTGCCGCGTCAAGACATCACGCCCGATACTCCAGTAGAGCAAAACCAGTTCTCGGTTGACGGCAAGAGCTGCTCGGACCTGAGCGGTTCGTACTCTCTCTTTCACATCGCGTAAGAATTCCTCATATCCGGTGAATGTTTCAGCGCTACGAACCATGTCTGTTTTTGATGCTTGGTCTTTCTTTGGCATGTCCACTTCCTATACAACAGTCAGATCGCTCTGGGCTTGATCCATTATGACACAGACCGCAAGAAGTAAAACTCTAGTAATTCGCAAAGAATGCCGCACTCTTCTCCGGATTGAAACCGCGCTTATCATAGAGTTTCGTTGTCGTCGCGTCAGCATGGCCTAACGCCTCCTGCACATCTTCAAGGCTTGAACCATTCGTTAAGGATGTTGTTGCAAACGTCGCACGACACGAATGCGCTGAAAACCCTCGCTCGATCTGTAATGCCTCCTCAACATACTTTTTCACAATACGGTTTATCAGGTCTGGGTGCAGAAACTGCTTGTCTTCGGGTTTCTCTGCCCGCTTTTTTCTGGTCTTCCAGTTCTCTTTGATGGGCCGAAACAAAGGGCTTTCTACATCGCTTCCGTGTCCAGACTTTGAAAGATACTGTTCGATGCGCTGGGCGGTCTGAGGATTGAGCGCAAGGCTATGATCTTCTCCGCCTTTACGTTTGAAGCGGATGGAGTAATAGCCCATATTTTGATAGAAGTCAGAGACCTTCATGCTTGCGACTTCCGCGCGGCGCGGGCCTGCCTGCAAAAGAACAGACAAGATCGCACGGTCGCGTAAACCTTCTAATGTCTTTTCACTTGGCGCATCCAAGATTTTTCTTGCTTGCTTTGTATTGAACGCAGCAGTCACTCCACGTTTTCGATTGACGCGCGGGCGCTTAATTTCTCGTACCGGATTCTTGTCTGCGACTCGATACTCAACCAGGTGCGTGTAAAGAGAAGATAATGCTGAAAGGCGTCTTCGGATCGTGCGTGGTTTCTCCTGTTTCTCTTCCATGCTTCTTATCCACGCGATAACCGCCGCGCGCTCGACCTGGCGAAGATCCTCTCGATTGGTAATCTGAAGTGCTCGCATGAAGTGGAGAACATCTGCTTTGTACGCTCGGCGGGTGTGGTGGCTTCGCTGGTCTTGAAGCCAGATCTCTTCTTCGGGAATGGCTCGGAGAAGTTCAACGGAAGGGAGGGAGGTGTGGTGTTTCTGAGGTGGAGAGTTCATGCAGCGGGCCAGCGAAAGCACGCGTTTGTTGGTAGACGGAGGCAACGATCTTCCTCGAAATGCAAAAACGCTTCCAGGATTTGCGTGTTCGGATCCCAAGTGTATTCATAGCGAACACACTGCCATGTGCCATCATCAATCTGCATCTCCAGTATATCTCCTGCGTGAATACCCTGATCATCGAGATAATGACGCGCTCCAGGCGATCTTAATCGAAATGTCAATTCTCCTTTGGCATCCATAGTGGGACACAAACATGCTGGCTCCTGGCGCAACTCCAATTGCGCTCCTGTTTCCGACCTGTGATCCATAAACCCCCGTTTAATTATGAATGAAATACCTGCCTCTTGCCGGGCGGCTGCCAGGACAGCATATCCCTTTCAAAGCGAAAAATCAATACGCGATAAACTGGATTATCAAGAAGAAAAAAGATGGCATGCCTCCGGCGGCCAGGCGCTCGCCGCCCTGGACCCAGCAGCGCGTTCCTCCTTTTCATAGAAGCAAAGAGTAGGTTTGCCGTCGTCGGATAGGTTGCTTGTACGAATCGGAGAGCAGTTGTAGCCGCGACGGTCAAACAGAGGCGCTCCGCGCCAAGTCTCATAAACGGTTGCCTGACTATTCGATGAGAGGTGATTTCAAGACGAAAAAGAAACGAAAAACGCCAGCGATCTTAGCTGGATCGCTGGCGTCATGGTAGGTGTCTCATCGGGAAAGTTTCTGAAACGCAAGTGAGAAGAAAGTGGCCGTGGTAAGCCGCTTATAAAACAGAGAAGCCGAGATTATCCACTTTGTTTCGTCACGGTCATCTGGTAGAGCCGTTGTCCTACAGTATCGAGCGGCGGAATCGTGTAGGTTTGCTTTTGGGCAATCCCTGCCTGCTGCGCTTGAGTGTAAAAGTCGCGGAGTTTGGCAAAGTCTTGCTCCTTATTGCGTTCCGTCGAATTCGCCTCAACTGCCTGCTTCACTCTGTCTTCTATGGACATCGCTCCTCCTTAGAATATATACCTACTATGCATAAATGCTAGCTGGTTGTTCTTTCGTATGTACTCAATCAGTAGATCGTTGTAGCTGCGGATAAGTTGCCTCATTTTTAGATCGGCGGAGTAATCCTCGATCTTTAGCTTTACCAGCGTTTGGAGCGTGTTGGCACTGATAAACCGGCCATGTGAATGCCACAGCTTATTATCGCCCAACATTCGGGCGATTTCTTCGGCACGCTTCTCTTTTTCTTCAAGCGTTACTGGTTGTCCATTTTTTTCAAGCGAAGAATTATGGACCGTCCAATTCCGGAATTTGTACTCGACAAGCCATTTCTTGAGCAGGGTGATAGTAAGGTTCTTTTGCTGCTCATACTGATTGAGCATAGCCAAGTCCTGACTTTGGAGGATCAAAAACTCGGCATTCGTAATGGATCCATCTTTTGCCTTTTCTAGGAGCTTCTCGACTTGGTCAAGATAACCCAGTGCAGGGACAAACCCTTTACCATTATCGACCTGTGGGTCAATTGGTCCTAGCGAAGATGAATAATCCATATAGATCTTATCGCCTGACATGCAAAAGATGGTTCCAGCGGACATTGCAACGTCAGGCACAATAAAATTTACCTCAGAATAGTGGAAACGTATAATTTCCACCATCTTTTCGACTGTTTCGGCACTACCTCCTGGTGTATTCAATACGATTACGAGACGTTGCTTTGCTCCGTCTTCATCTTCTTTGAGCTTCTCGATAGCATCCCGAAAAAACTTTTCGAGGCCGGGCATCATCCCACCAAAGTAAAAAAGCACATCGGCCTCAAAATGAGCTTCAAGGTTAGCCAGTCGTTCCGTCAGGATGTCTTTAATTGTGCTGTCAAAAATCTGCATATTTTAGCATACCTTGTTTTTTCCTCGGTTGCATTACTCATTTCCATACTAACTACTGCCAGCCGCTCATTCGATAAAAGGCTTGCCCTCGCCCTAAAGATCCGAGATTTAGCGCAAGCGTCCCATTTACCGAGTAGATGGGACGCTTGCGCTGTGTCCACGTCACAAGTAAATATACCCCGATTGTTAACTTCCTACCGATTTCTTGACTTAGTAATTTACCCTTGCTACTTCTGTTCCTCGCCTCTCTAGGCATCGTAGAGTCTCGTTTTTCAGATTGATTGTATCCAAACGATGGACGCCTATGGCGAACATGGAAAATCCTATCGAAGGAGAGGCAGAAACAACGCTGCCGCCCGAGCTGGCAGCGCTGGCCGGATCGCTGCCGCACACTCCCGATGAAGGGAAACAGGCGCGTGAATCGGGTTGGCTGCTTCCAACACTTTTGCGAACCGAAACTTTCTTGCATGGCCGATGGGATTACTTGGCCGAATGTTGGGAGAAAGGTGCGCTGTCTCCGGAGCCAATTCCCCGTATCCTGTTTCTAGGTTCGCCGGAAAAGAAGGTCTGGAAGATGCTCACTACTTCCCTCGATGCTATTCCGAACTACGGGCACGGTGGCTGGATGGGTTGGAGCGGAGCGGAATATTTCCGCTTCTTCCTGGAATGGATGCTACACGGGTTTTCTCATGCAGGACATCAAGAAGCGCCGAATGAACCGGCAGGATGCGAAGGGGCAAGCGAGCGACTGGCAAAAGTGTTCGACCTGGCTCTCTTGCTGGAGCATCCTTACGATTACTGGGGAGATCTTCTCGCAGAAAACGCTTATGGAAAGCGCCAGGGCTTCTTTCCGACCCCGCACACAGTGGCAGAACTTATCGCGCAGATGACCATAGGCATGAGTGATGGGGATACTCGTGCGCTGACGGTTTGTGATCCATGTGTAGGAACTGGGAGACTTCTGCTTCACGCGAGTAATTACAGTTTGCGTCTCTATGGGCAGGACATCGATTCAACTCTCTGTCTGGCTACACTCGTGAACGGCTTCATGTTTGCGCCTTGGCTGGTGCGTCCTCTACCCTTCCTCGATGGCGTCCAGTATCAGCCTCAACATAGCGCCTCGATCTCGGATTCCATCACCGCGCAAGCACCACCGCATCAGTCAGCAGTGCTGGCCGACACTGAACACGATGCCGAAGAGCAGTGGCGATTTGAACCTGTAAAGAAGCGCCGGGGCAAAGAGGGACCGGATGAAGGTGAAGCCCGGCAAGGCGTTCTCTTCTGAAATCTCGACGCGCAATTGCAATACGTTTGTGATGCGTTGATTACAAGACAGGAAGGTGACCGTCCCCCGCCACGCTGGTTATACCCTCATCCAGTCCCTGGAAGAGTTGTGAGAGTGTGACGTCAAGTGAACGTGCTAAGGCGAGCGTGGCTTGCAAACTCACGTTCCGCTTTCCACGTTCAATGCCGCTGATATAGGTCTGGTCGAGTTCACAATCAAGCCCCAGGTCCTCTTGCGACCATCCTTTTCGTTTCCTCAAGGATCGTATTCGATTTCCGAAGCGCAGCAAGAATTCCGCGTCGTGTGCCATGCCCCATGATAAGAGTATGGCGAAGTTCTGTCTAAGGACTATCTTTCATATTTTTATGACTGAGAGACGTAAAACGAAGGATTTGCCTGTATAATCTATCTAAACCTGCTCCCAAGCAGCCTCACTACTCCTGCGCGTACAATTAACACTCAATTTAGGCTGCTCGTTTGGGAAAGGCTTACCACTATACATTCTCTTCGCTACGGGACAGGAGGCATTTAGATGCCAGTCAGTTTTTTGGCCGCCGGTCAAGAAGATCCACAAACCATCTTTGCTCTTCAAATCAGCTTTGTTGCAGAAAAGTTCGCTGTTGTCATCAGCGAAATTCCTGAGAACGAAGGGCCTCATGTGAGTTTCTACCTGGATACCATTCGGATAAAGGTAGAAGCGTTCTTTAATCGGCCTGCCGAAGAAATAGACTTTTACATGCAGGACCTTAAATCCGACGAACTATTTCGATGCGTCCACCAAACCGATGTATGGGTGAGAATCAAAGTTGATCTTACCGAAGTGGAAAAAGTACTTCGCGAACCTATCATCGTTCCCCCGCTTCACCAAACACAAGAGATCACCTTCGGACTTAAGATGTAGCATACCGTGATCTATATGCTCAGTATGTTCCGATAGCCAAACGGCAAAAAATATTTTCTGTTTACTTAAAATTGGGCGCATCCAAGGCAGGAAGTTTCGATTGTCCGATTGAATGATCAGTCATTAGCTGATTCTGAAAGCGACACTTGCGCTATTAATGTAGTGGCTTCTCGTGCCTTGCTTTTGCTGAGGCCGATCCAGGCTATCGGATGCAATCCTGGCCAGCAAGATCAGCGGAACATAAGAATTATGCAACAGAGTTTAACAAACTACTCCAGTACTGCTCAACTTCGTACTCACATGCAATCGTTCTATGATGCGATGTGTGAGGGAGCCGAAAACGGCGATATCGAAGCGGAGTTTTCTGTCTTTAGCCCTGATTTTGTTTATCTTACGGGAGATCAGGAGCTAGACTTATATGACTGTAGGCAGGTTGCTAGATATCGAAATGCGGACGCTGCTTTTCTCTTTTATTATATACATGTCAATGAATGTGTATTAGCAGATGAGCATTACGTTAAAACTTTCATCATTGAGAATGTAAAGCATGAGGACGTACATGGCAAGGTTAGCCATTACAAAGCGGAGTATGAAGATATCTGGGCTAAGAGCCAGACAACATTGGTCTTGATAAAACGAACGTTGCTTACCCAAGAATGGATCATGGAAGCAAAAGGACTCTCAGCATATAGAACACTCAGGTTGGAACAGCGAGGGCTTGAAAATTCAGATGTTGATACACTTCTAGAAATTCATCCTCATGAGAGACACCTACTCGAAGAAGAGGATGCCTTGAAGATAGAACTGCAAGGCTACTATGATGAGATAAGCAAATCACTGAGTGATGAGATAAACAAATCCCCAAAGAATCGTGACTTTGCTGCTGCTTTTGAACCCTGTTTTCATCGCTATTTAGCTCGCAAACATTCTCAAAGCGAATTCATGGATCTTGATGAAGTCAAGGCAGATTTGAAACAACAGTACAAATCTATCAAATCTGTTCAGACTTCAGCAATGGTTACAAAAGTCATGATGTTTAGCCGGGCGGTAGCAGTAGCAGAAGTTGAACGCGAGGAAATAAGAACAGACGAACAAAGTAATATTTCGATTATCCATACGACAACCACTGCAACTTGGTGGAAACGTGGTCAAAAATGGTTCCTTGCGAAAGATCAGCATGGACAGACTACCAGTAAGATCTATCCCCATGAGAGATTAATAAAATACCATAGGGCCAAAACGATTTTCTTATTATGTTGGTTGGTGTTCGCCAGCCCATTATTATTTTTTCCTATCCATGCTTGGTTCAAAGCAGAGCAAAAAGAAGAGCTGCTACCGAGCTACAAGGCAATCGACAAAGCTTTTTCCGATCATTACTTTAGCTCTTTCTCCAGAGCCGTTCTTGCCGCCGATTATCCCAATGTTGCCTATGGGGCTGATTCTCTTGAAAACTGGGAACCTTTGAGTAGTGAAAGTAAAGAGGCACTTGCATCCCTCCAACAAAAATACGTCGCACGAAATAGAACTCAACCTATGGAAACAGAATTCGGAGAGAACGATATTAAAGCAGAGTGGTTCAGGATGAAGTTCGGGCAGGAAACTACCTACAGGACACAAATCACGAATGTGCCAAATTTTTATTTTTTTGAACCGAATTACCAACATGTCGTAATCGCTGAAACGTATGCTGACGACAAACTTGTTTTTCGTTCACAAGATTATTGGATCTTGAGACCTAAAGATTACGATCAAGGGGCAAAACCAATAGGCACGTTTACCGATGATACTCACAGATATTGGCGAATACAAAAGCGCGAGCAGCTTCCTCTCTCACGCTGACATTCATTGCGGATGGGTTAACGACCTATCTAACACGAAGGCCACTGATGAAACCGATGCTTTTACAAGGTACAAATCCAACCTCGATTTCGCGGATAGGGCGTATATGGGCGTATATGAGTTTCATCGCCGTTTTGGGGGCGGTGGTTGCTGGCGGTTATATGTTCGTTATTATTACGGATAATACTCTGCCTCATATCTATACTGGCACAGGAACAACTTTCACTATACTTTCAGCAGGCTTTGCATTAGGGTTGTTATCCATTGGTTCATTTTACATAATTTCTTCCTTTACTGCGCATGAAATTAAATGTAATTACTTTTTGTATGGCGAAGTAGATAAATATTATTTCAGAATATTCTGCGTCGCAGTTTGTCCGTTTATTATATCTTGCGGGCTATTAGTCGCCGTCGTGATCAATTATAATTATATCGGCGATTGGCCTGCAATTATTGCCACAGGAACAATATTTGCATTTGTAGTGTGTGTCACGAAGTGCATAATGGCAATATTTCTTCTTACATCTCCGCAACGTTCACATTCAGATCCGGCTTTTATTGATGCCATTGAACACGTAGCCGGTTCTAAATTGACTTCAATAGATATGGCACAGAAGATTGAAGCCAAATATATAGCACCGGATGATCCCGGAATAACTTGGGGGCCAGTTCGTATTGGATCACAATTTGGCCCTCAGCATATCTTGGTCACAGGCAAGACTGGTGCAGGCAAGTCAACACAATTGCGCCTTTTTTACCAGCAAGTATTACCACTTATCGGAACAAATATTCCAGGCGGACACCGTGCTGTTATTTACGATGCGTCTGGGGATATCTTACAAGTATTAATAGGCATCAAAAATAAACGCCCGCTCAACTGTCCAATCTACTTAATGAATCCACTTGATGGCAGGAAGCCTGACAGCAAACGACGTATTATTCCTGTCGCCTGGAATATAGCAAAAGATTGTGGCAATGAAGAAGATATGCAAGAACTTGCAGAGATCCTATGTCCTGTACCAAAAGATGGGAAAAAATTTTTCGAACTATCGGCTGCTAACATTTTAGCAGCTATTATGGGGGGCATGAAGAAAGTCTGGGGTGAAAACTGGACATTGCTTGACCTCTTGCGAGCTACACTAAATGATGAAGATATTAAGTTTTTCCTCAATCAATCAGTCCTTGGAGAGAGTATGTGCGAGAGATGTTTTGGCTCTACCTCCAGAGGTACTGAGCGAGCAGATGATGTTTTGTCAACGTTATTTACATCCTTAAAAATTTATTTTCCCATTGCCATAAGGTGGAGTAAATATGAGCACTCACTAAGTATGATGGAATGGATGAATCAGGAAAGCATTCTGGTGATTGGACACAGCGAAACCAATTCGGTTTCTGTTGATGCTATTAACCGCGCATTATTTACGCGTCTTTGTCAGGTTGCATGCGACTCTAAGTTGCCTGATATAGGCTATGAATGGAATACAAGGCGCACCTGGATTTTTCTCGATGAAGTTCAACGTATCAAGAGCCTGGAGAAACTCCAAATGCTGCTTACTACAGGACGAAAAAAAGGTGTCTCATGTGTTCTAGGCTTTGGTGATATATCCGCGATGCATCATGCTTATGACGAAAAAGTCGCTGAGAGCTTGCTTGAACATTGTAATACGACGGCATTCTTCGCAGCAGGGCCTAAAACGGCAGAATGGCAAGCTCAGGTAATCGGACGAACGCTTCAGACAGAAGGATTAGTTGGGCATTCCATCAGCTATGGTGTCAATGGAACTTCAACTATTTCACTTAATCGAAGTAGACAAGAGCGATTTACTTATTTTCCTTCTGAGTTTCAGAATATGCAGTCGGCAGACGCTATCAACGGCATGACAGGCATATATATCACTCCAAAGGCCAAAGCAATAGCACTGCATCATATTCCTGCTCAGGATCTTTATGAAGGTCAATTCAAACTTCTCTGGGACAAAGCTACAGATGAAGAGGTTCCAAGATTTGTTGAGTGCAACGATGATAATGAACTAACAAAGTGGTCAGATGAAGAGAGAATATCGCGTGGGCTACCAGTCTCTAAACAGCAACGCTCCAGACTCCCACATCCAACCGGAAAACGGAATGTACCGCATATCGATTCAGCATTCTCTGCATCTATGACTAATGATACACGTAGATTGGAGGCGAGTTCTTCACCAAGCAGTATAACAGAGGGAACAGAGATCGCCGTTTATGTTCAGCCCCCTTCGGGGCATCAGAACTCCACTCACATGGAGAAGGAAGATAAAACCCGCCTCGGCATTGATCAAAATCTGCCGCAAGAAAATGCGAATGTAGAGCCTCAAGAAGCGGCGCATTCTGAGACGACCGGACCGAACAATACAGATGACGTTTCAACAGAAGCTTCCGCAAAGCATGCCATCTTCTCCATAGAAGGCTTCATCCCAGGAAAAGGCCCGCTCGGCGACCGGAAATCTTCAACATAGTTCAGAGCCTATTCCTGTGCGATAAATTATGTTCGATCCTGTGCAACTCTTCATTAAGTTTGTCTATATGGTTCAGGGCAGTTTCGTCTAAAGCTTTATGCTGTGGAATCTCGAATTCTGAGTGACCGACGCTTTCAAGCAATTCTTGTTTTGTATATACTTCGGTCTTGATAGATGGTTTGATAGGTGGACTGGTCCCATCGGGTAACATAAGGTTCGCTAGCGTCTCCAATCCTGACTCTGTATAGACATGGACAAATTGCTCTTGGGTAGTCGTCCCATTTTCAAGCGTTCTTGTTGGAAAATGTTCAACCCAACTTACATGGTCGGGATCGAGCCTGACTCCTTTAATCACCGCCTGAAACAGCGCATCACGCTCACCTTCGATTGAAAGCATGAGGTCTAGGTCTGAAACTACTATTACTGCTTCACCATCTTTCTCGTAGACCGTCAGCCCAAAACTTAAGTGATACGGACTTGGGCCGACTTCCATCTCTCCATGCTCGTTTAGATGATATACGTTCTGAACCGTAATCTGCCATGGCCGCTCTGGAAGCGTTGCATGACCGAATTCTTCTTGTTCAGTCTCCGGATTTTGTTCGGTCGTCTTTTGCCCATCAACCCCTTGGTCATGCTGAATGCGAGTTCCCTCTTTATAGTACCGTTCCGCTCTTTCGGTATACTTAAGCTCGCGTTCTCCATCTCGCCAATTCATCTTCGCTTCAGCAAACGCAATGTCTTCCCGAGAAACTTCACGCCTGTAAAATCCCAATAGCGACTTATAGGTTTGGTCATTTTTCATC
>Ga0070734_10003529_pt1 | contig 16203 bp, 9 predicted proteins | sample Coa_R1_8_FD_66444 | JGI IMG/M metagenome (GOLD analysis project Ga0070734, IMG submission 66444) | Surface soil microbial communities from Centralia Pennsylvania, which are recovering from an underground coalmine fire - Coalmine... | ecosystem: Environmental > Terrestrial > Soil > Unclassified ...
AGCTGATCGTCGCGGCCACCGCGCAGGAGTTGATTGACGCGGGCCACCTGTCGCGGTTCCGGGTTTTCGCGCCGTTCTCACCCGACCTTGAGGGCGTTCGCACGGTCGCCGGCGACTACCACGAGGGCGATCTTTCTAACGCGATGGACAAGACCGCGCTGGTGGCCGACGTGGTCGCTACCTGGATCGAGCGTGGGCAGAACCGCCCGACCTTGTGTTTCGCGGTCGACCGCGCGCACGCCAAGCACCTGCAGACACAGTTCAGTAATGCGGGTATCCCCGCCGGCTACATTGACGCCTACACCTCAGCGGCAGATCGAAGGGAGATCGCGCGTCAATTTCATGCTAACGAAGTCAAGGTTGTTACCAACGTCGGCTGTTTGACGACGGGCGTCGATTGGGATGTGCGATGCATCATCTTGGCCCGGCCGACCAAGTCGGAAATCCTGTTCGTACAGATGATCGGTCGAGGCCTCCGCCCGGCGGATGGCAAGGATGATTGTTTAATCCTCGACCACTCAGACAACCACCTCCGGCTTGGCTTCGTCACCGATATTCATCACGCCGAGCTCGACACCGGCCGCGAACGCCAGAAGACGGGGCCTAAGAACCGTGGAGTGCTGCCGAAGAAGTGCCCGTCGTGTTCGTTTCTGAAACCGCCGAAGTTGCTCGTCTGCCCGGCCTGTGGGTTCACGCCGGCGCCTAAGTGCACCGCAGCGCAGAAGGAGGGCGAGCTTGTCGAGCTACGCGACCGCCACACCACTGTCGCTCCCACGGCAGCGCACGAGCAAGTCAAACGGGCCAATTGGCAGGGGATGCTCACGGCCATCGCAATCGAGCGCGGATACAAAGCCGGATGGGTGGCGGTGCAATATCGGGACAAGTTTGGCACCTGGCCGCCGGTGCGCGTAGTACCGCCGATCGAGCCGACACACGAGGTCAGCAACTGGGTCCGATCGCGTCAGATCGCGTTCGCAAAGGCGAGGGCGAGATCGTGACCATCACTCCGCCGCCCAAGTATTTTCCCCGGCCGACGCTGCGGGAGAGAACCCGCGGCCAATGGTTCGGAATTCTGACCACGCTGGGAATGAATGCGCGGTATCTGCGCAACAAGCACGGCCCCTGCCCCATCTGCAACGCCGGCAAGGATCGCTTCCGATGGGATAATAAGCACGGCGATGGGACGTACTTCTGCAACCAGTGCGGCGCTGGCTCCGGTGTCGACCTGGTCATGCGCTTCCTGAATATGCCGTTCCGTGAAGCTGCACGTCGGATCGAAGAGGCTATCGGAGAGGCCCCGTCGAAGCCGTCGCGGTCGCTGGAGCGGAGCGAGGAGGAAAAGCGCACGGCCCTGCGTTCACTGTGGCTTGAAAGCAGCCCGGTCCAGCGCGGCGATCCCGTCGACCGGTGGTTCTGCAATCGCGGGATCGGGATGTCCATTTATCCCGACTGCCTGCGAACCGCGGCGCACTTGAGACACAGCGGCCCGCCGGCCAGCTTCCATCCTGCCATGCTGGCCCGCGTCACCGACCCCGCCGGCAAGTCGGTGATGATCCATAAGACGTACGTTACCGCCGACGGGACCAAGGCGCCGGTCAACAACGTGCGAATGTTCTGCACTGGCAGCGTGCCGGCAGGCAGCGCAGTGCGGCTTGCGCCGCCGGCCGCGATCCTCGGTGCCGCCGAGGGCATTGAGACAGCTGCAGCAGCAACACGACTTTTCGGAATTCCGGTTTGGGCCTGTCTCAATGAGGGTCGGCTGCAGACTTTCGAACCGCCAGCCGGTACCGAGCGTCTCGTCGTATGCGGCGATAACGACGCTAACGGCGCCGGCCAGCGCGCAGCACATGCGCTTGCATCAAAGCTAGCCGCTCAGCTGCAGGTCGAAGTCCGGATCCCCGACCAGGCAGGCATGGACTGGAACGACGTTCTGATCGGGCGGGGTGCACCGTGAAGATAGATGAGCCTTTCACTGCACACCGCCGAAGCCTGCTTGAAAGCTACTCCTGGCGCGTGTTGACCGTTGAGGCCCGGAAGGTCCTCGACCGTATCGAACTTGAGCACCTCCGCCACGGCGGCAAGGAAAACGGCAGCCTCATCGTCTCTTATTCGGCTTTCTATGAGTATGGGATGCCGAAATATTCCCGTGCCATAGCCCGCGCGATCCAGGAGGCTGAAGCACTCGGCCTCTTGCGGGTGGTGCGCGGTGGATTCGGAAAAAGGGGACGAGGAATCCCGAATCGATACAGGCTCACCTATTTGCCCACTCTTAACGGCCCGGCAACGGACGAGTGGCGCGAAATCGCGACGATGGACGACGCCAAGAGCCGCATCGCGGCGGTGAAGAAGTCGCGCAAGCCGTCAGCATGGTTTGAGGCCGGCAAGGCAGCCAAGGCTTTGCCGCGTGCATCGTGACCCACCGCACCGGCCGGATGCCGGTAAGCCACCACCCTCGTCCCATGGGAGCATTTGACGGCAAGTTTTAGGAGGCCACGAAATTGGATGACATAATCGAGTTCCCCAAGGTCAAGATACTATCGGAGGACGAGGCGCTGGACTACCTGCGCCGCGACGGTCCGATTGATGGGGTGAGCAAGTTCGCGAAGCTAGCGGGCTGGGAGCGCACCCGTGCGCAGAGAATGCTCGCTCGATGGCAGAGGGACGGCGCCGTCGTGCTCAAGCCGGGCGGTCCAGGCGGCAAGACTGTTATCAGCGTGCCGCGCTCCGCAGTGGCTGACTTGCCGGCTGCGCGCGCGCCCGCGCAACTGCCCGTCCAACGTGGTGCGCAGCCCTCTGCCCAGGATGCGCACTCTGCGCACCCCGTTGCGCACCCGCGCAGCCACCTGCGCTGTATGATCTCGGCGGTCCCCACAGCCGCTTCGACCTTGCCCTCGGCCGTGGCCCTGTTCTTTGTTGCGCTCGCCCTGGGCGGAACCGGCATCATCATGAACGCACGCCATGCTGCGTCGCTCGGCAGTTCCGATGAGGGCGCTACCGTTCTGGCCGTAGTCGGTGTCGCGGTCGACATTCTCGCTATGGTGTTGCCCTCGGTGGCCCTCGCGCTCTGGCGCCGCGACCACCGGCCGCTTGCAATCGTGCCGTGGTGCGTGTGGCCCATCATGGTCGTCCTCTCTTTGATGGCGACCGCCGGTTATGCGTCGCTCCATATCGGGTATGCGCTTGCGGAGCGGTCGAAGGCCATGACCACCACCGCAAATACAGCTTCCGACATCCAGCGGTGGCGTGACGAGCGCAAGAACATCTCCGAAACCAGGTCGGTCGCCGAGCTTGAAATCCAAATCCAACGTGAGCGTCCCAAAGTCGATAGAGTGGATAGGGACGCATGGGAAATGACGCGTGGCTGCATCCGCCTAACGGCCGATACCATGAAGGCCTGCGCCCCCATCCTGCCGCTGCGGCAGGCATTGGAGACGGGAAGGCGCAAGGAGAAGCTCGATGGGGATATCCGAAAGGCCGAGGCCTTGTCGGCTGAAGCGATGCCCATCACATCCGCAGACCCGCAAGCCGACACCGTTAGCGCAATCGTCGGCTGGTTAAGCCGCGGCAGCATCACGCCGTCGCCGGCCGACATCGCCCGTCTACGCATCATCGGCTTGGTCGTGACGCCAACGATGGCTGGCGTAATCCTGATGCTCGCAATGGCGCTGGTTACGACACGTCCCACATCGCAATCACCACGAGGGTAATTCCATGGTCGAGTTTCACCCGCTGGCGAACATCTTTCCGCTTATCGAGGGCGCCGATTTCGACGCGCTTGTCGCCGACATTAAGGCACACGGGCTCGCGGACAAGGTCATCGTGCACGAAGGTCGGTTACTCGACGGCCGCAATCGATGGCGTGCCCTGGCGAAGCTCGGGTTGGCCGATGAGGAGATACTGCGGGCCCACACTGAGCCGCTCGATGATGCAACGGATCCGCTGGCGTTCGTCATCTCGAAGAACTTGAAACGTCGGCATCTCAATGAAGGCCAGCGGGCGATGGTGGCGGCGCGACTGGCGACGCTACGCGATGGTCAACGTCAGGTAGGCCAATTGGCCCACGTGCCAACCCAAGAACAGGCCAGCGAGCTTCTTAATGTCAGCCAACGCTCTATCAAGCGCGCCCGTGTCGTGCTGGACCACGGGACCGACGAATTGAGGCACGCCGTTGACCGCGGTGAGGTGTCGGTGTCCGCGGCGGCCGAAGTCGCGACACGGCCGACCGAGCGGCAGCGGGAGCTCGTCGCGCAAGGGGAGAAGGCACTTGTTGCGGCTGCTAGCAACATCAGAGCCGAGAAATGTGCGCCAAAAAATTCGAGGGCGCGCGCTGTCAATCCTGAACCCACGGAGGCGCCGCAGAGATGGCCGGTGGATAAGGCTGCATCACTTAAGCCTGCGGCCGAAGCACCGCAGCTTGAACCCACCATTTTCGGCCTCGATAACAATTTTGGCAGCGTGAATAGTGGAATTGATATCCTCTATTCCAGATGGACCGTGCTCGCCCGTCGAGCCATCGAGGAAGCGCAAGATGTCCGCGTAATCAAAAACATCCACGACAAAGCCGCGGGCTTGCAGATGCAGAGCCATCTGGCTAAGAACACCGAGGCAGCGCAACAAGCGCGCGTGATCAGGTTATGGGCGGAGAGGAGAATCGGTCGATGGTTGATTAATGCAGAAAAGAAAGGGCACCGGTACATGGGGCGACCTCCGAAGGGGGTAAAAATTGGTAAGCAGGACCCGGACCTTATTACGCTCGGTAGATTGGGCATCTCAAGAAAACAGAGCCAATGTTGGCAGAAGATCGCGAGGTTGTCGAACGCAGGGTTTGAGGCTCTGCTAGCGGGCAAGGCTGGTCGATACCAATTGCCCCATCATCGCAGGCATCGCGTCAGACGATGTCGTCCGCAGCATGATCCCGGCGGTTCCCCACAGACTCAAGCCGAGAAAGGAGCTCACGCACGAGCGCCGCGTGGCGAGATACCGTCCTCGGCGTGAAATTCACGTGAAACAATCTCGCGGCCGGCACGGAGCTATCGGGCATAAGCCGCCGTCTATGCCGATTGAGGACCACGGCTGATTTTACCCCATGCGGGACCAAATGGCGGCTGAGGCTGAAACGGCTTTAACTCTGAGAACCCAAAAACTCTGTCGGGCGGTACCATGCAATGCGGCAGCCGCGACGATATGGTACGTTGATGCAGCGGCGCTCCCGCTCTTCGATAGCAGCCCTGTACAGCGCGAAATGTCTTATCTATCGTCGGCCGTCTGGAGTCAATGCAGAAGCCAGGGGCGGCGCTCGATGCCTGCGAACAGTAACAAGGTCGCCATTACGTCTATATACGCGAACAAGAATACTTCGGCGACATGGGACACGGTTCAAAAGGCGGGGCGGCAGCCTGTGCTCATCTCGGTCGATGGAAATCGCGAGCGCATTCGTACCGAACTTGGTGAAGCGGCCGCGCAAGACGCTGTTTACGTTCCAAGCCTCGATGACCCGATTGCGCTCGCCGGTGCACTGCCAGCGGCCCTGCGCGCGAAACAAATCGAACTATCGCATTGGATCAACACCAACGATCCACTGACGCCGGCATTTCTGCACACGCTCGAACAGATGGGAATGACGTTCGACTTCCTGGAGCCATACGCGTCGTGCCGGATCAAGCCGATTGCGCGCCGCATTGCCTACAAAGCAGGGTGCAGTACGTTCGACGCACAGGTCGAGCAGCTCGATAAGCCGAGTCGCCTGCCAAAGCGCGCCCAAGGCCACGTTGTAAAACCGATTTGCGGATCGGCGAGCAAAGGCGTGAAGTGGATTCGGAACGCTGAGTCGTGGCAGAAATACTGCGACGAGCAGCTCGCAAAACAGCTTAAGATCGCGTTCGACACCAACATCTGTATTCGGGGCTTCCGCCCATACAGAGAGGTCTTGGTGGAACCCTATCTCGCAGGACAGGAATGGGAAATTGATGGCTTCGCCAGTGGGGGAACGATTACCATTTGCGCCGCTGGGTACAAATTCCATGACTATTCCGAGGAGTTGGGGTTCCGGGAACTCGGTTGCGTCATTCATCGCTTCAACCGGGCTAGATCGGCCCACGAAGTGGCAACCGATCGGGCGATCGAATCCTGGACGAACGATCTTCTTGGCGCGTTGCGTTTCACCTCGGGAGCTTTCCACATCGAGGCGATCCAATCCGGGGGGGCGTTGGAGATGCTTGAGGTCAACCCGCGACCCGGGGGTGGATCAGTGCCTGCTATGATCGCCAAACTTACCGGGGTCGATCTCAACCGGCAATGCACACGCCTTTGGATCGGCTGTTCAGCAGATCAACAGCCGGCGCGGCAACAGCACGAGATGCTGCTAAACGTCATCGTGTATCCAACTCAAAACGGCTACATCAAAGAAATATCCAACGATCAAGAGCTTTTCGTGCTTCTTGACGGAGAAAGGTATTTGTCCAGCTGGTTTCGTCAAGCGAGCCGCGGCGATCCAGTGTCGACTGAAAACGGGGAGCAGTACCTCGGAGAGCTCCATCTTTATGGTGCGGATGTTCCCAGCCAAGATCTTGCGAGGGTCTCTCGCGCTCTCTCCAATTGGCTGGTTGACGAGGGCTTTGTCGTCATAAGTCCGGAGCGGCCAAAGACCGAGACGGGAGCCGCATGAACCGTCTCAATGGTGACGAGGCCGACTTGGCGGCGCGGCGGCTGCTCCGTGCTGTATTCCGATTGAAGAACGTCGCTGGGGCGCCGTGTCAAAGCGCCATGGTCGTCCCGGATCCGTACCTCGAAGGTCGCGGGCGATGATCCAGGCGGTCGATTTTTCTCCATTGGGTGAGGACGTGGTTCGGCAACTGCCGTATTCATCCAAGGACCTCAGCCTGTATCAGCGACTGATCCAGTACTTTGCGGCGGTTTCGGCTGCGCAGGGTGAGTACCTGGACATCATCAATTTTCATCGCGATGTCTATCCCACCGTAGTCCCGCTGTCCGAATGCGAAACGCTTTTCCGGCCTGAACACGGCTATGCGTCGCCGGACGGGTCTCCCGAAGTCGGCCTCCTTATTCGTGCGTACGAGAAGATGCGGGCCGAATGTTTCGCACGAGAATCATCCGTTCACATTAAGATGGAATTCGAGAGACTTGGGGCCGGTCTCGGATCGGGCACCACCGGAGTCATGAATTGTCTGCTGCCTGCAATTCGGGACGTGTCCACCCGTAGCGCTCCGTGCATAGCGCTCTCGGTGCCACTTTATTCGGTCTACGACGGCATCGCGCGCGAACATGGGTTGCGGCCCGTGTACCTCCAGACGCGACGCGACATGGACTTTCTTCCGACCGCTGAGGACGTGAATCATATTCTCAGGCAACGGCCCGTTGCTTTGGTCCTCACATTTCCCGGCAATCCCGCTCAGACGACGTACAGCCCCTCTCGAATCGATGAGCTGACCAAGATCGTCCGCATGTGCAGGGACGCACAGACCTATCTGATCGCCGACAATATCTATCAGGACACACTCTGGTCTGAGCACGCGATCAACCCGGAGATATTGGCGCTTGCCGAAACCGACCGGTTCCTGGTCAAAGTGTCGGGCCTTTCCAAAGACCGCCCTGGATGCTCCGGCTGGCGTATCGGTCACTGGATCGGCGACGCGACGCTCCAGGAACGCTACTTCTACTACGCGTCCATTCAATACAATACGCCAAACAGCGCGTCACGCTGCGTCTTAGCTCTGGACCTGCTGTTGCGCATGGCGCGGCTGCGCGGTGGCGGAATTGACGGCGCAGATCTCGACCTGATAGGCGACGACGTCGCCGGCTGGAACCGTCGCGTCGACCGTAAACGATTGTTCACTCGACTGACCCAATCAGACCTGGCGACGCGCTGGCTTGCTCGGCTTGACCATGTCGAATTGCGCCAGCGCAAGGCGCTCGACCTCGTCACGAGGATGGCAAGAGGGACGGATGTCTTCTCCGATGTGGTCAATGGCCATATTGGGAATGTGCTGCTGGTTCGGGTATCGCCCGCCTTTTTCGATGGGACGGATCACGAATTCTTTATTCGGTTGATGAACACAGCGCGCATCGGGGTGTTGCCTGCCAATGCATTCGGATTTGCGGTCACGCCTGGAGAGGCCTGGTTCCGGATCACCACTATCCACGACCAACCGCATCGGGTCGCGGAGCAGCTCGACCGCGTCGCTCGGGCCATAAGAACGGGACTGGCATAGCCACTGAGTACTGACAGTTGCGCTGCAAGCTGCTACACATCCGTATACCGACACCAGTCCGTCAAAAATACCTCGCATTGGGAAGTGCGCAGACCGACCTGGACACTTTTTCAAGTGAGAGCAGAAAAGGCATAGCCGTGAATGCCTGGGGCCTTCCGGCCTAAGGGAGAATTCCGAATGACTTATCGCATTTTGGTGCTCAGCGGCGGCGGAGTGCGCGGTGTATTCCAGGCAAGATTTCTTGTTGAGGCAGAGAAGTGGCTGGACGAGAAACCCTTGGCTAAGAATTTCGATCTCATCGCGGGAACTTCAACCGGCGGCATCATCGCTCTTGCACTCGCTCTGCAAATTCCGGCGGCCGAAATATTCGAATTTTATATGCAATTGGCAGAGCAGGTGTTTCCGCAGAGCACATACCGGTTCGGCCAGAAACAAAGATCGTATCTATTCAGGGGGCCCCTCTATGACAATAAACCGCTTGAAGCGGCGCTAAAGCAGGTATTCACCCGAGACGGTCGAAGCCTCCGCCTCGACGACTGCGTTCCTCCTGTGGTGATTCCGGCGACATACTTGAACGAGTACAAGACGCGGATATTCACGTCTGTTCAGTCACAGAACGGGAACGCAGCCGCCAAGCCGGCGAGTCGCAACTCGAATGATGGCGGTCTGCGTGCTGTCGATGTGGCCATGGCCACCACCGCGGCGCCTCTGTTTTTTTCAGCATTCAAGGCGTCGGCGAAGAACGACGGAGCGCCGGGCCAAGACCCGGACGAGACGTGCGTGGTGGACACGGGAGAGTATGTGGATGGAGGACTGTGGGCGAACAACCCGGCGCTCACAGCAGTCATGATTGCCAACAGGGATCGCGATATCCCGTTCGAGGACATGCGCGTCATCAGTATCGGAAATGGCGAATCACCCAGCGGAACGGTCGCGATGAACTACAATCGGATGCGACGGCTGAAAATGCTTCGTCCGACCTTGGACATGATGTTCTCGACGCAGGCGGAAATGGCGGAAGCACATGTGGCCATGTTGATCAAGCACAAGGACGGCGGAACAGAGCGCTTGCTCAGGATAAACACCCCCATGCAAAATCTCGTGGCTCTGGATGACGTTGGGCGGGCGAAGGCCGAGCTTCCGGGACGTGCGGAGGCAGCTGCCCGGCTATACCGGGACAGATTCGTAACCCTAGCACGTAACGATCCCAAGCCGTCGGATACCAGGTGTGGTTTGGGGAGATCGGCGATCGTCGAAGTGTCGAGGTTTGATGACGGTGACACCTCGGACCTGTTTTATATTTTTGTTGTGGTGACTCCGGTCAGATATTTGGCCGATGTCCGCAAGACATTCGAGAACTGGGAGCAGAAACTCAGGGATGGCGACGAGCCGAACAACATTGAAGTCATAGGAGTGTACGACGTCTATGGGACGGACGACATCGTCGTTTGTGCGCGCGCCGCAGCGGCGAGTTGCGAAACCGTCAAGAAGCACGTCCAGGATCAGTTGCGCCTCCGCAATCCGGACGTCGAGCAATCCGAAGGGGAGCTACGCATACGGGACGTGCGGAAGGAATACCTTGTACGGCAGTTGGCGCGGAATGACGTCGAGGTTCGGGCGCTGCGAGCCTTTTGTGAAATTGAATTGCCTATCCATACGACACCATATGCCGCCAGAATGTTGACTCGTCTCCAAGCTACCACTGAAACGATTAAGGGAGCTCGATTAATCGCGTTCAACTGGTGCGTTACGCATTTGGTCGCGGAGTTTTACGTCGCTTGCGGTGGATATTACGAGTTGAGCTCGATAATCCGGAGCATCGAAACACACGTGGCCCCGGATGCGCGCGGCAAGACGACCTGGCTCTCGTTCAGCGCTTGGGAGCGGCCATCGCATCAGCGTGTTCTTCGCCTAGCGAGGCAAGCATGAACCGTCTGGAATCTTTCATCTCCAAGCCGGATCGTGGGTGATCGGGATCGGCGCATTTGTGTCGCTTGTCCGCGCCAATTAACCTGAGCATCCCGAATTGATGGCCGAACTCCGTCGTCACTGGCACCCGACCGGCACGAAGGCCTTCTGACGATAAGTTGCCGTAAGCACCGATTGGCGGATTGACGATAAATAACTTTCATTTGCGGCCACCAACGGGCCCACAGGGGCCGGGCCCCTCTAACGCGGAACCGTGAACGCGGCACCCCGACGAGCGTCTGGTCCGCTTGAGTCAAGTCGGCCGATGCATCGAGCGCGAGTAAAACTGGATCGCGCGATATTGATGCTGTTCCGTGGGCGAGCTTTCGCCATCGCATAAGCAGTGAATCCTTACCGGTAAATGCGGCAAGGTCTAACGGACCGGCATCAGAAGCCGGGCACCGCGGTTGTGCAAGCTTTGCTTTCCGTAACTCATGCCGTGATCATCGGGAGCCACGGGTTCCCTAGTCCGAAAGCCACGTCAACGCTCACTGGTAGGAGCCATGGGGTCCCTACCCAGGAGCCACGGGTCCCCTACTCAACGGGAGCCACGGCCTCCCCTCCTATCTAGATGCTCTACCAGGTCTAGGTCTCCAGGCACAGGCAGGTAGGAGCAGGGTCAGCGCAGCAGGCTCGGAGTATAGGCTAATTCGCCCGGTACACCCAAGCAGCGAGGCCTCGACGTCGCTCTCGTGCTATTGCCGCGAAGGTATGCCCTGGTTCACATCGCCCTGGCTGAGGGCACAGGTGCGGCAACTGGCCCTCAACCGCTTGGCCTTGTGGTCGGATGAGCCGTGGTATGCACGGAAAAGCGCTCCTCTAGCCTGCCAGTTTGATTTTCCTGGCAACACCATGGCAACAACTTCGTGAATCTCGCCAGGATACGAACCAGATTCGACAACGCCCTGTATTGTCGGGAGGTATAAGACGCTTTAGACAGGCAAGCACCGCTTCCAAGTAGAACTCGGATCGGATTGGTATTCCGTCGATCGAAGACGAGCCCCCGAAGCCGGGTGCGCTGGCGCAAATGAGACGCTGCACGTTTCCAGACGGCCCAAGGCAATAAACTTGTTGAAAGCAATTCCGCTCGACCGCCAGTTTGAGGAATGGAGCGAGAAGGAGCCGTTGGACCCCGAACTTCGATCGTTCTTTGGCCTCGCCGATCATGCCCTAAAATGGAGCGACCTGTTAGATAAACCACGCGTGGTCATTCTAGCGGAGGCTGGCAGCGGCAAATCCGAGGAGTTGAAGGACCGGTGCGGGCGGCAGGTGGAAGCAGGGCAATTCGCGTTTTACGCCACTGTACAGGATAGTGCGCACCACGGTCTCTCCGACGCGCTGCCGCCACGGGAGCGCCCTCGGCTGGAAGAATGGCGGCGCTCGGATCGGCCCGGCTGGTTTTTCATCGACTCGGTCGACGAGGCGAAGCTCGACGGGGTCCGGCTGGACCGGGCCTTCCGCCAATTGGCCACTGCGATTCACGGTGCTGAAGGCCGCGCTCATATCATAATCTCCTGCCGTCTCACGGATTGGGAATTCAGGCGTGACCTTCAGCGGCTCCAAGAGGAGCTACCGATACCCGCGAAGCGGGCGCCACCTCCACCGCTGACCCCAGATGATCTCCTAACTCGCACCATACGACACGAGCGGCCCACGGAAACCGCCGACGAGACGCAAGGGCCTCTGGTTGTCGCGATGATGCCGCTCGACCCAAGACGTGTGAGGATCTTCGCAGACGCAAAGGGTGCCAAGAATCTTGATGATTTTGTTGCACAAATTGAGGCAAACAATCTCTGGAGATTTGCGCGCCGGCCACTCGATCTTGAGTGGATGGTACAATTCTGGTCGACACACCATCGGCTCGGGTCGCTCTCCGAGATGCTCGAAACCAGTCTGAAGGAGCGTCTCCGGGAACCCGATCTTGGACGCGCGCGCCGAGACGCGCTCGATTCCGACCGCGCATTCGCAGCCCTTGAACGTATCGGCGCCGCGTTGGTTATGGCGCGCGTGCGGACCATCACTATCCCGGACACCGCGATCAGTTTGTCGGATGAATCTCCGCCCCTGGACCTCGCCGATATTCTGCCGGATTGGTCGCCGGTGGATCGGGCGCGTCTGCTCACAAGACCGGTCTTTGATCCTGCAACGTTTGGGCGTGCACGCCTGCATAATGATAACGAAGGCGTCGTGAGTGCGTATTTGGCTTCCCGCTGGATAGAGCGGCTCCGCGGTGCAAACCTGTCACGCGGGGCCGTCCTTGAACTCTTGTTCGGGGATACCTACGGTCTGAAGCTTATTAAACCATCGATGCAGGAAACTGCAGCCTGGCTCTCCATCATGGATGACGCTGTCGCGCGCGAGGTGTTTCGGCGCGATCCCTTTCTGTTGCTCAGCGCAGGTGATCCGGCAAGCCTGCCGTCAGAATTGCGCCGCGCTGTGCTTGCGCACTTAACCGAAGCTATCGCCCATGGCACTGAAACGCCTATTCTCGATCAGGACAGTGTCATGCGCTTTGCCCGCCCCGATATCGCCGGCACTGTCCGCGACTTGTGGGTAAAACATCACAGGAACGCCGAGGTGCGGCGATTTTTGCTACGGATCATTTGGCTCGGCAAAATGACGGAATGCACCGATATCGCCATGTCGGCAGCATTTACGGAATATGGAGATAATCATACTGCGCTTTTTGCTGAACGTGCGCTCGTCGCGGTTGGGGACCACGGGGTGAAAAGAAGGTACGTGGCGCGCCTTCTATCCCGGCTCGGCATCGAACGCAACGCGGTGATCTGGAATGCCGTAGATGACTTGTTCCCGGCGCAGCTCTCGATCGCTGACTTTCTCACCATCCTCACGTCCGTAGACGTGACTGATCGGGATGGCGGCGTTAGCCTGGAATGGAACGGAGCCAAACTGGTTGAGCGCGTTCGATCGCGGTCTGATCTCGACAAGCTTTTGGCAGGGCTGCTGGACCAGCTCGGGGGCCCTCCCACCCGGGTCGGACACATTTCTACTGCACGCGAACGGGCCTACTTCCCGGCGATCGGAGCGGCAGCCTGCCGCATCCTTCTTCTGAGCGACGCGGACGACGCGCCGATGGCCGCGATCAATGCGGTCCTGACGCTCGCCGCATTCCGTCACGACCGCCACGCGCGCAAAGCCGACAACGACGCAGTGTCAGAGATTCATCGCACGGCGGCACGACGGAGAGCGGCGTTCTGGCGCGCCAGCGAGCGTTTTGCGAGGCACCCATTTCTTCAGGGCCGTGCGCTTGAGCACGGATGGGAAATGGGAATACTGGGATGGCCGCATGGATTGCAGCTTGAGGATACTCAGTGGCTATTGGAGGATGCTCCGAGCCGCCCACTTCCCCATGAAAGACGTTTAGCCATCAACACCGCCTTGGAGCTTTGGCAGAGCTCCGGTTCTCCAGCAGCTGTCTACGACCAGATAGCCACGGTGGCATCGAGTGATAGCGCAACGCGCGAGACCATCGAGGCATGGATGAGACCGCGCATCCCGTCCGCGGAGGAAAGGGAAAGTCAGAGAGAGCTCGATGTTGTAACGCAGAACGCCCTCCGCCAACGGGCCGAGCACGAAGAGTCGTGGACGAAGTTCGCTGCCGACGTGCGAGCCAATCCCGCTCAGCTGCGTCACCTCCGCCCCGTCAGCAGCGAAGGAGTGGATAGCCGCCTATTTCATTTATGGCAGCTGCTCCAATCGGCAACGGCCCAAAGCTCGCGTTACGCTTTTCATTCGGTCGCACCTCTCGAACCGCTGATCGGTCAAGAAGCGGCATTGGCGGTGAGCGACGGTCTGATTAGACTTTGGCGCATTTGGGAGCCTCGTCTCAAGAGTGCCCGGGAGGAGGACAAACGCAATCAGATTAGCTCGATTGATTGCATGGGCATCGCGGGCGTCACCCTAGAAGCAAAGCGGAATCCGCACTGGGCGAACCAACTCACATCGGATGAGGCACTCCGCGCCGCCGCGTACGCAACCCTTGAAATCAATGGCTTCCCGCCTTGGATTTTGGAGCTTGCGCGGGCCAGGCCTCAGGAGGTGCAGGAGGTGCTGACGGCCGAGATCAAGGTTGAACTCGACCACCCAGGAATCACTCCGCGATCCGGAACGTTAGATGACAGCAACCGAGCGGACCCGTTTATTTCACAATTGCTGGCGGCGCCTCTCCTTCGAGAATTGAAGGAGCGCTCTGCCGTCCCGCCTGCCTGTCTACCGCCTATCATAGGCATCGTTACTCGCGGCGTAGCCCCGCAAGATCGGGCCGAATTCATCGAACTCGTGCTGAGCCGCTTTCGTTCCACGACCGATCCCGAAACCGCCGCACTCTACCTTACGGGCGTCTTCGCCCTCGACCAACGGACCGCCACGGATGAATTGTCAACAAAGCTGAGTTCAGCGCCGGACCAGGAGCAGACGCAGCTGATGCAGGCAATCCTTCCTCAGCTCTTCGGCGATCACCCGTTCCGCCAGATCGACGCACCGATTACGTTGTCGCTTGAAAGCCTCGAACGGTTGATCATCATGAGTTTTCGCACTGTCCGTATCGAGGAGGATCGCAACCGACCGAGCGGTGTCGTGTTTTCACCCGATGGCCGCGACAATGCTGAACGCGCCCGTGATGCCGCATTTCAACTGCTCATCGACATACCGGGCCGCGCGACATTCGATACCCTTCATCGTTTTGCTGAGATGCCCGATTTTCCTATTTCGCCACCGCGGCTGCTGCAGCTGGCGCGCGAGCGGGCTGCCAAGGATTCGGAGAGCGCGCCGTGGCGGTCAGAAGACCCCATTGCATTCGAAAAGACCTTCGAAACCGCACCGAGCACTACCAAAGATCTTCAGCTCGTTGCCTTGCGCCGTTTTGCGGATATGCAGCACGACCTGTTGCACGGTGAATTCGCGCAAGGCCAAACGCTCAGCACGCTTACGGACGAACGGGAGGTGCAAGTCTGGATGGCCGATCGCTTGCGGCTCAAGCAGGGGCGCTCCTGTTCGGTCGAACGCGAGTCGCATGTCGTTGATGAAAAGGAGCCGGACATCCGCCTGAGATCCAACCTTACCGAGGCCAGCCTGCCGATAGAGGTGAAGATCGCCGAAAAATGGACCTTGGAACAATTGGAAGGGGCATTGGCCGATCAACTCTGCGGCCAATACTTGAGGTCCAATGACGCGCGGCATGGTATTTTGCTTCTTGTTCACCTCAAGCCCCGCCGCAGAGGGTGGCCTGTACGCGGCCAAGCTGTGGATTTCGACTTTTCGCAAGTTGTTGCACGCCTGCGGGCGCGCGCCGCCCAGATTGCGGGGGAATCCTCAAATGCGCCGCAGCCCGAGCTGGCCGTGATCGACGTGTCGGGCCGCACGAAACAAAGACTGAAGAAAGCACAGAAGCCCGTCAAAAGAAAAGCTGCAGCACCGAAATTCGGAAAGAAGGCTAGAAAGAAAGCTAGAAAGAAAGCTGTGCGCCCCAAGACATGGAAGAAGGTAGCCCCGAAAAGACGTCCGAAACCCGCCGAGCCGGCGAACAAGCGGGGCCGGAACCGCCTACACCCATCTCGGTCCGGTCCGGTATCTCGCGGCGGTGCTCGGCAGCGTTGACCGGGAATTTACTCCGGTCTTTCCCGTCGTCGTAGCCTCGCTGCTTGCGCCTTGGCGGTAGCGTTGCTGGTGGCGGCGACTTCAGGCCGTCGCTTCTGACTACGGAAATATCGACGGGCCGCCTCCCACATAAACCGCGGACCACACTGGACACGCAGAGCAGGCCAAGAAACAAGCGGAACGCCCCGCTCGTCACCCGAGCGCGAGCCGGCAGCGACTGCGCTCGCAGGCCTTAAGGTCAAAAAAGCCGGCATCGAGGGACCCGCGAAGATGGCCCGATTTATCCTGATCGTGCTGGCGCGAGCCCGAAGCCGATCAACCGCACAATTCGTTGGTGTCCGTGCGTCACTGGAAGGGACAAGACAAAATCGCCTGTCCCAGAAGGATGCTT